>JAEEGF010687437.1_pt1 | contig 18192 bp, 14 predicted proteins | sample 9134171 | NCBI WGS metagenome assembly JAEEGF01 (sample SAMN16246542, study PRJNA631951) | gut metagenome | biome: gut microbiome; feature: rumen; material: AP-attached | host: Bos | place: Iran: Karaj | collected 2018-10
CCGCACATCGGCGAAATGGCGCGTCTGTCGGGCAAAAAAGCTGATGAGATAAAGGCCCGCATATTTGACACGGCCTATGAATACACTTATAATAATATATTAACATATGTATGTAAGGACGCCCGTACGCTGACCGCAGCGGCGGGGCGCATGCATATTAATACCAACGGCAACTCCGGCATGGCCACAGCCGGTTCCGGAGACGTTCTGGCAGGTCTGATCGCGGGTCTTATGACCGCGGGACTCACGCCTTACGAGGCGGCGCGCAGCGGAGTATACATCCACGCGGCGGCCGGAGACGCGGCAGCGGACAGAGCCTGCGAAGACTGCATCACGGCGGGGGACATCGCAGAGTGCCTGCCCGCAGTCATCGCGAGGATCAGGAGCCTGACACGCGCCGACTGACATTGCACATTTAATCTGCCCCGATACTTCGGGGCGTCAAATATACGGAGGATATCACAACATTATGGACGGACACCCGTGGCTCGGGATCATCATTATTGCTGCACTTACGATCATTGCTTATTTTCTGGAACTGGCGAAAGCCGCCTTTGAGAACCTGAGCTATAACACACTGGAGAAAACGGCGGATGACGACGAGGAGGACCCGGAGCATGCCGCTACGGCTAAAGCCGCGCTCGAGTTTATAGACAATAAGGAGAGGGCGTTCCTGAACGCGGTCCGTGCCGGCATGGGCATCGCGCTCATCGGGGACGGTATCGCTTTTGCCAGGCATATCGCGGTTGCTCTCTACGATGCGGCTTATGAGTATCACGGGAATGAGATCCTTCCGGTGGTCTATGTTATCTTAGCTACCATCGTTTTCATTTATCTGGTGGTACTCTTATCGCACATCATTCCCGACAGACTCGGCAGTCTTAAGGCCGAAAAGCATTTCTTCAGGATGTTCGGCCTCATGAAGCTGATCACCGTGCTGCTCGCGCCGATAGGCAGCTGCCTCGAGGCGGGATGTCATATCCTGCTTAAGATCGTCGGCGTGGATTCGGACGCAGAGGACATCGTTACCGAAGACGAGATCATATCGATGGTCAACGAGTCGCAGGAACAGGGCGTGCTCGAGGCCGAGGAAGCCGAGATGATCTCAAACATCATAGAGTTCGACGAGAAGCAGACGCGCGACATCATGACGCACAGGACCAAGATCGTGGCAGTCGATTCCGAGATGGACATCGAGAGCGCGATGAAGTTCATGGCCAGACAGAGCTTCTCGAGATTCCCGCTCTTTACCGGCGACATCGACAATATCGTCGGAGTCATCCACCTGAAGGATGTCGTGAAGTGCTACGCCGGGAACAATTATAAAAACCGCACGCTGCTCGATATCTCGCGCAAGCCTCTGATGGTGCCCGATACATTGAACATCGACGATCTGTTCCATGAGATGCAGAATAAGAACGTGCATATGGCGATCGTGATCGACGAGTACGGACAGACCGCGGGTATCGTCGCGATGGAGGATATCCTTGAGGAGATCGTCGGTAATATTCAGGACGAGTTTGACAATGAAGAGCAGCTGATCAGGAAGTGCAACGACACTATCTGGATCGTACTCGGCGAGACGCATCTCGACGAGTTGTCAGAGGCTACCGGTGTGGAGCCCGATGATGACGACATGGAGAATTTCGATACGCTGAACGGTCTGCTTATATCGATACTCGGCAGGATCCCGGCCGATGACGAGAAGGCTACGGTCGAGTATAACGGGTACCGCTTTGACATCCTCGAGACCAAGCGCAAGATGATCCGCAAGGTCAGGGTCACAAAGCTCGAACCTCCCGCAGAAACCGAAGAAAAGACTGAAGAATGATCTTTAGACAGCAAAAAGCAAGCTCGGGGGAGCTTGCTTTTTGCTAGTAACAATCAACAAAAGGATTAAAAGTTACTTATGCGTATAATAGGGTGGGAGTAGAAAGTGTTTTATCACTATCCGAGAATGATTATAACACATATTTGTGTTGAATGTGTGTTTAAAAAATAAAAAAAGTATATCTTTTTTATAATCAAAGGAGGGAAAACCTATAAAAATTACTGTACTCTGTGTCGGAAAAATCAAGGAAAAGTTCTTTTCGCAGGCGGTGGACGAGTATCTTAAGCGTCTGTCGCGCTACTGCAAGCCCGAGATCATCGAGGTCGCGGACGAGAAGACGCCGGATGAAGCGTCGCCACACGAGGAGGACCTTATCAGGAAAAAGGAAGGCGAGAGGCTGCTGAAGAGCCTGAAGGATGACGCTTATGTGATCGCACTCGCGATCGACGGCAAAAAGACCGACTCGGTCGGTTTCGCTGAGAACATCGAAAAACTCGGGATAGACGGGACCAGTCATATCACATTTATCATCGGCGGTTCGCTGGGGCTCTCTCCCGAGGTGCTTTCGCGTGCCGACATGAAGCTCAGTTTTTCCGACATGACTTTCCCTCACCAGCTGATGAGAGTCATCCTGCTCGAGCAGATCTACCGTGCCTACAGGATCACAAACCGTGAGCCGTATCACAAATAATGAAGATTTATCAGCATTTTATTTGACGATTGTATTTCCTGTGTGGGATAATGAAAGACAGGATAACACGGAGGGGGAATCTTATGAAAATGCTCTGGAGACTGAGCCGGGAGGCGATCAGGTACAGGACGCTCTACATCATAGCGATACTGTCGACGCTCTCACTCACGGCGGTCAATCTGGCGGCACCGAAGGTGCTCTCGAGGATGACCGGCATAGTCAGCGACGGGGTGACCGAAGCCGGCATGAAAACGATACTGGTGCTGACAGCTATACTGGTTGGACTTTATCTGCTGAGAGTCCTGTTCAGATTCCTGAGCAATTATCTGGCTCACAAGGCCGCATGGAACCTGGTCGGAGATCTGAGGACGCGCACCTATGACAAGGTGGAGCGCATGCATTTGGGCTATTTCCACGATAAGCAGACCGGCGATCTGATGAGCCGCATCGTCAATGACACGAGAGATTTCGAGCTGCTCTACGCGCACATGATCCCCGATACGATTACCAATATCGTGACATTTTTAGGCGTCCTTATCATGCTGCTCACGATCAATGCGAAGCTTGCCCTGATCACCTGCGCGCCGATTCCGCTGATATTTATCTCGGGTATCATTTTCTCCAAAAAGGTTCGTCCTTTTTTCAGGATATCCCAGAAGAAAATGGGTGAGCTCTCGGGAAAGCTGCAGGACAATCTCTCGGGCATCCACGAGATACAGTCGTTCGGACGTGAGGAATACGAGACCGGACGCGTCGATGAGAAGAATTTCGAGCATGTGACAGCCATGCTGCAGGCTTTGAAACTGAGCGCGATATTCCATCCGTCTGTAGAGTTCATTTCCTCGCTCGGCACGATACTGATCGTGTCCTTCGGCGGGTATCTGGCATGGAAGGAGAGCCTGCGGGTAGAGGATATCGTAGCTTTCCTGCTGTATCTGAGCCTGTTCTACGGACCGATCACAGGCCTGGCGAATCTCCTTGAGAACATGCAGCAGTCGCTGGCCGGAGCGGAAAGAGTGGTTGCAGTGCTCGACGCGCCCTGTGAGATCGAGGATAAAAAGGACGCGGTGGAGCTGCGCGATGTCAAAGGTTCCATTGAGTTTAAGCATGTGAGCTTTTCTTACGAGACGGGCGGAGAGGTGCTGAAGGATATCTCATTTAAATGCGAGCCCGGCAAAATGCTGGCGCTCGTCGGACCCACAGGTGTCGGAAAGACCACTCTCACTCAGCTCATCTCGAGATTCTACGAGCCTACGGAAGGTCAGATACTGCTCGACGGACATGATATCAGTGATGTGACGATCGAGAGCCTGAGGCGCAATATCTCGCCGGTGCTGCAGGATACGTTCCTGTTTAACGGCACCATCGCGGAGAATATAGGATACGCGGTTCCCGAGGCCGATCTGGAGGATATTAAAGAGGCGGCAAAGGCCGCGAACATACATGAGGATATACTTGCCATGCCGGACGGCTACGATACGCTGGTCGGAGAGAGGGGGCTGAGGCTCTCGGGCGGACAGAAGCAGCGTGTGGCTATCGCGAGGGCGATACTGAGACATTCGCCGGTCATCATTCTCGATGAGGCTACTGCTTCGGTCGATGTGGAGACCGAGCAGCAGATACAGCAGGCGATAGCGGGCATCGCGGGCTCACGCACGATCGTTGCGATCGCGCACCGTCTCTCGACCATACGCAGCGCGGACAAGATACTCGTGATCGAGGACGGCAGGGTAAAGGAGAGCGGAACCCATGATGAGCTGGTGGCTCTCGGCGGCAGCTACGCGAGGATGAGCAGGATACAGTCATCCGCTTCAAAGGGGATAGCGTGATATTGTTTTGACTCGTATTGGGATTTTACACAAAGATGTGGAGGAGGTAGTATGAGATACCCTGAGTTTTTAAAAGACGGCGGCAGGATCGGTTTTATAGCGCCTTCGTTCGGCTGCGCGACTGAGCCGTATAAGTCGCTTTTTGCGGCTGCGCAGGAGCGTTTTAAGGGAATGGGGTACGGGATCGTGCTCGGTCCGAATGCCTGCGCGGATGCCGGCATCGGCAAATCAAACACGCCCGAGCTGTGCGGCGCGGAAATCAATGATTTCTTCTTAAATGACAGGAGTGACGCGATCATTTCCTGCGGCGGCGGGGAGACGATGTGCGAGGACCTGCCTTTTGTGGATTTCGACGCGATAGGGAAGGCTGTGCCCAAGTGGTTCATGGGCTACTCGGACAATACAAACCTGACCTTCACACTGCCCGTGCTTGCCGATACAGCGGCGATCTACGGACCGTGCGTGTCCGATTTCGGAATGGGAGAGCTCCATCCTTCACTGAACGATGCCTTCGGCGTTATGTGCGGCAAGGTCTCGGAAGTGCATAATTACGATAAATGGGAAAAAGAACAGTTAAAGAGCGAAGAGAACCCGTTCGCGACTTATAATGTTACCGAGGATTTCAAACTCAGGGCATTTATGGGACCGAACGAGATCACGGCCTCGGTAGGCGCCTGCAAGGTACAGGGCAGGCTGATCGGCGGCTGCCTCGACTGCCTGGCGAATCTCGTCGGTACGCCTTTTGACAGGGTTTCGGATTTCGCCGCGAGATACGCGGATGACGGCATACTCTGGTTCTTAGAGGCCTGCGACCTCAATGTGATGAGCATCAGGCGCGCCCTGTGGAATCTCGACCAGGCCGGCTGGTTCGAGCACGCGAGCGGTTTCCTGATCGGACGCCCGCTGCAGTACGATGACGCATGGGGCGATTTTGACAGGATCGCTGCAGCGGTCGGAGTTCTGTCAAAATACAATGTGCCGATCATACTCGACCTCGATATCGGCCACTTGCCTCCGATGATGCCGATAGTGAGCGGCGCGCTGGGACATGTGACGGTGGAAGGAAATACCTTCAGGATGCGGTACGAATTTAAATAAGCTTTCAAGAGATGGGATAGTCCGGAAATGGAGATGGCAGGGAAAGACATGGGGACGGTTCTTCTGTCTGCGAAGTGCGCAGACAGAAGAACCGTCCCCATGTCGTACCTATACTAAAGAATTTTCAGAAAAATTAGCACTCTCCCCTTGACAGTGCTAAAAGAGGTGATATAATGGTGTTATACAAGAAGTAGAACACAGAGCCCGAAGGGGGTGTTTATATGAACATTAATAAATTCACTCAGAAATCGATCGAAGCGGTCAACCGCTGCGAGAAGATAGCAAATGATTACGGTAATCAGGAGATCGACCAGGAGCATCTGCTCTATGCGCTGCTCGATATCGACGACAGCCTGATCGCGGGCCTCATCGGGAAGATGGGTATCGACCTCGAGAGCTTCAAGGCCAACGCGCTGAAACTCCTAGACGCAAAGGTCAAGGTCAGCGGAGGCGGGCAGATATATATCAGCCGCGACCTCAATACCGTGCTGACCTCGGCCGAGGATGAGTCGAAGGCGATGGGAGATTCCTATGTGTCGGTCGAGCATCTGTTCCTCGCGCTGATCAAACATCAGAACCGTGCGATCAAGGAACTGTTCAAGAGCTACGGCATCAACAGGGAGAGCTTCTTAAAGGTGCTCTCGACCGTCAGAGGCAACCAGACGGTCACTTCGGACAACCCCGAGGCAACCTACGATACCCTGGAAAAATACGGTCAGGATCTGGTGCAGAAGGCAAAGGACGGTAAGCTCGATCCCGTTATCGGACGTGATGTCGAGATCAGGAACGTGATCCGTATTCTGTCGCGTAAGACCAAGAACAATCCTGTGCTGATCGGTGAGCCCGGTGTCGGCAAGACAGCGGTTGTTGAGGGACTGGCGCAGCGTATAGTGGCCGGTGATGTGCCCGAGGGGCTTAAGAACAAGAGACTGTTCGCGCTCGATATGGGCGCACTGGTAGCCGGCGCGAAGTACAGAGGAGAGTTCGAGGAGAGGCTGAAGGCCGTACTTGAGGAGATCAGGAGATCCGATGGCGAGATCATCCTGTTCATCGATGAGATACATACGATAGTAGGTGCCGGAGCGGCCGAAGGCTCGATGGACGCAGGCAATATGCTCAAGCCCATGCTGGCCCGCGGTGAGCTGCACTGTATAGGCGCCACGACACTCGATGAACACCGCAAGTATATCGAAAAGGACGCGGCTCTGGAACGTCGTTTCCAGCCTGTCATGGTCGACCAGCCCTCGGTTGAGGATACGATATCGATACTTCGAGGCATCAAGGAGCGTTACGAGCTGTTCCACGGCGTTAAGATAACGGACTCGGCACTCGTTGCGGCGGCTACATTGTCGAACCGCTACATTACCGACAGATTCCTGCCCGATAAGGCGATAGACCTCGTGGATGAGGCCTGTGCGCTCATTAAGACGGAACTGGATTCGATGCCGGTCGAGCTCGACGATCTGCGCCGTCACATCATGCAGCTCGAGATCGAAGAGGCGGCACTTAAGAAGGAAACCGACGCAAACAGCGCAGACAGGCTGGCCGCGCTGCAGCAGGAGCTCTCCGACAAGCGTGAGGAGTTTGAGCACATGAAGCTCAAATGGGACGCGGAGAAGAGCAGCGTTGAGATGATCACAAAGATCCGTGAGGAGATAGATTCGGTCAACAACGAGATCGCAGCCGCAGAGCGCGATTATGACCTCAATAAGGCGGCCGAGCTCAAATACGGCAAGCTGCCCGAACTCAAGCGCCAGCTGGAGAATGCCGAGAGAGATGCCGACGGACAGAAGATGGAGCTCTTAAGCCAGTGCGTTGACGAGGAAGAGATCGCGAAGATCATTTCGCGCTGGACGGGTATCCCGGTATCGAAGCTGTCCGAGACAGAAAAGCAGAAAACCCTGCATCTGGGCGATGAACTGCACAGACGCGTCATCGGTCAGGATGAGGGCGTTAACCTGGTAACAGAGGCCATTATACGTTCAAAGGCGGGCATAAAGGATCCCACAAAGCCTATCGGTTCGTTCCTGTTCCTGGGACCTACAGGTGTCGGCAAGACCGAACTGGCCAAGGCTCTCGCCGAGAGTCTGTTCGATGATGAGAGCAATATGGTACGTCTCGATATGAGCGAATACATGGAGAAATATTCGGTATCGCGTCTTATCGGAGCGCCTCCCGGATATGTCGGCTACGACGAGGGCGGCCAGCTGACCGAAGCGGTACGCCGCAAGCCTTACTCGGTAGTGCTCTTCGATGAGATCGAAAAAGCACATCCCGACGTGTTCAATGTACTGCTCCAGGTACTCGATGACGGACGTATCACCGATTCGCAGGGCAGGACGGTGGATTTCAAAAATACAATTGTCATCATGACCTCGAACCTCGGCTCGCAGTATCTGCTCGACGGCATCGAAGCCGACGGCAGCATCAGCGAAGAGGCCGACAAGATGGTTCATGAGGAGCTCAGATCCCACTTCAGGCCCGAGTTCCTGAACCGTCTCGACGAGATCATCATGTTCAAGCCTCTGACCAAGGACAATGTCGCCGGCATCGTCCGCCTGATGCTCGCGGATGTAAACAAACGTCTCGAGGAGCGCAGGATCAGGATCGAACTGAGCCCCGCAGCGATGGATTTCGTTGCCGAGAACGGCTTTGATCCGGTATTCGGCGCACGTCCGCTGAAGCGTTTCATCCAGAAGGAGGTCGAGACCTTAGCGGCCAAGATGATCCTTTCAGACGCGGTAAAGGACGGAGATACGATCACGATCGATGTCGAGGACGGCAAACTGTTCGGACAGGTGTGATTATAAGACACTGTGGACGGTTCTTCTGTCTGCGAATTGCGCAGACAGAAGAACCGTCCCCTTGTCTTGTTGTTGGCCTTGTTATTATTTTACCGTACAGCCTGAGGCTGTCCGCCTTTTAATTCTGCCTTATTCTCGTACATTTCCCTGTCGGCGCGTTCAAATACCTCGGATACGAGAGTGTCGGTACCCTGAATGAATTCGGACATACCCGATGCCAGAATCGGTCTGGCATTCGTGCGCTGATTCTCCAGCACGCGGTCGCGCAGCTTCTGTAAAAGCGCATCGCGGTTTGCGTAATCGCTGCTCTGCAGGAATACCGCGAACTCATCGCCGCCGACCCTGAATACGGGGCTGTGGACATATATATCGCAGAGAAGCTTCGCAGAGGCTTTGAGGTATTCATCGCCTGCCACGTGGCCTTCGGTATCGTTGATCACTTTAAGATTGTTGGCATCGCATACGACGATCGCAAACGGGAAATAATCCACGCCCTTGTCGATATTTGACTGGACAGTCTGCTCCAGCTCGGTGTATGCGTTTTATTTTTTATACCGGTCAGCTCATCACGGCGCGCCAGCTCTTTTTCCGTATTCAGCGCCTTGAGCTGTTGCTTTGCCTTGCGGACTTCGGCGTCGACATTTTCCACACCGATGATGAAATGGTTGCCGTCGCTGGTCTTGCGTACGACCATGCGGCAGTACTGCGGCTTACCGTTGACCATCAGACGGTAGTCGAGACTGCGCATCTTTTTGTCCTCGAGAGCGGAGATCATGTTGTCGCGGCTCAGGAACGTGGTTACGGCATCCTTGTCGCCCTTATGAACGATCTGGGGAATGTTCACCAGACTCTCGCCGAAGAAATCATCGCCGGACTGCTGTATCTCGAGCTGACCGTAGATGTTGCTGGTCTCGTAGCCGATATAGTGTGAATCACGCACATCCACATAGTAGATCATGTCGTAGTTCGAAGCCAGACTCTCGGCTATGCGGGTAAACGTGATCTGCTTTTTCTGGTTCTCCTTACGCTCGGCTTCGATCATTATGTCTTTTTCGATATCCTTAACGTACATAACGAAGTGCCTGTCGTCATGGGCACGCATCACGGTAAACAGGAAGAACTTATATGCTTCGCCGACTCTTATCCTATATTTGTAGGAGAATGACTTTCTGCCTTCAAGGTTGCCGATCATTACGTCTTTGTAATACAGGCTCACGGCGAACTCGCGGTCGTCAGGATGGGCGTATCTTGCGGCGTTCTCGCGGGTCTCGGCATAGAAATCCTTGCCGGCGGTGGGTACTTCCATCGATTCGTATTGCGAACTCTTTGAGAATTCGAGGAATTCGCCGGTATTAATGTCGATGTAGAACATTACTTCATAATCTTCTGCGAGGATCGTGGCAATATTGTCGTATGTTTCCTTGTCTCTGAGCTCGCTGTTTATAACGTAGGAGTTGATGATGGCCGTTCCGAGCACGAGTCCCATCGTATAAAACGGCATCTGCGGGCCGAAGAACTGATGTATCTGGAAAACCTCAAGCATGAGAGTGGTAAAACCGACAGCGGCGTAGCGCTCACGCTCCCTGCCTCTGGATCTGACCGCTATATACAGCAGATATGAAGAAATGACCACGTACAGCGCGATCTGCAGGGCGATCGAGATATATCTGCCGGGCTCCATGACATACTCATGGTCATCAGTATAGGAGAAAATGAAGGGGAAGAAACGGTTGACCATCAGCTGTATCAGTCCGAGCGTAAATATCGCCCAAACCGCATAGAGCAGTGTCTTGGAACGGCGTCCGCGCTTATCCAGAAATGCAACTATATAGCGTGCCCATGTAAGCATGGTAAGCAGCATGAAGATAAAATAAAAAACGGTAGCAGAGTAGAGGAAGGGGAAGACGGCGGAAATACCGCGGTTTTCGTATAAAAAAACCCATGCGGCATCAAACAGGAAAAAGCCTTCCGAGGCAATGAGGAAAGCCCTGAAGCGCGAGGCAGTCTTAGACCCGGCCTGAACCGCGTCTTTTCCGAATGCCTTACGATACAGGATCAGATGAAGTACAAGAGCGAATAAACCCGCACCCGAATTATACATTAACCGCAAACCTCCTTAATGGGGCAGTAAAATACTGCCCCATTAATATTATCGGCATTTATGCCCATAAGGTCAATGATAAATTACGGGTAGCCGGTTTAAGCCGAAAGGCTGTCGATAGCCTTATAGATACCGAGCAACATGTCGCCGAGCTCCGTGCATGCGGATACCGCAGCGTTCGAGGATGAAACGCCCTCGTTTGAAAGAGAAGAGACTTCTTCACTGGTCGCGGACAGATTAGTTATGCTGTCATTGATCTCTGAGGTGCTGCGTGCGATCGTGTTCACGCCCTGCTCGAGACCGGAGAACTGAGTGATCAGATCCGATACATTCTGGCTGATCAGATCGAAGCTTTCGCCGGTCGCCGCGATCATGTCGTTCTGCTCCCTGACCGTATCCATGGTCTTTTCAACGCTGGCGGCCGTGAAACTGATATTTCCGGTGAGCTCGTCAATGATCTCGGTGATCTTGTTTGAAGCATCATTGGTCTGCTCGGACAGATTTCTGATCTCCTCGGCCACAACGGCAAAGCCGCGTCCGGCGTCACCGGCTCTGGCGGCCTCGATGGATGCGTTAAGAGCCAGCAGGTTGGTCTGTCCGGAGATCTTAAGGATCGATTTCAGAATCTCCTGAACGTCAGTGATCTTATTGGTTACTACAGCGGTTGCGTCTATTGCTTCACGGCTGACGGTCTCTACATCATGAGCTTTTTCGCGAAGGTCTTTAAGTACCTTGTTTCCGCTGTCGATAGCTCCGTCGGCTGCGCGGGCGGCACTGATCATCCGGTCTTTGCTTTCCCTGGTAGCATCGGTCTGATCGCTGATCTCGCGGCATTTCTCGGCCTGAACCGAGATAGCCTGCGCCGTGCTCTCGGTACTCTGCGCGATCTGCTCCATGGCCTGGTTATTGCCGCTGATTATGTTCTGGAGAGAGGCCATATTATCTTTGACCCTGCCGAACATTTCGCGCACATCATCCGCAGTGGCCATGATGCGGTCTGCGGTCTGTTTCTGCTCATCGGAAGCCTTTTTGATGGCATCGGTATTCTCGGTGGTAAATCTTAAGAGCATGCGTACGACCATGTTGGCAGCCACGATGGCCAGTATCAGGACTACGGTATCGATCATGTATGCCTTCAGATCGCCGGTGCCGGCCGCCACATTGCGTATGAGAACGATCAGATAAGGGAGGAACAGCTCAACACTGCCCATCATACATGCCTTGGCATTCATATATACGATGCATGAGATGAGTATCGGGAGTCCGTATGAAAAGAAGATGAGGTCATTCTGGACCAGCATGATGACTATGTACAGCAATGCCGCTCCGACCAGTATGAGAGTGAGCCCGAGTTTGTTGTCGCGGCCTTTTGTAATGCCGGCCACCATAAGAGCACATGAGATGACAGAAGTGATCAGCTCACTGATAACGATAAAATTGAAGCCTGTTTTCAGGCCCTGGAACAGCATCAGCAGGATAGCCGAAGCCAGCACGATCATGTTGATAACAAATGTCTGCTTATTTGCTCTGATAAATTGATCTTTGGTCATAAATAACCCCCTTTGCATCATTACTGTTAATATTATCTGTAACAATAGAAATGATACACGAAAAATAGTGTCAGGTCAATGCAAAGAGTGATTGTTTATGGACTGTTTAGAAAAATACACAGAATGTGTATATGACTTGCTTTAATATGATGCCGGCAGCGCCCTGATATGCAGCTTGTGCTCAAACGGGGTAATATCGGTCAGATATACGGTAAAGCACTCCGGATTGCGCGGTTCGCTCCCGAACTTGCCCGCGGTGAAATTATGCGAGCCGAAGCACGGACCAAGCTCGATCTCGTCATTCCCCTTGGTCACGGTGAGCGTGCCGTCCTTTGCGACCATACCCGCGCCGGCTCTGCCTTCCGCGATGAAATGCTCGCTCTCGGCCCTGCAGCCGGGATCGAAGCTGAGCTCGAGGCGGAACGGCGCGTTATCCGTGCCGTATACGTTCAGATCAAGGTCTATGCCGTCGTCCGTGGGAATTACGGTAAACTCAAAGATCATATCGGTGCCGGGGACGGTGCCTCTCTTTGAATGGTCCATTTTGTGCCAGTCCGGGGTCGCGGGCTTTTCGGAAAACGGGAGATTGTAGCGGCCCTCCATTTTCTGATATAGCCTGAATACCACGGGAGCGCCGGAATCGATATAAGCCCTGTCCGCATGAGTCCCGTCGGGGCGCAGCGCCTCAAGCTTTTCGGGAACGAAGGCCCTGTGCTCAAAAAAGCTCGCTCCGAGCTTAAAACCGCAGGTGAGCGACCCGGATCTGAAATACAGGAAGCTCGAACAGCCGCTGATGACCGAATATGAAAAACGTCCCGAGCGCGCGCGGATGATGTTTGAGTCGGTGTAGAAACGGCGGTATTCGGAAGGAATGCCGCAGCCGTCGTGCTCAAGATCGATAAGCTCCGGCAGCAGCATGAATTCGCAGGCGCAGTCCTGATGCGGGATCCCTTTCATGTCGCACAGACCGAAGATATAGTTTGCGGCGTCGAGGAATTCGGGAATATTGTATCTATGCCCGATATAGAGATATTCAAAATAATAGTCGGTCGGATAGTAGACCTTACCGCGGTCCTGACGCGTGGAATTGTTGGTGAAGATACTGCCGTCGGGTTCGATGTAGGTGAGCATCATACGAAGGTTGCGGATGACGTATTCACAGTAGGTATCGTCGCCTGTGGCGGCTGCGAGCATGATCAGGGCATTGTTGGTGACGCGGTTGTAATTGCCCGCAGAACGCTCAGTGTACTCGCCGTCTTCGTTGCAGTCAATGCCTTCGTCGAGATACCTCCCGGCAGACTCCGCGAATGAGGGATCGCCGAACACCTTAGTGCACATACATAGCGCCGAAGCTATGGCCCAGCGGTGGTTCGGAGTGTGGAAACCGCCGTGTTTTACGGACTCGGCCGCATTGAGTATGACCGGTTTCATGATCGAGAGGATGCGCGCGATATCGGCTCTGTCCGAAAAATCCCTCTCCAACAGGCAGTATACGGGCAGCATGCGCTTTATGCAGAAGGAAGTGTCGGGGGCGGAATGGAAATTACAGTCGTTAAAGTCAAAGGAACCGTCCTCATGCTGCACGCTCTTTATGAAATCAAAGCCGGCAAGGATCCGTTCGTACAGGGCGGCAGAGTCCTTAAACCGGCTCTCGGGCGTCACATAAGCGGTGATCATCAGCATGGTCTGATAGATCGCGAACTTGGCCTCAATGAGGTCGAACTGATCGCGAAAGCCGCCGAAATAAGGCGAACCCTCTTCGGATACCTGACGGTTGATCGCCTGCTCAACCCTTATATCGTTATCCTTAACTACGGTAAGATAATGCTGTCTCATGCCTGCCTCCGTTTCTAAGTTGCTCGAAAACACCCGGTTTTAAACGTGTAAACAATGGATTTCATATTAAGAATAGCAATAGGGCGGATAATAGTCAATAATGATTTAACAGGTGTTAAAACACGGACTAGAACAAGGGTACATGCCGCTGATGACATGTACCCCTGTCCTAGATATAGAATAAAAGTAGCTGGCAAAGTAATCTGCCCGAACGGGCATGGCGCAAGGATTAAAGCGCGCTGTCACGCTCCTCGCCTGAGGCGGGACGATCCTTGCGGCTGCATCTGCGTACGCAGAGCAGAGTGATGATGACTGCGGCGGCAAAACAGAGCACACCGACCAGTACATATCCGCCGACGGAATCCGAAAGCAGGAAGGAGCCGTATACGGAATACATCTCGCCTACGCCGGCGATCCGGTTCATGTTCATGAACGACAGTACGAGCATCACCCCGACAACAGCGGTCGCCGCAGCCAGTTCCGCAATCTTTTTGCGCTTATGATCACGGATAAGTACGTCTTTTCTGCGCGTGATCTCATTTAACGCACTGTCATTATCATACTTCATATAAAACTCCTCCTTCCCCCAATGATCCGCATCCCCCCGAATACGTTTTCACCCATTAGTACCGTTTGGAGGGCAGATTACTCACCTGTATGAAAAAATTTTTATTTTTTACTTTTTATTCTTTGACCCTGATATCAGGCAGACCTGTCACCGGAACTCCTGCCCATGATGCGGCGCCGGCCGGGTATATAGAGTGCAGCCGCGGCGGCTGCGGGCAGGCAGTAGCCTATATATGAAGCCGGGCCCGGTTCCGATACCAGGAGATTGTATATGCCGTGCAGTGTTACGGAAAGCGAGAGCGCGCCGAATATTCCGGCGACCGAGAGCACCCGGAGCCTGCGCGCGTCCGTGAGAATGATGACCAGCGCGAGGGCGCATACCAGATGCAGCACACCGACCGACAGGCCGCGTATCAGGATGTAGGTGAAATCGCCCGAACCCGACGAGAGCATATAGCAGCAGTTCTCGAAGGTGGCAAAACCCAGCCCGATGCCGGTACCGCAGATAAACAGCCTCCTGTCGCTCGGATAGAAAACGAACATGTAAAACAGCAACGGCAGCATCTTCATGATCTCTTCGACAACGGGCGAGTAGTAGACAGACGCGGTCTGCGCGTCGACACCCGAGGCTCTGCTCAAGAATGCGCTGATATACGCAGAAAGCAGGCATACGATCATGCCCATGATGAACGATCCGACAAAACGCCTCGATGCGCGGTCAATGAACAGCAGCGAGATCAGAAGCGGTATTTCTATGCAGATAAGGATATTTTCCGAATATATCATCGCGCCGCCTCCTTTTCTGCGGGAGAGACCGCGGGAGTACCGAGCGTGGTGTATGTGATATAGGACTCGGTAAAGAATATCAGTGATATCCAGCTGCAAAACTGCGGGAAAAAGTACATCGGCTCAGCACTCATGTACATCGAGGAGAGCCCCCAGGCGAAGCAGACCGCGGACATCGAGACGGCTGCTGCGGCATCGGCGGTTGTTTTTGAACGGACGATCTTAACGAAGGCATTGCACATCAGTGCAACGAGCATTGTGTACATGATAACGTAGCAGGCCGAATCGACTATGATGTTCAGAGGCTCGGGAAGAAAAGAGATCCAGCCCTCGACAACCGTTATGCCCAGTACAAAAGCGGCGAAGAATATCCATTCAAGCCTCCTGAAGCCGTGTGAGAGTCTGACCGAACGGACGGCGTGGCAGCAGAAGTAGGCAAAAGCTATGCCGGATATGATATCCTTTACGACCTCGCCGCTCCACATGATCCAGAGTATCACGGAGATAACGGAGAATATCAGGGTACCGATGACCTCGAGCACAGCCTTTTTCCCGGCATCCTTAAAAATGATGGCGAGAGCGGAGGCAAACAGCAGGAACATGCCGATATCACCGACATCGTTCGCACCGAACGGAAAACGGTAATCGGTATCGAGAAGAACATGGATCAGCCAGTAGACCGAGGAGAAAAAAGTACACAGCAATCCGTAAGCCACATAAAGTATGCCCACCCGGGCGTGCGTTCTGTTGATGAAACGGAGGACCCTGAATACCAGATAGCCGATCAGCAGGATCGCGAATACATCCATCGCGGCGCGCATAACATCATTATTCATGCTTTTTCTCCTTGTTCAGATCGCGGACACGTATGCAGAGGAGAGTAACGAGAATTCCGAAGACAAAAGCCAGTGCGCCGAGTGTTATATAGCCTGCGGCGGCTGAGTCGAGAAATAAAAAAGTCATCATGATTCCTTTCACGGGCAGGCCCGTTATAATTCAAAGCCCATTTCAATGAGCCTGGTTTTCAGTGATTCTTTGCCGCGCGCGATCAGATTGTAGACCTGCTTGCGGTTCTTTTTGAGTACAGCCGCGACCTCATCGGCGGACATTTCCTCGAAATATGTCAGGTACAGCGCCTGTCTGTATTCGGGATTGATCCTGCTCATGGCTTCGTAGAGCATCCGGGAACGTTCGTCCTTTAAGAGTTCGGCGTCGGGCACGCCGTCGTCGGCGGTGAGCGCCTCATCCAGAGGGACAAAAAAGAAATGATCGCGTCTGAGCTTTTTATAGGCGAGATTGCGTCCGATCGCGAAGAGCCAGGTCTTAAAGCTGCTCTTGCCCGAGAAAGAGGCGGTTCCGGAAGCGATGACGGCAAAGGCGTCGAGCATCAGCTCCTCGGCATCCTCCATATTGTGCAGGAATCCGTAGAGAAACAGAGTGAGCGGATCGCGGTACCGCTCGAGAAGTGTTCGAAGGTCATCATCGGCAGCGGAGTCGAGGTAACGGAGATAAACGGCCTCATCGGCCTCGCCTCTGATCATGGATGATCACCTCCCCGACATTTTTTCTCAAGTATGATTGTAAATGATAGAGTATTGAAAATCAACAATTCATGAATATAATCTTTCTATGGGATATCCCGCGTTTTTAAGCGGTATCGTCCCGCAACGAAAATGCAAAAGGGGTTGGGGAAATGGAAAAGAACACAAACAGTGTACAGGCTACGCCTCTGGGCGGAAAAGTGTGGTTCAACGCGATATTCTTCGGACTGATCGGACAGATCGCGTGGATCGTCGAAAACATGTACTTCGCGACCTTCGCGCAGGATGTTTTTGCCAATTCAGGCAGGAGCGACATGTCCTACTGGGTCACGACGCTGATGGTCATCCTCTCGGCGGTCGCGGCTACAGCGACGACGGTCTTTGCCGGCGCATGGTCCGACAGAGCGGGCAGGAGAAAGCCTTTCATAGCTTTCGGATATATATTCTGGGGCATTACGATCATGCTCTTCGCGCTGCTCCCGATGAAGGTTTCGTCGGGTTCGGTATTCATGGTGGCGGTGCTCATCATACTGTTTGACTGCATCATGACGTTCGCGGGCTCGACCTCGAACGACGCCGCTTTCAACGCATGGGTGGCCGACAACACGGACGATACGAACAGGGGAAAGTTAAACGGCATCCTCTCGATCCTTCCCGTGATAGCCGTGGTCATCGTGTTCGTGGGACTCGGCGGTCTGTACGATTCGGCAAACGAGAGCAATGCGGCATTTTTCGTTGTTATCGGTCTCATCCCGCTGATCTCGGGCATCATGGCGCTTTTCCTCATAAAGGACGCGAAAGGACTGAGTGCCGTAAAAGCAGGCGCTAAAGATACGATCGGCGATACCTTCTACGGTTTCAGGCGTGAGACGATCCGCGGCAACAGGATGATGTATGTGACCCTCATAGCCGCATGCCTTATCGGAACCGCGCAGCAGACATTCTATTCGTATCTGATCAATTTCCTGATCATCACCTTAGGGCTCGGTGACGGCTTCGTGATCCCGATGGCGGTGATCATACTCGGAAGCGCGGTTGTTACCGGCATTTTCGGATTCATGTATGACAAATACGGGCGCAGGAGATTTTATTTCCCCGTACTTCTCATGACCGTTACCGGCATCCTCTCGTTCTACTGCATACAGTACGTTACGGGCACGGCGCGGAACATCCTGCTGTATGCCGGCGGCATCGTGATGATGGGCGGACTGCTCTCGCTCCTTGCGGCGCTCAACGCCAATTTCCAGGACAATATCCCGGCAGGCAGCGAAGGCAGGGTACAGGGCGTCAGGATGTGCTTTACCGTGCTGATTCCCATGATCATCGGCCCCATTATCTCTCTGATACTCGGACTCGACGCGATGGGAATCAACGGGAGCGATTTCGTGCCTCCCTTCAGCCTTTACGCCGCTGCGGCTATAGTTGCCTCGATCGCTGTGATCCCTGTGGCTGTGATCCGGAGAAAAGCGGCAAGATAAGCTCGGCATTGCATTGTAATCCCCGAAATGATATAATAACAATGTATGACTATGCGTAAAAATGAAAAAATAGTCATTAC
>JAEEGF010864254.1_pt1 | contig 18192 bp, 9 predicted proteins | sample 9134171 | NCBI WGS metagenome assembly JAEEGF01 (sample SAMN16246542, study PRJNA631951) | gut metagenome | biome: gut microbiome; feature: rumen; material: AP-attached | host: Bos | place: Iran: Karaj | collected 2018-10
GACCTCACCCTCCTCAACAGCGAAGGCTATTCTGACAGCTACCCATCTTGGTCGAGCAACGGACATTGGATTATGTTAGCCAGCCGTCGTGATGATGACAACTACAGCCGTGTCTATTTTGCCTATTTCAACAATGGGAAAGTAGGAAAGGCCTTCCTTTTGCCACAGGAAGACCCCGAACTGCATATCAGCCTGCTTAAGAGTTATAACCGTCCGGAGTTCATGGTCGAACCTGTCAAAATCAGTGTAGACGAATTCAGTAAAGTCTTCGATAAATAATATGTTAAAGTGAAGTATTTACGTCCTTTATGCACGCTCCTTTTCGGTGTGGCGGTTCTCCTTTTTTTCGGATTGGCCTATCCGCATCACCTGCATTATCAGGAGCAATATCAACTTTTCCTCTTCGACTGCACCTATGTGTGGGAGATTGTCAGCCTGCCAGGCGGCATAGCCGACCTGCTGGGACGATTCTGCACACAGTTTTTCCTTTTTGCCTGGGTGGGGGCTCTCATTATTGCGGTGCTGCTCTCAGTAATACAACTTCTGACACTCAGGATGGCCAAATCTTGGGCGAACCAAGCGGCAGAGCCGAATAAGGGATGGCTCTTTGGTCTGAGTTTTGTGCCATCGTTTCTGCTTTGGCTCTTCCTGCTCGACGAGAATGCGCTGCTGGGTGGTGTCTGGGCTGTCTTGCTCACGCTTCTCGCAGCCTGGGCTTTCGACGCGATGCCACGCGGATGGCTGCGGCGCGTTCTGATTTTTGTTGCTATTCCAGTGCTTTATTTTTTGGTGGGTCCTGTCTGTCTGCTGTTTTTCCTCCTGCAGGTTCCACACCTTAAAGACTCCTCCCCCACCCTCCCATCTTCCAAGGAAGGGAAACAGAGTGAGGCATGGTATTATGGCATATTTGTCCTTTTGGTCCTCATGCCCGTCTTGCTGTCATTCTATCTCCCAGTACCAGCCAGCAAACTGTGGTTCGGCATACATTACCATCGCTACCCAACAGAAATATCCATTCTGCTTTGGTCGGCGACGCTGTCAGTGTTCATCCTCACCCTTATTGTCCGTGCCTTCCATCGTCCTCAGCAAGCAAAGCGACCAAGTTCGAACGCAACTTCCCGCACTGCCCCCAAGGACGCTCGCCATGGCAAGAATCTTCAATTTTCAATTTTCAATTTTCAATTTTCAATCTTTCTCCTGGTGGCTGTGGTTATGGGTGGCTTTGTATGGAAAAACAGCAATTTCAAAGCCGAGAAGGTGATGAAATATGACTTCATGGCACGCTACCAGCAATGGAACCGCATACTTGAAACCATCAGCACTGAAAAGCCCAACAACCAAATCGGTGTCACGGTGCAAAATCTTGCTTTGGCCATGCACGGCATGCTCACCGACCAATTGTTCGACTATCATCAGAACGGCATCTCCGGTCTTCTGCCCGATGTCGAGCGCGACGCGACCAGTCCTCTGCCTACAGCCGAGGTATTCTATCAGTTAGGTATGATATATGTCGCTCAACGAACGGTCTTCGAGGCTCAGGAAGCGATTCTTGACTTCCAGAAGAGTACCCGCTGCTACAAGCGACTGGCACAGACCAATCTGATTCTCGGCAGTTACGAAGTGGCCCGCAAATATCTCACGGCTCTGCAGAAAACCCTCTTTTATAAAGAATGGGCCAATGAGACCCTGCCGCTATTGGGGAATGAAGAGGCCATCGCCAAGCATCCCGAATACGGACGCCTGCGCCAGTCGGCCTACGAGGAAGACTTTTACTTCAGTGACCATGTGACACCTGAGATGCTCGAAAGCCTCTTCTTCAGCAATACAGACAACTATCTGGCCTATCAATATCTACTGGCATATTATCTGCTGACGGGCGACCGTGAAAGCTATCTCAAATTACTACATGACTTCACTCCCTATAAGCGATGAAAAAGATTTTATACATGCTGGCCTCGCTTCTTTTTCTCTCTGCTTGCACAGAGAATGTCAGCAATGCAAGACAGGAGAACGCTCAGCCTCTTATCTATCCCGATTACCTTGGGGTCTCCATACCCGTGAATATTGCCCCTCTCAACTTTTGCATGGCAGATGAAGCGGCATTGTGCATTGATGCCGTCATTACAGACAGCCATGGACACAACCTGCACGGTCAAGGCGAAGAATCAACTGACTTCGACATTGATGACTGGCATGCACTGCTCAGTCAGAACTGTGGAGACTCACTAAGTGTTACCGTTTCTGCCAAATATGACGATGGTTGGCACACCTACCGCCCTTTCCCGATTTATGTCAGCCCTGACAGCATCGACTATGGTATCTGCTACCGTCTTATCGAACCAGGTTACGAGGTGTGGAGCAAGATGGGCATCTACGAGCGCGACCTCTCCTCGTTTGATGAGCGTGCGTTGATTGAGAACACACAGTTTGAAGGCTGCGTCAACTGCCACAGTTTCAACCGCGGCAACCCTGCCGACATGAGCCTGCATATCCGAGGTCCACATGGTGCCACCCTACTGCGTCAGAACGATGGTCCTATCACCGCCTACAACACCAAGACCGATCAGACACTTGGTTTTTGTGTCTATCCCTACTGGCATCCTTCAGGCCGCTATATTGCTTATTCTACCAATACCACGAGTCAGTTGTTCCATAGTGCCGACCGCAACCGTGTCGAGGTCTTTGATGAAGCCTCCGACCTCCAAGTTTATGACATTGACAAGAATGAATTGTTGCTTTCGCCCTTGCTCAAGCAAGACTCCATCTATGAGACCTATCCCGTATTCTCAGCCGATGGCCGTTCGCTCTATTTCTGTGCAGCCCCCGCCCTACCTGCGGGCAGTCATCAACTCGACTCCATCCGCTATCATCTCTGCCGCATCGATTTCGACCCCACCACAGGCAGTTTTGGCAACCAAATAGAAATCATTGTCGACGCAGAGGCCCTGCACAAGTCGGTGTCCTTCCCCCGCCCCTCCTACGACGGACGTTTCCTTTGCTACACACTCTCCGACTACGGACAGTTCAGCATCTGGCACCATGAGGCCGACCTCTATCTGCTCGACCTCTCCACAGGAGAAAGCTGCCTGATGACTGGAGCCAACTCAGAAGACACAGAATCGTTCCACAACTGGAGCACCAACTCACGTTGGCTCGTATTCAGTTCCCGTCGTGATGACGGTCTGTTCACACGGCCCTATTTCTGTCATATTGATGCCAAGGGGGGAGTCAGCAAGGCCTTTATGCTGCCACAGCGAAATCCGCGGCGTTTTTATCGCGGACGTTTCTTTTCCTTCAATGTACCCGATTTCATCATTGGCCCGACTCATTTCGATGGAGACAAGGCCAGCCAACTCATCAATAATGAATACCGAAAGGACTTTGGCGTACGCCAATAAATTGAACAATAAGATAAATAGTATGAGAAAATCATTCATTATTCTTTATTCGCTATTTTTTTGCGTAGCGCTCTCTATGGCTCAGACAAACCCCAAGCCAGGATATATCATTACCAATACAGGTGACACAGTCAGAGGTATTCTCGACTTCCGCACCAACGAGATACTGTCAAAAAAATGTGTTTTCCAGGCCCAAGGAGAAAGCGAGAGCAAGACCTACAAACCAGGTGATATAGAATGCTTTAGGTTTGACCACAATGGAAAGTTTTTTGTCACTCGACGACTTAACGTCAATGGCGACCCACAATTATACTTTGCAGAGTTTATGGTTCAAGGCAAAATGAACCTGTACTGTGTAGCAGACAAGTATAATGAATACTTTTTCTTTGAACGTGAAGATGGTGAGATGGCCCAATTTACCAACAAGTCAATAATATCGTCATCAACTCTTCATGAAGCAAAGGACCAACTAGTGGAGCAGAGGGAACAATACGGAAAAGTGAAGATTCTACTGAAGGACTCAAGGAAAGCCATTGACGATTTGGATAAGGAGAAAGAGATGTCGAGAAAGAAACTGGTCAAGATTGTTCGCGACTATCACAATGATGTTTGTACTGATGGCAGCAACTGTATGGTGTATGAGTACAAGGAGGAATCCGACAAGGCAAAAACACATTTCAAGGTATTCGCAGGTTATGCATACTATTCCCATGAAAGAACAATCAATCAAAATCTGCCGGACGAGACCTACCACGGTGGTGCATTTGAATTGGGTTTTGCCACAGAGATAGATATTGAACGAACGATGAAAGGCGGCAGTGCGGAGATAGGTCTCACCTTCTCTCCAAAAGCAAAATTTGAGCACGACACCATGGTTCGCGGGGGGCACGAGCCATCACACACTACCTATGAGAAAGGACGTATTTCTTGCCACATGGGTGTAGTGAAGTGCTTTGGGCAAGGGAGCATTGTACCTTTTGTTCGTGGTGGCGGTTTTTATGTGTATCATTTTGGAAATCATGAAACCCGCATCTACCAGAACAAGAAAATTTTAGATATGGATTGGGAAAGCACAGCCCATTTCGGTCTCTATCTTGGTGCAGGAGTGCAAATGGCAGTTGGCAAGCACGTCACCCGCCTGCATGGCGACTGTTACAAGTCTGTGATAGGCAAAGGTAATATGATGAAGTGGGGAGTCACAGCCGAGTTCGTGCTATAGTATTGAATGCATGATTTTTCGAAGTAGTCAACGCCCCCTGCCCCATCTAACTTAGAGGGGGAGTTGGTTACCACTTCAATGGAAGGGGATACTGGATATTTCTGTTGCATTTTGAGGTGGATTGATTATGTTTTTGTTGTTTTTTTCCATTGTTTTTGTTTTGATATGCACAAAGAATCTGCTTTGTGATATGAATTTGGCAAAAAACGTTATGTTTTTGCAAATGTATCATGTTGTTTTGCAAAACAATCATCTAAAAAAAAAGAAAACACAAATAATCAAAACATCACCAAATAAAATTATCTTTGTGCAAACTGAATACAAAGACCTTATTTCTCTTTCAGGGCATCGCCTGGCAGAGGAAAAGGAAACTATTATAGACTATTATTACTCTTTCATTTTTATTTTATTTAAACACCAAGCGTCGGGAGCTACTGTGCATCGTATAAAAAACCAACAATAAACCACCAAATGATGACCGACCGTTTATCTGCAGCCAACGAGACACAAAAAGCGCAAGAGTATAACTTACTCCTGCGTAAAGGGCAATGGCCCCAGACGGTCTTTTTCTTTAGTTTGTTGCTGTGCATCTGCCTGTTGGCAGCCTGTTCCTCTGGACCACAGAAAGCAGAGGTGGTGAACGAGTTGCCTGCCATCTATCCCGACTACGTCGAGGTTACCATCCCTGTCGGCATCGCACCACTCAATTTCGCAATGGCAGATGACAGCGTGACAGCCATCGATGTGGAAGTGAACGGTGCCTGGGGCGGAACGCTTCATTCCAAAGGTGCCTGCACCGACTTCGACACAGAGATATGGCATGCCATGGTGAAACAGAATCGTGGCGGACAGCTCAATGTAACTGTCTGTGCGAAACGTGACGGAAAATGGAAACGTTACCGCGACTTCTGTATCCATGTCTCTAAAACAGCCTTGTCTGACTGGGGCATCACCTATCGCCACATCACATCTGGTCAAGACAAGGACAGCCCAATGGGCTTATATGAGCGGGAGTTGAGCACCTTTGAAGAAAAGTCACTCCTAGACCAAGATACCGACGAAGACACCATGGTTTATCACTATTGGCATCCTGGCGGACGCTACTGCGCTTTCTCCACCAACAAGACCTCACAGATGTTCCACATCAAGAAGGAGAACAATGTGGAGGTGTATGACTCGTCATCAGACGTATTTGTCTACGACACCGAGACCCATCAGATTGTCAATGACACCCTTATCATGAAAAAATACTGGGCAGAAAACTGCCCTGCCTTCTCCCCCGACGGCAAATGGCTGTATTTCACCACCGCCCGCCGTCAGGTTTACCCCAACGACTACGACAAGGAGCGCTACAGTCTCTGCCGTGTGAGTTTCGACCCAGCCACAGGGCATATCGGGCAAAAAGTGGATACGCTTGTCAATGCACCCTCAGAAGGGAAAAGCGTGAGTTGGCCCCGTCCTTCCTATGACGGACGCTTTCTGATGTACACTCTTGCCGACTATGGCTATTTCACCATTTGGCATCCAGAAAGCGACTTGTGGCTTCTGGACCTAAAGACCGGTCTGTCCCGTTCCCTCGACACTGTCAACAGCAGCCAGGCGGATAGTTTCCACAACTGGAGCAGCGACAGTCAGTGGTTCCTGTTTACCAGCCGGCGTGATGATGGGCGTTACTCCCGTATCTACCTCTCTTCCATAGGACATGACGGGAGAGCCACCAAGCCCTTCATGCTGCCACAGCGCGACCCCAAGCAGTTCTACACCCAGTCGCTGTATTCCTACAACACTCCTGACTTCACCTCAAGACCTGTGGGCAACGACACGCAGGCACAAATAAAAGCCCTGGAAAGCGGAGAACGCATTCCTACGATGCTGAAGTAGAAGAAGTTAAGTAGTTAAAGTAGTTAAGTAGTTAAGCCATTTGACTTATTTGACGGACGTTCGGTCGGATTTGCACGGGCACTTGGAAGTTCGGTCGGATTTGCAATCCGACCGTTTTGAATATTAGCATTTGTAATGCGATTATTTCGGATTAAAAATCCTGATATTCATGACATCGGGATTGCAAATCCCGATGAACAAAGTAGAAGTAGTTAAGTAGTTAAGCCATTTGACTTATTTGACTTATTTGGCAGCCTTTTATTCCTCTGTAACGAACTCGGGGCGCACATCATCCTCCTCGGTCATCACTGTGATGGCATCGAAATGGATGTTGCGGGTATGGCGCATATAGAAACCTTTAGCGGGCAGGTTGCCCCACATCGTCGCCTCAGGATATTCCTTTTCCTTCTCATCTGTCAATGCCTGCCTGATGGCGGGCATGTCTTTTTCTGCCACTCCACCGCGATGATGGAGGTGGATGCGGCTGAGCCATACGTCCTCCACGGGATGACCGGGAAGACCGGTGATGGAACAGCCCATCTTTCCGGCATGGCGGATATGGATATTGTCGAGATAGATGCCGCGGATGGTGCCCACATGGTCGATGACCTGCCCCTCGAAATACCCCCGAGCACGGTTGGCAAGCCGGATGAAGATAGGCGACTCCGTACCCTCCACAGTGATATCGGAGATGCTGACATTCTCCATTTTCCCGCCATCGACTATCTCCAGGGAGATGGCCGAAGAACCTATCCACTGCCCGAAGAATTTCTCCCGCTGGTCGGCACTGGGTCTGACCACGATGCCTGCGATGCTGATGTTGCGGAAGCCGCCGTTGGTTTCCGTGCCCAACTTGATAGCGTTGCAGTGACTCGACACCACACAGTCGGCGATGCGTATGTTCTCACACAACCGTGGTGAAGTGCTCTTGAGTGTGATGGCATCATCGTCGCTGTCGGCCAACATCCCCCTGACCACCACGTCATGGCATCCGTCGATGTCGAGCGCATCGTTGTTGTAGTTGTTGCGGTTGAACACCGTGATGCCCTCGATGCGCACCTGGTCACACGCCAGATAGTGCTGCATCCAACAGCCGGAGTTGCGCAGGGTGATGCCGCTGACCACCACGTCGCGGCACTGGACGAAGCGCAGCAGATGAGGTCGTGTGATACCCTCATCGTTCCATGAGAGTTTGGCAAATGCCCTTCCGCGCCCATCGATGGTGCCCCGTCCCGTAATGGACACATGCGCTGCGCTGTCGACATAGATGAGTTGCACGGTCTCTGTCTGTGTGCGCAACGACACATATGAGGAGCGCATGGGACGGTAGTCAGCCAAACGGGTGCTGCCATATAGCGTCGCTCCACTCTCCAGATGCAGTTCTACCCCAGAGCGGAGCACCAATGTGCCGATGGTATAATTACCTGCCGGCACCACCACCCTGCCCCCTCCGTCGGCACCACATTGGTCGATGGCACGTTGGATGGCGGCACTGCTCAGTTTGGTGGTGTCTGACACAGCACCAAAGTCAATGATGGAATAGTCGCGTGCTCCGGCTGCAGTACAGCCAAGCATCATTAGGAGAATAAAAAGGCTTTTTCGTTTCATGGTGAAAATTTTATGCAAAAATAGCATTTTTCTTTGAATAATCAACTAAAAACATCACGAATGGCCAATTAGTCAAATGAGAATGAGTCGCACATTCGATCATTCGGGAAAAATCTATGAAAAAGGGAGCAGTTTCGCAACTGCCCCCTTCACCTAATGAAATAACCTAAAAAACTAGTTTCGATAAGCCGGATTTTGATATGCAATTTTCTCTTCATCGCTCATCTTCATACCGTCGAGTTGTCCCTGTGGGATAGGACGGAGATAGAAGCCGACAGGGATGTCGCGCTTGAACTCCTCGAGATCCTTGTCAGTGTAGCCACTGCCAGCGATGTGATAGGTGGTGGCACGCTTGGCCCATGTCTGGGTGCGGACGAGGTCGAACCAGCGATATCCCTCACCCCAGAACTCACGGCTGCGCTCATCCAGGATGTAGTCGATGGTGATGGTAGCCGGTGTGGCAGCCAGCATCTCTGCGGTATGGTCCACCGAAACAGCCACATCGTCGTTCTGGCTGAAGGTCTGCTTGCCGGCACGGGCACGGAGCACGTTCACCATGTTGCGGGCATCGTCGTTACGGCCCAACTTCACAGCAGCCTCAGCAGCGATGAGATAGAACTCGGAGAACTTGGCGATATTGTATGGACGTGGGCTACCACCATTGACCTTACTTCCAAGACCACCGGCATTGTCGGTGCGGTAGATACCGAGTTTCCAGTTGATGGGGTACTTCTTGCGGCTGATATGGTTGACAGCCACCACGAAGTCTGCGCGTCCGGGCATCTCGCCGAATCCGAGTTTGCCGTCAGCACCCGTGTAGTTGATCTTGCCATCCTCGCTCTCAGGCACCCAACTGAAGTAAACCTCGTTGGGAAGCACCTGCATGCCATTGGCACCAAACACATAGGGCTCGCTGCCACCAGCCTTCTGCCAGTTGGTGTGATAACGCAGGGTGAAAGTAGCGTCGTAGCGGGAGTCAATGGCCTTGACATCATCCTCCCAGACACCGCCCTTCATAAAGTTGTCGGCGATAGGAGCCATACGGGTCCAGGGACGGCCGAGAGCCTGCACAGCCTCACGCTGGATAGGATTGATGGTAGCACCAGAAGCAGCCTTGGCTGTCATCTCGGTGTAGTTCCATGTCTCCATCCAATAAGCAAAGTTCTCAGGCGAGCCACCGCTACCCCAGCCATAGCCAGCACCACCGTTGCCGAATTTCTCGTTCTCGTCGTGGTCGGCATAGAGCATGATCTCAGAGTTGCGGTCGTTGGTGGCGACGTTCACATCATAGAATGTAGGCTGCAAACCGTAGGGGCCAGGATTGTTGATGGCTTCCACGGCTACCTGATAAGCCTTCTGGAAATAACTGTTGGCCTGACCGGCATCACGGTTGCACTCAGGATAGGTAGGAATCTGGTTGGGATTCTCCAGCCACCATGCGTAGGTGAGGTAAGCCTTGGAGAGGAACAGACGGGCGAGGTTCTTGGTGGCCGTTCCTGTCAGACGAGGATTATCGGGCAGTTCTGCGACAGCCTTTTCCAAGTCGGCGAAAATGGCGGCATACACCTCGGGCACGGTATTGCGCACGGAAGTACGCACTGTGGAGGTATTGAACTTCAGTTCACCGGCACCCAAGTCAAGAGGCACACCACCGAAGGTCTGCACCAACAGGAAATAGTCGAATGCGCGGAAGAAATAAGCCTCTGCGAGGAGGGCATTGTCGATGCCTGCCTCAGCGCCGTTCTCAATGATGCCGTTGGCAGTGTTGATGTTGGCGAACGCTGTTCCCCAGAGGAGGTCGGAACGGCTGCTGGAAGAAGTGAGATTACCTACACCCGAGAGGTCAGCATCCTTGAAGTTACCGTCAGCCGACTGTGCATAGGTGTATTCATCGGTACCTGTCTCGCAGTGGTTGAGCCAATAGCCGTTTCCATAGAAGTAGCGCAGGTGCGCATAGAGAGAGGTCAGACCGCCCTCGATACCCGTCTTCGTGTTGAAGAATGTCGGGTCGAACTGGCTGCGTGGCTGCTCGTCAAGGATATCTGAGCAGGAGGTGAAAGTGGTAGAAAGGCCACAGCACAACAAACCCGCAGCAAGGAAATATTTGATATTCTTGGTTTTCATATTCTTATCAGTATTAAATTGTCAATTTTCTGTCTTCAATTGTCAATTAGAATGTCACATTCACACCAAAGAGGAAGTTGCGGGTAGAAGGTGTATTGTAGCCTACGATCGGCATTCTGTGCTTGCCGGAGTACTCACCATAAGCCACAGCCGTGTTCTGGTTGGCCCATGAGTTGGTCTCTGGATCAAGTCCGCTCTCGTTGGTAAACGGTGAGAAGAGGACGAACGGGTTCTGCACAGTAGCATAGAGGCGCAGACGGCTGATGCCGAGGTCTTTCACTGCCTTCAGTTTGTCGAAGTTGTAGCCAAGGGTGATGGCACGGATCTTCATGTAACCAGCATCGAAATAGCCGAGAGTAGAACCATACTTGGGGTTGTCACCGCTTTGGATGCCGCCCGGTTTCGGATACTTGGCACCGGTGTTGTCGGGTGTCCAGTAGTCCACGTCGAGTTGTCCGCGACGACCGGTCAGCATGTTCAGGTAACCGTTGGAAGAGTGGATGGCACTGATCAGTTTGCCGCCCACCTGGAAGGCACCGATGACTGTCAAGTCAAAGTTCTTGTAACCAACGGTGGTGTTGAAACCGCCGATGAGGTCGGGCTCCATGCTCATGATCTGACGGTCTTCCGGACCGATAGCACGTGTAGGCAGTCCATTGGCATCGTAGTCGCCGTCGTACTTCACCTTAATCATACCCACGTTGCCACCTGGTTCCAGAATATTCATGGCAGCCTCTTCACCTGCCTGCCACAGGCCCACATACTCATAGTCATAGATGACATCGATGGGATAACCCACAAACCATCTGTTGGCCTCATCCCTCTCCTTGATGACTTTTCCGTCCTTGGTGACCACATCTGCGCCAGTCAGTTTGGTCAGTTTATTGCGGTTGGAATAGAGGTTGATACCAGCCTCCCAGTTCCAACCATTCTTGTTGTCAATGATGATACCGTTGAGGGTGAATTCCCAACCCTTGTTCTCCGTATTTCCGATGTTGCCGGTGAAACTGCTTACACCCGAAGTGGAAGGCATGGAGACATCGAGCAGGATGTCGTTGGTCTTCTGGATATAGTATTCAAACGAACCGTAGAGACGTCCGCTGAAGAGTGAGAAATCAAGACCGAAGTTCCAAGTCTTGGAGTACTCCCATCCCAGTTCGGGGTTGGGCAGCGCGTTGACATAGTAACCTGCCTGGTAGGTGTCACCGAAGTTGTAGTTGCGCACGGCGAGTCCGCCGAGGGTAGAGTACGGACTGATACTCTGGTTGGAGGTCTCACCATAACCGACACGCAGTTTCAGATTGTCGACCCAAGTAATAGGCTCCATGAAACTCTCACGCGAGATGTTCCAACCAGCACTGACGGCGGGATAGGTGTGCCACTGATGTCCCTTTGCCAGACGTGAGGAGGCATCGGAACGGATAGCGGCGGAAAGCATATACTTATTATCATAGGAGTACATCACACGACCCATCCACGACATCAGACCGCTCTGCCAGTAACTGTAGTTGTTGAGGTTCACCTCACCCACAGCCTTGTCGAGGGCATAGTACTGGAAGTAGTCAGCGGGGATATTCTGTGCGGAAGCACCTGTTGACTCATAGGTGGTCTGCTCAGCGGAGTACATACCCACCACATTGAGGTTGTGCTTCTCAGCGAAGGTGCGGTCAAAAGTGACCAGATTCTCCACCACCCAGTTGCGGGTCTGGTTCTCAGAGATTCCGCCGCCGTTGACTGCTTTCTCATCCTTGTTGTTCACACCGGTACCGGTGAAGTTGCCGCCCTTGGAGGAACGGAAGTTCAAACCGACGTTGATGCGATAACTCAGACCTTCGATCCACGGGCACTTCACCTCACCGAAGATGGTGTTGTAGGAACCGATACCCTTGTTCTCATTGAGCCAGATATCCTTGTCTCTCTTCACCGTCTCCTTGGTGACCACAGACTGGTCGTCGGCGGGAAGGGTGACATAACGCTTGAGGTTGCCATCGGCATCGTAGGGGCTGGCGAGAGGACTCTTGCTCAGCACTCCGTACATGTCATTCACACCTTGTGTCACTCGGTAACTGGTATTGGTGCTCAGTCCGAAACGGAACCACTTGCCCACCATCTGGTCGAAGTTGCCTCGGATAGAGATACGGTCGTATTCCTGTGTGGGAACAGGAGACTCATCATGGTAGTAACCACCGCCGAAACTGTAACTGCCGCCATTGGTGCCGCCGGTGATGCTCACGTCATGGTTGTGGCTCACGCCAGTCTGATAGTACAGGTCCTGCCAGTCGGTGTTGGTATTGTCGTCCTCGTCAAGAGAATTCTGATACAAGCCGGCAAACTTCCTGAACTTTGAGAAAGTCGGTCCATCCATCATCGGATACTTGTGGAACACCTTCTTGAAACTGACATATCCATTGTAAGATACCTTTGCAGGAGTACCCTGGCTGCCCTTGACGGTTGTGATAATGATCACACCGTTGGCACCACGGGAACCGTAGATGGCTGTAGCAGAAGCATCCTTGAGGATATCCATCGACTTGATGTCGGTGGGGTTGATATCGGAGAGTTGTCCCATGAAGGGGATTCCGTCGAGCACGATGAGCGGGTCGTTGGAGGCACTCAGTGAGCGCTGACCACGGATGCGGATCTGCATCTCAGCACCAGGCTGTGTGGAGGTCTGTGTCATCAGCACACCGGCAACACGTCCCTGAAGGGCCTGAGCAGCGTTGGTGGCAGCAATCTGATTCAGTTTCTCACCATTGACATTGGCCACCGAACCGGTGACTGCCTCGCGGCGCTGTGTACCATAACCGATGACCACCACCTCGTTGAGGCTGCCGCCTTCGGCTTCGAGCAAGACATTCAGACGGCTTTGGTTGCCCACACGGATTTCCTGGGTGACATAGCCCACATAGGAGATGACGAGTGTGGCACCCGGATTGACATCGATGGAGAAATTGCCGTCGAAGTCGGTCACAACTCCGTTGGACGTTCCCTTTTCCATCACGGTAGCACCGATGAGTGTTCCTTCGGAATCACTCACCTGTCCTGTCACTTTCTTTGATTGCTGCACCTCATCAGCAGAATACACTCCTGTAGGCGCGGCAACAGCCTGCTGTGTACTGAGCACCCCAAACAGGGAGCAAATACCCATCAGGCAGATGGTTTTTCTCAATTGAAAATGCATAACAGTACGTTTTTGTTTGTTAGGAATTATGTTTGGTTAAAAAATAGTTGATTTAGGAACATGCAAATGACGTTGCAAAGATAAATGAAACTAAAAAATGAATGGAGAAAAAACGTTTCAACGTCATTCAATTCTGTTTCATGATGAAAATACCTTTAAAAAATCTAAAAGCAACTGAATAGGAAGCCGAAAAAAAGGTGCGCCTTTATAGACGCACCTTATTATATTATTCTTTTCCTGTTGCTTCATCCGCATATTCTGTGGGTGTTCGCCCGAAATGCTTTTTGAAGACCGTGGAGAAATAGGTCTGGTTGTTGAAGCCCACCGAATAGGCCACCTGTGCGATGTTGATTTTTCCCTCACGGATGAGGCGTGCTGCCTGCTGCAAGCGTAGGTTGCGGATGAACTCTCCTGTCGAGATGCCCGTGATCTCCTTCATCTTGCGGTGCAGTTGGGTGCGGCTCAGTCCCACCTCTTCACATAGCCGGTCAACATTGAAGTCCGGGTCTTGCAGGTGCTCGTTCACCGTTTGCATGATGCGCTCCATCAGTTGGTCATTGTTGCCCTTTACCTCCACATTCTCCATCTTGTCCTCCTGCGTCTGGGCACCACTGAATTTTCCTCTCAGACGGCGCACATTATCAACAAGGTTGTCGACAAGGATATGCAGTTCCTCCATATTGAAAGGTTTGGCCAGATAGGCATCGGCCCCCTTGCGAAGACCCTCGAGGCGATCGCTCACCTCCACCTTGGAGGTAAGGAGGATGACCGGGATATCGCTGATATTGGGATTGCCCTTGAGTTGGCGCAGCATGGAGATGCCATCCATCTCGGGCATCATCACATCGCTGATGACAAGGTCGTAGCCTCCGCTGTCGGTCAGCAGTTTCTTGAGGGCCTCACGTCCATTGGGTGCCGTGTCGATGCGATACCACTGACCCAGTTCATTCTTGATATACTGTGCCACCTCCAGGTCATCGTCAACCACGAGCAGGCGGAAATTGCGCGAGCCCTGCTTATGTGAGCCTTGGGTTTCGCTGCTCTCATCGTCTACAATCTCCTCGGGTTTGAGGTGCTCCTTGCCAAGTGGAAGTTCGACGTCAAGACAGGCTCCCCGCTGTCCGTCCTTTCTGTTGTATGCCTTGATGCTGCCGCCATGCAGGAGGACGATGGCGCGGCTCAGGTTGAGGCCGATGCCTGTTCCCTCGATATGGAGGCCGTTGTTGTCTTTTCCCTGATAGAAGCGTTCAAACAGTTTTTCGGTATTCTCTTCCTTAAAACCGAGTCCGTTGTCCACCACACGCAGACTGAACGACTTGCCATTCTTGGAGAGTATGACACGCACCTCACCTCCGTCATAAGTATATTTGAAAGCGTTGGAGAGCAGATTGGTCACCACCTTGTCGAACTGAATACGGTCTATCCACGCCATCAGTTTTTCGTCCTCATGCTCAAAGGTGAAACGGATATTTCTCTGGCGGGCATTGAACTGGAACAGCGAACAGATGCCTGTGACGAAAGCCACGAGGTCGGTCTCGCTGCAATGCAGGTGCATCTGGTTCTTGTCTATCTTGCGCTCGTCGAGAATCTGGTTGACGAGAAGCAGGAGGCGCTGTGCATTGCGGTCGATGATTTGGATGTCGTCGAGATTCTCCTTGTCAGTGATCCTCTCCTTCAGTTTGTTGAGCGGTCCCATGATCAGTGTCAGCGGCGAGCGGATGTCGTGGGTGGCATTGATGAGGAAGCGCATTTTCTGTTCATCGAGGTCGGCCCTTCTGCGCCTCTCCCTGTAGTAACCTATCAAGATGATTGCACCGACAGCCAAGAGGGCGTACAGGAGATAAGCCCATGTGGAGGCATACCATGGTGACTGAACAACCACATTGACAATCAGCGTGCCATCATAATAGGTTCCGTTGGTCATGGCCCGCACCTCTATCTCATAGTGTCCGGGATTCATCCGGCTGAAAGCCACACTGTTGGACCCGTCCATAAAGGGTATCCATTGACCTCCGTTGATGCGGTATTCATAATTGACATTCTCCGAATTGCTGAAATCAAGCAGAGAAAACTCCATGGAAAACGAGTTTCGGTCGTAGGGAATCTTATATGTATCGGAAAGACATCCGACCGGTTTTCCATCGATGACGAAATTGGTAAGCGTCACTTTCTCATCTGTATTGACAGCGGCACCCGACACCTCATCAGGATAGAACGTGACGATGCCCTCGATACTGCCAAAACTCACCCTTCCGTCACCGTCGGTGGCAAGAGCACCAAGAATGAATTCCCGGGCTTCGAGTCCGTTTCCTCCCACATGGCTGATCACACGCTTGTGGCGCTGGTCATACTGCCAGATGCCATTGGCAGAACTCATCCAAATATCACCATTCTGTGAACAAACAATGGCATAAATAGGTTTGTTGTCCACCTCCTTTATTCCCTTGAATCTGGAAACTTTCGAGGCAGAACGGTCAAACTGATAAAGGCCCGTCTCTGTACCGATGAGAATAGACCCATCATTTTGTTCACAGAGCGAGAAGCACTGGACACCTTTCAACTGCAAATCCCAGCCAAGGATACGGAAATTGCGGTCTGCCGGGTTCATCACACAGACACCGTTGGTGGTGGCTATCCACAGCAAACCACGGCTGTCGAGGAGGAAAGCCTTCACCCAGTCATTGCACAATCCGCCCAATTTGGGGTCGATGTGGTACATACTGAACGACTCTGATTGTCCTGTTGCCGTATCAAAGATAGAGAATCCTTTCCCATAGTTACAGACATACAGATGCCCCTCGCCATCATCCGCCATGCAATTGATGCCCCAGCCATCGAGACGAAGGCGCTGCGTGCTGGCACCGGTGAAAGGATTGTAACTATAGAGTGTATTCTCACTTCCGACCCAGAAGTTCCCTTTGCTATCACGGTAGATGCAGTTGGCACCCGAGGGTGATGCAGGAGCCTGTGTTATTTTTCCATCGGCGTCAAACCGGTAGATACCGCTTTTCTGTACGGTACACCACAACGCGCCATCATCACCCTGTATCAAACTGGAAAGGCTACTTCCTAACTGGATATTTTGTGCGGAGAACTTCCACGTGCGGAATACCTCCTTTCTCTGATTGAGTTGAAGCAGGCCTTTCCTGGAGCAACTCACCCACAGGTTCTGGTCCTTGTCCTCAAAGATATTGTTGACATTGGCAGTAGAGAGGTCATATTTCCCACCGCCGCTTTCCACTCTCTGCAGCGTCTTGCTGCCCTTCGGAATGACAAACAATCCACGCCCAGAAGTACCGATGTAAACATTTCCGGCATGGTCGATCATGGCTGCCCTCACCGACACGTTGGCCCCAATAGCAGAAAGGTCGAAACCCGCATCCGTGAGTTGTGCTGAGACATAGTCATACCGCAATATGCCATAAGCACACACACAGAGGAACCCTCTGGCATCGGTGCGGAGGAATGTCATGACAGGCCCATAAGGTGACACAAAGTCCTTGATAGCCGTGGGTTGAAGTCCACTTGCTTTCGCGCGGGTGATGGTGTCTGTCTGGCAGCCCCACCAAAAACAATGCTGGTCGTCCTCAAACAAGGCGGAAGGGAAGTTGTTGATCTCGTTGCGCGAAAACTGTCTTTCCTGTGTGACGACATTGCGGCCCGAACGGATGGAGTAAAGTCCGTATCCTGAGGTGCACACAAGGATGTTCCCATCCCTGTCCTCATAGATACATTCGATACGTGGCAAAATGCCAGTGGGAAAACGGTATCTCACAAACTGATTGGTGGCATGGTCGTATCTGCTCAGCCCTCTGGCTCCTCCCACCCACAGACGGTTCTTGCTGTCGGCAAACAGGCATGTGACCTCGTTTCCCTGAATGGTGGTAGAATCATCTTCATCCGTATAATAATGTGTGAAGCGATAGCCATCAAACTTGTTGAGACCAAACTGAGTACCCACCCATATATATCCATACTGATCCTGACAGATAAAGTTGGTGGTGCTGCTCGACAACTTTTCGGCTGTGTACAACCATCCGCTGACAGCCCTGACAGACAGGACGGTCATCAGACACAACAGGATGAGAACAAGGACTTTTCTTCTCATATGCTACAATTCTAAGGACAGACTATTCCATGCGCCGAGGCGACTCCGTGCCAAACAGATAAGATGGTTTCCACCCACCGCAGTCGAGGATGATTTTCTCGAACACGATGCCGGGATCCAACGGTTCTATCCGCAGCGTGTGCTTCCCTGCACCCGCCGGCAGGTCCACCGTGCTCTCCACCACGCGCTTGGCCACGGTGGGATAATAGATGCTGTATATGTTGGCTGGTGCCTCATTGAGTTTGGAGTTGAAATTGATGGTCTGCGGAGCGCCGTCATCAAGAGTCACCCGATAGCACAGTCCGCCCTTGTTGAGATAATCAAGTGTCGATTTCACCACGACATGGAGTTGCTTGACGGGCGATTGGGTCTCAAACCGGTAAACCAATGCCGCTCCGTCTACCCCAGCGGTGGTGGGGCGCAGGGTGATGCCGCTGAGTGTTCGTCCCAGACCAGGTATCACGGTCCATTTGGCCTCAGCGGCATCCTTGCGGTCAAAGGTGTGCTCAGCCTCCATGGTCACCACACCATCCCGCTCTGCAAACACACTGTTTTTCCCTTCGGTATTCACTCTTTCCGTCCTCGGCAAGATATTTCCGGGACCGAAATTGTCGTTCCAACTTCTGTATCCGATATGCTTCTGTATCATCATGCCATTCCACTTTCCTCCTGC
>JAEEGF012018303.1_pt1 | contig 18189 bp, 16 predicted proteins | sample 9134171 | NCBI WGS metagenome assembly JAEEGF01 (sample SAMN16246542, study PRJNA631951) | gut metagenome | biome: gut microbiome; feature: rumen; material: AP-attached | host: Bos | place: Iran: Karaj | collected 2018-10
CTGGCAAGTTGAACCTTTCTCTCGATGGCAAGTCCCTTGCGTCGCTCTCGTTTACGGGTACCCAGGATGACTGGAATGCCTACGAAGAGGCTACCGGCAAGGCGACGCTCACCAAGGGTGAACACGTGCTCCGCATTACCATCGCCAACGCCAATACCAACGTGGACTATGTGAAGTTCTCGCTTGTGGGCGGCGATAATCCTCCGCAGGCCATTGCCAAAATGCTGGTGGCCTCTGCAAGCGCAACCTACAGCGTGTTCGATTTCAAGGGTCAGTTCATTGGCAAGGTCGAAGTCGCTTCGGGTAGCTCCATTGCCCAGGCTATCAAGGCTAGCTTCCACAAGGCTGGAGTCTACATGGTCAAGAATGGCAATGTGGCTCGCCGGATTGCTGTGAAGTAGCGTTGTTCCTGTATACAACATAAAAATGTTTACAATCCCCCGAATTCAATTCGGGGGATTTATTTTATATGTGGGTATCAGATTAGGGAGACACGGCACTTGCCATTGGGTTGCTTTCACTACAAATTCGTTCGCTGTAGACGCCTGCAAATATATAGGTGATCTTAGCGGCAATGGTTGGAACATCAAAGAGCTTATTCAATAAATCCTCCATACACTCCAAAAGCGCCTCCGCTTCGGCGGGGGCGTTTTTTTTTGCGTAGGCGAGGAGAGACTCGGTCAACAAAAAAGGACCGCGGTCGAAACCGCGGCCCTTAAACGTTCAGTAGAAGATTACTTCTTCTTGGACTTTTTAGGCGGATGGGCGGCAATCTTCTTTGTGCCCTTGGCCTTGGCGGCAGCGGCTTTAGCGGCGGCTTCCTCGGCCCTGTACATGGCTTCCATGTCGGCGAGGGCTCCGCTCGGGTCGGTCTCGATGATGTCGGAGGCTTCGTCCACGAGTTCGGCAAACTGGTCGTACCAGTCGGCGAAGAGCTCCACCTCGAGGTGGTCTACGCCGGGCACCGTGAGGCGCACGCCGCAGGATTCGCCGATGCGGTCCTGGAACTTGGCGATTTCGGGGCGGAGGAGGGAGAGGTCGAGGCCGTCGAGGTCTTCGGGTTCCAACCAAACGCCGTCTTCTTCTTCATCAATCTTGACGTTCTTTTTGCCCTTCTTGTCTTTGCACTTGCCGCAGGTACATTCGTCGTCGCAGCAGTTGTTGTTGAAGGTCGCCAGGTATTCTTCGTCGTCCATACCGCTGTCGTAGTAGAACTCGTCGTCTTCCAGGTAGAGGGTCTCAACAAAGATGCCCTTGGCGCCCAGATTCTTGGCCGCGGCAAGGAATTCCTTGAGGTCGCCGCCAAAGTAGCGGGTCGTTTCGGCTTCTTCGTTCAGCGTCTGTACGGGGATGGGGAGGAGCTTCTGCTTCTTGATATGGTCGCAGACGATGTCGGTAATGGATTTGTTGTTCTTGGCCATGGGATTCTCCTGTAAAAACTATACGTGGTACTTCTTTAGGCTCGGTGCCTTTTCGTCGATGAGCTTCATGATGCGGGCGACCGCTTCGTCACCGTGGGCAGTGTCCTTCACGCTTACCAGCGGCTGGAACAGCGGGCTATTGAACAGCGTGCCGAGCGGAATCGGGTTCTTGCGGCAGAAGGTCGCTTCGATGTAGTCGCGGGCGGCCTTTTGCAGGTCGTGAGCTTTCTCCTTGTCGCCGGCGGCGTAAGCCTTGTAAAGGTCGACGAAGGTCTTGCAGGCTTCGGGGATGTTGCCCGAAGCGCTGATGAGGCCCGTGCCGCCCATTTCGAGGAGGTCTGCGAACAGACCGTCTTCACCGCTCATCACGGCGAAGTCCTTGCCCTTCGTTTCCTTGATAACGCGCATCGTGTCTTCGTGGAACTTTTCGCCAAAGCCGAATTCCACCGCCTGCTTAAGGCCGATGATGTTCTTGTCTTCGGCAAGGGCGATGAGGGTGTCGGGGTGTACGTAGCTCGAGGTGCGGCCAGGGACGTTGTAAATGACGATCTTGGCGCCCGTCTCGGAGCTCAATGTTTGGTAATGCTTGAGCAGACCCTCCTGCGGGGGGTTGTTGTAGTAGCCTGTCACGCAGAGGACTGCCACCGGGGCGATTTTCAAAACGTTTTCAATCATCTCGATGGATTCGCGGGTGCAGTTGGAACCAGCACCGGCAATCACGGGCACGCGCCCGTCCACATAGTCCAGAGTGAACTTGATGACGTCCAAATGCTGTTGAGGCGAGACGGTCGCACTCTGACCGGTAGTCACGGCCGGGAGGACGCCGCTTGCGCCAGCGGCGATAACATCGTCGATCATCTGGCCCATCTTTTTGAAATCGATGGAATTGCGAAGGTTTTTGTGATCGTCGTTCTTAAGGGGTGTGAACAACGCGGGGAAAACACCAGTAAGTTGAGAAGCGTTAGTTATTTGCATGGGCTAAAAATACATAAATGTCAAAACAAATGCACAGAAATATTCTATTTTTGAACCGCAAACAACAAACTATAGGAACCTCCATGGAAACGATCACTCAGATTTGGAAAAAGATTCAGGCTCCCGAATTCAACCCGGCAACCGATATGAACCTGGTTGAACAGGTCAAGCAGGTCGCTCTTACCTCCCAGGAACCGGCTAAGGTCAGCTTCGGTACCTCCGGCTGGCGCGGCGAAATTGGCTCTGAATTCACTCTCCGCAACCTCCAGGTGGTGGGCGCCGCCATTGTGCGTCTTTATCGCGAGGCGACTCCTGAACTTTTTGAAGCTCTCGGCGTCAAGGATTTTGCCGAACTGCAGAAGCGCGGCGTGGTCGTGGGCCACGACAACCGCCTTTTGGGCCATGAATTTTGTGAAGCGGTCGCTGACCAGTTCGCCAAGGCCGGCGTGAAGGTCTACTACGGCGGCGAAATGCCGACTCCGGAGTTCTCCGCCTGCATCGAGATGCTCGGTGCCGCCTGCTCCATCAACATGACGCCCTCCCACAACCCGAGCCACTACAACGGCATCAAGTTCAACCCGGCCGACGGCGGTCCTGCAGGTCCGGAAATCACGAACGTCATTACCAAGCTCTCTAACGAGATGATGGCGACCTGGAAATTCGAACCGGTGGCCAAGGTGGACTGGGAAATCATCGACTCCCTCAAGATTTACAAGGAATTCCTCATCAAGCAGGGCACCATCAAGTTCGCCCGCATCAAGGACTTCATCAAGAAGGGGCGTCTCACGCTTGTGTGCGACCACGTGCACGGGTCCACCCGTCGTCGTCCGGCCGCTCTTCTCGACAATCCGGAATGCCTCATCACTTTGCGTAATGAAGACGACAGCCTCTTTGGCGGCATTGCTCCGGAACCTTCGAGCAAGAACCTCGAGAAAGTCCGCAAGGTTTTGGACGAAAGCAAGAGCGAGTTCCGTCTGGGCGCCATCTTTGACCCCGATGGTGACCGCATTCGCTTCTACGACGGCACGCGCGAAATTGACATGAACCAGTTTGGAGCCATCGCCTTCCATTACATGGCGACCTGGCGCAAGGAACAGGGAGTCGTTGCGAAGTCCGTCGCAACCTCGAACTTTGTGAACATCATTGCCGAAAAGCTCGGTGTGCCTGTGATGGAAACCCCGGTGGGCTTCAAGAACTTCCGCCCGTGGCTCAGCCGCAATGCCAAACAGAAGGCGCTTGTCGCCTTCGAAGAATCCGACGGCATTTCGGGCCTCAACAACACCCTCGAGAAGGACGCCCAATTCGGTCTCCTCATGGCCCTCGAAATCATGGCCACCACGGGCAAGAACCTGGGTGAATACCTCGACGCCCTCTACGAAGAATATGGTCGCTTCTACCCGACGCGTTCGGGCTTCGAGGTGGACAAGTCCCTCGTGGGCGCGCCCTTGAAGGCCAAGGTCGACGCTGTCGCCGAGATTGCCAAGCCCGGTGCCAAGGTCATGGTCGGCGACAAGGAAAAGACGGTGAAGCAGCTCCTCACGCTCGACGGCGTGAAGGTCATCTTTGAGGACGATTCCTGGATGCTCGTGCGTCCGTCTGGTACCGAACCCAAGGTCCGTATTTACACGGAGTGCCGCAACCCCGACGAAAAGGACCCGATGTTTGAAGCCGCCAAAGCTTTGTTCTACAAGAACTAAAAAATAAAAGGGAATGGAAAAATGAAGAAGATTCTCATGATGCTCGTGCTTGCCTTCGCCATGGCAGGCTACGCTCAGGAAGGTTCGATTAAGCCGAAGTTCCAGGCTTTTTCTGGTGCTTTGCTCAAGTTGAAGCCCGCGGAACACGGCTACCACAAGTTCTCGCTTAAGGTGGAAGCCGCCCCTTGGGCTTTCCAGGCCATTGGTGAGGTTCGCGCCCCTAACGGTGACCCGGAATTGCTCATCAACGCCCTCTTTGACGGCGATGTGTACGCCGTGCTTGCCTACGTGGACCAGACGGCCACGGGTACCGACAACAAAGAGTACAATGTCGGCCTTTTCGAGATGATGCTTTATTTTGAAGAGGAAGCAACGTCTATTCGCAACTTGAAGTTCAAGTTGCTGCCGCCTGCCAACGACGACTGGGCGCAGGGCATTTTGAAGGACGCCCTTTCTTCGGGTTCCCTTTTGGGTGATATTTGGCACGGTAAGTACGACAAAGCCATTACCAAGGCTTCGGCGAACCCCATGGACAAGCAAAAGCTCAAGTCCATGCAAAAGAAGTCCAAGTCCAAAGCCGAGGAAACCATGGGTGGTGATGACAGCCGCCGTACCCGCATGAAGGCCAAGGCCGATGATGACGAGGACGAGGCTCCGGTCGTCAAAAAGAAAAAGAAGAAAAAATCCTACGACGAAGACGAAGATGACGACGACGTTCCGAAGAAAAAGAAGAAAAAGAAGAAAAAGTCCGTCGAAGAAGATGAATGCGACGACCCGAGCCTTTCTGTGAAAGAAAAGCGCCGTTGCAGAATGAACAAGAGATAATCAAAAGTTTCACCTAAATCGAAAACCTGAATATTCGAGGTAATCTATGTCCGGTCACTCTAAATGGGCCACCACCAAACGTAAGAAAGCCAAAACCGACGTTGCTCGTGCCAAGGCTTGGAACAAGCTTATCAAGGAAATCTCCATTGCCGCCAAGCTCGGCGGTGGCAACCCCGACGCCAACCCGCGCCTTCGTGCAGCCATCCTTAAGTCCAAGAGCCAGAGCCTCCCGACCAAGAACATCGAAAGCGCCATCGCCAAGGGTACCGGTGCCAACTCCGGTACCGAAATGACGGAACCGATGTACGAAGGACGCGGTCCGGGCGGAATCGCCATCATGGTGCAGTGCATGACCGACAACAAGGTCCGCACCGTTGCCGAAATCCGCAACATCTTCAACAAGAACAACGGTTCCATGGGTGAATCCGGTTCCGTTTCCTGGGCCTTCACTTACAAGGGCGTGATTATCGTCGACGCCGAGAAGTACCCCGAAGACCAGGTGATGGACCTCGTGCTCGAAGCCGGTGCCGAAGACATGTCCACCGAAGACGGTGTGCATGAAATCTCCACCTCTCCGGAAGCATTCGATGCCGTTTCCAAGGCTCTTGAAGCTGCGAACATCGAAATGATGAGCGCCGAACTCAGCTACGTCGCCAACGACCCGGTCAAGCTCGGCCACGACGACGCGGTGAAGCTCCTCAAGCTCATCGACAAGTTCGAAGATCACGACGATGTGCAGGAAGTCTACCACAACGCCGAAATCGACGAAGCCGACATGGACGCTGCTGACGCATAATTCAAATTATTGTTAGTAAATGACTTACGAAGATTTATCTTCGTAAAGACTCCCGGAACGACTCCGGGAGTTTTTTATACGCAAAAAAATCCCTATACGGAACGTTCTAGTTTTTCTATTTTATGGTCGCTTTGTAGACCTATAGCCAAGGAGACATATATGGGTGGATTTTGCGGAGTTGTATCCAAGAACGATTGCGTTTGTGACTTGTTCTACGGAACCGACTATCACTCTCATTTGGGAACACACCGCGGTGGCTTGGCCGTATTGAAGGCCGACGGGAACTTCCATCGTTCCATCCACAACATCCAGAACACTCCTTTCCGCAGCAAGTTCGAGCACGACCTGGCCACGTTCTCTGGCAACGTTGGCATCGGAGTCATCTCCGATACCGATCCGCAACCGCTGGTGATGTGCTCCAAGCTGGGCACTTTCGCGCTTGTGACGGTCGGTCTCATCAGCAACATCGAAGAACTGAAGGACGAACTTTTCAAGAACAACTACATGCAGCTCCAGTACTCGACCACAAGCGGGATGGTCGGTCCGACCGAGGTTGTCTCGGCACTCATTGCGACGCAGCCCTCGATTGTCGAAGGCCTCAAGTACGTACAAGATAGGGTGAAGGGCAGCTGTTCTGTGCTGCTTGTCGACAGCACCGGCAAGTTCTATGCCAGCCGCGACAAGTGGGGCCGCACTCCGATTATCCTTGGCAAAAAGGACGGTTCGATGATTGCCGTCCAAGAGAGCTGTGCCCTCCCGAACCTCGGGTACGACCATGTGCGCGACCTCGGCCCCGGCGAAGTCGCCGAGATCACTCCCGAAGGCGACACGACTTTGGTTGAACCCGGCAAGAAGATGGCGATATGCTCGTTCCTCTGGGTCTACTACGGCTACCCAGCTTCGAGCTACGAAGGCCGCAACGTCGAGATGACGCGTTACCGTTGCGGTAGCGCCCTCGCCAAGCGCACTCCTACCGAGGCGGATGCCGCCGCCGGTATTCCGGATTCCGGCACGTCTCACGCATTGGGCTATGCCCATGAGGCAGGCATGAAGTTCGCCCGTCCGTTTGTAAAGTATACGCCGACTTGGGCACGCTCGTTTATGCCACAGGACCAACGCCAGCGCGAACACGTCGCCTCCATGAAACTCATCCCGGTCCCGGGACTCATCAAGGACCGTCGCCTGGTGTTTTGCGACGACTCCATTGTGCGCGGCACGCAGCTCGGTAAGCAGGCCGCCAAGCTCTATTCGCTTGGTTGTAAAGAGACCCACATGCGCATTGCCTGCCCGCCGCTGGTTTACCCGTGCAAGTTCATCAACTTCTCCCGTTCCAAGAGCGAGTATGATCTCATTACGCGCCGCTACATTCGCGAACGCGAAGGAGAGAACGCCGACTTGTCAAAGTACACCAATCCCGATAGCCAAGAATACAAGGATATGGTCGAGTACATCCGCAAGAACCTGAACTTGACGACGCTCGCCTTCCAGCGCATTGATGACTTGGTGCATGCGATTGGCCTCCCGGCGGAACAACTCTGCACGTACTGCTGGAGCGGCAAGGATTACGCCGAGACGGGTGACTGCTACCATTGCCCCTGCGAAGACGGTGAATGCCCCTGCCATTCTGACAAGGGCGAAAAGGCTTAATTAGCCCGACATTTTTCTAAGCGTTTATCTACCCAGGGTTTCGCGGTAGTTGTGTACTGCACCCTTGTAGTTGGCGACCGCCTTTGAAATGCGCGAGGCGAGGTCCTTTTGGCCCTTGTCCGTCATCATGTAGGCTTCGTCGTCAATGTTGCTGATGAACCCGAGCTCTATGAGTACGGCGGGCATCATCGCGCCCACGAGGACCATGAAGCCGGCGCCACCGACGCCGCCGCCCTGGCGGATGATTTTGCCGCCGTCAAAGCTCTTCAGGAGTTCCTCGGTGAACATGTAGCTGTTCTGCTTGTACTTCTCCAGGCGAGCCTCCAGCTTGAACCACTCGAGCGGGGAGAGTTCCTCCTTGGCGTTCTTTTCGCCGTAGAGTGTCGCCACCTTGTTTTCGCGGCGGGCAATGGCCTTGTCCTCTTCGCTCTCGGGCGCACGCAGCACATAAAAGTGGAAACCGTGGATTTGCTTTTTGCGTTCGGGCGTCGCGTCGATGGCGTTGCAGTGTACACTGATAAAGAGGTCTCCGTCCCACTGGTTCGCGAGGTTCGCGCGCTGGCCGAGTTCAATGAACACGTCCTTGTCGCGGGTGAGCTTTACGTTGAAGCCTTCCTTTTCGAGTTCCTTTTTGAGGAGTTTGGAGACGGCGAGCACAATGTCCTTTTCTTGCCCTTTTTTGCCGAGGGCGCCGGTGTCCTTGCCGCCATGCCCCGGGTCAATGACGATGGTCTTCACTTCGCGGGTGCCCGCGGTCTCGTTCTTGGGTGCCTTGACTGCAACGGACATGGAGGTGCTTGAAGCCGCAGTGCTCGACACCGAGGCGCTCGAAGCCGCAACACTGGAGGTCGCTCCGCTCAATGCCGCCGCGGAACTGGAAAGCGTCGCCGCGGAACTGGTGGGGGAGCTCGCCTTGAAGAGCTTGTTCGCATCGTCTTCGGCAATCCACAAATGCCCGTCCTCGAGTGCGGGGCTTGCAATCAAGTCAATCGCCTTGCCGTTGACCGCAGCGTAGGGAATGCCCACGGCAAACTTTGCGGTGTCCTTCGCCGTCACCAAAATGAACGTCTTTTGCACGGGGAACCAGTGGAACGACGCGCCCGCCTTTTTGGCGAACGCTTCGGCATCCACGGCGTTGACGTCGGCAAAACAGAGAGCCCAGCCGACCATCAAGAGCAGTGCTATAATCAGCGACGGGCCTTGGCAATGCGGGCGATTTCCAACTTGGCTTCCCGATTGATGATGTCCTGTCGCTTGTCTCTTTGATCCTTGCCTCGGCATATTCCTATTTCAAGTTTCGCGTAACGGTTTTTAAAGTAAAGTTTTAGGGGGACGATTGTGCAACCCTTGAGTTCCTTCGCCTTGCGCATTTTTTGAATTTCGTGCGTGTGGGCGAGGAGTTTGCGGCGGCGTGCCGGGAAGTGGTTGAACCGGTTTGCAAAAAGGTATTCGTCGATGTGCGCCCCCACGAGCCACAGTTCGTCCTTGTTCTCGTCGATGTCGACCCAGGCTTCGCCCAAGGTGCATTTGCCGTCACGGATGGATTTGACTTCGGAACCGATGAGCATGATGCCCACCTCGAAGGTTTCGTCTACAAAGTAAAGGTGATTGGCCTTGCGGTTCTGGATGACGGGGGTGTTCTGTTCTTTTTTAGGCATCGTTCTTGACAGGTGCCGCCGCCTTTTCGGCGGCTTCCAGCACATCGTTTAAAGACTTAATCAAATCTTTGCTGGCTTCAAAAACGGGCTTGGTGCCGGCATTGATTGTAACGGACTCACCGGTACGCGGATTCCTGGCGGTGCGTTCCTTGCGCTCTTTGAGCTTGAAACGACCAAAACCGCGGATTTCCACGTTGTTGCCCTGCAGCATGCCGTTCACAAGGGTGTCTAAGAAACTTTCGACAATCGTCTTTGTTTGCACCTGGGTGAGGCCAGTTCGCAGCGCGATATCTTCGACGATATCCTTTTTGGTGATGTTCGCTTTTCCTGCCATATTTTTAAAACTACAAAAAATTCGGTAAAAGGGTTAGCCCTTCTTGGCCCATCCGACTGTCTTTTTCTGCTTGTGGGGCACCATTTCGTCGAGGATTTGCTGCAATTCCACACAACCTTCGCCCGTGAGGGCCGAAGTGACCACCACTTTTTGTCTGTGCTTCTTGAATTCTTTGATGGCGGCCTCTATCCCGAGATCGTCCTTGTTGAGGGCTACCACAAAGGGTTTCTCGGCGAGTTTGGGGTGGAATGCCTTGAGTTCGTCCTTCAGGACCTTGAACTGCTCGTAGGCGTTTTCGGCAAAGCCGTCGATGACAAACAAAAGAGTGTGCGTGCGCTCGATGTGCTTGAGGAACTGGTGGCCCAGGCCCTTGCCTTCGCTTGCCCCTTCCAGGAGTCCCGGAATATCGGCGACCACGAAGCTATGTCCGTTCACTTGTACGATACCGAGCACCGGCTCGAGCGTTGTGAAGGGGTAGTCGCCCACCTTGGGGCGTCCGCTCGAAATCTTGTGGACTAGGCTCGACTTGCCTGCGTTTGGGAACCCGACGAGGCCGACGTCTGCCATGAGCTTGAGTTCCAAAAAGAGTTCGCGCTTTTCGCCCTTTTCGCCGGGCGTGCACTTGCGCGGAGCCTGAATCTTGGGGGTGGCGAAATGCTGGTTTCCCATGCCGCCCTTGCCGCCGCGCGCCGCAATCCACTTCTGGCCCGGCTGCGTGAGGTCGGCGAGAATGCGCCCGTCGGAATCCTTGACGATTGTGCCGCGCGGGACATCGACGACGAGGTCTTCGGCGCTACGCCCGGTGCAGCGCTTCGCTCCACCCGGCTGGCCGTTGCCGGCTTTGTACAGGCGTGCGTTGCCCATGTCGAGGAGCGTGGAGTACTGCTCGTTCACCTGGAGAATCACGTGACCGCCGCGCCCGCCGTCACCGCCGTCCGGGCCTCCCAGGGGTACGAACTTTTCGCGGTGGAAACTGCAGATGCCGTCTCCGCCCTTGCCGGAACGCACTTCGATTGATTTTTCGTCTAAAAACATTAAAGGCTAATCCCTTCGTCAAGCCCGAGGGCGATATTCATGTTCTGGATGGCGGCGCCGCTGGCGCCCTTGCCCAGGTTGTCGATAATCGTTGTCACCTGCATTACGTTCTCGTTGCCGAACACCTGGATGCGGGCGTTGTTCGTATCGTTACAGACGGTGGCGTCAAGGCGGCCGTTGAACAGCACGGGGGCTGCTTCATAGGGCATCACCTTCACAAAGCGGGAACCTTCGTAATGCTTGGCGAGGATTTCGGTGAGGCCTTCGGGGCCGACCTTCTTGGTGAGTTCATTCGCGAAGATGGCGACGGTCACCGCCATGCCCTTGTAGTAGGGGCCGAGCACCGGGTTGAAGAACGGCGTGTTATCGAGTTCGCAGTACTTCTTCATTTCGGGGAGGTGCTTGTGGGCGAGGGCGAGCGCGTACGGGGCGGGCGCCATGATGGCCTTCGATTCGCCGGCGGCATGCGAAAGGGCTGCGGCTTCTTCGTATTCGGCAATCAGTTTCTTGCCGCCGCCAGAGTAACCGGTGATGCTGTAGGCGGCGAGGTTCGCGCTCTTCGGGAGGATTCCTGCGGCAACCAGCGGGTGAACGCCCAGGATAAAGCCCGAGGCATGACAGCCGGGGTTCGCGATGCGCTTGGCTTTCGCGATGGCTTCGCGCTGTGCGGGGCTGAGTTCCGGCATGCCGTAGGTCCAGGCCGGGTTCACGCGGTGCGCTGTGGAGGCATCAATCACGCGGGTGTTCGGGTTTTCGCAGAGGGCTGCACTTTCAACCGCCGCAGCGTCGGGCAGGCAAAGGAACGTCACGTCGGACTCGTTGATGAGTCGCTTGCGTTCGGCGGTATCCTTGCGGAGTTCGGGAGAAATACGCAACACTTCGATGTCGGTGCGCTTTGCGAGTCTCTCATAAATCTGCAGGCCTGTAGTCCCTGCTTCACCATCTACGAAAACTTTGAACATCTCTTATTCCTTACTTGCCAGCGCCGCAGCACTTCTTGTACTTCTTGCCAGATCCGCACGGGCACGGGTCGTTACGACCGACCACCGGACCTTCGTGACGAACGGTTTCCTGCTTCACGGCACGACCGTCGTAGAAGAACCAAGCGCCGCCCACCTTGTGGAACTCGCCCAGCTCGTGGTGGTTGCGGGTGATGTTGCCCTGCTTGAAACGGGCAATGAACTCGACCCAGCCGATATTCTTTTCTTCTTCAGTCTTGGTCTGCTTGATTTCGATGCCGAGCCATTCGGATTCGCGGCTCCAGGCGTCCACGCTCGGTTCGTCAAAGTCGTCACGCTGGGTGGCTTCGAGGGAGTCCTTGAGCCACTTGATTTCGTGCTTGGCGTAGGCGGTGTAGCGGGAGCGCATCAGGGCTTCGGGGGACGAAGCAAGAGCAGTGCCTTTGATGATGGGTTCGCAGCATTCGCCGTATTCTTTTCCGCTTCCGCAGGGGCATAAATCTTTAGACATAATTTAATCCTTGTGTTTGTTTTTTAATCAAAAAAATATAATTCTATCGTCTTTCGTCTGTAGGGCCGTAGGCCCGTCCTTTCGTCTAAACTTACACGACTTTCTTCATGAGCCAGAACTCTTCCTTGCCTTCGCGACCGGGGAAGCTCTCTTTCACGGGGATGCGCTCGACAATGTCAAAGACGCCGTCGAGACGGGCCATGAGCTCGCCTTCGCTGGTGCAGTGCGGAGGCCCCTGCAGGGACTTCCCGTTCATCAGCGGGTACATGAGGCAAATGAAAAGTCCTTCGTCCTTGAGCATCTTGTAGCAAACTTCAAAGAATTCGTCGCGACGCCCTGGGTGGATTGCCGAGAACGTGCCGTAGTCGTAAACAATGTCAAATTGCTGACCGCCGCGCTTTGTGTCCTTGGGGGAGAGCGTGAACAAGTCCAGGTCGAGGGAGCGCAGGTTCTTGTGCTTGCGGCTCAGGTGGTCCAGTTCGTCAACGGCGGTGGGGGCGAAGTCCACGGCGAGCACGTCGTGGCCGCGCAAAGCCCATGCTTCGGCATCGTAGCCAAACCCGGCGCCCGGTATCAGCACTGTGCCGGTAGCGGGGCAGGAGGGATGCTTGAAAAATTCAAGCAGGGCCGGTGTCGCCTTCTTGAAATTCCAGTAATCCTTGCCGTCGGCATAGAGGTTGTCCCAGAATTCCGGGAGGTTTTGCGTTAACATTTTTTACCTTCCTTTTTGTACGCTAGTTGCCCACACGCGGCGAGGATGTCCCTGCCACGGGGGTTGCGGATCGTTATTTGAATTTCGGCGGCTCGCACTTGGGCGAGGAAATCTTCGACCTGTTCCGGGGTCGGTGCGTGGAGCGTCGGGTCGTCACCGTCGTTTAGTACGATGGCGTTCACCTTCACGCGGCGGGGGGCGCAAATGCGGATGAGCTCCTTTGCCGCCTTGGGCGTGCAGGTGATGTCTTGGATCAGGACGAATTCAAAGGTCACGTAGTTGTCGGTGCGGCGGATGTACTCGTCCACCGCTTCCAGGAGTTTCTCGATGGGCCACGTCTTGTTCACGGGCATCACAGAGGAGCGGTATTCGTTGTTTGTGCTGTTGAGGCTTACCGCAAGGCAGCAGGGTGTGTTGCGGTCCACAAGTTCCTTGATTTTGGGAACGACTCCCGAGGTGCTCACGGTCATGCGCTTTGCGCCCATGTTAAAGAGCTTTTGGTTGTGCAGCGTGCAGCAGACGCGGTGAACGTTCTCGAGGTTGTTGAGAGGTTCTCCCATGCCCATAAAGATGATGTTCGTCACCTGCGCGATGTTGCCCTCTTCGTCGAGGACTCCCGAGTCCTTGAGATGCCAGTTGACGTTCAGGATTTCTTCGAGAATTTCGCCCGCCTCGAGGTTGCGCGTGAATCCCATCTTGGCGGTGCGACAAAAGGCGCAGTTCATGGCGCAGCCCACCTGGGTCGATACGCAGACCGAGAACCTGCCGTTGGCGGGGATCATCACCGTTTCAATGTGATGCCCGTCCCAGGTCTCGAATAGCCATTTGATGGTGCCGTCGACACTCACCGATTTTTGGTTCTCGGTAAGGGCTCGCATGCTGAACTGGGCTGCCAATTTTTCACGGAGAGCGGGGGGGACGTTCAACATCTCGTCCCAGGTTCGCACCTGCTGGCAAAAAAGCCATTTTTGGATTTGGTCGGCACGGTAGGTTTTTTCGCCCACTTCACGGAGCCAAGCTTTGAGCTCGTCCGTCGTGAGTGTTTTTATGTTGCACGGCCAATCCATAATGGGCGTAAAGATAGCAAAAAAATATGTTTTTGTTAAGGGCATAAATATGCCCTAATTCGTTTAAAATAAAGGGGTTGACGCGTTTTTTAGGCATAAAAAAAGACCTCGTGGTGGAGGTCTTTTTTATAGCGGAATTAAACGCTAGAACATTTTGCGGGTCTTTTTGGCAGCTCCGCCGGAACCGCCCGTGCTCTTGCTTTCGCTTGCGCCCTTGTTGCTGAACAGGGTGGCGTCGTCGGCGGATTTGGTGCGCACTTCAAAGTGGTTGCCATCGCAGGTCTCTTCGGGGGCGTAACCCGCCGTGTAGAGGCAGTACGTTTTTTCGGAGCAGAATTCCCCGGCGAGTTTGCCTGTGTGGTTGCAAATGCCGCGGCTCACGACGCCGCCTGGCACCGGGAACGGCTTGCGGGGCAAGTCTTTGTGGAGTTCCTTCATCACAGCCATCCAAACGGGGAGGGCGTCCTCGGTGCCGGTGTGGCCCGCGCCCAGGGTGCCCGGGCTGTCGGAACCGACCCACACGCCCATGGTGTATTGCTTGGTGAAGCCGATGTACCAGCAGTCGGTGTAATCGTTGGTGGTTCCGGTCTTGCCGCCGCTCGGGTGCGTAAACCCGCTCGCCCAAACGCGAGCCGCCGTACCGCGGATGTTCACGTCCTTGAGCATGTCGACCATGATGTAGGCCGATGCCGGGCGGAGCACTTCGTGCTCGACCTTCGTGTTCTTTTCGATGACTTCGCCGTTGCGGTCCACAATCGACTCGATCATGTATGGTTCAATGCGGTTCCCTCCGTTGGGGAACACCGTGTAGGCAGAAGTCATTTCCATGAGCGTCGCGCCCACGGAACCCAGGGCGAGGCTAGGCACCGGGAGCAACGGTGCCCTCACAATGCCGAACTTGCGCGCATAGTTGACAACGTTGTTCAAACCGTACTTCATACCGGTCAAAATGGCGGGGAGGTTTTTGGAACGGTAGAGGGCGCGACGGAGCGTCATCATGCCTTCGAAGTCGTGTTCGAAGTTGCCCGGGCGCCAGACTTTGTTCGGGTTCTTGTCGTCGGGGTCGGGAATCGTCACCGGCTGATCGTTCACCGAGTCGCAGGGGGAGGCCCCGTTGTCCATGGCTGTTGCGTAAACAATGGGCTTGAAACTGGAACCCGGCTGGCGCAAAGACTGCACGGCGCGGTTCCAGCGGGACTTGTTGAAGTCGCTCCCGCCCACCATGGCGCGGATGGCGCCCGTTTGGTTCTCTATGATGATGGCGGCAATTTCGGGATGGTGGTACTGGATACTGTCGGGGAACCTGCGCTTGGTCAGGTCTGGGTTCGTGTCCTTGGCGAGGTAGTTTTTCTTGAAGTCAGCGTAGATGCTGTCAAAGTGGGCGACGACGCTGTCCTCTTTCATGTTGTATTTTTTGGTGAGCTGGAGCCTGCGGGTGGCGCGGTACTTCACACGGCGGCGCACCTTTTCGACCTGCACGCGGGCGACGCTGTCGGCGAACTCCTGAATGTCGGGGTCGATGGTCGAGTTGATGGAGACGCCGTCGGCATAGAGGGAGTTCTCGCCGTATTTTTTCTCCATGTACTTGCGGATTTCTTCGTAAAAGTAGAGGCCCGATCCTGTGTCCTCTTCCTTTTCGGCGAGGGTGATGGGCGTGTTAACGTACTCGTGGTACTGTTCCTTGGTGATGTAGCCCGCGTCGTACATGGCGTAGAGCACTGTGTTGCGGCGTTCCAGGCTAGCCTCGGGGTGGCGGTCCGGGCGGTAGGCCTCGGGGCGTTGCAGCATGCCAGCGAGCACCGCGAACTGCGGGATGGTGAGGCTGTCGAGCGAGTGGCCAAAGTAGAACTTGCCTGCGGCCTGGAAGCCGTAGTTGCCGCCCGAGAGGTACACCTCGTTCATGTAGAACTCCAAGATCTCTTCTTTGGTGTAGGTTTGCTCGATGCGGATGGCGGTCATCGCCTCTTTGATCTTACGCGAGATGGAACGTTCTGGGGTGAGGAACAAAAGCTTGGTCAACTGCTGGGTGAGGGTGGAGGCGCCACGGAGTTTTTTGCCGCTGGAGATGCTTTCCATGATGGCGCTCGGGATCGCCCAGACGTTCATGCCCCAGTGATTGAAAAAGGCGCGGTCTTCGGTCGCCATCACCGCGTGAATCGCGTCAAGCGGGATGGAGTCGAACGGCGTCCATTCGCGGCGTTCCACGTAGTACTCGTGGGCAATCTTTCCGTTCATGTCGTAGATGTTCGTCACGAGTTTCGGGTTGATTTGTTCGAGCTGCGAGAGGGACGGCAGCTCCGGCGAAAAGTGGATGTAGGTGACGACCACGGCGGTGATTCCCGCGACCACGGGGATCGCGAAGATGATGAGCCACTTGATCACTTTTTTGTCGGTGAAAATACCCTTGAGGTAGTCAAGGCAAATAAATAAGTATTTTTTTAGCTTGTCCATCTTATAATATAGGGCTGAATAACAATGTCGCAAATTTAGAAAATAAATGGCGAAAATTTTTCCCTTTCCCCTTGACAATACCCCCAATAATGCTATATTTGGGTCAATTCGCGGATGTAGCCCAACTGGATAGAGCGTTTGGCTACGAACCAAAAGGCTCCAGGTTCGAGTCCTGGCACCCGCAGAAAGAAGAGCTCCCCTCGTAAAGAGGGGGGCTCTTCTTTTATACTGACGATAGTGCGAGAACCAGGGGCCTTTGTGAGCAACAAAGCCCCGGTTATTGAACAGGGGCGGTTGCGAGAGCACGAGCCCAACGTGACGTTCAAGTAGGCTTTAAGGCTCGTGCGGTCTAAAACCCGCTCCAGGTTCGAGTCCTGGCACCCGCAGAAAAGGCCCCTCTCGATAAGAGAGGGGCTCTTCTTTTATACTGACGATAGGGCGAGGTGACTAGCTCGTCCAGCTTTTTATATGAGAAATTATTGTTTCTAAAAGTTGAAAAACAAAATATTACAAAACGCTTACAATTTTGCAAACAACTGATTGCACGGTCGCGACAACTCTATAGTTAAAATTTCCTCCATGACTTACGATCATGACTTGTTCTGCAAGGCTTTCCAACAGTTGGTCTTGCGCGTAAGGCAGGAAACGTTGATTACACAAAAGCAACTATCGCTACAGTCGGGTTTGACCCGTCAGTTCATATCGATGCTGGAGTCCGGTCATCGTTGTCCGTCTTTCGAAAACTTCTGTTCGTTAGCCAGGGGCATGGGACTTTCACCCGCCATGATGTCGGAGAAATTCGATTCGATATACATAGCAGAAAGTCAAAAATTGGACCGGCTGGCGGCGGAACCGTCAAATCCCTCGGAGTACATAAAAAAGACTGGGCGAGGTCGTCGCGGACGGCCTAAACGCTTCAGGTAGTTTGTTCTCGGGGGAGGATAGTGTGTGTGGGTGCTGTAGGGATGACTCTGCGGTCGTATTTCTGCTGATACTGTAGAATGGTTCCGTTTTGAAACGTGAGCGGCATCTTTGTTTCAAAATGAAACAAAGGCGGTGTTTTTTCGGCGTCTCTTTACCTGCCCTAGTGCAAAAACCTTGCCAATATTCGCCATAATACTGGTTTGGCACGGCTTTTGCTGTTTTAGCGGCGAAAACAAGGCAGTCCAATTTGGACCAAAGTTTAAACAAAGGGCAAAATACCCAAAAGCCCGCAAACAAGAGGTAAAAAAATGATCAAGCCTTTAGCAGATCGAATCGTTGTCAAGCCGGCCGAAGCCGAACAGAAGACCTCCTCGGGACTCTTCATTCCGGATAACGCCAAGGAAAAGCCCATGCAGGGTAAGGTCGTGGCCGTGGGCCCGGGCCGCAAGAACGACAAGGGCGAAATTGTCCCGATGGAAGTCAAGGTGGGCGACGTGGTGCTCTACGGCAAGTACAGCGGCACCGAAGTCACCGTCGATGGCGAAAACTACCTCATCGTGAAGGAACCGGACGTCATCGCGACGCTCTAATCAAAAAAGTTTATAAAAAAGAGGAAAAACAAAATGGCAAAGCAATTGAAGTTTGATGTGGCAGCACGTGAAGCCCTCATGAAGGGCGTAGACAAGCTCGCTAACGCAGTCAAGGTCACCCTCGGCCCCAAGGGCCGCAACGTTATGCTCGGCAGGTCCTTTGGCGCCCCGAACGTGACGAAGGACGGTGTCACCGTCGCCAAGGAAATTGAACTCGAGGACGCTTACGAGAACCTCGGCGCCCAGATGGCGAAGGAAGTCGCGAACAAGACGAACGACGCCGCTGGTGACGGTACCACTACCGCAACGGTCCTCGCTCAGGCGATTACCCGCGAAGGTCTCAAGAACGTGGCCGCCGGTGCAAACCCCATGGACATCAAGCGCGGTATGGACGCCGCCGTTGACGCCGTCATCGACGAAATCGGCAAGATGGCCGTGAAGATTAACGGCAAGGAGCACATCGCCCAGGTGGCGACGATCTCCGCCAACAACGATTCCGAAATCGGCGACCTCTTGGCCAACGCCATGGAAAAGGTCGGCAACGACGGTGTGATTACCATCGAAGAATCCAAGACCGCCGACACGGT
>JAEEGF010872707.1_pt1 | contig 18179 bp, 18 predicted proteins | sample 9134171 | NCBI WGS metagenome assembly JAEEGF01 (sample SAMN16246542, study PRJNA631951) | gut metagenome | biome: gut microbiome; feature: rumen; material: AP-attached | host: Bos | place: Iran: Karaj | collected 2018-10
TATGAACATGCCATAGGAGCCACGAAGAATTATGCCAAGGCTGTTGAATGTTATTCTAAGGCCTATGATTTACTCAACAATATACATTCTTCAGGCAAAGAAGTTAAGGATGGTGCAAAGGCATTACAAGAAATAGAAAAGAGATACGACAAACTTATTAAAAACATAGGTCAGGTTATCGCTATCAAGAAATTCTGTCAGTTCAAGGAAGGTCAATTTCTCTTTCCGTGGACAGCAGAAACGCGCAATTCTTTAGGTAAGTTGTTGCCTCAATTAAGCAATGATGTAGCAGATTTTGGTGAATTGTTTGCAAAGGCCATTACCAATCAGAAAGACGAAGAACAAGGGAAATGGGAATTCCGTTATCAAGACACGCTAGTCATGCCACTTGAAGTGATTAAAGCATTAGTAGCACGCGATTATTTTGAAAGCTTCCTTAGAGAGAATTCCTTACAAGTATTCCCCGCAGACACATATTTCAATAATGCCCTAGGTCGTTGCCTTATTGATGATGATGATGCCCACGATAATGATTACATCATAAGTGGACTGCTAAATATGGCTGGACATGAGAGTGACGCTCTTTGGCAGTATAGAGTAGGTCTGTGGTATGAGTATTGCGATAATAATCTTGAACCAAAGACAGCAGCCTATTGGTATGAACAAGCAAAGAATGGAATGTCAGCAGCCAATATCGCTTTTGAACGTGTTAAAGGCAGCTTGCAATACCGTATTCTTGAAAACTCAGAGGAAGGAACTGCACAAGAATGCCAATCTCTACTGAACCGCAGTTCGAAGAATCTCCAAAACAGTGTCAGCTGGTTGATAGAGGGTGCGCTTAGAGGTGATGAATCTGCCCTGCAGCGTTTAGAGCGTAACCACTTTACTCCCAAAGGTGAAAATTTCGTTTATTATTCCAATTTCATCCCGGAATCCACGAAACCTTATTATTCTTTAATGAAAGAGGAGGCTTATGCTGACAAAGAAGCTAACAAGGAATGGTTTAGTAAGATGCTGAAGGACAAGGAGGCGTATTACAAACGTATTTTGGATGAAGCACGGCGAAAGGCTGAAGAGGAAAGGAGAAGAGAAGAAGCAATTCGCAAAGCGAAGGAGGCCGAAGAAGCCAAACGCAGAGCCGAGGAAGCCAGGCGTATTGCTGAAGAAGAGGCAAGACGCAAGGCCGAAGAAGAACGGATCAGAAAAGAAGAAGAGGCTAAGCGTAGAGCCGAGGAAGCTAAGCGTAAAGCTGAGGAAGAAGCAAGACGTAAAGCAGCCCGTAAAGCAGAGGAGGAGGCAAGACGTAAAGCAGAAGAGGAACAGAAAAGGCTGGAAGCTCAACGCAAATACGCCGAACAATGCCAATCCTTAAGAAGGGACATCAAATCAATTTGGCTCAAAATAGATGTATTATTAAGTCAATGGCAGAATGCGATACTCGCAGGGTTCACCCCGTTGGTAGATAATCTTGCTGAAGCTGAAAGGGAGTGTGAGGAAAAACTGTATACTTTCAAACGTAGATGGTGGCAAATTCCATTCTACCAAAAAGAAGCCATGGATCCTGATACTGTCTTTGAAAATGAATGCAGCAAAGCCGAAAAAAAAGTAGCCCGATTCAAGGAAATAGACAAAGACTTTGAGTTTGTGTCTTCCGCCGTGAAAGACTCGCTGGATACATCTGATATAGCAGAAAATAAGGAACTATTAGATGAAAGGCTGAAAGAGCTTCAGCAATTTGAAAAGACGTTAAAAGCCGACACCAAAGAGGGACTTTCTATCTTAAATGATATAAAGTCTCAGATAAAAAGCTTAAAGGATGGTAAGAAGATGCGTCTTTGTGCTCCTACTTTTGACTTGTTTAGAAGTATTACCAACTTATGTATACTTATAACTGTTATAAACCTTGTTTTGGTAATATTCTTTGGCTTTTGGCGGTTTTCTTTATTGATAACCTTTGGTCTTGCCACGATAGGTATTTCAGAATTGTTTGATTTAGAATGGTCCAAGAAACGTTCATTGATTACAGGTGCAATAGTTGCTCTCATTATTATATTCTTTATTCCATCAAAAGATTCACCAAGTAAATCGGATGATTCCCAATCAACAGAAGAAGTGATATATGAATCTGCAAATGACGCTGAATCAGAAGAAATCAGTGATGATAGTGACAGCGACAGTGATAGTGACAGCGATAGCGACAGTGATAGTGACAGCGACATTAGCGAGCCCAAGTCAAAATATGATTACGTATATAGTGCTGATGACAATGGGTGGAGAAAGGTCGAACTGAACGGCAAGAAAGGTTTTATTGATAAAAACGGCACGGAAGTGGTTCATCCCAAATATGATTATATATATAGTGCTGATGACAATGGGTGGAGAAAGGTCGAGCTGAATGGCAAGAAAGGCTTTATTGATGAAAACGGCAAAGAAATTGTCCCCCCAAAATATGATTATTTGTATAGTGCTGATGACAATGGGTGGAGAAAGGTCGAGCTGAATGGCAAGAAAGGTTTTATTGACAAAAACGGCAAAGTAATTGTTCGCCCTGAATATGACTATATCTATAGTAATTGGTCTGGTGGTTTACTCAAGGTTGAGAAAAACGGCAAAAAGGGGTATATCAATCGCGAGGGCAAACTCGTTCAGCCTATGGAATAAGAAAGTGTAAAAAAAAATAATAAATGATTATGAAAACAATACAAGCAATAAAGCTGTTATTAGAAGAATATAAGCAGCACGTAGAACGTATCGTAGCACGCACTCAAGAAGACTACGACAAGCAAGTGAAGGTAGCCCAGGCGGAAACGATGGGTAAGTTGAAGAAGTTGAGCATGTTGTTCCCAGACATCATGCCTGTCAATACAGGTGACAGCATGAGTGCCAGTGAGGTGGAAACCATGATAGCTAATCTCAAACATCGTGTGGAAACGAAGTACTCCGCAAGGTTACTTCCTTCTGGAAAAATGCTTCGTGATGAAATTTATGGAGCTGAGTTCGACACCCCGACATTCACAGAGTGGCAGGGCGCAACCAGCAAAGAAGCTAACTTCGTCATCAGCTACGATAAATCGACAGCCAAAGATGCCATATCAGCATTGAATTACCTTGTTGGCAATATGTTGCTGTCTTTGCCTATCAAACGCATACATCTTAATTTTGTTGATTTGAACTTTACGGGTGGTGCTCAATTGTTCACTAAGAACCTTGATAAATCTCTCTTCCGAGACCTCATCGTAGATCCCCAACAACTCAATGATTTCTGTAAGGAAATGCAACAACGTATGGTGACGGTGCTACAGGAATGCGGAAATTTAGTTGAGTACAACGAACAAAACCAGACCTATCGCTATCCTTACGAGGTGGTTGTATTGCTTGACTACCCCAATATGTATGACTATGTGGCACAACAATTAGCTGCATTGTTTGAGAATGGACACAAGGGAGGTATCTATTTTGTGGTGCTGCATAACACAGATGTTAAGTTGCCGAATCAGAACAAGTCCCTCATAGACATGAAGGATCATTACTCCGTCTTGGATTTGAAGAATCTGAAGGCAGCCAAACATATATCGTACTTGGAAAATCCCAGCATTTCTAAGCACCTGTTCGACTATATCAACGAGGAAGCTCAGAAGAAACCAAAGGCAAGAGTGGTTAAGGCTGACTATGATGAGATGTTTAAACAGCCATACGAAGATACGGACAGCATCATCGAAGTGCCTATCGGTGAAGAGCCGGGTGGCAATAAGATTAATTTCTTGATGAATGCGGTTGATCATATCCATTGCTTCATTCTTGGACAGTCAGGTTCTGGAAAATCTGTGTTCCTGCATAACATCATTGCGGGAGCAATGCTTAAGTATAGTCCTGAAGACCTGCAGTTCTATTTGCTCGACTTTAAGTTAGGTGGTGTGGAGTTCAATCGCTATCGCGATTCCAAGCATGTCAAAGCTTTGCTTGTTGACAACAGCGACCAGCAAGTTACACTGGAAATTCTGCGTGACTTGAATGAACAAATGAAGAATCGCGGAAAGTTATTACAATCAGCAGGTGTATCGAATATTAAAGATTACAATCGTGCAAATCCCAACAATCACATGCCTCAGATTTTGTTCGTTGCAGATGAATGTCATGCAATGTTCAATTCGTCTATGAGCAACAACCATAAGTTGTTCCGAGAAATGTCAGAAGTGATTGTTCGTATTGCTAAAGAAGGCCGTAATCAGGGTGTGCATTTGATTCTTGCTACACAAACTTTGGCACAGACAGATATATCAAGCGAGATTATCAATAATATCTCAGACCGTTTCCTTTTGAAATGTGCTTCAGCCGATTCTGAAAAGATGATTCCCAATTCATCTAGCAAGACTGCTAATCTGGCAACAGGTCAAGTGTATTACCGCTATAAAGATTCGCAAGAAGCTACTTTCCAATCTTATTATACAAGCAATGACGAAGTTCCCACGCTTACAAAAAATATCGCGAAGAAAGCGGCAGATAATATGAGTAATGGTCAATTCTATTTTAACGGCTCACAGTTGTTCTCAATTGATGAAGAACTCGTTAATAGCCTGCCAGCAAAACGTAATAATGTGGCAGCTTTAGGATGTTCCGTTGATTTGCAACGAAAGCCCGTACAGATTTCTTTGAAGGCGGACGATGGAGAAAATATTCTGTTCTTCGGCATCAATGACCAAGAGCAGGTGACTCGTACGGTGATGAATGCATTGATGACACTCGTACATACTGCTCGAAATAATGGGCGTACATTGCATACCTATGTCATTGATAGTTTGGGATTTGACGATGGAAAATATCTTGATGTTTTAGATAAACTGTCTGATGAAGGATTGATAACGATTATCAAGAAAAGAGATTGGGGTACAGAACTTCATCGGATGGCATCGGGCATCATGGATAATAACCTTGAACCTTCTTTACTTGTCATTTTGGGACAGGAGCGAATACGTGATTTGAGATTAAACAACGATATAGAGATTGAAGAAACTGCTCCAGTCGAAAATGACGACTCTAATTTCGGTATGAATCTAAGTAGCTTTGATTTTGGAGGAAATTCAGGAGGCAAGAATAAGTCTGCTGACATATCTTCCTATCGTAAAGCATTAGCATATATTCTTGATAATGGTCCACAGATGGGTGTGAACACACTTCTTCAAGTGGACCAACCGTCAAAGATTCTTTATGAGGATTATGTCAACGCTAAATTTGTATATGGGAAGTTTAATCACTTGGTCATGTTGCGTTCTGAAGAAAAGGCATCTGCGCCTCTCGGATTAAGCGATGACATTCATCTTGATCAGCTACCATCAGAAGACGAGAGGCTAAGAGCCATCTACTATGATTCAGGTAGTGACAAATATCAGATGTTCACACCGTATATTATCAAATAATATTATTAACAACTTAAATATTTATTATTATGGCAACAGATGCTGGTGTAAGAAGCGTACCCGAGTTAAGAGATTTTGGTAAGCAACTTCAACAAATGGGGGAACAGATGTATGGCGTTATGACGCAGGCTCAACGACGTATGAACTATGTGAGCGAAGGCTGGCATGACGACAACAACGAGAAATTCAAGGCTCGTTTTGCTGAGAGCGTGCAGATGATTAAGAAAATGTCTGAAGAGTTCAGAGTATATAATGAATTCCTGCAACGTCAGTGTGATGTGCTTGACCAATATAAGGGAAATCATTTGAATATTTAATGAGTTAGGCAATGGCAGAACATGACGTCCAAGTAAAAGATATTGATGCCATCAGAGCTTATAACCAAAAGTTTGGCGATTTCTATACGTCCATTCATGAGCACATGCGTCGATTGCAGCAGATCTTGCAGGAAAAGCAAGAGATGCTGCAACAGACCATGAGGGACATGAAAAAGGAAAGAGAAAGGATAGATGATGATATCCGTCAAGCAAGGAATAGAGAAGAGGATGCATATAATAGCAGCAATCGAGATGACGAAACGATAAGAAAATGTCGTGATGAACGAGAGCATCTGGAAGGTTCTGTTTATCATCAGGCGAAGACTTGTGAAGAACTGGGACACAGTAAACTGATGCAGTCCACACAACTCATAGAGGGCATGATTAATCGCACGCGCAAACTCGATACTGAGTTTCAGACATACGTGAGTAACGGACGCGCTTATCTGAAAAAGGTGGAGATGTACATTGACCAATATCGAAGCAATAACCAATAACAAATAATTTGTAAGTATGGAAAGAACGCTTCAAGAAATGGTAGAAGACATTCGGAAATTGGAACAGATGAACCAATTGCTGTTTAATTCCTGGCAAGACAAAATGTCCGAACACTTTGAAAAGGGATGTGTTGGAATGATGGCCCAGAAATGGAAAGATTACAAAAATAATATGGAGCCACTCATTCGACGACTCAATAAATACGAGCAGGACATAAAGAACTTGAGTGAGCAGATTAAAAAACGCTAATAAACAACAGATTATGTCATTAATGGTTTCTAATGGGTCTGAAATGATCCGATACAATCCGTCAACAGTCTCTATCGAAGCATCAAATTCAAGAGGCATCTCATGGTCTATGCGCTACAGATGCTCTGGTATGGGGAATGTACGTGCGCTGACGATGCATAAGGGAGAACTCATTCTTTGCTCAGATCAGGGAATTTATGTCTCTAAAAGCTCTGGTACAGCCTGGTCAAAGCGTAATAGCTCTGAACGGAATTTCGTGGATATCCAAGATATGGGGAATGAGTTGATTGCAACAACCTCTGACGGTCATATCTATGTTTCCTCTTCAGGGGGCTTCAGTTGGTTTAAACGAAGGTGATAGGTATAAAAACGAATATCGTTAATTTTCAATTGATATTCGCTTCAACAATGCTCGTTATTCGAAATTTTGTGTAACTTTGCAGTAAATTTCGAATGGGAAACAAATAACAGATTACAATTATGGCGAATTATATCAATAGACCGCGATACCTGCAGCAACTTATTGACAGGATAGTTTATGTCGCTAGTAGTTTTCGATGGGTCTGAAATAATAAAAAAATGAATTGGGATACAATATAATCTTAGAAAATACGTTATGCTTATAAAACATAATGTTTGGCAATCATAATTATTAAGAGACATGAGATTCGTTGACAGAAAGAAAGAGATGTCACGCCTTCAACAGTTGTTGAAAGCCAACAATCCGTCGTTTGTTATCATTCGTGGACGGCGCAGAATTGGAAAATCGACGTTGATAGGAAAGGTGCTCAACGAAAGGGACATCTACTACGAAGCCGACAGGACAGATCCTATAAACCAGATGGCTGGGCTATCGCGAATGGTGGCCCACATATTCCCTGGATTCGACGATGCGACGTATAGGGACTGGCGGGCACTGCTTTTGGCCATCAATCATCGTGTGAGTGAAAGAATAACGGTTTGTATTGACGAATTCCCTTATCTCGTAGAAGGCTCACCATCGCTTCCTTCTGTTATTCAGAGTCTTGTCGATTCTGATACCGATAGGCTGAAGTACAACCTGATTCTGTGCGGTTCGTCACAGCAGATGATGTACAATCTGACTCACGATGAGAGTTCACCGCTATACGGAAGGACGGATGCTGACTTCGGCATGAAGGTCATCCCTGTCAATTACCTACAAGAAGCACTCGACTTGGATGCTCAGTCGTGTATTGAGCACTATGCCGTATGGGGAGGGGTGCCACGCTACTGGAAACTGGCTGAGTCTTCTTCATCACTTAGGGATGCCATCTGGGAGCACGTATTGAGTGATATGGGTGCTCTTTATGAGGAGCCTCAGCGTCTGTTCCGCGATGACATGAAAGATATTGTGAAGACATCGACAATCATGTCTGTCATTGGAAGCGGCACTAACCGCCTTTCAGAGATATCATCCAGACTGGGAGAGCCTGCGACGAATCTCTCCAGGCCATTGGCAAAGTTGGTAGATTTGGGTTATCTGGAAAAAGAAGTCCCCTTTGGAGAGTCTGCGAAATCATCAAAGAAGGGGCTCTACAGAATAGCCGACCCCTTCCTTCATTTCTACAACAAATTTGTCGTTCCCAATAAGTCTTTTATTGAGTTGGGGCGTGAAGTACCCGTTCGCATGGCATTTGAGCGAGATTTCCCTGGTCAGGTTGGCTACTGGTGGGAACATATCTGTCGCGATGCCGTGAGTGGCAACGTGGTAGATGGAGTGACCTATGGGCTATGCCGCAGATGGTGGGGAAAGATTCTCGTGAAGGACGAAAACGGAAAATCAGAGATAAGAGACGTGGAACTCGATGCTGTGGCTGAGTCTTTGGATCACAAAACAATATTAATAGGAGAGTGCAAATGGACTACAGGTGAAAATGGGCGTCTGCTGACGAAAAGCATCAGAAATATTGTTCCGTACCTGCCGTTTACGAATGGTAAGAATGTCGTCATCAAACTGTTTACCAAAGTGTGTCCTGAGGAAGATCAGGGCAACGCTTTATTGCCTGCAGATGTCCTTCGCATGCTTTGACGTAGTCTGAATTGATTCGAGTTGTCAGTGAAGCGACAACATATAAAAATTAGTAAACATCATGTCATTATTAGTTTTCGATGGATCTGAAATGATCCGATATAATCCATCAACAGCCTCGATTGAAGCTTCAGTTGGTTTAAACGAAGGTAACAGAATAATAAAATAGATATATGAAGACAAGGAACGAAAGAGAGGCTGAATTCAAAGCCAAGATAGCTGAGCTGGATGCTTATATAGAAGAGATGAATGGCAAGAGCAACAATACTGATGAGGAAATAAAAGAACTCATTAAGGCCATGCAACAAGTCAATAAGTATCTGAGAGCCATCGGAGCACCAGAGTCGGCTATGTATGACTTATAAAAAAGGCCTCCCCGGAGGGAGGCACGCTTACTCACGACGTTCGGGTTGCAAAGAGGCATACTCGAGGCTGGCGGGGAAGCAGGGGCACTTCTTGGCGACGTGAGGTAACTCACAATGACCGACGATGCGGGCATCGGGGTACTCGGCGGTGAGTTCCTTCAGCAACTCATACAATGAGTGCTTCTGGGCCTCAGTGCGGGTGTCGGCAGCAACTCCATTCTCATCAAGACCGCCTTCATAGACAATACCGAGGGAACAGTAATTGTAATGACGGGCATGAACGCCTTGGACGGACTCGGGCAACAGTGGAATGACATCACCATTGCGGCGGACATAGTAGTGGTACGAACACTGGCCATACTTGGCCTTGCCGCAGGCAATGAGGTTCTCGACACTGAAGGGCTTGTTGCACTTGTTGGCCACACAGTGGATAACAATGAGCTTAACGGATTTCAGAGGTTTCATTTTTCGAACACGAATTTAACGGATAACACGAATCAGAATAGGTGTGGTGCACAAGACTGAACTGCAATAGTACCAGCGATAGTGGTGATGACGGTGGCAAGGAACTTAAGGACCTTGGCTACGTTATTCCAGTTTACTTTGATCATTTTTCGGAAAGAAATTAGAAAGAATTACCAAAAATTATTAATAGTCTCACAGATTGATATAGATAGATGAGAGAACACGAATGACACGAATCTGACGAATAAATGAGGGAGATGAAGATGAACAGGCTGCATTCATGACTGTAGTTGGATGTTGTTCCAGTTCTATGACTGACAGGTGAGTCATTGCATCACCCCGGACACATCTTGCATCATCCCTCAGACGTCAGCCATCAATTCTCATTGAGTTCTCCGCTGTTATCGTCACCGCCGCCACCGGTGTTTCCACCGCTGTTAGAGCCGCCATTGCTACCTGAGTTGGAACCGCCACCATTTTGGTTTTCGTTACCAGCTCCGGAAGTTGAAGCCTTAGCTTTCGTCTCCACGAGGTCTTTGACGTTCATGAACGAGGCTTTCTTCTTCAGCATCTTTGAAGAGAGGTTGTTCACGTCGGTGCGACTGGGTGAGAAGCAGAGGAACAGACCGTTGATGTTGGCACCGAGGTTGAAGTCCTCTTCCTTGTTGGCACCGGTGCTCTTGACAGAGAGGTAGAACACGCCTAGTTCACCGAACTGGACCTTCTTACCTTCCAAAAGCTGTTCGAGCATGCAGTTTTGCAGCTTGTTGGCAACGCCGAGGCAGACGTCCTCGCCATAGACTGAGTTGTGTTCACTCATGTGCTTGCAGAGCTCCTGATAGCTCATGGTCTTGGTGCTGACTACGCGACCATACCACTTGCCGAAGGCTGCGGTCTTGTCGTTCTTGTTTTGAGATACTTTTACGAGTACAGGCATTTTTTAAAAGTTGAGAGTTGAAAGTTAAGAGTTGAGAGTTGGGCTGCGCGCTGGGCCTTCGTCTGGACTCACAGAGATTTTCTCTGACAATGCAAAGGTACAACAATTGGGAAGGCACACTGACGGCAGATGACGGCAGAATACGGCGAATGACGGCAGGTGACGGCAAAAAGTGAAATTAGTAGTCATCATACTCTCCTGGTTCGCCGAATTTATCGATTAGGAGCAGTATTTGCTCTTTACTGTAGTCGTTATCATCCTTGGTGTTGGCAAGACGCAGGAGGCGCTTATGGAAGCGAGGGTCTTTCTTGATCCAACGAAGGAGTTTGTCCTGAGCTGAACTGGGATCCTTCATCTTGGGGAACATCAGCCAGGCGAATTCTGATTTACCGTAGGATTTGATTTTGAACGTACTCATAAGGATACTGAATTAATAGAGTTTGCACGCAGAAAACGACTTGAATTCACGCAGAATTCGGGTCGAATTTACGCAGAATGAGATAGGGATTCACGGAGGTAGTCGAGGAGGTCGATGTTGCGGGACTTTTGGTCGTCGGTAGCATGGTCTTCGAGGGTGCGGTCGACAGAGAGGGTGATGTCGTAGTGCTTACAGATGGACTCACAGAGTTCTTCGAAGAAGAGGAGATTCGACATGCAGGGGTCGGTGCAGGGATAAATGGTGACTGTGCGACCCTGTAGGGGTTCGAACAGGTCGATGTCTAAGTGAGGAACTGTGCAATAGGCCATCCAGATAGAGTCTGGAAATAGCTCGGATAGAACCACGGCAGATGCTTCTGATTCAACCACGCATATAGGTTTTTCTTCTGAACACGAATCTAACGAATCTTTTTTTTCTGAGTCAAGAATTGGAGAATTAGAGAATTTCTTATTCGTGTTATTAGTGAGATTTGTGTTCGTTAATAAATGCAGGCCGAAGAGGCAGTGATGGACTTGCCAGGAGTTAAGGAGGGGCTCACGCTTCTTCAAGAGCTGAGAGATCCAAGCATCTTGACCGATGTGGGCATCGAGGGGCTGGAGCATATCGTCGATCATCCAGTACATGGGCTGGCCGCTCTTAGTCTTGCCGAGGTGATAGCGCTGCGCTGCATGGTGCATATCAGCGACTGTGAGTTTACCGGCAGCAATGAAAGGCTGGAAGTAGTCGAAGTCGTCGGCACGACAGGCGGAGATCATCTTCATAGTGGGTATCACGAAGTCTTCGGAGTAGCGAGGGTCGTTAGGGTCAAGTGGTGTAAACACCAGATGACCTTCGACCATCTGAACGTCAAGGCCGATTTCACGGCCAAGAGCTTTCAGGGATGTTCTCGCTAATAACTCGGATAACTTCATTTTTACGAACACGAATTGAACGAATCGAACGAATTCACGGCGGGGCTACTTGGAGCCCCTATATATATACAGAGCCCTTTTTATTTTTATAATAAAAAAGGGCGATATATAGGGGGGCTGCCTAGTAGGGTGGTACATCATCACTGTCGGACTCAGGGAATGGGAGTGATGACTGCACAGGCTCCAAGCCCTTGCGGCGCTGCTCCTCCTCATACGCCAAGATGCGCTGACGCTGCTCGGGCGAGTTGAGGAAGAAGCCCTGCTGATTGTAGGCATCCTTGCCAGGAGCCAGGATATGCTGTTCCACAGCTCGTTTGACCAGATAGTAATAATACTTTTTATCCTCGATGCCGGCTATACGCATGGCAACTGCCATGAGTTGGGCAAAGCGCTTGAACGACCAACCCTCCATGCCATCAGTAAAGAGCTTGACCAGATCCCACGGAATCTGTTCGGGGGGCAAAGGCTCCTCGATATCGTTCTTCAGGATATAATCGCGGTTGAGCTTGCTCCAGTTGATATCGTACTTAGGCTTGGCAGGTTTCTCCTGCTCCTCAGGCTTCTTCTTAGAGGCATAGCGGCCATTAGCATCGCGAGGTTGCTCGTCGGGCTTCTCGCAGGCAGCAGGCAGTGCTGCGTCGTCGAGCTTGTAATAGAGATTATCCTGGCATCGCTTCATGCGCGACATGACATGCTCTACCTTGAAGGTCTCGGTATTTGGCACAATGGAGCATGCCCACTCCTCGAAGGCTTTGTTGGCGAGCTCGGTGCCAATCCATCCACGCATGTTGCGGTCGGTGTCGCTCTTGTTCTGATGGAGCACATCTACGATGCAACAGTTATAGGCCTGGGCGAGGCCCATCTGATCTTCCACCACCATCGTGGCCTGCGTGCCATCATTGATGTCGGTGATGAGGTCTTTGATGCCATCGACAATCACGAGGTCGGGCTGTATCTCGCTGATGGCGACAGTCAACAGCTCGCGCCTTTTCTCCCAGCCAATGCCACGGACGTTGAAGACGAAAAACTGGTCGTTTAAGTCTGATGTTAGATGGCTGATGTAAGATGTATCTGTGGTTTCTGTGATTTCTGTGTGACCATTATCCTCTGTGTGACTTAATGGGATGATGCGATTGCAGAGGATGTTCTGGGTGGACTGAGCGGACTGTTCAGTGTCGTACCACAGCACACGGATAGGTGTTTCACGGATGCGCTCCAAGCCAAGCACATTACGCTTCATGCAACACGCCATGACGATAGAGAGAAAGAGCGTTTTACCACTCTTCGCCTTACCCGTGTTGGCCACGAGTTCAGAGAGCGGGAAACACTCTATGCCGTTCATTTTGAACAGGAATTCCAATGGTGGCAGCTTGGTTTCAGGGGTTACCCTGTGCTGCATCAGTTCATCGTGGGGCGTCAGCTTCTTGTTGGCTGCCGCAGTCTTCGCAGTCTGGCATAACTTAGCCTGACTGCTCCTTACTAAAGAAAAAGCGTCGTTATTCATATATTTTGATGAGTTATTAATCTTCGATAAGAAAGCCGGTAGCGGCGTCGATACAGACGCCTAATACTGGGTGGTCGCTGCTTCCGCTTGCCTGTCTGATGGTCAACATAGTCAGCATAGGTTGGAAGGATGTGATCGTATGTGTAGTCGATCATCGCGTTGACCCGCTGTTTGAACTCCTCGCGATCGAGGCGGTACATGGTGTGAAGTGTGATGCGCAGTAAGCGCTTAACGGGAAAGTTGCGGGGCTCGTCGGGATTAAGCCATTTGGCGTTTACACCCGCTGTCTGTACGAGAGCTGTAGTGAGCCCCTTAATGCGTTTCACTTCGAAGAGGATACGCGCCATAAGCTCTCGTTCTGGGCCTGCCTCCATAGGGAGGATAGGCGGAGTCTTGAAAAAACTCATAGATACTTTAAATTTTAATTAATTTGTAAATAATAATCGTGTCGAACGGCACTACGACCGTCTAACGCCTACAAAGTTACCACTATTCAGCGAGATGGTGTAGACGACTATAGGCGTCTACGTTCTTAAAAAGTTTAACCTTTAAGGTACGAGTTTAACTTTTGTAAAGACGTAATGTACGAGAATTGACATCTTTTATCCAAAAAATCAACTGCTTCACACTGTTAAACTGCATTATGCGTTAGGGGAACCTCACAAAAAAGTACCTCTGAATTTTGAATTTTTTCGTGAATGTGTCTATATTATGCACATGACTATCGTTCATGCTGCCAAGCAGTTTTCTTGATTTTTATTTGTTTCATTCAAATTAAATGTGTATCTTTGCGTCAGATATAAACTAAAGACGTGAAAATGACGGAATGAATTGAATTGTATTCTGATAAATGAAAATTTAAATAGCAATATATGAGTAATAGCTTTCAAAACATTTCTGGCGATGACGCCAACATAGACAGAGACGCCCTCTTGAAATTCATGCAAGATGCAGAATGTCTCGAAAGTCTTTCAAAATGGACAAATGAATTTAACCTGTTTGATGTGCTTAAGGTTTCTCAGGCGGAAATCAGGCATAGCAATTTGTTGAGCTGGTTATTGAATCCTAACGAAAGCCATGGTATGGGGGACTCAGTTCTTTATGGCATAATCGTAAAACTGTCGAGAGATGTTGACAAACAGACATCGTTACGCTTTTTAAGTTCCGATTTGTATTCCATGAACGTATATCGTGAATGGAATCACATTGGCATCCTTCTCATTTCGCATCAATGCAAGCTTGTTTTGGTTATAGAGAACAAGGTGGGCTCTCATGAACATGATTCAAACAATAGAAAAGAGTCTCAATTGGTTACCTATAAAAGAAAGATAAATTCTCAATATAAAGACTACTCAAAGATTTTCGTCTATTTGACACCTGACGGAGAAAGGCCAACAGATGAAGAATGGATTACACTGAACTATACAGACGTAGTCGGTGTTTTAGAGAATATCTATCAGTCAAGATACAATTCTATTGGAAAAGATGAGTCTTTATTAATCAAGAACTATATTAACACAATTAAGAAGAATATAATCATGGATCAGGAATTAGTAAATCTTTGTAATTCTATTTACAATAAGCATCGCAGAGCCTTAGACCTCATTTTTGAGAATCGTGAAGATGTCATTTCGCAAGCTTCCAACATTTGCAAAAGCATATTAAGCGAGACCCAGGGAGTCATTCTTGATGAATCTTCGAAGAGTAAGGTCTATGTAAAGTTCAGAACAGAAGGACTGAACGATGCCTTTATGGGTGTTGATGCTCAATACTATTATTACCAATTCGAGATAAAGGAAGACCACATAACGGTCATGTTGGAATATCATAAGAATAAGGAGGAAGAACTTGATGATGACATTCTTTCAAGGATGGAGGAATTCAAGAAAAAATTCCCTAAGAATAAAGCTTTCCCAAAGAAGGACTGGGTATGGTTTAGTGTTTGGACTGAAAGGACTGACAATATCTTCAACGAAGGATGGATGCAAGATATGATTGACAAGATATTGAAGAAAGATGGTTCTGAGTCTTTAATCGCAGACAAATGAAGATAAATGACATAGTGGAGCATTTCTGGCTTGATATTCAATTCATCAGCTCTGCATCCGCCAGCCTGTTTACTGGTGGGTGGCGTGAGAATTGGAGGTTGCAAAGTTACCAAGCAAACCGCCACAAAGTTACCAAGTAAAATGCCACAAAGTTACCAAGTAAATTGCCACAAAATTACCAAATAAAACAGAGACTAACTACAATTGTCATTTTTATGCGTGCGCTTTATAACGTGATGAAGCAGAAAGGTGTCGATCAGGACACATTAGATGAGGTGGCCGAATATTTCTTCAAGATGCGCGGCAATATAAAACTGCTTTCGTCAGGAGTTCCGTATACGGTGGATACCGTAAAGCTGTCATCAATGGCGGAGATGTCGCGTAACACGCTGCTGCAGTATCTGCAGAATCTCAGTGAGGCACGGCTCATTCAATTGCTCTATTCTGACGTCACCAACGTTAAACGTCTGCAGAAACCGGACAAGATATATATGGAGAACACCAACATGCTGCATGCCCTCGCGACCACACAGGTGAATGAGGGCACGGAGCGCGAGGTGTTTTTCATTAACCAGCTGTCAGCAGCCCATGTGGTGGAATACAGCAAGGCATCTGCCGACTTTACCATCGACCATCAGTACACGATTGAGGTAGGCGGGCGTTCCAAGGACGGCAAGCAGATTGCCGGCGTTGCCAACAGCTTCATCGCCTCTGCCAACGAGGAGTATGTGCTGGGGAACAAGATTCCACTCTGGCTTTTCGGTTTTTTGTATTAGCATAGCAATAGCACTCATAAATCCAATTGCAACAACGAAGACTCCCGCCGCACGGTGCATCAATAGCACCATGCGACGGGAGTGGTTATTGCCTCCTTTCGGAGAGATTGAATGGGACTATTTCTTCTTCGCCTTCTTCTCTGCAGGCATTTCCACGATGAGGTGAGCCAAATTACCCAAACGCTTCTTGTAGTAGTCTGCCTTCTTGGCGGGAACGTTGATGGTCTTCCGAGCGGTGCTTCTTTAGAATGCACAGTATTCTATGCCATATTTTTTATGATTAATTTCTTAATGCCGACGTCCAAAGTAACGCACTTCAACGCAGTACAACCCTTAAAAATTTGGGCCAAGGACTTGACTGGATCCAAAACTGAAACGGATTTCAGATTAGTGCACTCATAGAGGGCATAGTCTCCGATTTCCGTCACCGAGTCGGGGATGACGGTGTTCTTGCATCCTGCAATTAAGGTGTTGCTTTCGTTCTCAATGATGGCATTGCAATTATCACGAGAATCATATTTCTCGTTGCTCTATGACACGACGATGCTCGTCAGGCCCGTGCAACCAGAGAAGTCAGAACCTCCTATTACCGTCACCGATTTGCCGATGACGAGCTCGCGAGACCCTCTCCTTATTCATAGTTAATGCAGTCGCAAGGATAGTATTCGCCAAGAGCTGTTTCTGATTCTCCATAATCCTCAATGTCAACATCACGAATGCCTATCACCTTTTTGTCATATAGGATCATGTCTTCAAGAAAGATTTCGAAATCTTCGGCAACAGCACTGCAATTTAATCCGCCACATTGATCTTCAATACAAGCTCGGAAGAAGTGTAGTTTATTGACATCAAACTCCTCATTGTCTTCTATCTCGAAATCGAAGTTTAGAGTTCCGTTTTCGCTAAAACCACCATAATAGATAACAAGTACTTGCTGACCGTCTTCCATATCATAACCAACAGACTCAATCTTAATTCGCTCTAGGTTATTGGTGAGGTAGTTGCTTATCGTATAATCGTCTTCTTCGTCGGATTCAAATCCATCATTCTTCATTTCTCCGATGAAAGCGGCAGAGACGTTCTCGTCAACATTCACAAATTCATATTCAAATGGGTTGGATACAGCCGCAGTCATCTCCACATTGTTTTCAAAAACAATTATTCCATCAATTTCTGCACGGACAAAAGGTTCCGACTCTGCCACAATCAATCCATGCTCTATTACAAGATCTCTGTCAAGTGGTTGTGCCCTACCTAATTTCTCACAAACTTGGCCTAAAATGATTTCCCCTTTTTTCCTCAAGTTCTTTAATGCCTTGTATTGTTTGTCGTCAACCGGGAACACAGCCATGTAGTCACGCCGACAGGAGATTGTTAAATTCACGGTTTTCATACCTTTGAATTGTTGATGATAACTATCAGTTTCTTCATATCCTCATCCAAAACCGGCCCCTTCTTGGATTTGGCACGTTCTTCTATTTCATCAAACACTTTCTGGGTCATATATATACTCTTCAGTGCGGTGCAGCCTCTGAATGGATTATCTATCACTGGTGCAAAACTACCTGAATACATAAACATGTAGTCTAAGCCAAAAGATTCGATAGATTTTGGGATAGTTATACTTTCCAGACTGGTACAGTCACGGAATACGCCCAACATTATTTGCGTCATAGTATCTGGCAGACAAATTTCTTTAAGAGCAGTGCATCCTGAGAACAGGTGGTTCGTCAAACACGTTACGGATTCTGGAATCACAACGCAGGTCAGGGCTTTACAGTCCTGGAAAGCAGACTCGCGAATGTCTGTTACGCCGTTAGGAATAACAATACTGGTCAACCCACTCTTTTCGAATGCGCTACAGCCTATTTCGGTAACCGAATCAGGTATGGTGATGCTTGTCAATCCTGTACAGCCCTTGAAAGCATTGTTTCCTATTTTTGTCACCGAATTGGGAATAACAATACTTCTCAGTTCTGTACAATCCTTAAAGGCATTGTCGGCAATGCTCTTTGTTCGTGACGAAAGGACACACACACCGTCATTAATTTTATATTTTGCCATAAGTCAGTAGACGATTTCCTGTACATCGTGAGGTTTTAAGTTATTGTTTCTATTGCAAAGCTGCGATTAAGCGAGCGCAAAAGAACTTGTTCATTTTGCCGAGCGTGAGCAGTTTCGTGCTTTTTAAAGCACAAATATAGTG
>JAEEGF011331248.1_pt1 | contig 18178 bp, 12 predicted proteins | sample 9134171 | NCBI WGS metagenome assembly JAEEGF01 (sample SAMN16246542, study PRJNA631951) | gut metagenome | biome: gut microbiome; feature: rumen; material: AP-attached | host: Bos | place: Iran: Karaj | collected 2018-10
CCTATCCTTTGTGCATATCGTAATGAAATATTCGCCACCATTGTAATCGTGCCACGATGCGCGTTTTGTCCCAATGCGGTATTTGTTTTGGAATTTTTCGATAGGCATAAATTGATATATAGGTCGGTTGGCGAGAAAATTAATTATCTCTTACGCATCTGATTCTAGCTCCGTATGTACAGCCTAGGTCTTGAAAATTTATGTCTGTAGAATTGTTTGAAATATTGACTACTGTTGAATTTGCATTTATATAGAAAGCATTTGTGCCGACAAGATAGACATAATCTTCACGATCGTGTAAGCCATCTTTATACATACTGCCTAACCATTGCATACCATCAGGATTAAGTCCTAGTCCACTAAGATTATTTTCCGACTGGTTATGTCCTGGCGAACATTCTACATTTGAAATACTCCAGCCAATATTTGATACAATTGATTTCACAATGCTTGTTTCATTACATGTATATTCACTATGTATCGTAAGATAGTTTGCAAGTTCTAACCATTCGCTAGAAGATGGCAAATGCCATCCTTGAGGGCAGAATCCATTATTCGAATTAGCATAGAAAGTGTTGTAATAGTTATTGTATGTTAATAATCCTATATCTCCTGGACAATGAATAATACTATCGACAATAAGTGTACCATTAGGAAGGTATGAGGTTCTTAAATCTTCAGCCATCCAAGTTTGGCAACCATACTGCATCGTGCGATAAGTAATGCCGTCTCGATTATCGTAGAATGTGCCTTCCATTCCGTTTTCTCCAGTAATAGTCAAGTGCAATAGCACTATGCTATCGCAGCCACAGGAACTTTGCAGGGTTCGCTGGTAGTCGCCACTTTCGGTAAAGTACTCGCCGTTGGACATCTGGTAGTAGGAACATTTCTCAACTGTTACCTCATGTATTGTATTATCGGGATGTTCAATGGTAAGGTTTAGTTGAACAATAGAATCGCAGCCATATTGGTTTGTATATGTTACAGTGGCGGTATTGTTGCTTTCGGTATATGTGTTGCCGTCAATCCAAGTATAGGAATCACAGGCACGGTGGGTGTCGATAGTCTTGTTTGCTTGCAGGAATAAATACATTACAACTAAACTGTCGCAACCATACGAATTGGTGCCTATATATAATGCATTAATATAAGGCCTTGTACCAATGTCATCGAGTGTATATGTGACCCCATCTATCCATGTATATGAATCACAGGCATATATTGTATCTGTAACATCATCTGCTAAATGTGTATAGTGCATCGTAACCACACTATCGCAACCATTTGCCGCAGTGTATGTCCTAGTGTAGTCCCCAGTGTATGCGTACCATTGTCCATCCCATTGATAATAACTGCATGACTCAACATCAAACTCATATTCGATTGGATTTAATGTGAGGTTAAGTCGAACTATAGAATCACAACCATTATCAACAGTATATGTCCTTGTATAGCTTCCTGATGCATAATAATTATATCCATCCCATGCATAAGGACTGACGCATGATGATACATTTAGTTCGTACTCAACAGGATGTGTTGTGAAATTAAGCCTTACAACAGAATCACAACCATCTGGAGTTACAACTGTAAATTCAGCTTCGTCATTATCATCATAGTATATGTTTCCATCAATCCATACAAGTGAATCACAGCCAATATGCGTATCTATTCCATGAGTTGTTGTACATGGATTAGTAGTATCTCTAACATTTCGAACACATCGTACTGAATATGCATAATTTTTCTCCAAAGAGATACTGGCTAACATACTTGTATTATAATGAAGTTTAAAAGCATTCCATCTAGAATTGTTATATTCGTATGCGGTAGCACTCCAAAAACCAGTTATATCACTGAAACTATTATAATAGCCACTATAACAGCCTGCTGGCATTGCACAAAAACCAGTTAAGTTGTTTGTAGATGGATCGTTGCCTACCGCACAATTATATACTGAGCTAGACCAGCCAGTTGTAGATGCTAATGCTTTGGCATAATCATGAATACCACCCTCACATAAATATTCATTGTGAGACTGTACATATCTGATAAGTTGCATCCACTCTTCATTACTAGGCAAATGCCAACCTGCAGGGCAAATGCCTTGCACTTGGCTAGGATTTGTATTACTGCCACTTGATTCATTTAAAGTTGCCGCCCAATTGTATAGGTATCCATGTGTTGAAACACTAGAGATAGAATTATTTGGTCTATAACGAAAAGCAGTATTGAATGACGATTCTGTAGTTGTAATAGGGATTGGTCTGCCATCTGCGAAATGTGTAGTTTTCAGGTTGCTTGCCATCCAACATTGTTCTCCAATAAGAACAGTATTATATACATTGCCATCATAATCGATAGCTGTGCCACAATTACATGGTGTAATTATTGTAAGATTTAATGTAACTATTGAGTCGCAACCATCAATATTTTGTAAAGTATAAGTTGCCGTATTATTGCTTTCCGTATAAGTATTGCCATCTATCCAAGTATATGAGTTTGCTGCCGTATGTACATCTATACCTGTATTGGAGTGATTTATAGTAAGATTCAATGTTACAACAGAATCGCAGTCCATACTATTAGTATATGTGTATGTGGCTGTATGGTTGCTTTCCGTATATGTTATACCATCAACCCAGGTATATGAATCACAGGCTATTATTTCGTCAAATGAGCTAGACTTAAGGTTGAATGTCAGAACCTGTTCAATATCGGAATATATGTTTGTTGAAACTATTATTGTATTGCTGTCGTACACTCTGCCAAGATAGGTTGTGTAGCCTGTACATTCCAAATCATCGCCGAAAACTATGTCGTAATCACCATCGCGCAACGATTTTCCCTCCGTTTGTCCGAGGTAGGAAATTTTGTTTCCTCCTCCGCTGCCTAAATTCACCATCTTTACCGATGATGTGCCGCTGGATGTAGTTGCCGACAGCAGGTAGCTCTGCGGAGTGGCAAGGCTAATTTCGAAGCGGTGTTCGCCATCCGGCAGGTTGCCGTTGTAGTCGGCAAAGAGCCTTCCGCCAATGTCGTGTACCTGCAAGCCAACCTTGTCGGGCTTGGGCAGAGAGAGGCTTACCTCGGTTGTTCCGTGGAATGGATTCGGTACATTCTGCGAAAGTTCGGCTTGCATCGCGTTGTTGATTTTTATCGCCGTCAGGTCGAACGAACAGGATGTGTCGGGCGCAACAAGTGTTGCCGTCCATCCCTGCGTAATGTTACATATAACAATGCTGTCCATGACTACATGGCGCCCGTGTATGGTCTTGCCTGTGAAACTGATATTAATGCTCTGCGCGAATGCACAAACGGTGCATATTGCAATTAATATGGTCGAAATCAGTCGTTTCATAGCCGTACAAATTTTACAGTTCACAAATATAGACAATTTTAATTGCGATTTCGTTGCCTGAGGGAAAACTTTTCCAATAAAATTTGGGGCATTTTCATCATAAAATAATCATCAAAAAATGATGATTATTTTATGATTATTGTATAATATGTTGGCAAACAAGAATCTAGCCTCTTTTTAGTGTAATGACCGTAATTTCTGCATTTGCACCAATCCTTACGGGCAGAGTACATCCTAGACCAACATTTATGTACATTGTCTGGTCGCCTTCATCGTAGCGACCATCGGTGTCGGTGAATGTCCATGAGGCAGGTGTCCAGCCGAAAAGTTTGATTTGTGCGGCGTGGGTGTGTCCGCAAAGTGTGAGCGGAATATCGGTTTGTCCGACCACTTCGCCGCGCCAGTGGCTTGGGTCGTGGGTGAGAAGTATGCGGAATCCGTCGGTGTCTTGCATCGCCTTTGGCAAATCGCCCATATCGATGGTGCGGAAACCTTGGTTCGTGCAGTTTTTGTTGTCAACACCAATGATGGTTATCTTCTGACCGTTGCGCTCAATCGTGAAGTTGTCGTTGCGGAGCAAATGCCAGCCAAGAGTGTTGCGCTGCAGACTATCGAGACGTGCAACTGCATTTTCGCGGCTGAAAGTCGTATCTCTGCGATGCCTATATATTATAAAGTCGTGGTTGCCGAGTATGCTGGCAATACCGTCCTTGGCTTTTATCTGTTTCAGCGTTTCAACGTATGGCTCGGCTTCTTCCACGCCAAGGCTTACCAAGTCGCCGGTAAAGCAAACAAGGTCGGGGTTTTGTGCGTTTATGGAATCGACAAACCGCTTGAGCTGTTTAGGGCTATCATCGAAAGTGGAAAGATGCAGGTCGCTGATGTGGACAATCTTGTAGCCGTCGAATTCGGCAGGAATGTCCTTGTGCGAGTAGTCCCATCTATTGATGTCGAGTTTGAAGCGACCGAAAAAATATCCGTAGGCGAGTACAATCCACGCGAAAGCCACAAGTCCGAAGGCTGTCCATCCGAATGGCGCGTAAGGCATGGAGTAGTGGAAGCATTTTGCGATAAGCCATAGGACAAACCATAAGATGTTTGGCACTGCGGTAAAAACAATGCTTATGGCGATAAGTGAAGCGAGCATCATGCCTAACATAGGGCGATTTTGTTATTTTTTGTCCAGTTCCTCGAACACCGAATTGTTGCTGACAAATTCAGGAACAATCTTTTTCATCTCGGCAACAATCTCCATATCATTCCTGTTAGGTGCAATTTCGATGAGGTGTTCGATAGGCTTTGCAACTTCGGAATGGTCGTACACACGGACTTTTGCAACCATTATCTTATTGTTTTCGGTCGGGATTGTATTTTCCTTGGTAGCAAGCAGTTCCTCGTACAGCTTTTCGCCGGGACGAAGTCCTGTGTATTTAATTTCGATGTCGGTGCCAACTTTCAGTCCCGACAGCATGATCATCTTTTCTGCCAATTTTGCAATTTTCACGGGCTGTCCCATGTCGAAAATGAATATTTCGCCGCCTTTGCCCATGTTCCCTGCAATAAGTACAAGCTGGCAGGCTTCGGGGATTGTCATGAAGAAGCGCGTAATCTCTGGGTCGGTGACTGTTATAGGACCGCCATTTTCAATCTGCTTGCGGAAACGCGGAATTACCGAGCCGTTTGAACCTAAAACATTGCCAAAGCGCGTTGTTATGAACTGAGTTGTGACATTTTCGGCGTTGTTGAGCGACTGGGTGTAAATTTCGGCAATTCGCTTGCTTGCACCCATTACATTTGTTGGATTTACGGCCTTGTCGGTACTAATCATCACAAATTTTCCAACATTGTGCCTTACGGCTGTGTCGGCAAGAATCTTGCTACCCATCACATTTGTAATCACAGCTTCAGACGGATGGTTCTCCATCATCGGCACGTGCTTGTAGGCGGCTGCGTGGTAAACTATTTCGGGATTGTACTTGCTGAATACTTGCTCTACCAGAACCTTGTCCCTGACATCTCCGATAACAATTACAATGCTGTTGAACCTATAGTCTTCGCGGATTTCAAGTTCGATGTCGTACAAAGGCGACTCGGCGCAGTCGAACATAATTATTTGTTTCGGGCTGAATCTTGTCAGTTGCCGTACAATTTCGCTTCCGATTGAACCTGCAGCGCCAGTGACCATAATGACCTTACCGCTTAAGTTACGGTTCATGTCTTCCGAATCGATATGTATTTCAGGCCTTTCGAGAAGGTCTTCTATCTTGAATTTCCTTATCTGGTTTACTGAAAGTTCACCATTTACCCATGTTGATACTTCTGGGATTGTACGGATTTCTACATTATGAGCCATGCAGATTTCCAGTACAAAGTTCTTTCGTGCAACCGATAGACTTCGTTCCGAAATTATGAGCAGCGAAACATTCCTTTCCTCAATGATACCTTCCAAGTCCTTAATGTGGTAAATCTTTATACCGTCTATTTTGTTTCCTGCGACTTTCTTGTGGTGCTCGATGAAGCCAACAACTCTGTACTGTGAGCGCCTGTCGCGTTCGATAGCCCTCTTGGTGGTCTGCGCAAGCGCTCCCATACCATATATAAGTACATTGTTGCTTGCTTTGGGCTGACCGTTGTAGTCGGTGTAGAGAATCTTTATCAGAAGCCTTGAAAATATTAGTGTAGAGGCGGATATGAAAGTGTCGATTATGAGTATTGACAATGGAACTATATATTTCCCGATTATTGCAAGGGTAATAATGTCGGCAAGCACCAATGTTGCAGTACCGCAGGAAATAACAATAACTATTCTGATAATGTCGTGTGTTCCTGTAAACCTTACCATTCCGGAGTATGTCTTGCCGATAAAGAAGGATATTGCCCTGATGAGAGTTATCGTTATTATTCCAATCGGCATAAACAGCCTTTCTGTGTCTGGAATATGGAAATTGAACCTTAAATAGTATGCAAGCATTATCGATGCGAAGCAAATGACTATATCGATAAGGAATACTACCCATCGTGGAGTGATTCGGCGCAATATGTTTATGTTGGGTATCATGATTTTCTTAGTATTATTACTCTTTGTTTGTCATTGTAAAGTTCATTGAATCCGTATGTATTGCAGATGTATTCAAGGCTTTTTTCTCCGTAGAAGCATACATGTGTAGGGTCGTTCTTGTAGTACCAGTTGCAGAAATCTGTTGTGTCGGTCACAAATTCTGTCATAATGCCTAAAATGCCACCTGTGTTCAGAATGCTGCAGATGCGTTTCAGTTCGTCAGCAGGGCGGAAGAAATGTTCGAAGCATTCGGTTGCAAAAACAAAATCGTATTTTCTTTCTGTATTTATTTCGGGGAAGAAAAAAGGGTCGTAGTAGTTGCATTTTAGACCTTTTATTTCAGACAACTGCGCTAATACCGGATTCGGACCGCATCCGTAGTCTATGCCCGTCATTCCTGCCGACAGGTATTGCATTGCTGGTTCGATTATGCGGTTAAGGAATTGGACATATCCTTCATTTTCGATGCTATTCTGGTGAAATGAGTAGCGCTTTTTCTCGTCGTCGGCAACAAGATGGTCTTTTTCGTCCATATATACAAGTCCACAGGTGCCACATTGGTAATATGTTTTCCCGTTTGCGGAAAACGATTTTTCTGTGGAACAATTGCATAATGGACAATTCATGGCTATTCCTCGTTGTCGGCAAGTTGCACACGCAGTCCCATGTCCATTATTCCCACAAGGTTTTCGGTGCGCATGGCCTGATTGTATTCGACATGATATTTCCCAGGAGTTGCGAAGCGAACATTTTTTTTCCACAATATCTGGTTGTCCCAGATGTCGCCAAGTCCGCTACCTGTCCATTTGCCATGTTCATCGGCAAGCTGGCATTCAACGGTATCAACTGCTTTTAATCCGCTTGGCGACCATGAGTTTATGAAAAGCCATAGATTGCTATACGGATATTGGTTGGCATGGCGGACATTTATGTATATGTCGTGCAAGGCGGTGGTGTCGCTGACTTCGAATTCGAAGTTCAGCGGTTTCGATGAGCTCCATGTATAGTCATCGATTTCAACATATTCCTCGTATACCTTGTTGCTGTCGCACGATGCAAGTATCGTGGCGACTAATGCTATGGTTATGAATAAGATGCTTCTTCTCATGCCTGTTCCTTTTGATTGTTGTCTTTTGCTGGCTTAGTTTCTTCTGCAGTCTTTTGTTGACCGTCCTGCGGTTTGCCAGGCTTCCTGTTGTTGTTCTTGTTGCGGTTCTTGTTTTTCTGCTTTGGCTTCTTTGCCTTGTCGAAGCGGGTAATGCTTTCGGAGTTAAGCTCGTCGGTGTATGAAATCGAGCGCGAACCTGTCTTTTCCATCTCGAATACATTTTCGGGAAGTATGCCTTTCCTGTTCTGTTCCAAGATGTCTTTTACTGTATCAACATCGAGTATCTTAATTGTGGGTATGTCGTTAATGCGCACCTCATAGTACATTTGTTTCTTGAAGATGTCGTTCTTGATGTGGTGGGCATCGCCTTCCTTTGTACGCAGTACCGAAGCGTTTTCGGGGAAGTCCTTGCGTGCGTCGAGGTAAACGCCGAGTTCGTAGTTGAGACAGCATTTCAGCTTGCTGCATTGTCCTGCCAGTTTCTGCGGATTAAGCGTAAGTTCCTGCAGACGAGCCGAGTTGGTTGATACCGAGTTGAAGTCCGACATCCAAGTGGTGCAGCAAAGTTCGCGTCCGCACGGACCTATGCCACCGATTCTGCCTGCTTCCTGACGTGCACCTATCTGCTTCATTTCGATGCGGATGTGGAACTCCTCTGCCATACGCTTAATGAGTTCGCGGAAATCAACGCGTTCTTCGGCGATATAGTAGAATATTGCCTTGGTCTTGTCGCCCTGGAATTCGGTGTCGCCAATTTTCATCGACAGGTTCAGTTCCTCGGCGAGTTCGCGTGTGCGGAGCATTGTTGGGCGTTCGAGCGCGATTGCTTCCTGCCATTTCTTGATGTCGTTGGCGCGTGCCTTGCGGTATATTTTCTTTATTTCGGCAAGGCGAAGATTCTTTATCTTTCTCATCTGGTAGCAGGCGATCTGGCCTATTGCCGAAACAATTCCTATGTCGTGTCCAGGTGAGGATTCCACAGCTACGATGTCGCCAACCTGCAGCGGCAGGTCGAGGTTGTTTTCGTAGATGCCTTTTCTGGTGTTCTTGAATCTTACTTCAACATATCTCGATTGGGCAAGCGGGTCGTTGATGTCGGCAAGCCAGTCGTAAACGTTCAGCTTGTTGCAGCATCCTTTTGCCGAAAACGAGCAGTTGTTTTCGTCGCAATTTTCAGTTGGGATATTTATAATTCTGTCTTCCATGTTATTTACGTATTATTCTCATTATGTTGAACGCTGTGTCGGCAAAAATTATCTCCGAGTTGCCGTTGCGTTCTATCTGGTAGTATGCTGTGTTTAATATTGTCATGAAGTCGTTTGCATTGCGCTCGTTGATGAACCTTGCAAATTTTCCAGAGAAATTTTCCTCCTCCCTTGTAAGGTAGGCTGTATTCCTGTTGACGTTGAAAGCAAAGTTTTCCCTTACCATTATTAGGCAGTAGTTGATGAAACTTTTTTGCCTTTCGCGCGAAAGTTTTGAGATGTTCTTTGCAAAATCGAGGGTGTCTTCGATATTTCTGGAATAGCAAAGTCTCATCAGCGAAATGAAGTTCTCGAAGTTGAATTCGTTTTCTTCGTCGTGTTCGAGTTGTTGTCTGGCTTCGAGGAAACTGCCGTTGCTAATTTTAACGACATCGTTGGCTTCTTCGTCGCTGATGCCGTATTTTTCAACAAGCGCTTGTTTCAGCGGTTCGTCGGCGATTCCGAGGACTTTTATAGGTTGTGTGCGCGACTGTATTGTCGGCAGAATGTCCTCGCGGTTGTTGCTAACGAGCAGGAACACGGTGTTGTGAGGTGGTTCTTCAAGAATTTTCAGAATCTTGTTGGCGCACTCTGTGTTCATTTTTTCGGGCAGCCAGATTATCATTACCTTGTAGTCCGATTCGTAGGTCTTGAGGCTTATTTTCTTTATTATCGATTCCGATTCGGCTGCATATATCATGCACTGCTTGTTCTCGCTTTGCAGGTTGTTGGACCAGTCGCGGTACGAAAAATAAGGGCTTTTGTTCACCATTGGTCTCCACAGGTCCAGGTAGGTGTCGCTTGTGGCCTTGTTTTGCGAGCCCTGTGTTATGTATGGGAACACGAAATGCAGGTCTGGGTGTACGAGTTTCTGGTACTTCAGGCAGCTTGGGCAAACGCCGCAGCTGTCGTTCTCCTCCTTGTTTTCGCACGACAGATACTGGGCGAAAGCAATGGCAAGCGCCATTTTGCCAATTCCCGGAATTCCGTAGAAAAGGTAGCTGTGGCTCACGCGGTTTTCCTTGTATGCCTGCACGAGCTTGCTCTTTATTTCGTCCTGTCCTATAACGTCTTTGAATCTCATTCCTGCAAAATTTGAAACAAACTGCAAAAATAATAAAAAAATATGATTTACGCGGGGCGATTTTTGAATTGACGATTTTTTGTGTGGCGCCATGGCGCGATTATGCAATCATCAAATTATCAACCTTTAGCTCAACGAAGTTAAATCCCTCAAATTATCAAATCCTTGAACATATAGTTGCTTGTGTTTTTATCTTCCATAAAAGAAGAAATTGTTACTTTTTGTGATTTTATCTTTTATAAAAGAAATTCGGTATTTTGCATCGAATAAAAGACAACTATCCCAAATATGTCATATCTATGACCCCTTTGCTTTCGCGTAGCGATGCCGATGGCGTTACGCATTTGCATCTGCGTCGATTCCTTGTTGAAGGGCTGTAATATCAAATCCTCAAATCCTTGAATCTTTATTTACTCGGCATAGCTCATTCGACCTTAAAAATCTACTTTTCATACTTTACCAATATCTATACACTTTTTGTGTGGTGTACTTAATTTATAAAAAAAATATCTGTGCGCGTTATGATTATTTGTTATTATAGTGATAATGTTAAATTTTGGTAAAATTTATATAATTGTGATATTTTTTTGTGATACACAATAAGTTGTGGATTTTTTCACAAAAAACACATTAAAAAGTATTGTTATGCTCAAAAAATGCTTATTTTTGTAATCTTGTTATATAAAAATCATAGTATTATGAAAACTGCCATAAAATTAATCGTTTTGTTTATGAGCTTACCATTATTTGCATTCTCCCAATTCACATTTTCCGGTGGCAATGGCGGCTATGAAGAACCGTACCTAATAAGTACTTTGCAAGATCTTAAAGATTTTCGTTCTGCTACTACTGGTCAGTATGGGCAGTCTATATATTGTAGTAGTAATTATATTCAGACAAACGACATTTCTGTTCCGATAGCAGAAATTGTCAATATAAGAATTGGCAATTTTTCAGGACAATATAATGGCAAGGGACACGCTTTGTTTTTCTTTGATAGTGGAATGGATTTGCCGGAACCAAGTATAATAAGCAATGAATCACTTTTTGCATCAATTAATGACGGTGGTAAAGTCGATTCTATTGTAATGACAGGGTTGAATTATAGAGGTTTTAAGATAGTACAAGTAATTTATGGTGGCATCTTGTCGAATTGTGTAAATTATAGTCAGCAGGATTCTGTACATGTATATGAGTATATAAATGATTATTATGATGGGAATTGTGCTTGTTTTGTTAATGAGCTGCAGGATGGTGTTATAGAAAATTGCATAAACTATGCAGATATATATGGACTTGAAATATTAGGGTCTGCAATATGCCAATCTGTTTCGGGAGGACTCATTAGAGGTTGTAAAAATTATGGAAACATATACAATGCCGTAGTAGCATCTGGGATATGTGATTTTATGGCTGGTGATGCTGTGATAGAAAACTGTATAAATTATGGCAATATTTATACTCGCAGTCCAAGTGAAATAGCGCAATTAATGAGTACTCTCAATTACGAAGACATTTCTGTCGGGGGGATTGTTGCTTATGCAGAATATTCCAGCAATGTCATAAGAAATTGTCAGAACTATGGTACTATAGTTTCAGAAAAATTTCATACTGTTGGTGGTATATACGGGGGAAACCGCTACTATCCAAGTCCTGCAAATGTTGAAGTTAAGAATTGTGCAAATTATGGACATCTTTACAATGGCGGCATAATAGGTGGTATTGTAGGAAATACATTTGGGGTTGTAAATGTTCATAATTGCTATAATGCTGGTGATGTATATGGTTATGGTAGTATTCTTTCTTCTGAAAACGCATCTGCTTCCGAGGTAAGAAATTGCTTAAGTGTATATGGCAGAAGCCAAATGGTTCGAGCTATTGACGGTGGGAATTTCAATATAGTATCAAATTATTATGATCGGCAAATGGTCAAAGATACTATTGATGATGTAGATGGGCAGGTTGAGGGGCTGCTTTCTGCGCAATTGGTAGGCGACACACCCGAACTTCGCGCTATGCTCGGCGATGGGTGGAGTTATGCTGATGGTCGCTATCCTATTCCGCTAGGTCTGGAAAACGATTCGCTTGCAATGCTTTTCGCAACGCCAATTTATCTATACGGAGAAAGTGTTGATAATTATGACAATGTCAATCTTGTAAGACATAACTTTATTGTTGGTACGGGAAATGAGGTAGAATGGGCATCGGACAGTTTGCTGTCGATAAATGGAGAAACTGCGACAATACTTGCATCGGGCAGGGATACGGTTACCGTTTCGTTGGCGGGATATTCATTCTCCCGTGCTATGAACTTAGTTGAACATTGCGCTGTAGTTTCAAGTTTTAGTGTCGCAGCATGCGACAGCTACGAATGGAACGGAATTTCATACACATCGGATGGCGACTATGTACAGATACTTACGGCATCAAACAGTTGCGATAGCATTGTAACCCTACACCTTACCATAAACAATTCAGTGCATTACAGTTTTACAGAAACCGCCACAAGTCCATACATTTGGAACGGCACAGAGTACACCGAAACTGGCGACTATACGCAGACATTTACTGCTGAAAACGGTTGTGATTCAATTGTAACGCTGCACTTGAACATCCTAAGCGGAATTTCGCAGAATGGTACGGCGGAGATTTCTGTTTTCCCAACTTCAGTCACCGACATTCTCAACATCACATCATCGGAAACCATTTCGGAAATCGAGATTGTAAATGTGATGGGTCAGGTTGTAAGGCGCATCGAGGTAAATGCAGACAATGCGGTTTGCGATGTGGAAGAATTGAAAGCAGGTGTTTATGTGGTAAGGATACACGGAACGGTTGTTTCCCAACGAAAATTCATCAAGGAATAATCGAAATGTTTGTGGAACAATATCGTAGGGGTAGGATTCAATCCTGCCCCTACGCATATATGTTCCGTCTCTTCCAGCGGATTCCATCCGCGCAATAGCCACACAACATACGATAATAGGACGGTTTAATGCCGTCCTTTTTTTGTGCCCAATAATTGCGTTTTATCCAGCCCCCGAAGAATACCTCCTTTTTGCAAAAGCAAACGAAAGTTAATAACTTGCCTATTTTTTTAATATTTTGATTATTAGTCATTTGTGTTAAAAAATAGCCGATATTTATTAACAATGGTGGGGAATAGTGGGTGATGGTGTTTTAAAGTGGTAAATTTTGTTTAATTTTGCACCGAATTTTGAATTGTAGATTATGTTTGTAGGTGAATACATAAGCAAGTTGGATAACAAGTGCAGGGTTATATTCCCCTCGCAGTTGAAACGGCAGGTTCCCGATGAGGAGCAGGCTGCAGCTTTTGTCCTCAAACGTGATATTTACGAAAAGTGCTTGGTGCTTTATCCTATGAGCGAGTGGAACCGTCAGACTGGTTTGCTGAAGAAAAGACTCAATCCTTTCAACCGCAAGCATGCCGAATTCCTTCGCGAGTTCTATCGTGGCACTGCCGAGGTTTATCTCGACAACAACAGCCGTTTTCTGATTCCGAAAGCATTGCTCGACTACATTGGTGGCGAGAAGGAACTGGTTTTCGCAGGTCAGGAAGGCAAGGTCGAGATTTGGTCTAAGGCTGTTTACGAGCAGAAGTCGATGGGAAACGAAAGCTTTGCTGAACTTGCCGAAGATATACTTGGAGGCGACTTTATATTCTCGGAGGATTAGCGGATGAGTGAATATCATGTGCCGGTGTTGTTGAACGAGAGCGTTGATGGACTGAACATCAATCCCGATGGCATTTATGTGGATGCCACTTTCGGCGGCGGAGGACATTCTGCTGAAATTTTGTCGCGCTTGTCGGCAAAGGGAACTCTCGTGGCAATCGACCGTGACAGTGATGCTCACAATAACAAGATTGACGATTCAAGGCTGAAGCTGGTCTTTGGAAATTACCGTTATCTGCGCAATTATCTCGATTACTATGGCATAGAAAAGGTCGACGGCATTCTGGCTGACTTGGGCGTGTCGTCGCATCAGTTTGATGTTGCCGAAAGAGGTTTTTCGTTCCGTATGGGCGGAAAGCTCGACATGCGCATGTCGGAGCAGTCGTCGCGCACGGCTGCCGATGTGCTGAACAATGCCTCGGAGGACGACCTTTTCCGCATTTTCCGCAACTATTGCGATGTGCAGAATGTCGGCAAATTGGTAAAGTCGATTGTTGCCCGTCGCGAAAGCGAGCCATTTGGCGAAATTGACGATTTCGTAAATTTCCTTGAGCAATTTGCTCCGAAAAATCGTGAGATAAAATATTATGCGCAGATTTTCCAGGCCTTGCGCATAGAGGTAAACGACGAGATTGCTTCGCTTGGCGATTTCCTGACTGCCGCTCCGCAGGTGCTTGCAAAAGGAGGTCGTTTGTCGGTAATTTCGTATCATTCAATGGAGGACAGGCTGGTGAAGAACTTGATTCGCACCGGCAACATCGACGGTAACGACGAGCGTGATGTGTTTGGTCGTGCCGATTTGACATTGAAACCAGTAAACAGACAGGTAATAGTGCCCGATGACGATGAGATAGAAAGAAATCCGCGTGCAAAATCGGCAAAACTTAGAATAGCAGAAAGGGTGTAGGGCATGGATTTTATTAAAGGAGTACGCAGTGTTTTGTCGGGTGAGATAATAATGTCGAAGCTCACGAAGAGGAGAATCGCTATTATTGCCTTGGTGTTTGGACTAGCCGTGTTGTATGTGGTCAACCATTTTCATGGAATTTACATTTACCGCGAGATAAACAGGTCGGAGGAGCGTATTGAGAAACTTCGTGCCGAAGGTGTTGCCATACAGTCGGAACTGCTGAAAAAAACAAACCGCCGCAACAGCGTCATTTCGTTGCTCAAGGCAAAAGGCTCTACATTGGAAGAGTCGAAGCGTCCGCCTCATAAGATTATATATGACTCCAAGAAGTCTGGCCGTAGAAAAATGAAAAAATGAAAAACAAGAAGAGAAATATAACGGTTCGCAATTCGTATGTATTCCTTGTGCTGGCTATTATTGTGTCGCTGGTGGTGATAGGTCGTATTGTTTACCTGCAACTTAGTACGCCAAAAGAAGAAAAGGAGAGCGAATGTGTCAGAACTAATGTTATAAAGCCCAAGCGTGGAGACATATATTCGAGCGATGGCAAATTGTTGGCGACTTCGGTTTGCTACTACGATACCTATCTCGACTTGGCTTGCCAGGGCGTGAGGTCTATGTCGGATTCATTGTTCGATGCAGAAATCGACTCATTGAGCATCTGCCTTGCAAACCTGTTCGGCAACAAGACCAAGGATGCCTACAAGTCGGAAATAAGGGATGCAAAGAATAAGGGCAGCCGCAGCTATTGCATAAAGAGGCGTGTTACTTTCCTGCAATACGAGGAGATGAAGAAATTTCCTTTTTTGCGTAGGGGAAAATATCGCGCGGGTTTCTATTCAACCGAGATATTTGAGCGCGAAAAACCTTTCGGCAAGTTGGCGCGTCGTACTATTGGAGAATCGAGCGAAAAAGGACATTATGGACTTGAGTTCAGCTACGACAGTGTGCTGACAGGTGTCGAAGGTTATGCTGCATTCCAAAAGGTGTCGAAAGATGTGTGGATTCCGATTGAAAATTCAGCCGACTATGTAAAGCCAGTAGACGGAAAGGATCTTATAACTACAATTGACATAAGCTTGCAGGACATTGCCGAAACCGAACTCGAAAGCCAGATGCTTCAGCATTCGGCTCAGTATGGTACTGTGGTTGTAATGGAAGTGGCTACGGGCAAGGTTAGGGCAATTGCTAACCTTATGCGCGATACAACAAATACTTTCTACGAGAATTTCAATTATGCAGTAGGAAACTTGTCTACAGGTGGTCGTGCCGCTGACCCTGGTTCTACATTCAAGATTGCATCGGCAATAGTGGCTATGGAAGATGGGTACATAACGCCGGAAACTATGGTGAGGGTTGGCAATGGTGTTGATACATACTACACGAAGACAATAAAGGATTCGCATACTCCCGACAGTACATGGCTTTCGGTGCAGAAAATCATCGAAACCTCTTCGAATGTAGGTACGGCACGATTTGTTTACGACAACTACAAGCACCAGCAGCAGAAATTCGTTGACGGCATTAAGCGTCTGCATCTCAACGAGCCGCTTGGAATCGAACTTAAAGGCGAGGCAAAACCTGTAATACACGAACCGTCGGAGGGAACAAAGGGATGGTCTGGTATTTCGCTGCCACAAATGGCTTATGGATACGAGGTTACAATAACGCCATTGCAGATGCTTGCGTTCTACAATGCCATTGCAAACGATGGAAAGCTTGTCCGCCCGATGTTTGTAGAGGGACTTTCGTACCGAGGCGAAATGGTTGAGCAGTTCGAACCGTATGTAATCGATCCGCAGATATGTTCGCACAAGACAATTGAAGCCGTAAAGCGTATGCTCGAAGGCGTGGTTCAGAATGGTACTGCACGCAACTTGCGCAACGAAAATTATCCGATTGCCGGCAAGACTGGTACAGCGCAGATGAATTATGGCAAAGACGGGCAGAAAGTTACATATCACGCATCGTTTGTGGGTTATTTCCCGGCCGACAAGCCTGAATATTCCTGCATAGTCTCGATTTACAATCCGTCTGAGGGTAGCATTTATGGTAATGTCGTTGCGGGAAATGTGTTCCGTAAGATTGCCGACAAGATATATTCTATAGACACAAAGGCAGTCGCCGATGAGGTTAACGACGACCCAATATCGCATTTGCCACAGAGCAAGTCGGGCAATCGCGAAAGAATACAAAGTGTCTGCGAAATCCTTGACATTCCTACAAACATCGATAATTTCTCAACAGTGAAGTGGATTCGTTTCCAGGATTTGTCGAGCGACAAGGAAAATTTTGCTCCTTATTCTCCCGAAAGTCCAAACCTTATTCCCGATGTCAGGAATATGGGAGCATCCGATGCTATAGGACTTCTCGAAAAAAGCGGACTAAAGGTTATGATTTCTGGGCGAGGACGGGTTGTTCAGCAGGTGCCGTCCCAAGGGACAGTGTTTGCAAAAGGTGATTCGATTTATTTGACTTTAAAATAAAAGGAAGATGGATATAAATGTTTCGTTGAACAAATTGAAAGTGGTAAACTCGGTTGTAAGGCAGCCTAGTTTTGAGAAGATTGAATTTGATTCGCGTAAGGTTGGTACAGGCGATATGTTCGTGGCAATAGTCGGAACTGCTTCCGATGGTCACAATTTCATAGAAACTGCAATTGCAAGCGGCGCAAAGATGATAGTTTGCGAAAAGATGCCCGAAAAACTTCACGATGAGGTAAGTTACATCCAGGTGGAATCGTCATCCGAAGCACTTGGAATTTTGGCATCCGACTACTACGGAAACCCTTCAACAAAACTGAAACTCGTTGGTGTTACCGGCACAAACGGCAAGACTACAATCGCAGGAACATTGTACAACTTAACCCGCAAGCTCGGCTACAAGGTCGGACTTTTCTCAACAGTAAAGGTTATTGTTGATACCGAAGTAATTCCCGCTACCCACACTACTCCCGATCCGCTTCAACTCAACGGATATTTGGCAAAGATGGTTGATTGTGGTTGCGACTACTGCTTCATGGAAGTAAGTTCGCATTCTGTAGTGCAGAATCGCATTGCAGGTTTGGTTTTCGCTGGTGGCATTTTTACTAACATTACTCACGACCATCTTGATTTCCACAAGACTTTTGCCGAATACATAAAAGCAAAGCAGGGATTTTTCAATTTGTTGCCTGCAAATGCTTTCGCAATCACCAACATTGATGACCGCAACGGCGAAATAATGTACCAGAACTCGAAGGCAAAGAAATACAATTATTCGCTTCTGTCGGGTGCAGACTTCAAGGCAAGAATCGTTGAGGACGGTTTTGCTGGAATGCAACTCGACATTAACGGTAGCGAGGTCTGGGTGAACTTCATTGGAAAGTTCAACGCTTACAATCTCCTGGCAGTGTACGGAACTGCAATTTTGCTCGGTTTCGACAAGATGGAAGTTTTGAAGGCAATGAGCGAATTGCATCCTGTTGATGGTCGTTTCGAAATCATACATTCCAAGGAAGGCGTTACCGCAATTGTAGATTATGCACACACCCCCGATGCCTTGCAGAATGTAATTTCTACAATCAACGAAATCCGTTGTGGCGAAGGCACATTGATAACCGTTGTCGGTTGTGGCGGAAACCGCGACAAGACAAAGCGTCCCGAAATGGCTGCAATAGCTTCTGAGATGAGCGACAAGGTTATCCTTACATCCGACAATCCGCGCAACGAGGAACCCG
>JAEEGF010697039.1_pt1 | contig 18177 bp, 11 predicted proteins | sample 9134171 | NCBI WGS metagenome assembly JAEEGF01 (sample SAMN16246542, study PRJNA631951) | gut metagenome | biome: gut microbiome; feature: rumen; material: AP-attached | host: Bos | place: Iran: Karaj | collected 2018-10
GAGTTTCGCCTCCGACTTCCTTCGCCCGCATCCTCGCGGATGCAAGTTTGTCTTCGGCTATTTGGTTCCTCCTAACTGGCCCATTGGAGACTTTCGCTCCAGACCTTGTATCATGTCCTGCGTACACGAAAAGGCGGGGCGTGAAGAACGCCCCGCCCTGAATTCGCCCGCAGACGGATGAACTACATGCCCCTGGGGACCGCGGGCAGCTCGTAGCCGACGCAGACCTTGAAGAATCCGGACCCCATGCTGCCGTCGAGGTTGACGATCTCGTTGCCGTTCTTCGCGTCGAACTCGCACTCCACCGGCATGACCATCTTCTCCAGCGAGACGCCGTACATGACGTACACGACGCCATTGGCCTTCGAAAGGTCCTGTGAGGTGGTGATCGTCACAAAGTCGCCGTCGTGCGCGATGTCCGTCACAGCCAGGTCCTTTCCGCTGACGCCAGCCCTGGTGTTCGGGTTGATGTTCATGAGAAACGCGGACTCGGAATCGCTGTCGAAGGCGTCGTAGCGGCAACCCCAGGCGCCGTACTTGCCGAGCATTCCCGCGCCGGGGATCTTCCCGTCGTTCCACTTCTCGGGCCACTGGACGAGGATCATGTACAGTCCGTCCTCCTCTGCGTAGAGACCGACGCTGAGGAACTTGGACTTGTCGCACTCGACCTTGAGGTGGCTGGCGTAGCCGGACGGAACCTGTCCGAAGAGCTTGTACGGGACGCCGACCTTGAGCGCGTCGCCCTCGAGCCTGACGATCGCCTTGCCGCTGGAGGGAAGCCTGATCGCAGGTTCGATGCGCGAAGCCGTGTCGATGTCGCCGCCATTGGCATAGGGCAGCGCGAGCGTCGCGCCGGCCTCAAGCGCAATTCTGCCGGTCGCACCGAGAATCTTCTTGCCCTCGTTGATCTGGAGCGTCGCCCCCGACCTCACCGTAAGCTGCGAATTGTCGAAATAGGTGTGCTTCTTATCCTCGTCCATCGACAGCGCAGACATATCCTCCGTATCGATGACAACCGTGCCGCAGCCCTCAATGAAGAAACCGGCAGTGCTATCATTATAGTCAGTGCCGGAACGGAGGCGGCCCTTAAGCGTAATCGTACGCGGAATCGTCGGATCGTTGTAGTCGGAGGTATTGAACGTCATCGAAGCGTGAGTGGCAACGTAGAGTTCTGAATCCAGTCCGGTATTCATTGAGTTCTGAAGCGTCCAGTCCGCACTCGAATAAAGCTTCACATGTCCATAGCACTCGGCGTAGTACCGCACAGCGCCGCTCGTGTAACCAATGCCGTTTTCACCAATGACCCAGTCGTCAGGACCGTCATTGTGATACCCTCTGTTCGTATCAAGGTGGAAATACGTGGTGTGACCAGCGCCAATATAGCGAATGCCGCCAACCTGCATCGGGTTGTTTGCCTCAGAGACATCCGCATATTCAAACACTGATGCGGAAGTCGTGGACGTGCCAACGGCGTTGCCGTGGACGACCACCGTGCCCTCGTTGGAGTAGAGGAACGTCATCGTCCCTCTGTAGCTGTTTGCGTTGGCGACGATGTCGCCGTCCACTTCCAGCGACGCGCCCTTCGCGATTGCGAGCCTGCACGCGTTGGTGAGCGCGCCGAGGTGAAGCGCGCCGGAGGTGATCCTGACGACCTCGGACGTCGAGGGGATCGTGATCGTGTCGGCGCCGAACGCATCGCCGACCACGAGGTCCAGCGGCTCGCGGCTGTCGATGAACGCCGTGCCGTTCGTCGGGACGGACTCCTCCGCCCAATTAGCGGGATTGCTCAGGTTGTTGTCCTGCGCACCCGTCCATGTGTAGACATCGGCCAATGCGGAGCATGAGGCCAGTGCCAGTGCCATCGCGCCCAGGCGCGCACCAATTGTTGACTGTTCTTTCATCGTGTTGCTCGTTTCAGTTGTTCTGCCTTTGTTTTGCAACTAACCGCGGTCTCCTGACCGCGTTGCAAAAACGCGCCAGATTATATCACATTTCGGCGCACATGAAAGAACTGGTTTTTACCACTTTTTTCAGCCACGGTTTGGAAAAGCCATTCGATGAAGCCGCACGCCTTGCCGCTGATATAGTGACTGCTGGATTGCTCTATGATGCCTCCAGGCGACCTTCTGGCCAACGCGCCGCCGCGAACTTTCGCGCAAAGGAGTGAAATTCCTTTAAATGAAGCGGCGGGACGCCGCTTCTCCCAGTCAGATTGACCCTTCGTCCATTCGCCAGCCCATTTCAGCGCGGGTCGGGCGAGCCCCCGTAGCGCCCGGGCTTTATGCCGGTTCGACAAGCGGATCGTCGATGCCGCGCTTTGCGGGATCGTAGTTGACGCCTACGTAGAAAACCGGCGGCTCGCCGTAGAGCCACGGGCCGGCGTAGTCCTTAGTCCGGGCCTGCGCAAGCGCCTCTTGAGCCGTCTTGCCGTACTTGAACTCGAAGACGTAGACACCGCTCTTGTCCTTGAGTATCGCGTCCGCCCTTCCCCGCGCGCTCTGCCGCTCGCCGGAGATCTCGGAGCCGATCAGCTTCATGAACAAAAGGAAATAGCGCTTCGCCTCCCTCTCGCTCTCGATCTTCCACTCGTGAGGAACCGCCGCAAAGGCGGACTTGAGGTTCTTCTTAAGCAGAGTCTCAACGCCCTTGGCGCGCAACCCGGCGCGCGACTCGGCGAGCTGCTCGGTCCAGTCCGTCAGGCCGTTGCCGAGGGACACCGGATTGCAGACCCTCTCCTCGGACTTCGGCGAGAAGCGGTAGCCGTCGTACCAAGCGAGAAGCGCCTTCTTCGCCGCCGCGAAGTCAATGCCGTTCTGCGCGGCGAAAGCCTACTTGAACACGATCGTCGCGACGGAGGGGAAGTGGTCGGAGGGATAGAGATGCGTGTTCGGGCGCACAGCAGGGACTGTGCGGTAGTCGAGAACGGTCGTTCCCGGCGAGACGTAGATGTAGTCGATACGCTTCTCGTCGGATTTCGATCCGTCCACGCTGCGGTCGCGGACATCCTTCTTCAGCGCCTCGGCAATCGACTCCTCCTTCTCGTGCCAGCTCCAGAAGTTGAACGTGCGCCACGAGCCCTCGGGAGGCGTCTTGCTGAGGTGCACCGCGTCCGTCAGGAGCTTCGACACCGCCACGGACGGCGCATCGTACTCAAGGCAGTTGTGGTCGCCTACGAAGACGATTGGCGCGCCCCGGCCGAAATCCTTCATCCGGTCGATCACGAGAAGCATCCCCTTCTCGCGCGCGGCGGCGCCTTTGTGGTCTGTATGCGTATTGGCAAACGCAAACGTCTTGCCGGTCGCCTTGTCTTTGAGAACCGCGTACGTGCAGACGCGCGGAAGCGCCGCGTCCCATCCCCGCGACCCCGGAACATCGGGCTTCTCGGAGAGCCAGAACGTACCGTTTGTCACGGCCTCGAAGCGCGACGTCCTGAACGCGACCGGCGAGGCTTCCCCGCCACCGTCTGCGTTCCGTCCGACGCCGACGAACGTATAGTCCGCAAAGCGTCCGGCGAGCCACTTGAGCTGGCCGGGCTCCACCTCCTGGAAGCCGGCCACGTCCGGGTTCTCGCAGCGTACGAGATCAACGAGATCGTCGCGCCTCGCACCCCAGTTGTTGTCCGGCGACTTCCTGTCGCCGCCTTCGCTGCGGATGTTGTACGTCATGACGCGCACGGCAGGCGCCTCCGCCGCGGCGCGCCGTGCGTTCCATCCGCCATTCGTCCCGGACACCGGTCCGTCGGCGAGGGCGTTGAAGGCGATCAACGCCGCGCAAGATGCAATCGACCTGTTCATCGTCTGTTCCTCCTTGTCTTTCACAGATGTCCTATCCATTCACACCCCGCGGCATGTAGACTCCCGCACGACCAGCGTTGTGTCGAGCAGCAGCTTCCGCGGCGGAAGCTTCGGGTTCGACATCCGCTCTACAAGAGTTCGGAACGCCATCGAAGCAAGCTCGAAGCACGGCTGGCGCATGGAAGTGAGCGGAGGCTTCATCTTCGCCGCCTCCTCCACGTCGTCGAACCCCGCCAGCATCACGTCGCGCGGAACCTGTACCTTCAGCCGGCGGAGCGTCTTCGCGAGCATCCCGGCGGCGATGTCGTTCGAGCAGACTATCGCGTCCGGACGCAGCTCCTCGAGCGCCGCGGCGATCTTCTTTTCGTCGTACGGCTCGGCGACGATGATGTTCGCGCGCCTCCCGCGCGAACGGCGCACCTCTGAGTCGACGCCGGCGAATCGGACGTGGACGCTGTCCGCGCACAGCGGACGCAGCAGGCAGCAGATGCGCCTCGCGCCGACCCCGAGCAGATGGGACGCGATCTTGCGTCCAGCGTTGAAGTTGTCTATCGCGACGAGATCGTATCGGCTGCGTTCTGGAGACGGAACGATGTCGTAGTCGATAAGGACGACTGGTATGTCGGCCTTGTCCAGTATGTCGGAGATGATGCCGTTGATGCGGTCCGCGTTCTCGGAGAACCCGACCGGCTGCATGACAACGCCTGCGACCTTTTTCGCCGCGAAGTGGCGCGCCAGCTTCTCCGCCTGCCTGTCGCGCCGGTCATGGTCGACGGCAAAAACATCGCCGGCGATCATGTCGAATCCGTACTTCCTGCAGTTGAAGACCAGTCCGTCCATCACCGCGGAGAAGAAGTCCGAATCGGCAGTGCCCGGGATGGCAAGCCCGATCGTCCTGTTCTTCGTGAGGACGAACGTGCCCGCCCCCTTCCGCGCGCCGACGAGTCCGAGCCGCTTGAGCTCGGCGACGCTCCGCACCGCGCTTGGACGCGACACGCCGAAGCGCTTCATGATCTTCGTAAGGCTCGGAAACGTGCCTGAGTCAGCGTAGGCGCCGCTGCGTATCTCGTCGCGCAGCGCCTTCGCTATCTGCAGATAGCTTACCGACTCGCCTGTGGTTTCGTCCTGTTGCATACATGGTATCCTGTCTTGACGAACCACATTCTACCAAATACTCCCCCTCCCGTGCAAACTGGTTTTAACCAGTTTTTATCAGACGATACTTCGTTTCTATGGCTCGATCACCACCTTGGTTCCGCTGCGGCACATCGCGTAGAGACGCGCCGCATTCCAGTTCGCGAGGCGGAAGCATCCGTGCGAGCCGGTGAAGCCGATGGACTCGGGACGCGGCGTGCCGTGGATTCCGTAGCCCGGGAGGTTGAGCCCCATCCACGCGACGCCGACAGGGCAGTTTTCGCCCTCCGGCCAGATGTGGCGCTGCACCTTCTTCCCGGGCGGAGTGTAGTCCGGCGTGTAGGTGTAGTTCGGCCACGCGACGTAGCTCGTGACCTTGAGTTCGCCGTGTGGAGGCACCTTCGCCTTGTTCGCGGCTATCGAGCACGGAAATAGCGCGAGGAGTTTTCCGTCCGCACCGTACGCGCACACCTGGCTCTTGGAGATCGACACCTTGACGAGCGCGGCTTCCGGACGCTTCGGGCGGTTCGGACGCCCCCTCTCGCCCGCCGCGAGTTCCTCGGCGATCGACGGAAAGTCGGGAATCACAAGCTTGAGGCCGGGCTTGACGTTCTCCCAGTCGACGCCGGGGTTCATCTTCGCAAGCGCAATCTGCGAGAGGTGCCCCCGCTCCGCAAACATCTCCTTGATCGACTCGTAGCCCATGCGGTCGAGCCTCGCGCGCTCCGCAGGGTCCTCGGGAATCGACACGAGCGCATCGAGGTCCGCCTGCGTGACCTCGACGACCTTGAACGGCTCCGGCGCATCGGCGAAATACCAGTCGAACGCCTGCTCGGGAGAGGCGGCGGGCCTGCGGTCTTTCGTCCGCGTCGCCTCGTAGGCCCTCAACGCGTTTTCGGACTTCGCGCCCCACTGTCCGTCGATCGTGCTGCACGAAAAGCCCGCCCGGTCCAGGTGAATCTGGACGGCAAGCGCCTTCGACTCGGCGAAGCCGATCGACGACGCCGCTAGGACCGCGGCCATGAGTGCCGGTAATCCAACCATGCAAACCTTTCGGTGGTGGGCGGTGAGGGACTCGAACCCCCGACCTTGACCGTGTAAAGGTCCTGCTCTAACCAACTGAGCTAACCGCCCGAAAAATCACGAATCGTAGAACGTGCCGCCCTCCGTGTCGATGCGCTTTGTCATCTCGTACTCGTAGCGTGCACTAGTCTTCAAGATCTCGACATACCTCGCCGCCTCCCACTTCGCAATCGGGAGGTCGTGCAGGAGGTAGTTTCCGCAGTTGACGGGCGTCGCGCCGGGCACTTCGCCCTCGTAGTCGCGCAGATGCTCGAACGCGCGGAGGAGAAGCGGCTGAAGCTCCTGCGACTTCGGACGCCCCTTCACGATGAGATAGCAGCCGGTGAGGCATCCCATCGGACCCCAGTACACGATGCGGTCCTTCCACTCCGCGTCGTTCCTGAGGAACGTCGCGACGACGTGCTCGATCGTGTGCATCGCGTTCGGATGGATCGCCGGCTCCTTGTTCGGCGTCTTCATCCGGATGTCGAACGTCGTCGCGTAATCACCGCCGATCTCGTCGACCCGGGATTCGTAGATGCCGGGGACGATCTTCGTGTGATCAACCTGGAATGACGCGATGAGGTCCATGGGAATTATGAATGATGAATTATGAATGATGAATGGGGGCTTTAACCTTCAACTTTCAACGACCTTCTTTATGACGCGCTTGGCCTTGCCTTCGGTGCGCGGCAGGGAACCGATCGGGAAGACGTCGCCCTTCGGGAGGAAGCCGAGCCTCTCGCGGAGATGCTTTGCGACGGTGTGTCCCGTCACGCCTTCCGCAGCCTCGACGTTGATCGTGACCTCGGTCATTCCGTGGCGCTCCTCGAGGATGATCTGGAACTCGTCCGCCACGCCGGGAATCTCCTTGAGCGCCTGCTCGACCTGGCGCGGATAGAAGTTCACGCCCTTCACGATGAGCATGTCGTCCGTTCGGCCCGTGATGCGGTCGATGCGGAGCGACGTCCTGCCGCACGCGCACTTCTCGCGGCTGAGGATGCGGCTGATGTCGTGCGTGCGGTAGCGGATGATCGGCATCGCCTCGCGCGTCAGGGACGTGAAGACAAGCTCGCCGTACTCTCCGTCGGGAAGGACCTTCCCCGTCACCGGATCAATCACCTCGGTGATGTACTGGTCTTCAAAGACGTGGAGTCCGCAGTGGCACTTGCAGTCCTGTCCCGTCGTGCCCACGCCGCCGGTCTCGGTCATTCCGTAGATGTCGAAGCACTCGATGCCGAGACGCGACTCGATGCGCTTCCTCGTCTCGTCCGAGAACGTCTCGCTGCCGAAGATGCCGACCTTGAGGTACGGCAGGTCGCGCTCCCCCTCAGGACACTCGTCGAGCTTCTCGATGAGGCGCGGAACATAGGAGACGACCGATGCAAAGCCCTTGGAGCGGAAGTCCTTCATGAGGCGGATCTGCCTCTCGGTGTTGCCGGACGACGCAGGCACGGTGAAGAGACCCGCCTTGCGCGCGCCGTGGTAGAACCCGAAGCCGCCGTTGAAGAGCCCGAAGGTGGGGATAATCTGGAACGCGTCGCCCTTCTCGAGCCCCGCCATCGCGTAGCAGCGCGCCATGCACTCCGCCCACTGAAGGAGGTCGCCCTTGGTGTACGCCATGACGACGGGAGTGCCGGTGGAGCCGGAGGACATGTGGAACTCAAGAAGCTCCTTCCTGTCGACGCAGCTCATCTTCAGCGGATAAGCCTCGCGGAAGTCCTCCTTCGTGAAGAACGGCAGCTTCGCGAGGTCGTCAAGCGACTTGACGTCCTCCGGCGAGCCGACCCCGCCCTTCGCAAGACGCGAGCGGTAGAACTCGTTGTTCCACACACGCGCGAGGGACTTCTTCAGCCCCTCGAGCTGCAGCTTCGCGTACTCGTCGCGCGAAAGAGTTTCCTTCTCCCTGTTCCACATGGACATGACATTGCCTCGCTTAGAGATTCTGCCCCTCGGCTGCGGAAATCACTTCGTGGAAGTGCGGTCGTTGTACTCGCCCGTCTCGGTGTTGATGCGGATCACGTCGCCTTCGTTGATGAAGAGCGGAACCGCGCAGACGTAGCCGCCTTCGACGGTCGCGGGCTTGGTGACCTTGCCGGACGCCGTGTTGCCCTTGACTCCGGGCTCGACCTTGATGACCTTGCGCTCGACGAGCTGCGGCAGGTCGACGCCGATGACCTTGTCGTTGAAGAACAGCGCCTTGACCTCCATCTCGTCCATGAGGAAGTACTTCTTGTCGCCCATGACGTCGTAGGAGACGCGGATCTCCTCGAAGTTCTCGTCCGTGAAGACGAACGCCGTGCCGTCGTCGTACGAATACGTGACGCTCATCTGCACGAGCTCGGGCTTCTCGAACTTGTCGCCCGAGCGGTAGCTCTTCGTGCAACCGCCGCCGGTCATCATGTTGCGCAGCTTGCAGTTGTAGATCGCCTGGCCCTTGCCCGGCTTGGAGAAGGAGAACTCCGTGATTTCCCACGGCTCCCCGTCGATGAGAAGCTTGACGCCCTTGTGAAGCTCTCCGGCTCCGATGACTTCGCCCATTTTCTTGACTCCTGTTTCTATTAAGGTGGTTTCTTCAGTATATTATATCAAAATCCACCGCAGCTGTGAAAGTGCCGCGCCTAAAAAATCGGACCTCGCGAGGTGGACATAGGGTACCTCGCGAGGTGGGCATAAGATACCTCGCGAGGTGCATGGCGTGTACCTCGCGAGGTGCCATGGAAGATGCCGCAGCCGCGGCTGTTCCTACGCGGTGATTACTTGAACTCGATGTCGCCCCAGAGCGCGGGCTTGAACATCAGCTCCGCGACCTCGTCCGCGACGAGTCCCGTCGCCTGGTTTGCCCAGTGCACGCGGAGAACCGTGTCGTCCGCCGCGTCGTTCCCGAACGTCGCGCCGAAGTCGCCGCGCAGCTTCTGCGCCTTGCCCGCGATGCCGAGCTCCGCGAGCGGCACCGCCGCCTCGACGACATACGCGCCGCCGCGCTCCGCAACCTTGACCTCCGCCGCGACCTCCTTGACGCTGTCGAACGTCACGCCGTCGCGCCACACGCCGGAGAAGAACGTCTTAGGATGCTTCTCGTCGGAGACCTTGCGGTACACGACCGCCTTTGGCGCGCCGCCTACGGAACCGATGGAGAGGCGGAAGTCTCCCTTGCCGGGATCGCCGCGCTTCGGGTCGGCGGACTCGTCCGTGCCGAGCTGGAAGTCGACCGTGTCGCCCATCGCGTACATGTTCTCGGACCCCTTCGCGCCGTTCTTCCACGGCGTCTTGTCCGCAACCTCCCACGCGAGGTAGATCTTATCCGCGCCGAGCGCCGCCCAGGAGCGCACGCGCGCACCCTCGGGTCCGAACGCGACACCCTCCACGCCCTCGAAGTCCTTCGCGGCGTCGCCAGTGAACGCGACTTCGCGCATCGGGAACGCGGCGCGCTTTCCGGAATCGACGGCGGCGAGGTACTTGGCCTGGAACTCTCCGGCGCGAACAACGTCCTCGGCCGAGAAGTCGATCTTCCCGGACGCGAGATCGCGGATCGTCTCGAGGCCCTCGAGCCTGATGTCGATGAACGCGGTCTTGCCGGCCTGTACGTACACCTTGCCGTCCGTCGTGCGAATCACCGATCCGCCGAAGTCCTCAGCACCCATTCCCGGCGGGATGCGGTTGAGGTTCGCGCCCGGCACGGCCGCCTCGGGCCACTTGATCTTCATCGGATCGCCCTCGAAGAGCGCGCCGATGTAGAAGCCGCGGTCGTTGAGGATGTGCCACTCGCCCTTGTCGGTTCCGACGAAGAAGAGGTTGCCGGCGGCGCCGGGCATCTTGATCGTGCCCGCGAAGTCGTACGCCGCGCGGATGAGGCCCTGGCGCGCGGGCGGGGCGGAATGCCCGCCGTGGACGCCGACGTAGGTGTTCGGGTACGCGAACAGCCGCTTGCCGGTCGCGATCTCGTAGCACGGCATGTCGCTGTTGTGCTGACCGTAGTGTCCGTTGTAGATGACGTACTTCCCGTCCTCCGAGACGATGTTGTGCTGCGCGCCCATTCCGCCGCGGGACTTCCCGTCCTCGATCGCCGAGGCGGGGAGCTTGACGGCCTTGGAGAGGTCGTACTCGGGAGCGCCGCATGCGGTCCAGCCGGTTACGGCGATGTAGTACTCTCCTCCGCCGAAGCCGAGGTTCTGGTTGCAGGGCATGTACCATCCGTCGATCCACCCGCCGAGGTTCATGTCGAACTTGCGCACTTCGTCGTCCTGCTCCTTCTCGTCGCCGTTGCGGTCGGACCACACTGTGCAGCCGACAATCTCCCAGCCCTTCTGCTCGGGCGTGAGCTTTGCGCGGCGCGCCCACTTTCCGGGGGCGATGCGCTCGAAGATCTCGTTGGGCTTCCAGGGTCCGCCCCAGCCTCCGCCGACGACGAGGTAGACGCGTCCGTCGGGGGACTGTCCGAAGCGCGCGTTCGCCCAGTGGCTGCGCGTCACGACGGCGACGCACTTCGCGCGTCCGGTCGCGGAGTCGATCTTCCACTCGCAGTTGAGTCCGCACACAGTGAGCGGATCGGTCGGGCAGATCGCTCCGCCGCCTGCGCCGTAGTGGGTCGGACCGAAGAACTCCTCGACGAGCGAGCCCGTCTTGGCGTCCCAGCAGGAGAAGCGGCGGGGCTTGTCGTCGTACTCCGCGACCCAGACGCGGTCCTGGTCGCTCACGGACACCCCGGCGACGAAGCGCATTCCGTCCGACTCCCACGGTCCGACTAGCGCGCGTCCGCCGACCTTGCCGATCGTGCGCAGCGCCTTTCCGGAGCGGTCGAACGCCTTAACGACGTTCTGGGGCTCTGCGTATCCGACGTAGACCGTGCCGTCCTTTCCGGCGGCGACGCACGTCGCGCCCTCGCCCGCGTCGAAGAGCTTCGCGAGCGCGTACGAGCCCGCGTCGACGGTGAAGACCTTTCCGCCGTCGGCGAGGAGGTAGAGCGCGCCGTCCGCGCCGGTGCGGATGTCCTTAGGATCCTTCGCCGCGAACTCGCCGACCTTCTTGCCGGTGTTCTGGTCGAGCACAACGATGACATCGCCGCCCGGCTGCACGTCGTTCCACGGCTTGTTGGCGGTTCCGTAGGCGAGGAAGAGCTTGCCCGACGCGAGAGCAAGGCCGGAGAGACCGAGCTTGTGCTTCGACTCGTTCTCGCGCGCAAGCGCCGCGTCGGTGATGTGTCCGGCAAGAGCCTCGCGAACAGACACGAGAGCCGTGTCGGATCCGTCGAAGTTGCGGTACTGTCCGTTCGCCGCGTCGAGGCGGTAGATCATGTTCTCCTGTCCGTAGTCGTACGCGTAGACGTTCGAGGCGTCGGCCACGATGAAGCTCGCGCCGCCGAAGCCGCCGCGCTTCTGGCGCCAGATGACCTTTCCGTCGCGGTCGGCGCAAACGAGCGCCTGTCCGGCCTCGGATCCGGTCCAGCCCATGTACACCCTGTCGCCGACGGCGCTGATGGCGAGCGGATTGCCCTGGTCTCCGCCCCAGTTCCCGCCGGGGCAGTCGTACGGCGCGACGCCGGAGTTCGCCGCCCAGCCGACGAGCTTCATGTCGAGCGCCTTGCGCACGATCGCCTCCCATGTGTAGGAGCCCGCGGCTACTGGAGCGCCGACCTTGCGGTCGTTCGGCGTGGTGAGTCCGTCCCAGAGTATCTGGTGCTCGCCCTTAGGGAGGAACTCCGCGTTGAGGAGATGGCGCACCACCTCACCGTTCGCGTTCTTGATGTTGAGCGAGACGTATCCGTCCTCCTTCATGGTGACCGGAATCTTCACGAAGCCCTCGGGCTTGTTGTCCTTGAAAAGCCCCGTCCAGTCCACGACCGGCACGCCGTCCTCCATGGACACCTTGAACGTGCGCGTGTCGGAGAGCCTCACGCGCAGCGGCTCCGCCGGCGGCTTGTCCGCAAGCTTCACCTCGCCCCACAGAGGAGACGCCATGAAGGCGAACACGCGGTCCGGCACGACGCCCGGACGGAAGAAGTCCTTCGTCGTGATGCGGAGCTTCGAGGCCGTCCCGAAGTTCGGCTCGTACGTCATGATGATCGTGTCGCCCGTCTTCGGGGAGTATCCCTCCGGTGCGAGGAGGCGCCACGGAATCGACAGCTCCTGCACATAGCCCTTGCCGTCCTTGCGCACCTTGAACGCCTGCTTCGCGCCCTCCGTGAGCGCGTTCTTGACGCCGCCCTTGTCGAAGTTGCGTCCGTAGACAAGGCCGATCATGTCGCGTCCGTCGCGTCCGCGCCACGCGTCGATGTGGCAGCAGCGCTCGGTCGCCTGCGGATCTTTCTTCGCCGCGCCGGTGGAGTCGAGTATCATTCGCACCTGGAGGCAGTCGCCCGCGAAACCGGCGTCGGATCCGCACAGCCCCGGGTTGTTCAGCGGCGTGGAGTCGTTCCAGCGCGAAAGCAGGTAGAGGTTCTCGTCATCGAACATCGCGCTCTGCCAGGAGGCGAACTCGTCGCGGTACTCTTCGACGTCCGAGCATATCAGCATGGACCCCGAGAGATTCCAGTCACCCGTCTCGCCGTCGACCACGACCGGACTGGGCGCGCGGAACAGGCTGAACGCTGTGTGTTCCGTTTCGGTGGCCATGGCCACCGCGGCGGCGGACGCAAAGAGCGCCGCCGACAACTGCTTCATGTTCATTTTTTCTTCCCCTTTTGAAACGGCTTCATTGCCGCTTTTCGTGTAATTCTACCAAAAGCGTGGGCAAAAAGCAACAAGGTACGCGGAAGAAATCAGGGTTTACGCAATTGAACTTACACGCGTCAGGCGGCATGGTCTCTGGCTGTGCGGGAGGCGGGGGCCAGCGTACCATTAAAAAAGCCACACCCCGTGGAGGGGTGTGGCTTTTTATGCAACAGCCTTCTGCGAAGGCCGTTTCCGAATGAGCCGGGCTTACTTCTTGAAGCTCTCCTCGACGGCGACCGCGACAGCGACCGTCGCGCCGACCATCGGGTTGTTGCCCATGCCGATGAGGCCCATCATCTCGACGTGCGCCGGAACGGAGCTGGAGCCCGCGAACTGCGCGTCGGAGTGCATGCGGCCCATCGTGTCCGTCATGCCGTAGCTGGAAGGACCGGCGGCCATGTTGTCGGGGTGAAGCGTACGGCCGGTGCCGCCGCCCGAGGCGACGGAGAAGTACTTCTTGCCGTTCTCGATGCACCACTTCTTGTAGGTGCCGGCGACCGGATGCTGGAAGCGCGTCGGGTTCGTGGAGTTTCCGGTGATGGAGACGCCGACGTTCTCGAGCTTCATGATCGCGACGCCTTCGGGGACGTTGTCCGCGCCGTAGCAGTTGACCGCCGCGCGCGGGCCCTTGGAGAACGCCTTCTTCTCGACGACCTTGACCTTCTCGGTCTTGTTGTTGAACGCCGTCTTGACGTACGTGAAGCCGTTGATGCGGCTGATGATGTACGCAGCGTCCTTGCCGAGTCCGTTGAGGATGACACGGAGGTTCGTCTTACGCACCTTGTTGGCGTTGAGCGCGATCTTGATCGCGCCCTCGGCCGCGGCGAAGGACTCGTGGCCCGCGAGGAACGCGAAGCACTCGGTCGCGTCGTCGAGGAGCATCGCGCCGAGGTTGCCGTGTCCGCGGCCGACCTGGCGGTTCTCCGCGACGGAACCGGGGATGCAGAACGCCTGGAGTCCGACGCCGATCTCGGCGGCGGCGTCCTTGGCCTTCGCGCAGCCCTTCTTGATCGCCATCGCGGCGCCGACGGTGTACGCCCACTTCGCGTTCTCGAAGCAGATCGGCTGAGTCTCCTCGACGATCTTGTAGGGATCGAAGCCGGCCTTGAGGCAGATGTCGCGGCACTCCTCGATGGACTTGATGCCGTAGGGCTTCAGCGCGGCGAGGATCTTGGCCTCGCGGCGCTCGTAGCCTTCGAACAGCTTCTCGGCGGAAGCGGCCTTCTTTGCAACTTTCTTGTTAGCCATTTTTGAAATTCTCCTTCACTTATTCCTTGCGGGGATCGATGTACTTCGCGGCGCCCTCGAACTGGCCGTAGTGGCCCTTCGCCTTCTCCCACGCCTCGTTCGGAGAGAGGCCCTTCTTGATGAAGTCGGTCATCTTGCCGAGCGAGACGAACTCGTAGCCGATCACCTCTCCGTCCTTGTTGAGCGCCATGCGCGTGCAGTAGCCCTCGGTCATCTCGAGGTAGCGCGGGCCTTTCGCCTTCGTCGCGTACATCGTGCCGACCATCGAGCGGAGCCCCTTGCCGAGGTCCTCAAGACCGGCGCCGATGACGAGTCCGCCATCGGAGAACGCGCTCTGCGTGCGGCCGTAGACGATCTGGAGGAAGAGCTCGCGCATCGCGGTGTTGATCGCGTCGCACACGAGGTCGGTGTTGAGCGCCTCGAGAATCGTCTTGCCGACGAGGATCTCGGAGGCCATGGCCGCGGAGTGCGTCATGCCCGAGCAGCCGATCGTCTCGACGAGCGCCTCCTCGATGACGCCGTTCTTCACGTTGAGGGAGAGCTTGCACGCACCCTGCTGCGGAGCGCACCAGCCCACGCCGTGCGTGTAGCCGCTGATGTCCTTGATCTGCTTGGCCTGCACCCACTTACCCTCTTCGGGAATCGGCGCCGGACCGTGGTTGCACCCCTTCATGAGCGGGCACTGATGCTCAACTTCAGTCGAATAGACCATTTTTAAACCTTCCTTCGTTTGGTTAATTAGAGAATATTTTATCAAAAATGTGCCTTGACCCGCAAGCAGTTAGCCTCACCTAACAGCAAGAAATGGACTTGGTGTGAGCCTGTGACTCACCGACAAACGCCACCTTCGAGTTCGCCGAGGCAGCTCCGCCTCCGAGCTTCCCTATCGGCCCAGCCTTCTTTTAGGCCGACGCTCTGGCCCTTGAAGCAAAAGTCGTCCCATATGAACGTAGGAACGCCTCAACAGATTTCACGCCCATCGTGTCACTGGCGACTGACTGGGAAAGCCGCCATCCTGGCGGCGGCCGGTTTCAATTCCCGCCCATCGCGTGCCGCGCGACTGACTCGGAAAGCCGCCATCCTGGCGGCGGCCGGTTTCAATTCCCGCCCATCGCATGGCGCGCGACTGACTGGGAAAGCCGCCATCCTGGCGGCGGCCGGCTTCAATTCCCGCCCATCGCATGGCGCGCGACTGACTGGGTAAGCCGCCATCCTGGCGGCGTCATTTCAATTCACGCCCGTCGTGTGACGGGCGACGCGGGCGGCCCGCCGCGCTTCCAGATATTCGCCGTTTCAATTCACGCCCGTCGTGTGACGGGCGACAAGCCGACTTTTTCAAGGAGGTGACATGACCGAGTTTCAATTCACGCCCGTCGTGTGACGGGCGACGCCCGTTCTTCGCCGTGTAGTTGTTCCAACCGTTGTTTCAATTCACGCCCGTCGTGTGACGGGCGACATCATGCCGTTCGCAAAGGACTTTTAACCCAAAGGTTTCAATTCACGCCCGTCGTGTGACGGGCGACGTCGCGGGATGCAGCGTCACGAAGATCAACTACGAGTTTCAATTCACGCCCGTCGTGTGACGGGCGACTTATCGCCACCTTACTATTGCGCGGAGCGGGGTTTCAATTCACGCCCGTCGTGTGACGGGCGACTGTGCAACGCGACGACAGCGGCGACGAGCAACAGGTTTCAATTCACGCCCGTCGTGTAACGGGCGACTGATGCTCGACCTCACAGAGATTGCTGTCAAGCGTTTCAATTCACGCCCGTCGTGTGACGGGCGACGTATCTCACGGTCATGGCGGCGGACGCAAAGGCGTTTCAATTCACGCCCGTCGTGTGACGGGCGACACACGAAGGCGAACACGCGCACGTCCTACGTGCAGTTTCAATTCACGCCCGTCGTGTGACGGGCGACTCGATTTAATTTTGTTGTTTCAAATATACAGTTGTTTCAATTCACGCCCGTCGTGTGACGGGCGACGTTCTTGCTCCGAGCATCTCCGCGATGATATCCGGTTTCAATTCACGCCCGTCGCGTGACGGGCGACAATACGCGTCTCCAAATAGGCGACATTCTCCTGGTTTCAATTCACGCCCGTCGTGTGACGGGCGACTCGCTCCAGCTCCTCGTTGCGCTCGCCGATCGTGTTTCAATTCACGCCCGTCGTGTGACGGGCGACTGGGAGTGGTGGTCACCGCCAAAGATTCCGCCGCGTTTCAATTCACGCCCGTCGTGTGACGGGCGACAACAGGAGTAAGATATTCAGAGGTAGTATCACCGTTTCAATTCACGCCCGTCGTGTGACGGGCGACAAGAAAAGCAAATCCGCGCAAGGGGGGACGGGTGTTTCAATTCACGCCCGTCGTGTGACGGGCGACAGACCGGCGCGGCAGTATACCAGGGCGACGCCAGGTTTCAATTCACGCCCGTCGTGTGACGGGCGACTTTGACTCCGTGGATGTGGACGCGATATATGCGTTTCAATTCACGCCCGTCGTGTGACGGGCGACAAGAGGCTTTCTACTAATTGGCAGGAAGGAGTGTTTCAATTCACGCCCGTCGTGTGACGGGCGACTCGGCAGAGGACATATCGGGCGTAATATGCCACGGTTTCAATTCACGCCCGTCGTGTGACGGGCGACATGATAGGCAACGCGGGGGGCAATCCGCGAATGTTTCAATTCACGCCCGTCGTGTGACGGGCGACCCCATCCCCAATGCTACATTACATAGCAGTAGAGTTTCAATTCACGCCCGTCGTGTGACGGGCGACGCTCTTCACGAGTAGCGAAGATAACTTTGCCGGTGTTTCAATTCACGCCCGTCGTGTGACGGGCGACTTGCGCGAGGCTTTTGCCCTCCAGTCTTTGCTAGTTTCAATTCACGCCCGTCGTGTGACGGGCGACCCGTCCGGCCGCCTTGCGCCCGCGCCGCGTCGCGTTTCAATTCACGCCCGTCGTGTGACGGGCGACACCTCCAGTAACACGGCAAAGAAACCATTGCTGAGTTTCAATTCACGCCCGTCGTGTGACGGGCGACGCTGCTGGTCTGATTTTTGGTATACTATCAGTAGTTTCAATTCACGCCCGTCGTGTGACGGGCGACCGCTAGGCTGGCAGCTTTTCCGTCCCGGGAAGGCGTTTCAATTCACGCCCGTCGTGTGACGGGCGACTCATCTTTCAAACCTTGTTGCAATGCTTTTTAAGGTTTCAATTCACGCCCGTCGTGTGACGGGCGACATCTTGGTATACCTACGGGAGTTGCTAATCTAGTTTCAATTCACGCCCGTCGTGTGACGGGCGACATTGGTTAATTTTTAGCGCATATATTATCTTGTGTTTCAATTCACGCCCGTCGTGTGACGGGCGACTGGAGGAGGGATTATATAAACTAAGCCCCTGCGTTTCAATTCACGCCCGTCGTGTGACGGACGACGTGGCATATTACTTCGGATATGTCCTCTTTCGACATTGTTTCAATTCACGCCCGTCGTGTGACGGGCGACCCTATTGGCACCGCGCGTATAATTTAATTTTTAACGTTTCAATTCACGCCCGTCGTGTGACGGGCGACTGGCGCGCTGGATGTTCAATCGTCCACAGCTAAGGTTTCAATTCACGCCCGTCGTGTGACGGGCGACTCAATAGCGCGTGCCAAATCCATACCAAGCGTAGTTTCAATTCACGCCCGTCGTGTGACGGGCGACCCTATAGTAGTTTTAAGGTTATGATTACGACGGTTTCAATTCACGCCCGTCGTGTGACGGGCGACGGTGTGGCTCGTATTGGTGCTCTTGTCTTTGATGTTTCAATTCACGCCCGTCGTGTGACGGGCGACTAATCACGGCATCAGTATCCGCAAGCGTCGGAGGTTTCAATTCACGCCCGTCGTGTGACGGGCGACTATTCAAGCAACAGCACCTGCGGAGCGGCGCGGCGTTTCAATTCACGCCCGTCGTGTGACGGGCGACCAGCCCCACGCCTGCTGCAGCTTCGATTCTGCGGCGGTTTCAATTCACGCCCGTCGTGTGACGGGCGACTCGTACTCGTTATGATTTTTATTGGCCTGAGCTTGCGTTTCAATTCACGCCCGTCGTGTGACGGGCGACTGGAGCATTGGATGTGCAGTCTTCCACCGCTAAGTTTCAATTCACGCCCGTCGTGTGACGGGCGACTTATTCCCACAGTTTTGACCGCTCAGGTCATAATGTTTCAATTCACGC
>JAEEGF011484376.1_pt1 | contig 18176 bp, 20 predicted proteins | sample 9134171 | NCBI WGS metagenome assembly JAEEGF01 (sample SAMN16246542, study PRJNA631951) | gut metagenome | biome: gut microbiome; feature: rumen; material: AP-attached | host: Bos | place: Iran: Karaj | collected 2018-10
GAACATATTAACCAATCCTTCCCTCGCGCAGCTCGTTCATCACCTTGTAAGCGATCAAACGTAAAACATATTCCGGCATGGCTCTACGGCCAAGTTCCCACTCCTGCATGGTCCGATAAGGCACACCCAACCATACAGAAAAATCAGTTCTGCTCATACCGGACTTTTCCCTGATCATTCTGAAACAATAAGCCAGGTGACGACGCTCTGCATCCTTGTCATTTTTGTCATACTTTTCTACTTCAATCTCGATTCCTTCGAGGTTATATATTTCCTTCTTCATAGGCACCTCCTCGATGTAGTCAATGCGTGTGTTTCTGTTTTTATTATATGTAGTCACTGACTACATGTCAAGGTAAATATAAGGGCCAGCGAATTGCTGACCCCATCTGCTTATGCCACCATTTTTCTAATCCTTTTTCCCATCATCTTTCATTACAGAGAAGTCAACCTTTAATACAGTATCAAATATCTGATCCAGATCCTCCAAATAACTTTGACTTCTCTTATCAAACACCCTCATATATGTTCTAATAACCGGATTTCCTTCATCATCATGCAACGTCCCTGTGCTTACATGTATTTCTCTCTCAAGCAATTTCATTAATAAAGCGTAAAAATCTCTTTCCGCATCGTTTAACTCTTTATCTTTTTTTCTTATTTCTTGATATTTCTGATTGATATGAGTGAGGTGTTCTCTTAGCCAATCTTTATAGTATCCATCCTGCTTTTCAAGCGCTGTTAAAAGGCGTCCCCACTCATCATATACTTCTTTCTTATCTGAGTTTATGATCCTATTGAGGCTAGCTGTATCAAGCACGTTCATCATACGAAAGTCTTGTAAATTTACTAGGTACCTCATATATATCTGGTCATCTTTTTCAATCTCATTTAAGAATTCAATAATTGTTACACTTTTACCTTTTGAAATCATATTTATATCTGAAAGCCATACTTCAAAAGAAACAAGGGAATAACCATATTCTTCGCATATAGAAAGTGCATCCAAATCTGGCGTACCCAAAAAATCTCGAAGATCTACTTCCGGGTTAAGCGCAGTTACAAAATCTTTTTTACTATCTATAACAGGTATTTTCTCCGCATAATCCAATAAATCGATAGCATACGTCATCAATTCTTGTTTTGTTTCCTCGGAATCCATATACACTTGAATGTGATCATCAATTACTGTAATAGAACCTCCATCACCACGTTTTTTTCTGAGATACCCTCGTCCTTTGCACCTTTCTTTTTTGTAATTCACCAATTATCTCATTGTAATTTGTCATAGATTTTCCTCTTCTGTCATTATTTATCTTTATCTTTTTTCATACACGCTTTTCATGCACCAGCCATCAGGCCTATGATCAGGTCATATCACCCTATCATCTGGTCCTATCACCCTATCATCTGGTCCCATCATCCATGCCATACGGATAAGTTCAATGCTATTCTTTATTCCTATCCGTACAATATAGCTATCTCTTGTTCCCTGCTTTTCCCTTGTACGGATAAGATAGCACTTTACTAGCACTTTTATCCGTACTTCATCTGTCAAAAGAGCTTTTTCCACGCGTAAAGAGCGTAACAAAAGAGCCATCAAAAAAATCCCTCTAAAAGCAAAAATGGAATAGTAGTCCGTGAATAGGACTCACTGATAGCGCATCCGCGCCGAAATTTAAAAGATTGCCACACACCAAATGCCGCGCCGATACTGGGCTGCATTGATCAGGTGTGGTCAAATTGTTGTCAAACAAATAAATTGTTGTCAGAATAATTGCTCTGAAATCCGCATAAACACTGGATTCCAGAGCAATAATAATTTTAGATGTATTTAAGTGTTCTAAAAAAATTCTAAATCAAAAATCTCCGCAAAACCGCATGAATACTGAGGTTTACTTATCAAGAGATTTCAGGGTCGGGAAGAGCAGTACATCACGTATACCTGCACTGTTAGTCAATAACATGCAAAGTCTGTCGATACCGTAGCCGATACCGCCTGTTGGTGGCATACCGATCTCAAGGGCGTTGAGGAAGTCTTCATCTGTGTGCTCAGCTTCTTCGTCGCCGGCAGCTGCGTTAGCATCCTGAGCTGCGAAACGCTCACGCTGATCGATAGGATCGTTAAGCTCTGAATAAGCGTTACACATCTCCCAAGTATTGATGAAGAGCTCGAAACGCTCAACCTTCTCAGGATCTGAAGGTTTCTTCTTGGTAAGAGGTGAAATTGCAAGAGGATGATCCATGATAAATGTAGGCTGGATCAGTTTCTCTTCGCAGAACTCTTCGAAGAAGAGGTTGATGATGTCGCCCTTAGTGTGACGATCTTCAAATTCAACACCACGCTCTTTAGCAATTGCCTTAGCTTCTTCGTCAGTTGCAACTGCATCGAAGTCAACGCCTGCGTATTTCTTGATCGCGTCGTTCATTGTAAGACGCTCAAATGGCTTTCCAAGGTCGATGATATTGTCGCCGTAAGGAATCTGTGTTGTGCCACAAACCTTCTCAGCAAGGTAACGGAACATGCTCTCTGTAAGTTCCATCATACCTTCATAATCTGTATATGCCTGATAGAGCTCCATAAGTGTGAACTCTGGGTTATGTCTTGTGTCTGTACCTTCATTTCTGAATACACGGCCAATCTCGAATACTCTCTCCATGCCGCCTACGATAAGTCTCTTGAGATAAAGCTCAAGTGAGATACGAAGTTTTCTCTCTTCATCAAGAGCATTGTAATGTGTGAAGAATGGTCTTGCAGCTGCGCCACCTGCATTCTCAACAAGCATAGGAGTCTCTACTTCCATGAAATCTCTGTCTGCAAGGAAGTTACGAATTTCTCTGATGATAGCTGATCTCTTCTTGAATGTTTCCTTAACATCTTCATTCATGATGAGGTCAACGTATCTCTGTCTGTAACGAATTTCTGTATCAGTAAGTCCATGGAACTTCTCAGGAAGTGGCATAAGAGACTTGGATAAAAGAACCAACTCCTTAACATGAACTGAGATCTCACCTGTCTTTGTTCTGAAAGCAAAGCCCTTAACACCGATGATGTCACCGATATCCATTTTCTTGAAATCAGCATAAGCCTCGTCTCCAAGATCGTTTCTTGAAACGTAGAGCTGCATGCGTCCATCTCTGTCCTGAAGGTTAGCAAAAGAAGCCTTACCCATTACACGCTTGCTCATCATACGGCCTGCAAGTGATACAAGCTTTTCTGATGGAATATCAGAAAGAGGAACTACTACTGCCTTACCCTCTTCGTCTACAGGAGGAACAAACTCCAATGAATCAAAGTTGTCTCTGATCTCCTTTGTATGATGTGTCTGATCGTATTTTACGATCTGGAAAGGATCTCTTCCTGCTGCCTGAAGCTCAGAAAGCTTATCTCTTCTAACCTGACGAAGACGTCCAACGTCTTCCTGTGGTGCATTGTTGTTCTGCTGATTATTCTCTGCCACTTTACTTCCTCCTTATGAGCATGTATATGCTATATTCTTGATTAGTGATTGGGTACGATATAAAGAGCCAGCAAGTCTTCTGACCGCTGGCTCATAAATTACATCTCTGCAATACTCAGAGGCCGATAGTTTTATCAGTTCTCTGATCTCTCAATTCCAAGTACTTTGTACTTAAGAACACCAGCCTGTGTCTCTACAGAAACTGTCTGTCCTTTCTTAGCACCGATAAGAGCTCTTCCAACCGGTGACTCGTTTGAAATCTTACCCTTAAGGCTGTTTGCCTCTGATGAACCTACGATCTTGTATTCAAGATCCTCATTGAACTCAAGGTCACGAATCTTAACTTTACAACCGATGCTGATCTTGTTGAGATCTACATCCTCTTCTACAACGACTTCTGCGTTCTTAAGGATTTTCTCGAGAGCTTCGATTCTAGCCTCGATGTCACGCTGTTCGTCTTTTGCTGCATCGTACTCAGCATTCTCAGAAAGGTCGCCCTGTTCTCTGGCTTCCTTAATCTTTTCAGCTACTTCTTTACGCTTAACTACCTTTAACTCATGAAGCTCATCTTCATACTTTTTAAGTCCTTCATAAGTTAATATGTTTTTCTTTTCTTCCATTATGATATTCCCTACCCTTCATAAAGATTGAATAATAAATCTATATAAAAGCATTTGCTAAACAAGCTACTTTTAACTTTGCCATTATACAGTCTATAACTATTCATGTCAATGAAACATAAACACTATTTTAGACAATTTTCTAAACATTTAATAATTGCCTTAAAGCATTATTTCTGCACAGGCTTTTTTTAGGGAATCCATGTCTTCCATCTGGTTTATCTGATTCCTGAATTTGGCACTTCCCGCCATTCCTGTTGTGTACCAGGAAACATGCTTTCTCATCTCTCTGATCCCGATATAATCGCCCTTGTACTTAAGCTGCAGATCCGCATGTCTTATGACGGTATCGTAGACTTCCATATTGGTCGGGCGTGGACAAGTCGTTCCTGTTTCAAAAAAGCTCTTTATCTCCCTGAATATAAATGGATTGCCCTGAGCTGCTCTTGCGACCATTACGCCGTCGCACCCTGTCTCATCAAACATTCTCTTTGCGCTCTCTCCGTCTACCACATCGCCGTTTCCGATAACGGGGATCTTAACTGCCTCTTTCACCTGTCTGATGATTGACCAGTCGGCCTTCCCTGAGTAATACTGCTCTCTGGTTCTTCCGTGAACTGCAACTGCTGCCGCTCCGCCTTCCTGCGCAGCCAGTGCGCACTCAACCGCGTTGATGCTCTTATCATTAAAGCCTTTTCTTATCTTAACTGTGACAGGTCTGTCAGAAACTTCCACAAGCGCAGCCACGATCTTCTGTATCAGTTCCGGATTTTTCATAAGGGCTGAGCCCTCACCATTGCCAACAACTTTGGGAACAGGACAGCCCATGTTTACATCCAGGATATCGTAAGGCCTGTCCTTTATCATCTCTACTGCCTGCTGCATGACCTCTGGTTCGGAGCCAAAGAGCTGAAGGGATACCGGATGTTCATCCTCATGAATATCCATCAGCATTCCGGTGTTCTTATTTTTATAGGTAATGGCCTTGGCGCTTACCATTTCCATGCACACAAGCCCCGCGCCCATTTCTCTGCATAACAGACGAAAAGGCAGGTCCGACACACCTGCCATTGGTCCAAGTATTATATTATTATCAAGGGTTACGTTGCCAATCTGTAACTTGCCGTATCCGCTCATCGTTCTCCTATCTAATGTAGTTCTGCTCACGCAAATCCTGAATCTGCTATCTCAGTCTTCATCCAGGATATCAGCCGGATTCTCATGAAGAACATAAATCCTGTAGTAGAGTCCAAGTGCTTCGAAGAGGTCCTGTCTCTTTCTTCTTACTTCACCAACCAAAAGACCTGCTGTTATCTCGTCGTATGTGATGTCCTCTTCATCGGCGTTTGTCTCGATGCTGATGTTTCCATCCTCTTCAAATACGATGGTGAAGATTCCACCTGCTTCCTGAGTAAAAAGAACACTGATGATATTCAGCTCTTTTTTAATGCTTTCAGGAATCTCTTTGAACAAGGGGTTAAAATAGTATTTCTGCTCATAGGCATTGGCTCCGCAAAGAACTATCCTTCCGCCTGCTGCCTCTTCAAAAACTCTGCCCTTATTGGTCTTTTGCATTTCATCTATCTTGAGGTCTTCTTTTTCCTCAAATTCTTTTTTGTACTCGTTTTCAAAATCCTGTGCGCTCATTCTTTAACTCCAATTATTCCGGTCTGTCACCATCTTCAAATTCGTGAAGCTGAGGTTTGCTCTTTCTGTTTTTCTCATATAAAATCTGAAGTCCCCTGAGTGTAAGGGTTGGGTCGTAGACATCTATCTCTTCTGTTTCATCAGCAATGATCCTGCCAAGGCCTCCCGTTGCAACTACCTTCATGTCAGTATAACCGGAAGCTTTTTTCATTTCATTAACAATGTACTTGGTCTGGCCGATCTGCCCGTATATGAGTCCCGCCTGCATGCTGGAGATTGTCTCTTTTGCCAGGATGCTCTCGGGCTTTTTGATCTCAACTTCAGGAAGCTTAGCTGTGTCCTCCCAAAGGGCTTTTGCTGATATTCTGATTCCGGGCGATACCACTCCGGTAAAAAACTCGCCTTTTTCATTTACAATAATATAAGTAGTTGCGGTTCCAAAGTCAATGATAAGTACAGGACCGCCATAAAGTTCAAATCCGGCAACAGCGTCAACAATCAGGTCCGGACCGGCTTCTCTTGGATTATCGATCTTAACTTTGATTCCTGTCTTGATTCCGGGGCCAACGATATATGGCTTTCTGCCCAGGTATTTCTGAATAGAATTCACGAGGGCATGCATAACCTGAGGCACAACACTTGCGATCATTACGCCTTCGATATCTTCTTTTTTAATATTGTTCAGGTTCAAAAGAGATATGAGGTTAAGTCCATATTCATCAGATGTATGAGAGATCTGTGAGATCATTCTAAATGAAGTAACAAGCTTCTCTCCTGAATATACGCCAAACGTGATATTTGTATTTCCAACATCAATTACAAGAATCATTTCTTTCTCCTATTGTCTAAAAAAGAATATTCATTTTTTATTCGATCATACCATAAAAAGAATAATTGCTATCTTCCAGGCTCACACGTAGCTGTAAAGTCCTCTGACTGTGACCTCTCCGCCGTTTATGATGCGCTCCTCCCCATCATTTGTAACAACGATGAGGGCACCTTCATTGGTAATACCTCTTGCGACAGCTTCGTACTCGCCTTTGGGGTCAAGCACTCTAACGTGTTTATCTATATTAATAAGTCTATTTTCATATTGCTCTTTTAAAAGAGACATGTCAAAAGTCTTATTATATTTTTCGTAGTTATCTTCAAAACATTTCATGCAATGAGCAACAACCGTATTTCTGTCTGTCATGATCCCGGTCTCAGAAAGGATTGACCCGGCTATGTCTTTTATGGAATCAGGGAAATCTCTCATATTGACGTTTATTCCAACGCCTATCACCACGTCATTTATGGTGTTGTCGCTCTTCATGTGAAGCTCGGTGAGGATTCCGCAGATCTTTTTACCTGCAATGACTACGTCATTTGGCCATTTGATCAGGGGAAAAACCTTTACTTCAGAAAGGAGCTGTCTTGAAATATCAACGTCAGTTCTTTTACCAAGCTGCTGGTCCCTGGCCTGAATGATCGCATTCTCTATGCCCTCAGCCACTGAAAGTCCCATAATAAGAGTCAGCATGGATATCTTCTCAGGTGGAGCATCAGGTCTTATCATAAGGCTCATGGCAATATTGGTTCCGCTTGGTGTCTCCCAGCTGCGCCCCCGGGATCCTCTGCCAACTGTCTGTTTGTCAGCCACCACAAGAGTTCCATGTGGTGCGCCCTCTTCGCCCAGTTTTTTGGCATCGTTATTTGTTGAATCTGTTACATCCTTGTAGACAAGATTACGGGCAGCCCATTTTGTATGGAGCTGCCCTTCAATATTTTCTTTAGTTAACATTTTCAGGCTTCCTTTAAAGTAGCATACATCACTGCTTTGATAGTGTGCATACGATTTTCTGCCTCTTCGAAAACGATCGATCTGTCGGATTCAAAAACTTCGTCAGTTACTTCCATTTCATCGAGGCCATATTTATTCTTTATGTCCTTACCAATGCCTGTGTTAAGATCATGGAATGATGGAAGACAATGCATAAATACACAATTTTCACCTGCATTATTCATAATATCCATAGTTACGCGATAGGGTTCAAGGTCTTTTATTCTCTCTTCCCAAACTTCATCCGGCTCTCCCATAGATACCCAGATGTCTGTATAAATAACATCTGCCCCCTTTGTTCCCTCCAATGGATCCTCTGAAAAATCAATTACTGCGCCTGTCTGTGCTGCTATTTCCTGACAAGTCTTAACAAGCTCCTCTGATGGGAAATACTTCTTATTGGATACCGCAGTGAAATGCATTCCGAGTTTTGCACACAGAACCATTAGTGAGTTACCTGTATTGTATCTTGCATCGCCCATATATACAAGATGTATTCCTGAAAGCTTTCCAAAGTGCTCTTTTATGGTCAGTGCATCAGCAATCATCTGTGTTGGATGGAACTCATTGGTAAGTCCGTTCCATACGGGCACTTTGCTGTATTTGGCTATAGTCTCAACTATTTCCTGCTCAAATCCACGGTACTCGATTCCGTCAAACATTCCTGCCAAAACCCTTGCTGTATCTGCAATGCTTTCTTTTTTTCCGATCTGAGAATCGTTTGGATTTAGATATGTCGAACCCATTCCAAGATCATGAGCAGCTACTTCAAAAGCACATCTGGTACGAGTACTGGTCTTTTCAAAAATAAGAGCTATGTTCTTGCCCTTTAAAACATCAGTAAGTACACCATTTTTCTTTTTCTCTTTTAACTCTGCTGCAAGATCAACAAGATAAAGGATCTCCTCTGGTGTGTAGTCCAACAGTTTCAAAAAGTCGCGTCCGAATAAATTCATATCTCATCCTCCGTCTTCTAGAAATAGTATAAGGGATTGCTACTGCAATCCCTTATATATTAGCATAAATATTCATTTATGTGAATGTTTTTGAATAAATATTCATTTTTTATGCATTACCAGAATACATGTGCTCCGATAATGATACCTTCTCTTCCGTTGATCCTTCTGAAGTGAAGGGCTGTACCAACAGTTGTTTCACCATTTATAGCTGCCTGAGCTGCCTGATAGTTAGTCTCAGAAATCTTGCCACTGTTGTATACCTTGGCAACTGTTCCGTTAAGCGCCGGTGTGAACTGACCTGATGCATAAATAACACTGTAAATGCTGCTAGGATAAGCGCCGCTCTTAACACGGTTCATAACTACTGCACCTACTGCAACTCGTCCTTCATAAGGCTGGTTACCTGCCTCGCACTGGATAAGTGCTGCAAGAAGTTTAACTTCATCAGCGTCTGCGCTTACAGCGCCTGTGTTCTTTGTGAGGGCTTTCTTTTTCTCTTCTTCCTCACGGATCTTTATTGCTGCTATTGTCTCACCCTGGTCAATCTTGAACTCAGTAGTAACATACTCTGACTGAACATATCCTGTCTCGTCGTTGTAATCAACGCTGATCCAACCATTTCCAAGGTCTTCGATCATATCTACAAAGGCTTTTTCACCAAGAACTCCGATAATCTCTGAGTCCTCTGACGCCTCGCTTCTAACGTTTAGAGCACTGCTCTGGCTTGTTACAAGCTGTTTACCTACATCAGATGCAAGTTTCTCAGCATCTTCACCGAATAAAAGATACTCATCCTTGGCCCATCCGATCAGGTCGCCTGACTGCAGCTTAGTCCAACCGTCTTTCCTCTCGAGGATTTTTCCTCCGCAGTCCTTATAAAGAACTCCGACTTTCTGAGCGTCCTCTGAGGGTTCTTCTCTTACATTCATAGCCTTGCCCACATTGGACATGACTAAGGTTGATTCAGTCTCTTCTGAAGATGAGGCAGAGCTTGCTTCAGTAGATTTCTCCACGCTTGCCGCCACCTTAACTTCTGTAGCTGTCACATCAATTCCCAAAGGTGTCATCGGACTAACAATGTTAGAAATGCCCGCAGAAACAGAAATGCTGTTAGCTCCTCCACCTGCATGTACCGTCATCACATGGGAATCAAATAGAACTAAGATGAGACCGCAAATCATGATAAGTCTCATTATCCCACGGGATAACTCTAGCTTTTTTTTCATATCTTTGCTTTCCTCTTTACTACCCTAGCGATCGCCTGGGTAAATGTTACGAAAATATTTCAACTTGTTACCAAGTCGAAAACACTCTGAAAGAGATATTAACAAACATATGATTTTTTGTCAAATATTGCGGCTTTTTTCAATACAGGCCTGGACTGCGTCCATTACTGTTCCTCTGAATCTTTCCTTTTCAAGGACGTGTACGGCTTCGATAGTTGTACCTGCAGGAGAGCACACCATGTCTTTTAACTCACCCGGGTGTTTGCCTGTTTCAAGAACCATTTTGGCGCTTCCGAGAACTGACTGTGCAGCAAACTCATAGGCCTGCTTTCTGGGCATTCCTCCTGCAACCGCAGCATCTGCCATTGCTTCGATGAAAAGAAATACATAAGCAGGTGATGAACCGCTAATTCCAACTACTACATCCATCATGGATTCAGGAACTGTGTAGGCTTTTCCAAAGCTCTCCAAGAGTTCAATAACAAAATGGAAATCATCATCTGTAACAAGATCATTTCTGCAAACTGCGGAGCACCCTTCCAAAACAAGTGCAGGTGTGTTAGGCATTACTCGTATGATCTTAACCGGTTTCTCGAACTCTTTTGCAAGCCAGTTAATGGTCTTTCCTGCAGCTATACTTACGATTATCTTGCTGTCATCAACACTGTCCATGATGTCCGCAATAACAACCTTAAGATACTGCGGCTTAACTGCAAGGATGATGATGTCTGCATCCTTTGCAACTGCTGCGTTAGAGCTCCTTGTCTGAATTCCGTACTTGTTTGCAACTTTTGCTCTTGTGGTCTCAGTTGCCGCTGTTCCTATGATCTCATTGGGTCCCATAAGCCCCTTGGCTAAGATGCCACCAATCATGGCCTTTGCCATGTTTCCAAGTCCGATAAAACCTATTGTCATTTCAATTACCCCCTTCTTTGTCTTGATGCTTCAAATGTAAGTATTGCCGCTGATGTTGCAGCATTCATTGATTCAACTTCACCCTTCATTGGTATCAGAATGTACTCAGTTGCTGCATCCGCAGTCTCTTTTGTAAGGCCATTGCCCTCATTTCCTACCAAAAAAGCTGTGGGCTTTGTATAGTCGAACTCATCATAGTTTTTGGTTCCTTTAAGATGCGCAGCATAAGTATTAATGCCATTTGCAGAAAGTTTTTTTATCATTTCTGCAAGGTTTTCTACATATATAAAAGGCATTCTGAAAATTGAGCCCATGGTGGATCTGATGACTTTTGGATTGTAGATATCTGCTGAGCCTTTGCTGAGGATAACTCCGGTCACTCCTGCGCCTTCGCCAGAACGAAGCATTGTTCCAAGATTTCCCGGATCCTGAATATTCTCAAGGATAAGAATAAGTGGCTTAGCACCTTCATCGTCCTTATTATAGCCTTCCAAAACTTCCTCTTCTGTGTAATGATACTGGGAAACTACCGCCAGAACTCCCTGAGGTGTCTGGGTATCTGCCATCTTTTTCATGACATCATCTGAAACTTCCTCTGCACCGTATCTCCAAAGGATTTCTTTATCTTCCTCTGTTGCCTTATCAAGAAATCTGCCTGTCACATAGACTTCTCTTACCTGAAGAACAGGCGCCTCCCTGAGCATCTTCATGCCTTCAATGACAAAGACATCTCCGTCCTTGCGGGCCTTGCTCTTTTGCACGTAGGCTACTACCTGTTTTACTCTATCGTTATTAGTACTTGTTATCATTATCTTTCCTCTTATTCCATATACCCGATTAATGTATATAGTATATCACACAATAAACAAAGGATAAAAAAGTGCCTGCGGCACTTCAACTCCCCTGCCCCTCACTCATGAGGGGTTGGGGTTGTTTTTTGCCATAAATCTTTCATAATGGTTTTATGAAACGGAATACACTTCAGGAATTGTTCCTCGACCATTACGAAGAAGTTCAATATACTCTTCATCCACGGTCATCTGTCATAGAAAACATAGACAAGATGATCAACTGCGGTGACCCTTCATTTGGTGGGGCCATGTATGGTTGCCCCAAATGCGGGAATTTTAAGTTTGTTCCTTTTCGATGTCATTCTCGTTTCTGTCCCTCTTGCGGTGCCAAGTACTCTATTGAGAGAGCCCAGGCCATGTCTTTCAAACTCATTAACTGTAAACATCGCCACGTTGTTTTCACTATTGCCAAAGAATTACGCCATTACTTTTTAGAAGACCGTGATCTTCTGAATTGTCTATTTGACGCTGCCAGCAGCGTTATACAACGAATGTTCTACAAGATGAACAAGAGTTTCAACTTTACCCCCGGATACATACTTGTCCTCCATACTTTTGGCAGGTCATTACAATGGAATCCTCATATACACTGTCTTTTATCTGAAGGCGGCATTGGCGACAATGGTTTCTGGCGTAATGTCCGACATTTCAACTACACTTTTATGCGGCAGGCATTCAGAACTGCTCTTCTAAATCTCATGGAAGAAAGAATAACCGATCCAGTTAAAAAAGCTAAGTTCAAAAAGGACAAAGCCCTTTCTTACAAAAATCAGAAAGATGGATTCTATATCTATGCCAAGCCAAATCTTGCCGATTCTAAAACAGTTGCAAAATACATTGGCCGCTACCTTGGCAGGCCCGTCATCGCTCTCTCACGTATCGATGGTTATAACAAAGATGAGGATACAGTAACCTTTCACTATAATCGTCACGAGGATGATGTCCTTGTAACAGAAACTCATGCATCCATAGATTTCATAAAGCTTCTAATCCAACATATACCTGAAAAAGGATTCAAGATGATCAGGTATTATGGTGTTTATGCCAGACACAGAGAGTCTGATAAAAAACTTAGCAGACTCGTCCATCCTTCCAAACATAAGATCCTTAAATCCTTCACCAAATGGCGTGCAGGAATACTTGCTGCATTTGGCTATGACACTCTGCAATGCCCCAGCTGTAATACAACAATGCTATTTCAAGAGCTGTACTATGCTCATAAACGTGTTTCTCTCGAAGACTTATATGAAAAGGCAATGGGAAAGTGCCGTCCCAAGTGTCGAGCTCCTGGACAAGATAGCTTCTATAGTCCAAGCCATGTTTTAAAGTCCACTGCAGCATGCTAAAATCATGCTACAGGAGGGAAAGCCATGACAGAAAAAGAACTCGCTGCAAAGCTTAGAGAGAAATACATCCAAAATCCGCCGGAGGGCATGTCGGCGGAAGAAATCCGTAACATGAGCGATGAAGATATCCTTGATATGGATTACTTCATGCACGAAGATGATGATTTCTATGATGAGGTAGACTGATAACCAGGTTATTCAGCATACCTCCGCTTTGCGTGGCCCGGTCTTGTCCGGGCCTTTTAATTCAAGATTTCGCCGTAAGGCGAAATTTCCTATTAAAGAACAAAGAGTCGCTCGCGACTCTTTCGCGCCCGAGCGGAATTGCGAAGCAATTAGTTTCATATCCGCGAGGTGCGCATCCATAGCGGAGCGTTTTTAATATATTAGGAAGTAAATCAATCCTGTACCAAAAAATGTAGCGAAAAGCATAGAAAAAACAGCCACTTCTCACAGATTTCCATCTGCAAAAAGTGGCTGCCCACAAATCCCATATTTAAGCTATTTTACTAGTCATAATTGGGTAAATTAAAGGCAGTTATTTTACGCCCAAAAAGAAATGCCTACTGAACCACAGCAGGCCTATTGATAACCAAAAGCGTAAACATTTACCAAGACAATACCGCAGATGATTCCGGCTGCAAGTCCTGTGAAATGCCCGATGGAATCTATCTTCTTTGACGTTGTCATCGCAACAAGAAGAACGATAGTTGGAAAAAGAGACTTTAAACCCCCAAATCCAAACACGCTATATGCTATCACCATGTATATCCCTAGAAGTCCACATATGACTCCAGAGGCTCCGATTGATAGAGTAAACGGAGATCCTTTCTTATGAAGTCTTGCAGATACAAGCCCTCCTGAAATCATTATGACAACATAACATAATGCATAAAGTCCTGAATTGAGCGCATTTTCAAGCGTAGTCCCTATGTTGTACAAGGAATACATATTGCAGGCAAGGTGCATTACTTCCCTCTGAGTAAAAGCACTGGACACCACCCTGTATAGCTGCCTGTTCTGGATCGTTTCTATGTAGGAAGAACCAAGCCTATCAACTCCTATGGCCTTAAAGTTCACAAGCGCAAACACTATTATATTTATCGCGATTATCACTGATGTCACCGGATATCGCATGATCTCCTGATATCCCATCAAAACCTCTTTCCCACGTAAACCATTATTACCTGATTATTCTAACTCCTGCTTTTTCCAGCTTCAGGAGAACATCTTCAAATATCTTTTCATTTATGCTTGCAACGTACTCCAAGTTGATACAGACATCATAACCCTTTTCTGCGGCATCAAATGCGGTTTTAGCCACGCATGAACTCCCATCTACTCCGACTAGTTCTATTTCAGATAACTTCATTTCTTCAATGTATTCACTGAACTCATTTGAGGAAAATGCTGAAGGAAATTTCTTCTCAAATATGGTATCCGAAGCTATCTGAAGCCTTTTATCCAGAAGATATTTATCAGCATTCTCAGGTTTTCCTGCATTCATAACATAGATGATACGTTTTCCTTCATTGGCATATTCATTTATCCGCCCATTTATACGCGCAACTAGTTCCGCATCATACTTGTCCATATATTTTTCCTGAATATCAATGACTATCAACGCTGATGGCAATTTCACGTCCCCTTTATCATTACGTTTACTATTATCATTACTATCATCACGAGTGCCAGCGGAATGCATCCGTCTATATAACCTTTCACATACGGAAGATCATAGTAAAGAACATAGCAGATAAGACTTATCAATCCAGTGATAAGAACTCCTGTCGCTAGTATGGCTGCTTTTTGCGCAGAAAAAACTCCCATCGCATACATATAATTACAGATGGCCGCTTCAAGAACAACCCAGCCGGTAATTATGAATAGTTCAGATGTAACCTGCCTATGAAACATAGTCTTAGTCATCAAAAGCAATACCATATAACCATAAGCCAATTACCAATAAGTATCTTATTCATAGTTTTCTTCCATCATTTCAATATCAGCTGCGGTTTAAAATCTAAGTAATCTCCTGATACCAGACTATATTTCACACCATTCACATTCCCCTTTAAACTGTCATTGAATCTTTCTTTTCCATGGCAATGAGCGTAGATCACCTGCTCCGCTCCATATATTTCAGCCATAAGGGTAAATCTGCTTCTCTTCTCCCAAAGAGAAGTTGGCGGGTAATGCAAAAACACAATAAATTTCTCGTATCCATCTGCTCTAGCCGCCTCAAAGGATTCCTTAAGACGCTTTGCTTCTCTTTCAACTAACATATCCGCATGCTCTTTGGTTCCTTTGTTCTCAAAACAGAAGCCCTTTGTGCCTACAAGCGCATAATCTTCATACGGATAATAGTTGTTCTGAAGGAAAAAGAGCCTTTCAGCATAAAGGTCATTTAGCTTTTTGGTCTTCTTTGCATCCCAGAAAGTATCATGATTTCCACGAATAAGGACCTTCTTGCCAGGGAGGTTTTCAATAAACCTAAGGTCTTCTTCGCAGTCTTCAAGCTTCCTTCCCCAGCTGTGATCTCCGACAAGGACGAGCGTATCATCATCTGTAAGGATCTTATTGCAGTTCTTTTCTATTTTCTTTTCATGGTTTCTCCACACCTTACCAAACATGTCCATAGGCTTGTCAGCCTGAAAAGAAAGATGCAGATCTCCCAGTGCATATAGCGACATATCCCATTATTCCTTACTTTTTATATCCTATGCCTTTTATGATATCCCTTTTTAGAATATTAATATACGCAAATATTTAGCTATAAACCCAAACTTTTAGATATAAAATATATTTAAAAATAGGAATTAATGCACATATATGCAGTTACTTTTGCAATATGTGCATTTTTTTGTGATAATTTATTTATGTCCTGTAGATTGATTACTTCTATTTTTGGAGGTAATCAATGTCGCAATATAAACACTTAACATTCCAAGAACGTATTTGTATTGAAGAATCCCTCGATAAAAGGATTTCTATCAATATGATAGCCAAGCAACTTAAGAAATCAAGATTCACTATTGCAAGGGAAATCCAGAGAAATCGATATCAGGTATTTCCTCTTCTGCTCGATAGCTTATGAAAGCCCATACCAGGTAGTAATAACAAAAGAAGTATACGAAAAACATAAGGATGATAGTAAATACAGAGTTATCTGAGACATAAAGTCAAGCAAGAAGCCATAGTGATATTACTATGGCTTTTATTTTTGGATAAAACGGAAATCCGATAATAGTAAAATGTCAATTAACTTTCAATATAAATATATATATTGAAACAATGTTCCGAAAAAGCTGAAAATTAACAATATTTAATAAATTCTTAATAGCTATTCTTGCGTGCTTGAGTTATAAATTAAATCTATATTAAACGTCTAGCGACGTATCGGTAAACATTAGGAGGTTTAAAGTGTTATGGTCAACAAAAAATTATCAGTAAGGTTACGCAGATTCTTTACAGCGGTATGCGCTTCAATGCTCGTTGTATCAGCAACTCCAATGACAGCTCTCGCAGCACCAAAGGCTACCGAGATCACAGCAGAGCAGACACAGGCTCTTAATGACATGGATCTTTCATTCATGTTTGATGCAGAGCTTTACGCATCCCTTTATCCTGATGTAGTGGCAAAGGTAGGAAATGATCCACAGGCCCTTTACCAGCACTTCATCACATTTGGTATCAATGAGAACAGACAGTTCAACAGATACTTCAAGGTTCAGGACATGGAAAATCTGTTCCGTGAGTACAAGACAATGTTTGGTGACAACCACAGGCTCTATGTTGCCCTCGCAGCCCAGACGCTTCTTGAAAAAGCTACCGGAACAGAGAATGTAGTTGCAACACCTGATGTTATGAAGACTATCTCTACAGAACAGCTCAATGCACAGCTTGCTCTGATGCAGAACAGAGTTGCAGAGATTGAGAAACAGATTGCAGTGCTTGAGACACAGCTCACAGAAGAAACATCTCAGGAAACATCTTCCGGTTCTTCTGAAAAGGCCGAAGAACAGAAGGTCATCCTTACAAAGATCCAGCAGCTTAAGGTAGCCCTTAACAAGTATAAGAACGCTGTAACACTTATTTCTGAAGCCACAGAGCTGCTTACAGAGGCGCAGTCAACGGCAAGCAACATCGAGGATAATCTTGATCAGCTTGAATTAGGTAAAAAATATGTTGTTGAGCGCATCGAAGATGATAATGCGAAACTTGCATCTGCTCAAGCGGCTCTTGAGTCAGCTATCAGCCAGTATCAGTCCGTTGCAAGTGAACTTACAACTCTTTGTAATGATCTTGCATCAAGCCTTCAGACCGTGGCAACAGATACACACTACATCGAAGATAATGAAAATCGCATTACCCATCTGACAGACACCTTAGATCAGATGACCGAAAAGGATGAAAAATATGCAGCGCTCAGTGCAGATCTTGAACGTTTCAAGCAGGACACTGCAGCACTAAAAACCGATAGGGAATCCGCAACGAGTACAGCTAGTGGATTAAGGAACGATATTGCTAAAAAACTTGAAGGCGTAGTTGCTGATACTGAGCTTGATAGTGCAGCTAACAATCTTATTTCCGATGCTGAGAAAGTTGCTGACTTAAGTTCTGATATCGAGATTTACACAAAGAAGGTAGCATCACAGGATCACATTATTGAAATGGAAACATCACGTCTCAATGAACAGAACAAGATTATTGACAATCTTGAAGGTATCATAGAGACAGACAAACAGAACAAAGCTGCCGCAGTAGAAGAGACATTTGATGTTCTTGACAGTTTTGAAGACTCAGACAAAGAAGAGCTTGGATCTGAGGAAAATCAGGAGCTCAGGGATGATCTTCATAAATTCCTTGATGCAGAGAACATCCAGGATGACATCACTGACGACGGTTCAGATGACGACGTTAATAATGACGATACCGATGATGGTAAAGACGAGGGGTAAACAACCTGCCATCTGAGCCATGAAATGCAAAACGGAACCTAAGATTTGTTCAATTGGTTATCAAAGGGAGTCTCTTAAAAGGAGAGATTCCCTTTGTTCATATATTTGTAGTTATGAAAGAGATATTATAAGGATCAGAATGCAGCGCTTACGTTTAACAAATTATTGGCTCACTCATTATTCCCATAGGAATAACATTGTAGTTGCCCGTAAATGAGTCTCCACAACTTCTAAATGAATCCGGTCCAAGCCAGACAATATCATCACCTATGAGATGAATCTGTCCAAATCCATTATATCGATTTCCCAAAAGAGTCAGCTTTATCCTGCATGTTTCTGCGCTATTTAACTTTGCATTTTGGGGAGCA
>JAEEGF010528991.1_pt1 | contig 18175 bp, 16 predicted proteins | sample 9134171 | NCBI WGS metagenome assembly JAEEGF01 (sample SAMN16246542, study PRJNA631951) | gut metagenome | biome: gut microbiome; feature: rumen; material: AP-attached | host: Bos | place: Iran: Karaj | collected 2018-10
CTTTAAATATGAGTTGATGATAAATGATGATTTATCGACTGTTATTTAGAACGTCTGACATTATATTCATTTAGAATATCTTCTTCATCAATATTCTCCGGCGAGAGCAGCAGATCAAGAATCCTCGCAATCATCTGATTGATTGAAACCGCTTCTTCACCTTTCTTGTAAATTGTTCCAATTTTCTTCCTGAATTCACTTGGAACCTCTGACAGATCGATATTAAAATATATCCCGATTCCAACAACGATAAACTGAATATCGCCGGTGTCAAAGTCTGTACCGGCCTCGGTTAAGATTCCGCAGATTTTCTTGTCTCCAAGAAAGATATCATTTATTCCCTTGATGCATGGCTTAAACCCTGTTGATTCTTCAATGGCTTTGCACACACAAAGCACAGAAAAAGGCGTAAAAAGCTTTTGATTTTTAATCTCAAAGTCCTCTGGGCGTAGAATAACGCTCATGTAGATTCCACCTTTAGGGGAGGAGAATGAATGCTTTTTGTGGCCCGTTCCACCGGTCTGTTTTGTAGCTATTACGACTGTACCATGGGGCGCGTCGAAGAGAGCCTTACTTTTTGCTGTTTTGTTTGTGGACTCAAGACTGTCGTGAACCAGGATGAGCTCCTGATCTAACGGATGGGTAGAATACTTTATGATTGAAGAAGCGCTGATTTTGTCAGCTTTTCCTGATAAAGAATAACCCCTGCGGGATGCGGCTTCTATCTGAAAGCCATCTCTTCGCAGGGATTCTATTGCTTTCCAGACACTGTTCCTTGAAATGTTAAGCTTGGTAGCTATGGCTTCTCCTGATGAGAATTGACCTCTGTTTTCTTCAAGATAGCTAAGCACCATTTCTTTTGTGTCCGGCATATTATTTTTCCTTTGTCTGTCAGTTTAGTATTGGCGATAAACGCTTTTTGAGTTCGGGACCGACAATGGCTACAATTATTATCTTCAAAATTGCGGTAGGGATGAACGGCAATACACATGCGGTAAGCCCTGCCAGAAATGTAGTTTTGGAAGCTATCATAAACCAAACGGTTCCGAATACATAGTTTATTGTAGCACCAATTACAAGACAAAGCACGATAGGAAAGTAATACATAATCTTATTAGTTTTATCACTCTTATGACTAAGCTTAATGCCAAGTTCGTCGCCAAGGCCTGCTGTAAGGGATAAAACAGGGAAGGATACAAGGAATCCACCTGTTAATCCAAGAAGTACGCCGATTCCGCCTTTAAAGCCTGAAAAAACAGGAAGACCTACTGCTCCGATAAGGAGATATAAAAGTGTCGCATAGGTACCTCCTTTTTTGCCAATAACGATTCCTGCAAGAGGAATGATAAGTGTTTGCAGTGTCATGGGAACGCCAGCCGGCATGGGAATGGATATCTGCGATAAAACGCATATGATTGCGGCAAAGGCGGCGATGAAACATAGATCCTTTACTGAAGTAGATTGTTTGGTTTCAAGTATTTGTGCTCGGGTATTACTCATTTTAGATCCTTCTTTCATATTATAATTGTCACCCTATAAGATTATAATATTAAGGTGACAATGATAGAATAGGATGAATTGTTTGAATTGTCAACCACAATTACACATATAGGGTGACAATTGCCAAACACAATATATGGAATATACAACGTAACAAACACTATATAATGCACTTTTACGTGGCTATTCCTACATTTTATTTAAAGAAATTTGAAATATACTGTTAATTTGATTAAAATAGACTGAAAATAGTGACAAATTTAAAACTAGACAATCATTTTCAAAATAAAACAAAAATAAATTGAAAATGTATTGACATTTTAACTGGGTCTTGATATTATCATATTACCAACAGACGAGCAGATAAATGCTCAGTAGTAGCAAAGGTAGCGTGTGCTTTACCGGAGTAAGAACAGAGTTTTATCTGTTTTGTGAATAGGGGTGAGATGAGGCGGCGTGTGCTTCACCAATTCGATCCTGCTATTCATTATTTTTCTAACGAATCAATTGGACTATATGAACGGCGAGTAATATGGATGCCGGTAGTCAAAAAAGATCATGATGCGCAACATGATTTTGGTTGAAGGATTCGTTGATATAAAAAAACAGAAAAGGAGAACAAGTCCATTGGAAATTCAGAACTAGAGGGCACTGATCGAAGGATCGGTGCCCATTTATTTTGCCCAAAATCAGAGTTCTTTCATATAAAAATAATTCTCTTTTTTGGCATGTTGCAAAAAAATCATGTTGCATTGCCCAAAAATATGGTGTATATTTCAAAACTATGATAAGCTCGAAATCGAGTTTCTACTAATTAATGTAAGAGGGGCACATTTAATGGCAACAAAGAAAAAGAACTTACTAATCGTTGAGTCACCTACAAAGGTGAAGGCAATTAAGAAATTCCTGGGCACTGGATACGAAGTGGCAGCAAGTAACGGACACGTTCGCGACCTCCCCAGAAGCCAGATGGGAATTGACGTTGAACATGATTTTGAACCTAAGTACATCACCATAAGAGGTAAGGGGGACGTACTTGCGGCTTTGAGAAAGGCAGCGAAAAACGCTGACCATATTTATCTCGCAACTGACCCTGACCGCGAGGGTGAAGCTATTTCATGGCATCTTATGACAGCACTTAAGCTTGAGAATGCCAAGGATCGTTTTTCAAGAGTTACATTTAACGAGATCACTCAGTCTGCTGTTAAGGAAGCTATGAAGCATCCCAGAGACATTGACATGAACCTTGTTGATGCTCAGCAGGCCAGACGAGTTCTCGACAGAATGGTTGGTTACCAGATATCACCACTTCTTTGGGAGAAGATTAAGAGAGGCCTCAGTGCTGGCCGTGTGCAGTCAGTTGCACTTAGAATTATTTGTGACAGAGAGGATGAGATCAATTCATTCATTCCTCAGGAATACTGGTCACTTGATGCTACACTTAAGGTAAAGGGCGAGAAGAAGCCCATCGTAGCGCATTACTACGGAAAAGATGGCAAGAAGGCTGAGATAGCATCAAAGGCTGAGCTCGATGAGATTTTAAAGGACCTTAAGGGCAAAAAGTTTAAGATTTCAGAGATTAAGAAGGGCGAGCGTTCCAAGAAGGCTCCGCTTCCCTTTACAACATCAACACTTCAGCAGGAGGCTTCAAAGGCTCTCAACTTCTCAACTCAGAAGACTATGAGAACAGCACAGCAGCTCTATGAAGGAATCGACATGGGTAAGGCCGGAACAGTAGGACTTATTACCTATCTTCGTACAGATTCCACACGTATTTCTGATGAGGCACAGGCTTCGGCTGCTAAGTATATATCTGATGCATTCGGTGATGAGTATCTTGCTGAGAAGACACCCGGTGCTAAGGCAGGAGCTAAGATCCAGGATGCGCACGAAGCAATCAGACCTACTGATGTAAATAACACACCGGTTGCTGTTAAGGAATTCCTTAGCCGCGATCAGTTCCGTCTCTACCAGCTTATCTGGCGCAGATTCATGGCCAGCAGAATGGCAGCTGCCAAGTATGAGACAACTTCAGTAAAAATTGATGCTGGCGATCATCGTTTTACAGTCGCTGCATCCAGAACAATCTTCGACGGTTTCATGAATGTTTACACCGATGAAGATGATCAGATCGAGAAGAATACACTTGCAAAGAGAATAGATGAGAACTCAGAGCTTGAGCTTCAGGAGTTCGAGGAGAAGCAGCACTTTACACAGCCTGCTCCTCACTACACAGAGGCTTCACTCGTTCACGATCTGGAGGCGCTTGGAATCGGAAGACCCAGTACCTATGCACCTACGATCACAACTATTCTTGCAAGACATTATATAACCAAGGAAAACAAGAATCTCTATGTGACAGAGCTTGGAGAAGCAGTTAACAAGATGATGAACGAGGCATTCCCTCAGATCGTTGACGTAAGCTTCACATCAAACATGGAGACACTTCTTGATGGCGTTGCAGAGGGTGACGTTAAGTGGAAGACAATCGTTGAGAACTTCTATCCTGATCTTGCCGATGCAGTTGAGAAGGCGCAGAAGGAGATAGAGAAGGTTGAAATCCAGGATGAGGCAACCGATGTAGTCTGCGAGAACTGCGGACGCAACATGGTAATCAAGTACGGACCTCACGGAAAGTTCCTTGCATGTCCCGGTTTTCCGGAGTGCAGAAACACAATGCCTTATTATGAAAAGACCGGCGTTTCCTGTCCTAAGTGTGGTAAGGATATCGTCCTTAAGAGAACTAGAAAGGGGCGTCTCTACTACGGATGTATTGATAATCCTGATTGTGACTTCATGGTATGGCAGAGACCTTCCAAGAAGGCATGCCCTAAGTGTGGCGGTCTGATGCTTATCAAGAATAACAAGCTTGTATGTAATGATCCTGAGTGCGGCAATATTATTGACCACAACAAGGAAGACGAAGAATAAAAATACATAAAATCACTTAAAAATACTAAAGCAGATGTGCGGATAAAAAAACGGCATCTGCTTTTTATATTGGTGTTCAGGTTTGAATAATATATATTGTATCAACTATTCATTAAATTTTAATTAAAAGATGCACAAATCTCTTTGATGTAGTCTATATTATATGTTACAATCGCATTAGTTGTAGTAGATTCATGTATTTTTGTTAACGTTTTCAGATAAAAGGAGAATTTTTTCATGAGTAGCGTACAGCTTTTGGACAAAACCAGAAAAATTGGTAAACTTCTACACAACAGTAATTCCGGCAAGGTGGTTTTTAATGACATTTGCTCGGTGTTATGTGAAATACTAAATTCTAACATGCTTGTTATAAGCAGAAAGGGAAAGGTTCTCGGAATAGGTGAGGCTAAGGCTGTTGACTCACTTGGCGAGATGCTTGTTGATGATGTGGGCAGCTTTATCGACCCGATGCTTAACGAGAGACTTCTTACGGTTTTGTCCACCAAAGAAAATGTCAATCTCGAAACACTTGGATTTGAAGACGTTGATATGAGAAGATATCAGGCAATTATCACACCTATTGAGATTGCCGGTGAAAGACTTGGAACTCTTTTTATCTATAAATGCGATGAACCCTATGACATTGACGACATAATTCTATGCGAATATGGCACAACAGTTGTTGGTCTTGAGATGCTAAGAGCTGTTAATGAGGAGAGTGCTGAGGAGAGCAGAAAGCTTGCAGTTGTAAAATCTGCCATTGGAACACTTTCATTCTCAGAGATGGAAGCTATCATTCATATATTCGATGAATTAAATGGCATGGAGGGCGTACTTGTAGCAAGTAAGATTGCTGACAGGGTTGGCATCACAAGAAGCGTTATCGTCAATGCTCTTAGAAAGTTTGAAAGTGCCGGAGTAATCGAATCCAGATCTTCAGGAATGAAGGGAACATATATCAAGGTTCTGAATGATGTGGTATTCGATGAGATCAAGAAATTAAAGACTCAGATGTAAGGTATTTTGCGAAAATGCTTGAACATTCTGTGAACTGTCTAATATGATCCGGCTTATGCTCCGAAACATTATATAGGACGGTGGTGATGAAGGGATTTATCTTTTTTGGATAGATCCCTCATTTTTTAATAAGGACCTGATGAGAAAACTAATACTTGTATCAGCTTGGGTTAAAAAACACAATATAAAGTGTGTTTTTACCTCAAATCACTTGTAATTTGATAAATTTCATTTTAATATGTAAATAAGGGTTAAAAGGTTCATTATGCTTACCCACTTCGTTTGTTTATGGGGGAGAAAATATGATCAATAGCAATGCATTTGATTACATTAATGTACTGGATAAGACGGCAGATGCTTCATGGATAAGGAATGAGGTTCTGTCTAATAACCTTGCGAATGTAAACACGCCTAACTACAAAAGGCAGGACGTTGCATTCGAGAGAGAGCTTGAGCGTGCGCTTGGTAATTCCAGGTATAAGACCATGGATGCTAAGGTTGCAGGACTTAAGATCAGCAGACTTAAGCCAAGACCTTATACAGACTATTCCAATTTCTCATACAGAATGGATGGCAATAACGTGGACATCGATACCGAGAACGTTACACTTGCAGCTAACCAGATCAAGTATCAGGGCGTTATGCTTGGTATCAAGTCAGAGTTTACCAACCTTCAGAATGCAATGAAAGGATAATGGGGTGTAGCTTATGATCAGTACTGGTAACATTTTTGATTCCTTTAACATTAATTCATCCGGAATGACTGCGGAGAGATTCCGCATGGATATAATCTCACAGAACATTGCCAATGCCAACACTACACGTGATGCTACAGGCGATGTTTATACGAGAAAAGTTGTAACCTTTTCTGAAAAGGGTATGCAGACACCTTTTTCCAAGATTCTCAATGAGAGACTCGACCACTACAGTGGACGAGGTGTTAAGGTGTCATCTGTTAAGGACGATACCTGGACAGATTATAAGATGGTATATGATCCGTCACATCCTGATGCAGACGAGTTCGGATATGTTACTTATCCGAATGTTGATATAGTTACAGAGATGACGAACCTTATTGATGCACAGAGAGGCTATGAAGCTAACGCTACAGCCTTTTCATCAAGTAAGTACCTGATGGGGCAGGGATTATCTATAGCTCAGGGTTAAGAGAACTTAGTAAGAGCATAACTTCCTTGTTAAAAGTTTAAGGGGGATATAAATGGCAGATATTGATATCAGTCAGATCAGAAATGTACATTCTACTGCTATAAGAAATGCAGAGAAGGCTAATTCAAGAGTTTCCAATCCTCTTGGGGACAGATTTGGAAATGACGGATCCTTCACCAATTTTTTTACCAGAGCAGTTGAGAATATAAATACGACAAATGCTTATCTGTCCGATGCTGAGAACGAAGAGATCAAGTGGTCTCTTGGCGAGACAGATAATACACACGATCTGGCTATAGCACTGCAGAAGGCTGAGACAGCGCTGCAGTACACCATTGCGGTTCGTGATAAAATGCTTGCTGCATACAAAGAAATAATGCAGATGCAGATTTAGTAATTAAAGCCTTCTTCCCAAGGGAGAAGGTGTCAGCGAAGCTGACGGATGAGGGGTCTTTTTAGAAGTTTTGGGAGGAGTTTAGTATGCGAGAACGTCTTTTGGGACTCAGGGACAGGGTTCTTGAGTGGTGGAATCGTTTTACAATCAGACAGAAGACGCTTATAGGGGCAGGACTTGCTGCCGTGGCCTTTACGGTTATCATTTTGGTCACGGTGTTTAATCAGCCTCAGTATGTACCGATTGCTACAGCAGATTCGCTCAAACAATCCAATGAGATTATTGAGCTTTTTGATGAAAATGGTATCAGATACAGGATGTCAGATGATGCGCTTAAATTCGACGTTTTGGCGGAGGATAAGACCAGTGCATCTCTTTTGCTTGCAACAAACAATATTCAGGCAGAGCCTTACAGTATTGACAATGTAACAAACGGAAGCTTTTCAACCACAGAATCAGATAAGCAGAAGAAATACATAGCTTATCTTGAGGATAAGCTGGGACATGACTTTTCAGAGCGATTCGATGCAATCGACAGTGCCAAGGTTGAGCTTCATATACCTACAAATGATGGAACGCTTTTATCTAAAAACGAAGAGTCTTCAGCAAGTATTTTCCTGAGATTAAAGGATCCTGAAGCTTTCACCGAGGATAATGCAGCATACCTTGCCAAGGCTACGGCAACTATACTTGGTAACAACACCACTGAGAAGATTACTATTATGGACAGTGAAGGTAACATGCTGTTCTCAGGCTCAGAGGATACATCCGCTGCAGGACTTGCAAGCACACAGCTCACTGCTAAGACCAAGGCAGAAGCTCAGATAAGAAATGAGATAATAAGAGTCCTTCGTGGAACAAAGCTCTACAACGAGATCGAGGTGGCAAGTAACCTCGTACTTGATTTTTCAAATATAAAGAAAACAACTCATACCTATACACCGGCTGAAGGCCAGACACAGGGTGTACTTAGTCATGAGGACAGCTATAACGCTAACAATGTAAACGGAACAAGCGGTATTCCCGGAACAGATACCAATAACGATGATGAGACCTCATACATGCTGCAGGATAATGAGAATTCATCATCGACTATTGAGGAAGAGTCCAAGGACTACCTGCCTAACGAGGAGATCACAACAGTTGATACACCTTCAGGTAAGGTTAATTACGAAGAATCCTCAATCTCCGTAACAGCCACAACCTATGTGGTTTATAACGAAGATAACTACAATCCTGATGATCACAATGGTATGACCTGGAAGGAATTCAAGGAGAATACCGGAGTTACTCAGACAGAGGTTTCTGAGGACACTATCAATATTGTAGCTAAGGCCTCAGGTATTTCAGCAGCCAATATTTCAATGACTGCTTATAATCAGCCTGAATTCTTTGATGCAGAGCCTAAGGGAATTACCTTTGCAGACCTGTTGCAGCTCATTCTTATTCTGCTTATTCTTGGTCTTCTCGGATTCGTTATCTGGAGAAGTATCACAACCAGGAAGGAAGAGATTGAGATTGAGGAGCAGGAGGAGGAGATTCTTCCTGAGGAGCTTTCAGTTGAGGAGCTTCTTGAGTCTCAGCCCGAAGAATTCCTGGAGGATGAGGACAGTCTTGCTGATATCACCATGGAGGAGAGCAGCGAGACCATGAAGCTTATTGAGAAATTTATTGAGGAGAACCCTGAAGCTGCTGCGATTCTTCTTCGCAACTGGCTTAAGGAGGACTACGAGATATAATTTTACCTGAGTAGATAGAAATACACAGAGGGGAGTATTACCATGGCTATTGACGGCGAAGAGTTTGATGATGACGAGTTAGCAGGCGGCGCAGGTGCAGCTGGAGCACTTCCACCGGCGGGTAATTATGATCCGGCTCTTACTGCGAATCTTTCAGGTACGCAGAAAGCAGCCATCCTTTTGATTGCCTTAGGACCGGAAAAATCATCAGCAATTTTTAAACATCTTAAGGAAGATGAAATAGAGGAGCTTACTCTTGAAATCGCTAACACGAGAAGTGTAACACCACAGATCAAGGAAGCGGTTATAGAGGAGTTCTACGGTATCTGCCTCGCTCAGCAGTATATTGCTGAGGGTGGTATTAACTATGCAAAGGAACTTCTGGAGAAGGCCCTTGGTGAAGATAAGGCGATGGATGTTATCAGTAAGCTGACAGCATCTCTTCAGGTTAAGCCCTTCGAGTTTATTCGTAAGGCTGATCCTTCACAGCTCCTTACCTTCATTCAGGACGAGCATCCTCAGACCATTGCCCTTGTTATGTCCTATATGTCCTCAGCTCAGAGTGCCATGATTCTTGGTGCGCTGCCTCCTGAGAGACAGGCTGATGTTGCTAGACGTATCGCAACCATGGACCGTACAAGTCCTGATACCATCAAGGAAGTAGAGCGAGTACTTGAATCAAAACTCTCATCACTGGTTAACCAGGATTACACTGTTGTCGGTGGTGTAGATGCTGTTGTTGAAATCCTCAATGCGGTTGACCGTGCGACAGAAAAGCACATCATGGAAACTTTGGAAATCGAGCAGCCTGAGCTTGCTGATGAGATCCGTAAGAAGATGTTCGTATTCGAGGATATCCTTCTTCTGGACGACCGTGCTATTCAGCGAGTGCTGCGTGACGTTGATAATGCAGATCTTGGTCTTGCATGTAAGGGATCTACCGAACAGGTACAGACTGCTATCTTCAACAACCTGTCTAAGCGTCTTGCTCAGATGATCAAGGAGGATATGGATTTCATGGGACCTGTTCGTATGAAGGATGTTGAGGAAGCACAGCAGAAGATCGTTAATGTTATTCGTAAGCTTGAGGATGCCGGTGAGATTGTAATCTCTAGAGGCGGAGGTGATGACCTGGTTGTCTAATCAATCTAATTTGCTTAAGTTCGGTTGGTATCAGGTTGATGAAAATGACAAACATATCATAGATAACAACGAACTTGCACAGAAAAAGATAGAGAAATATCAGGCTGAAGAAGCCAAAAGAAGGGAGGCATTGGAGAAAGGTGAACCAGTGCCTGCTTTTGGTGGTTTCGAAGAAGGCCTTGGTTTTGAACAGATAAATGCCTATGACGATGGCCAGAACATTATCGGTAATACCAATTTTGGCGATCCGGGTGAGCTTGGTGAATTTCAGGATGGATTTCCCGGAATGGACAATTCCTACGGAAACGGCTTTGATAATGGAGAAGGCGGCTTTAATGATGGCTCCTTCAACGAAGGCTCCTATGGTGAAGGCGAGATAAATGGTTTCGATGAAAACCAGATGGTGAACAATCCTGAGTTCCAGGGCGAAGGCTTTGAAGATCAGGGCATGCAGATGTCCGAAGAGGATATGGATCTTGGAATGGAGATGGAGGAGCCGCCGGCTCCCGAACCGGAGGAAGTTCCACAGATTAACCTCGAAGAGATTCAGGCTCAGATAGATGAACAGATCAGAATGGCAGAGGAAGAAGCTAAGCAGATAGTTGATGATGCCAATTCCCAGGCCGAGCAGATAAAGAATCAGGCCATGGAGGAAGGCAGAAATGCCGGATATCAGGAAGGAATTCAGCAAGCCTCGGAAGAGATAGAGAGAATGAAGGCTGAGGCTGAGGCTGAGATCGAAGAAGAGCGTGCAAAGCAGCAGGCGGATTTCCAGCAGCTTGTTGCCAGCATCGAGCCTGATATGGTCGATACCTTAACGCAGATTTACGAGCATATTTTTAATGTTGAGTTCAGGGAAAATAAAGACATTGTTCTTCATCTGATCAGGACTACACTTGGCAAGATGGAGAATGGAACAGATATTATCCTTCACATTTCTTCAGATGATTACGATCTGGTGTCGGATGAGAAGCCAAACCTTGAAGAAGCAATGGCTTCACCCAATTCCACACTGGAGATAATCGAGGATCCTACTCTGAAGGAGAATGAATGTATCATTGAATCAGAAGGCGGTATATTTGACTGCTCCCTTGGTATTGAACTTGCTGAAGTATCAAGGAAACTGAAGCTTTTAGCATTTGATAGGAATAAGCGCTGATGGCAAATGGATTTATTGATTATTCAAAGTACAAAAGGCTGTCAAATCAGATGTTTTACAGAGTAAGAGGTAAGGTCGTTAATGTAGTTGGTCTTACCATTGAATCTGCAGGCCCTGAAGCTAAGATGGGCGACATCTGCTATATCTACTCGAAGAAAAAGGATGGCGAGACAGCAGGCAGACCCTCAGGACGTGGAACTATGGCTGAGGTTGTTGGCTTTAAGGATAACCATGTGCTTCTTATGCCCTATGAAAATATCAGTGGTATAGGAAACGGAAGTATTGTTGAGAATACCGATTCACCTCTTCGTGTAAATGTAGGTGAGGGACTTCTTGGCAAAACTCTGGACGGGCTTGGAAGGATTGACGGTACAAACTACGGCAAAGGAACCATGCTTGAAAACGGAATAGCTTATTCTGTTGAGAACCAGCCTCCGGATCCTATGACAAGAGACCCGATATCAGATGTGTTATCCCTTGGAGTTAAGGCTGTTGACGGACTTCTGACAGTCGGTAAGGGACAGCGAATCGGAATCTTTGCAGGTTCCGGTGTTGGTAAGTCCACACTCATGGGTATGTTTGCAAGAAATACCAACGCTGATATTAACGTCATCGCTCTTATCGGAGAGCGAGGCAGGGAGGTGCGTGAATTCATAGAGCGTGACCTTGGACCTGAAGGTATGGAGAGGTCTATCGTTGTGGTTGCAACCTCTGATAAGCCTGCTTTGGAGAGACTTAAGGCTGCAAAGACAGCCACATCAATTGCTGAATATTTCCGTGATAAGGGAAAAGACGTCCTTCTAATGATGGACTCACTCACACGTTTTTCAATGGCGCAGCGAGAAATCGGTCTTGCCAGCGGTGAGCCCCCTGTATCAAGAGGATATCCGCCAAGTGTTTATGCGGAGATGCCAAAGCTCCTTGAACGTGCAGGAAAATCGAGAAAGGGTTCCATTACAGGACTGTATACGGTTCTTGTGGATGGTGATGATTTTAACGAGCCCATAACGGATACCGCCAGAGGTATTCTTGACGGACATATTGTACTTAACAGAAAGCTTGCACAGAAGAACCACTATCCTGCGATAGATGTTCTGGCAAGTATTTCAAGATGTATGAGCGCCATAGCTCCACCGGAGCAGAAGAAGGCTGCAGGTAAGCTTAAGAACGTTCTTGCGACCTATTCGGATGCCGAGGATCTGATAAATATCGGAGCTTACAAAAGTGGTGCCAATAAAGCTATCGACTACGCTGTATCGAAAATAGATGCGGTTAATGAGTTCCTTATGCAGGAAACCGATGAGAAGTTCACCTATGAGGAAGTTGTGGCGAAGCTTGAAAGCATGTTTAAGGATTAATATATGGCAAGATTCAATTATCGCCTTCAGGGCGTTCTTAACCTCAGAATGCAGCAGGAGGAACAGGTAAAAATGGAATTTGCCGAAGCCTCCAAGGCACTTAATGATCAGATAGACATTCTTAATGAGTACATCAGCACCCGCGATGAATTTATCCGCGAGGGGTATGAGCTCAGGAATGCCAGTCTGATGGATGTTCGTAAGATCACCGACAACAATTACTACCAGAGACAGATGGATGTTATCATCAAGGATCAGGAGGTAAAGGTCGATTCGTACAGAGCAAAGTTTGAGGTCGCCAGGATGAAGCTCGCAAGAGCCGTTCAGGAGAGAAAGATGCAGGAGAGGCTTAAAGAAAAAGCCTTTGAGCAATTTATAGAGGAAGAGAAAGAGGCGGAAGCCAAGGAAGTAGATGAAAGAACCAGCTTCACGTATACACAGCGTGCAAGAGAGGATGAATAATGGCAGAAAAGGAAGCTAAGGAGAAAAAAGAGTCTTCGGTACTCCCTAAACCACTCGACCCCGATAAAGAGGCGAGAAAAAAGATAAAAGAGGACAGGAAAGCCTTAAGAGCAGAGCTCAAGGAACAGAGGAAGCAGGCTAAGCTTCGCGAAGCAGAGCTTGCTGAGAGAACTGCTGAGCTTAACGGCGATGATGGTGGCGGAATAGCAACACTTGTTGTTACTTTTTTCATTATAGTCATTTGGCTTATCATCATGGGACTGCTGATAAAGCTCGACGTAGGAGGCTTTGGTTCGAATGTCCTTGCACCGATAATCGGAGATATACCGGGTATTCAGGGGATTCTTCCCGAAGGAAGCTACACACCTGTTGCCCAGAAGAAATATGAAGAGCAGCAGACCACGGTGAATCCTGTGGACGAGCAGCTGGCAAACAGCCTTGACGAGGCTAATCTTTATATAAAAAGACTGGAGAATGAACTGAGAAAGGAAATGGAGGAAAACTCATCTCTTCAGGAGGAAAATGAAAAGCTCCAGACTGAAGTTTCAAGACTTCAGCCCTTTGAAGAGGAACAGGCGAAGCTTGAAGAGCAGAAGGAAGACTTTTATAAAAATGTAGTCTACGCTGATAATGCACCTTCACCTGAGGAATTTAAAAAATACTATGAGATGATAGAGCCTGATATAGCAGCTGAAATATATGCCCAGATTATTCAGGGCGAATCAGATGATCTTGAGCTTGAGCAGTACGTAAAGGCGTACTCATCCATGAAGCCCAAGGAAGCAGCAGCTATATTTAATGCCATGATCGAGAATGATACAGGAGATGCAGTACGACTTATCTCAAGAATTCTTGGTAAGATGAGTGCTGAAAACCGAGGCGCGATACTGGATAAGATGAACGAGGAGTACGCAGGAAGAGTTACAGACTACATGGAGCCTTCCACACATAAAGCGACTGTTTCAGGTGTAGGGAACTGACGGATGAGGGGTTTATAATTTTTTTATAATTTTCGGCCATGTGGGTTAAGTTTTGACACACATGGCCGATATACTTTGTGTAGAACTATGGGTGGAGTGTACCCGTAAGTAACAAAGAAAGGAGGAAAAGGATTTGATTACTAACGCGATTCCGGGTATTAACAATTTAGATTTCTTTGCTAATACCATGCAGTCAAAAGGAATTGCTGCTACAAAGGAGCAGACTACAGATTTTCAGAAAGCCCTTAGTAACGCAAATACTCAGAAGCAGACTGCGTCAATTTCGCTTAGCGTATCCAAAACTCTCACAACAACCGGAGCTGCTGAAAACACAGTTGCTGCAGCTTATGAACAGACACAGAATGTGAAAAATGCAGACGACGGAACGGTGAGAGAAGTAACAACTGCTAAGACAGATGACACAGAAGCTACAGCAGCAAAAGCATCTGAGACTAAGGTAGCTACTGAAGGAAACGAGACTGAAAATGTAGCCGCTTCTGAACTCACGGAAGAAACAAATGAAGTCCAGGAGGCTCTGGCAACGATCAATGAAAATCCTGACGGAGAAGCCGCAGCAGCCGAGGTGCTGGATGATGCACTTTCAGAGCTTGAAGAGGCACTGCTTGACAGCAGTAGAGACCTGATGCAGCAGCTCGCTGATGAGATGGGCGTTGACATCGAGGATATCGAGAATGCCATGGCAACCCTGGGACTTACTAACGTAGCAATACTTGATCCTACAAATATGACTCAGATAGTTGCGCAGATAACGGGAGCCGATGATGTGATGGCAATCGTTACAAACGCAGATGTTTATCTGAACGTTCAGAATATGCAGGATGCAGTAGATACTACAAGGCATAACCTCATGGAAGAATTCAATCTTTCAGAGGAAGGGCTTAGTTCAGCATTAGAGAATTTTAACGAAGAACTAGAGCAGAGAGCCGGAGAGAGAGTTATTCAGACTGAAGAGAATCCGGTTATTATTGAACAGCAGGCAAATGTTATTGTTAATGAACAGCCTATCATTTCATCCGAAGCAGTAAGACTTGATCTGAACGGTGAAGGAACAGTTAAAGAGGTTACTACAACACCTGAGACTCAGGCAGAACCCCAGGTTACTGAAGAGCCTAAGTTCCAGATCGAGATAAATGCAGAGCAGCAGCCTAAGGAAGAAAACAAGCACGATGAACCCCAGCAGGAAGCACCTGACGGTTCTCAGTACAATCACATTATGAACCAGATATCCTCATCTCTTTCAGAGGTAGTGGAAACGGAAAGCTATGGGCAGATGGCTAGGACGAACGCACAGGATATCATGGATCAGATTACTGAATACATCAAGATGAGCGTAAAGCCTGATACCACAACAATGGAATTACAGCTTCATCCCGCAAGCCTCGGCAGCGTCAATGTAATTGTCGAAGCAGCTAAGGACGGAAACATTGTTGCAAAGTTCCTTACTCAGAATGAGGATGTCAGAGCGGCAATCGAGAGCCAGCTTCAGCAGCTTCAGGAAAAGTTGAACGAGCAGGGCGTTAAGGTTACAGCGGTAGAGGTTACTGTTAATGCAGGAGCTTTTGACCAGGCACTTAACGACAGCCAGAGTCAGAAGGAAGATGATCAGGATGCTCAGGAATCCATCAGAAAGCCCATGAGAAGAATCAGACTTGAGGATATCTCAATGGATGAGCTTGATGAGATCGATGAAGCTGATCAGCTCACAGCTGAGATGATGGCAATCAATGGTAATTCAGTAGATTTCTCCGCTTGATAACTTTTCGGAGGTACCAATATGAGCGTTAATGCAGTAGTTGAAAATGGTAAGATTCTTGATACCAAAGCTCAGGCTGAAGAAGCGAAAAAGAACGCGGCTGCAGCTAATCAGGGATATGACAAGAATGCCTTCATGAATATTCTGTGTGCTCAGATGAAGTATCAGGATCCCCTGGAACCTACATCAAACACCGAGTACATAAATCAGTATGCGACCTTTACTCAGGTTGAGCAGCTGTCAAACATGGCAGAAGCCTTTACTATGTCAAGAGCATCTGACCTTGTAGGAAAAACGGTTATCGTTACTGATGAGAATGGCACACAGGTTCAGGGCAAAGTTGACTATGTTACCTATAAGAGCGGAGAAGCCTATCTGAATATCGATGGCAAGGATTACAAGATGGAAGATGTCAGCTCAGTTGCCGACAGTCATTTTGTAGAAATCCACAATCAGGCGGATGACCTTGCTGAGATGATGGATAAGTTCCCTGCATACGAGAACATGGTTTACACAGATGCCCAGAAGGTTTATGAGGCATACAGTTTTTATAAGAATATGGATTCTGATGCAGTTGCACTTCTGGATAAGAAGGATATTGATACTCTTGAAAAATATTACAAGAGAGCAGTAGAGCTTGTACAGGAAGCAACCAAGAATCAGGAAGAGTACGAAGCAAAGAAAAAGGCAGAAGAAGAGGCTAAGGCAGCAAAGCTGACAGAAGACCAGGATGAAGGAACCGACACAGAAGCGGCAGAAATAGAGCCGGCAGAGTAACAGAACATCTAAGGAACCAGTATTTAATTATAAAAATTATAAAAAATTGTAAAAAGGTCTTATGTTTATGAGACCTCTGCCGAAATATAAAGCGGTAGAGCAATTAGTGGCTTAGTGTTTTGTTTAAAGAAAGGAGTAAGCCGTGAGAATAGATAATAGCGGATTCCTTTCAATTGAACAGGTTCAGAACCAGTACTTAGGTCAGGGCGAGAAGATCAGAGGCGGAGCCGGCGTTCAGAATTCTGATTTCGGTAAAATCCTCTCTCAGATCGAGCAGAACAGAGAAGGCGTGAAGTTTTCAAAGCACGCTTCCAACAGACTTAGTGACCGTAACATTGAGCTTACACAGGATCAGATGGACCGCCTGAACAATGCAAGAAATCAGGCCAATGCGAAAGGGATAAATGAATCTCTCATCCTGGTAGATCAGCTAGCCTTCATCGTAAATGTAAAGACGAGCACAGTAGTGACCGCGATGGATAGTCAGGAAACTGGCAGCAACATTTTCACCAATATAGACGGAGCGGTAATCGCATAAGTTCTATATCACGAGAAGAATGAATAGAAGAATTGACCGGACCGAGGGCGGTGCGCATGCCGCCCACAAGCCAGCCGTAAGTGGCAGGTGTCTAAGGAGGTCACGAATTCCCGAATGCCAGAAGGAATTCAAATTTACGTTTCCTTTCTTTTCATTCCCAATCGGAAAATAGAATATGTGTGCCGTCCCCCAGTACATTAGGAGGACATGCCTTATGATGAGATCACTTTTTTCTGGTGTAGCAGGACTTAAGACCCACCAGGTCAAGATGGATGTTATCGGTAATAACATCGCGAACGTTAACACCACATCCTTCAAGTCACAGTCTATTACCTTTAGTGATTTGATGTATCAGACCACACAGCGTGCATCCAGAGCTACCGAGACAACCGGTGGTATAAATGCCCGTCAGATCGGTCTTGGTGCAAAATCAGGCGCGATTGCTACAGCAATCACTCAGCAGGGCGCAACGGAAACAACAAACAATCCGTTCGATATGCGAATTACCGGTGACGCTTTCTTCGTAGTAAATAATGGTAACCAGACAATGTTCACAAGAGATGGTTCCTTCTACGTAGACGGCGCAGGAAACCTCGCAATGCAGTCAACAGGTTACTTCGTATATGGCTGGAGCGCTCAGGAAGATCCTGAGACAGGTGCAATCACAGTTAATACAAATGGCGGTATCGGCAAGCTTCAGATCATGAGCGCTGAGAACATGACCTATCCTCCGGAAGGAACAACAGAAGGTCTTGTAAGCGGTAACATCGATGCGCACGATACAAATATCACAAGCGACAATGGTAAGACAGTAACTCTCGAATTCTACGATAATCTTGGATATCTTTACACAGCAAAATTCGCAGTTCGCGACGTTGATAATCTTGAGCATACTTACACAATGACTCTCGAGGACATCCTTGATTCCAAGGGAAATACAATCGGAGCAGAAAAGCTCAGCCACGTAACATTTACAGATCTCGACAACGACGAGCAGACCTATGGCATCCGTGATTCCTGGACAAAAACAGTTACAACAACAAATTACACAGCAACAGTTGGTGCTAAGAACGCATCCTTTAAGGATTCTTCAGGAGCAACAGCATATTCAGGCATTCCGGTAAGTGGATCAATTTCAAGTATTGTTGATAAAGCTCCTACATTATTAAGAAATGTATATGGTTTGACAGTAGGAGTTGCTGTAGATACATCTGTTGCTTCAACAGATTATTACAC
>JAEEGF012210077.1_pt1 | contig 18170 bp, 12 predicted proteins | sample 9134171 | NCBI WGS metagenome assembly JAEEGF01 (sample SAMN16246542, study PRJNA631951) | gut metagenome | biome: gut microbiome; feature: rumen; material: AP-attached | host: Bos | place: Iran: Karaj | collected 2018-10
TGAACGAACTGGCAGTACAGGCAGCAAACGGAACAAACAGTGCAAACGATCGTCAGTCTATCCAGAACGAGATCGAGCAGCTGACAACAGAAATTGACCGTGTAGCAGAGACTACAAAGTTCAATGAGACATACCTCTTAAAGGGCGGCACAACCAAGACTGATTACTACATGCAGGGACATGATGCAGGTCTTAATGGTACACTTATTGACACAGCCAGAAAAGCAACATTTAAGATCACACAGGCATCTGTATCTGCAGGTAGCACAGTTACTATCGGTGGCAAGACTTATACAATCGGTATGACAAGTGTTGATACAGTTAAGAATAAGATTACAAGTACACTTTCATCTGTAAAGATTGATGGTAAGACTTATACAATTTCTACAGACGATTATGCAGCATATGGTGGAAAGACATCTATCGCTAATGCAGCAGGTGTTTATACTGTAACAGATGCTCAGAATCTCATCAGCACAACATCAACTCTTATAGCAAATGGAACAAGCTACAAAGTAATGGTTGGATATTCAGATGATGGTGTAGATGATACAGATTCTTCATTCATTTCATCTGGTAAAGCTCTTGAACTTATGAAGAGTGCTTTGAAGCAGGCTAACAGTATCGGTGTTGATACAGATACAGCTTCAGCTGCTAAGGTATCTCTTAAGACAGATGTAGGTAAAGATGTAGTATATGCTGAGAACAGCACAGGAACTATTACATTTAACATCAACAAAGGTAAGGCTGAGATCTATGATAAGCTGACATTCAGTCTTCACGTAGGTGCAGATGCTGATATGACTAATAAGATCGGTGTAGATATCTCTGCAATGACATCTAAGGGTCTTGGTGTAAGAGGACTTAACGTTGTTGATGATAGCGGTATTGCAGCAACATACGCAATCGACGCTATAGCAGACGCTGTACAGAAGGTATCTGATCAGAGATCAGCACTCGGTGCTATCCAGAACAGATTGGAACACACAATCAAGAACGTTGATAACGTTATTGAGAATACAACAGCAGCTGAGTCACGTATCCGTGATACAGATATGGCTGAAGAGATGGTTACTTACAGTAAGAATAACATTCTTGCTCAGGCAGGTCAGTCAATGCTTGCACAGGCTAACCAGAGTAACCAGGGTGTTCTTGCACTTATCGGATAAGCTAAGGTGTGAAGTAAAACATAATGGTATTAACACAATTAAGGGAGTTGCCGTTTTCGGCAACTCCCTTTTTTATGGCGTGAAAAGTAAATTTGGTAAAGTCACATATTTTATTGCGCTATTGCTATATTGCTTGGATATAGCGGTATTCAGATTTTTATTTTTTCAATAACAGCTTCATGCTTTTTGTTCTTTTTGTTGTAATTAATTCCAGCAGCAATAATTTCCTTATATGAGCTTAGTGCGCCGTTATACCTTTTAGCTTTTATCTGATTTATTGCAGTATCAGCATCTTTGTCCCATTTCAATTCAATGATGAAAGGTGAATCATTGATATTAAGAGGTATAAAAGCAATATCAGCAAAACCTTTACCAGATGGTAACTCACGGATAATTGTATATTTTTTTCTGGCACTGTAATATGCAATCGTAATAATGCAACTCAAAGAATTTTCATCATTATATTGAACAATTGAAGTATTGTCTTCATGGACTTTTTCTATCATATCAGCAACCACACTGGCATTCATGTTTAGTGTTGCATCGAGTAATTTATCGGATGCCGTGATAGCTTCTATCACGTTTTGCCATCCACCGTCTTCTATAGCATTGATGAACTCTCCGATTATTTCCTGATTGGGAATGCTGACCACTTCTTTCTCGTCGTTGTACGTCAAGTAACCAAGGTGGACAAGGAGTGTCAGAACGTCGTCTTTGGTGGATATATTCACCATGTCGTTCTGGAATTTTGAGACATTTACCTTTTGACTTGAGCCTCCGATCAAATCGCGGATGCAATCCTTTAAACCATCCAGATTCATGGATATATATTTTCGAAGACTTTCATAAGTCTCGGAATCTGCCCAATAACTCTTGTATTTATGTAGGTGAGTGGCTTCCATGACAGAGTTTGGATTATATATTTCTCCGAAATTAGTAAAGTAGTAGCCATCATACCATTTTTTCATTTCGTTGTAGTTCATTTCATTGTTATCACAAATCTGATGTACTTCAGCATCTGTAAAACCAAAATATCTAGCAAATGGTCCAGGCTCAAGCATTGTATATTCTTTGAAATCAGAGACAGCAGATTGAGTTCCATATTTTTTTATAGGGAGGATTCCGGTCATGTATGCACCAGCAAATACTTTATCTGTAATGTTTCCATTCTTGAAGAAACCTCTTAGCAGAGAAATATATTCCTTTTGAGCTTCTACATTATCTTTTTCTTCCCTGAATATTGCATCCCATTCATCAATGATGAAAATTATTTTTTTGCCTGTATTTTCTACAATAGCCAGTAGCATATCATTGATACTATTAAGACTATTACAGAAATTAAATTCTTTTTTTAAATCTGCTGAAAGGCTATCAATAATGGTTTTGATGATATCATCGGTCTTATTTTGGTAAAAACCTGTTATATCAACAAACAAAACATTATATTTATTGAGATTCTCATTGAAGTCAGTGGAGTTTGTAGCTTCCAATCCTTCAAAAAGTGCGGCCGAATCGCATGTGCAATCATAATAGGCACACAGTGTTTTTTCTGCAAACGATTTTCCAAAACGTCTAGGTCTTGTAATGCATGTGAGCTTCCTGCTGGAATTAAGAGTTTTATTAATTTGCGTAATGATTCCAGTTTTGTCTATGTAATCGGAATTCAGTATGTTTTTGAATCCATCATTTCCGGGATTGATGTATGTGCCCATGATTATGCCTCCGCCATAGTTATGCCTATGATTGTTTATTGTATCAATTTGAACACTTTACTACAAGATGCCGCTGTGGCACAATTAAAATATAAGTAAACGTAAATGTAATAATAGATACACGGTATTAAATGCTAATCTCGAAAGTTAAATGAGGTAATCATGAATTTTAATTCACAAAATCCAATTCTATCAATAGAAGTTCTTACCTCCAACAGAAAAGATACTATAACAAAATGCCTTGATTCATTGAGCAGTCTGCGTAAAAATGTCCCATCCGAGCTGATTATTGTGGATACAGGCTGTGACCAGGAGATGCTGGACATTGTAAGTAAGTATACGGACATAATTGTCAGATTTGAGTGGTGCGCTGATTTTGCAGCTGCAAGGAACGCAGGGCTTGATAGGGCAAGTGGCAAATGGTTCATGTTCCTGGATGATGATGAATGGTTTGAAGATACAAAGGAAATTGAGAACTTTTTTAATGGCGGCTACTATAAGGAGTTTAATGCCTGTTGGTATGTACAGAGAAACTATGTGGATATGAGCGGCACAGGGTACGGTGACATATTGGTTGCCCGTATGGTAAGGCTTGGTGATGGAGTACGATTTAAAGGCAGGATACATGAGTATCTCACATATACCGGAGATTACACCACAGTTGGTTCATTTGTGCACCACTATGGATACGTTTTTACCAGTAACGAATCAAGGTATAGGCATTTTGAGAGAAATGCATCACTGCTAAAACAGATGATTGTCGAAGAAAGAGACGATCTTCGCTGGTGGCTCCAACTTGTACAGGAGTATATGAACATCGGAGAGTACGAGAAGAGTAAGAACTTGTGCTCAGATGCACTTAAACAGTTCAAGGAAGCTGATGACTATAACACCAGGCGCAATATTGCCTATTTTTATGCTGCCAGGATGGACGCAGGTCTAAGAACATACAGATTTGCGGATGCGCTTGAGTACGGAGAGCAGGCACTGACTGATAATAGATTATACCAGATGGCACAAGCCGACATATACAGACGCATGGCCAGAGCTGCTTTTGAAACTGAGCAATATGATAAAGCAGTCTCTTATGCTAGTGTGTACCTGCGTATATATGATGCTCTGATAGATGATGAAACTGCCAAAGTTGAGCAGATGAGCTCTTTTTGCGCTGATGTACTTGAAGAAAAAAGCTATAGTGAGGTCTGCTGGATACTAATTGATATAGGTATTCATGAAGGTGATTCCGATAATGTCAAAAAATACTATGGAAGACTCCATTTTAGCGGTAATGCAGTGTATCTGTTTAAAGAGGATGATATCCAGAGATTTGTAGATGCAATTAGCACCTGGAAACTTGATGGTTGGAGCATAGAGGCTATTAAACAGATTGTTGCAAAAGGACTTGCAGACAGGTGTATTGAAGTACTGAAAAAAATAGGAAGTGAACTGGAGGATGTTTTAGATTCTGCCAAGTCGAAGTTTATAAATCTTTTGACCATGTTGGTGGCAGCGGGTGTAAGCAATGAATATATTGATTTCTGGAAGATAAAACTTCTTGATGAGAATAGCAATATCACTATTTCTTCACAGGATGTTTTGACCTCAACCAGAAAACTATTGGACAGCAAGTATAAGGGACTGTTATGCGATAGTCTTTTTTGGGGGAATGTTTTTTCTACTGGAGTGTCTATAGAGAGCTTGTTTGCAGGTACTGAGTATGAGATCTGGGTGGAATTGGTGGAGGATATGTGCAGAGGAAGTTGAAGACTATGCTTGACGTCTGCTAGCCATTGGGACAATGGCGGTTGTAAAAAGTTTTTCAGTCAATTAAAATATTAAATAAAAGTTGTTGATAATATGATGCTAGTTGTGTTTGGAGAATAATTATGGGACAGTATTTAAACCCTGGAAAAGATTCATATATAGAAGCAGTGAATTCACAAATTTTTATTGATAAAACAGAAATGATTGCTTTTTTGAATTCCGTTGTAAAGACCAAGCAAAAATATGTAAGTGTTTCAAGACCTCGTAGATTTGGAAAGACAATGGCAGCAGACATGATCTGTGCATATTATGATCGAGATGCTGATAGCAGGGATATGTTTGAAAAACTTAAGCTGTCGGAGTCAAGTTATATATATGGAGACTTGACGTGGGATGTTTATCTTGGAAAATTTGATGTTATCAGAATAGTAATGACGGATTTTTTCAAAAAAAATATTCCTGCAGATAAAGCATTAAAGAAAATGCAGCTTCTAATATCAAGAGAAGTAAAAAAGGCGTATCCTGAAGCTGACTATTTTGATGAAGAGGATCTTATCCAAACACTTGCCGATGCATATACTGACAGTGAAAGACAACTTGTTTTTGTTATAGATGAATGGGATGCGATATTTAGAGAATGTAAAGAAGATAAGGATGGCCAGATTAAGTATCTTGATTTTTTGAGAGATATGTTAAAAGATAAAAGCTATATTGCACTTGCATATATGACAGGGATTCTTCCAATTAAAAAATATGGTAAGCATTCCGCATTGAATATGTTTGATGAGTATTCAATTATCTCACCTATGCAGTTGGCTCGATATACAGGTTTTATAGATGAGGAAGTTAAAGAATTATGTAAACAGTATGGACGAGACTATCTGACTCTTAAGGAATGGTATGATGGATATGAAGTTAGCGATATCATTCCACCTGATCCTAATTTTGAGCATCAGCAAAAGACTGGAAAGACAATAGAACCAAAACGTTACTCGATATATAGCCCTCTATCTGTGTTAAATGCGGTAAAGACAGGATATATACAGAACTATTGGAATAAAACTGAGTCTTATGAAGCTTTAGCCAATTATATAAATATGAATTATGCAGGACTTAAAGATGAAGTTGCACTTCTTATGAATGGCGGTAAAGTAAAAGTTGATATATCTACATATCAAAATGATATGACGACGTTTACATCTAGAGATGATGTAATGGCTTTGCTGATAAATCTTGGATATTTGAAATATGATATTGAAACACAAGAAGTTGCAATTCCAAATAGAGAGATTCTTGATGAATTTAGAACTTCTACTAAGTCAGAAGAATGGATTGGTGCGTTCAAGGCATTTAATAATTCTCAAAAGTTGCTTGAGGCTACATGGGAGCACGACTCCAATAAAGTTGCACAGTTACTTGAAGAAGCACATGATCTTGCTGGAAATAAGACTTATAATGATGAGTCAGCGCTAAGCTATGCTGTTCAATACGCATATTATGCAGCACAAAAGTTTTATACAACAATTTTGGAACTGGATTCTGGCAAAGGTTTTGCTGATATTGTATTTATTCCTGCTCCGGAATATCCAGATAAACCAGCTATGGTTGTTGAATTGAAATATGAGAAAGATGCAGAAACAGCTTTGTCTCAGATAAAAAAACAACACTATCCTGATAGATTGGTTCACTATAAAGGTAATATTTTACTTGTAGGAATTAACTATAATAAAAATATCCCTAATACAAGTGAAGAGTTTAAGCATCATGAATGTGTTATCGAGACAGCCTAACATATTTTAAATTATCAAAATATCGTATATAATTGTATTAAGTAAAAATGTTATCACTAGTACGTTAATTGAATTACTGTGAGGGGCAGAGTGGAACAGAATAGCTTAATACTAGGATATGAACTGAATAAAGAAGATGGAATGATAAATAAGGGCGAAGACTGTGTAAAGTCGACGCTCTTATTTCAGTTGGCTAAAAAGGGCGAAGAGCTGACACTAATAGAAAATGATGTAATTGTCGAAATATATACATATAAGAGAGAGGTAGATGAAAAATATATTTACACATATGACTATGCTACAGATGAAAGCTGGACAAAATATTCAGATAGCATAACGCTTCAATATGGGAAGTTGAATAAATATATTTTTAATCAGGAAATGTACTATCGCGTAAGCGTAAGGGCAGCAGGTAGCGGTGTAGATATAAAGAAATACAAATACCTGTCAGATGTCATAGAGATAAGTGCAAGTATAGAAGAAAATACTAGTTTAGACAAAAAAGAAAAAACAAGCAATATATATGATCATGAGCCCAATAACATAGAGCAGGAAGTAAAGAAATTTAAAGCAAGGGTTGATAAAGTAACTTGCGATAACAGCTTAAACATTCTAACACTTGCTGATACGCATGCAACGGTTAACGGCACATGGGAACGTACTCTTAATAATATCGCATGTTTTTTAAAAACAGGTACAAGAGTAGACAAGCTACTTCATTTAGGTGATCTGACAGATGGCATGATACCTAAGCTGGCCACAGAATATTGCAATCAGCAGATGATCAATGAGATGAAGAGCTTTGGTATTCCTTTCAGGATGCTGGTTGGAAATCATGATTCTAATTATTTTAGAAATAATCCTGAACCTTTTTTACCAAAGGAAATGGAACATCTCTATATGCCCAAAAATGAAGATGCTCTTCATAGAAAAAGAGGAAAACTCTACTACTACGAAGATCATGTGGATAAAGGAATCAGATGCATATATTTAGATTCTTTTGACTATAGAGAAAAGGTAAGATACGGATATTCAACAGATGAACTTGAATGGCTTGAAAAGGTACTCTTAAAGACTCCTAACAGGCTATGCGTTGTAGTCTTTAGTCACGTTCCTCCAACACCTGAACTTCATTATTGGAGTAAGGAGATGCGTGGCAGTAAAGAACTTATAAGAATACTGCAGAGATATCAGTATAGAAGTGGTGGCAAACTTCTTGCATTCATACATGGACATAATCACGGGGATCAGATCTATGAAGAGTATGGTTTTCCGGTAATATCACTTGGCTGCAATAAATGTGAAGAATGTCCCAATATTAAGCCTCAAGGCTGCAAAACAGCCAGTAGAAAAATAAATGAACTATCTGAGGATTTGTGGGATGTAATAGTAGTAAATGCTGCAAAGAAGACAATTGATCTTGTTAGATTTGGTGCTGGCAGTGACAGGCATGTTGATGCCAGGGCTTCATATGACAGAAAGGAGCCGAAGGAATATATGACTAAAGTTATTACATATGGCACTTTTGATCTATTCCATGAAGGACATTACAGGCTCTTACAGAGAGCTAAGGCTCTTGGAGATTATCTGATCGTAGGCGTAACCACAGAGCATTTCGATCAGGCCAGAGGCAAGGTAAATGTAGTAGATCCTATAATGACCAGAATTGAAAATGTTAAAAAAACTGGCTTTGCCGATGAAATAATTGTCGAAGATCATGAAGGCCAGAAAATAGAAGATATTCAGAAGTATGGCATTGATATTTTCACCGAAGGTTCAGACTGGACAGGGTATTTCGATTATCTTAATGCCTTTTGTAAAGTTGTGTATCTGGAAAGAACGCCAGATATATCGTCAACACTTATAAGAGGTGATAGATTTAAGCTGATCAGGGTAGGTATCGTAGGAACTGGCAGGATTGCACCAAGATTTTTGAAAGAGTCAAAATTCGTTTCAGGTCTTATTGTTACCTGCGCTTATAATCCTGTGAAAAATGGAGATAACAGATTTAAACGTGAAGATGAGATAAGAGTTTATCACAAGAGCTATGAGGATTTCCTTAAACATGTGGATGCCGTATATATTGCATCTCCTCATGAGACTCATTATGAATATGCCAAGCAGGCGATACTAGCCCATAAGCATGTGTTATGTGAAAAACCAATGACTTTCACCTATGGAGAAGCAGTTGAACTGTATCTTTTGGCAGGAAGAGAAAACGTAGTTCTCATGGAAGGTATCAAAGCAGCGTATTGTCCAGGATTCCAGCAACTTATCAATGTAGCTGTCAGTGGAGCTATAGGCGAAATTAAAGACGTGGAAGCATGTTTTTCACGTATTGCAGATACTGACTCAAGGGAAATGACTGACGATAAGTATGGCGGCGCGTTCCTTGAGTTTGGTGGCTATCCGCTTCTTCCGATATTCAAGATATTTGGAACCAATTATGAAAAAATGAATATTGAGAGTATCGATTCAGAAAGTGGAATTGATTTGTATACCAAGATTTCTTTTAAATACAAAGGTGGTCTTGCAATGGCCAAAACCGGTGTGGGTGTAAAATCAGAAGGTCAGCTCATAATAGCGGGAACAAAGGGCTATGTGATTGCTGAATCTCCCTGGTGGCTGACTAAGAAATTTGAAGTGCGATATGAAGATCCAAATAAGATTGAACATTATGAGCCAAGGTTTTTGGGAGATGGACTCAGATACGAGATAAGTGAGTTTATTAAACGAATAAATGGCACCAGTGATATGGTATACAGACTGACTGCAGATGAATCTATAGCTATGGCAAAAGTTGTTGAAGAATTTATGAAGATAAGGAAATCTAAGGAAAAATGAGACTAGGAATAATAGGTACAGGGCGAATAGCATTCAGGTGTGTAGAAGATTGCAAATACCTCATGACGCAGGGCATGGGCATAGAGCTTGTAATATATAACCCACATATGAGCAGTGCAGAGAGTTTTGCCAAGGCGCACGGAGTAGATGAATATACTGATAACTGGGATAGGTTTATTGATATTATTGATGCGGGATACGTAGGTAGCCCGCATCAAACTCATGTTATGTATACGAAAAAACTTCTACTTGAAAGAAAACACGTGTTATGTGAAAAGCCTATGGCCTTTAGTAAAAAGGATGCATTGGAGTTGTATGACATAGCAAAAGCTAATGACGTTATTTTGATGGAAGCTATGAAAACAGCTTTTTCTCCTGGATTTATTGCCCTATGCGAAATGGCACGTTCTGGCAAAATAGGAACCATTACAGATGTGGAGGCTGCGTTTACAAGACTTACTCCGGTTAATTGCCGTGAATATCTGGATGCACAGTACGGAGGAAGCTTTACTGAGTTTGCGTCATATCCTCTTTTGCCTGTCTTGAGACTTCTGGGAACTGAATATTCAGATATCAGATTTCATTCCGTTATTGAGGAAAACGGAGTAGACAGTTATACCAAGGCATATATTAGTTATGGAGAAAAAACAGCCACCTGCAAGACCGGGCTTGGTATAAAAAGTGAAGGACAACTCCTTATAACAGGTACTAATGGGTATATTCTTGCGCCCTCACCGTGGTGGCTCACCAAGAAATTCCAGATAAGATACGAAGATCCCGGAAGAGTTGAAGAATATGAGTATCCGCTGGAAAAGTACGGGCTTGTCTATGAATTACAGGAGTTTGTAGATAGGTTATATGGCAAAAAGACAATCTCTGAAAAGGATGCGATAAGAGAACAGAGTGAGACTGTGACCAGAGCTGAGATAATGGAACTCTTTTTGGAAAAGAGATTGAGAAATAATACGGAAGATGAGAAAAGAGATAGTATCATATCTGGTTCGAAGATGAACATCTGGGCACACCGCGGCTGCAGCATGAATATGCCGGAGAATACAATCCCTGCCTTTATTGAAGCTGCCAAGATACCTGGCATAACCGGAATTGAGTTTGATGTTCAGTTTACAAAAGATGGTGAGATAGTTGTTATCCATGATGAAACTGTTGATAGAACCACAGAGAATACAGGTAATGTCAGAGATTTTACACTTGAAGAACTTCAACATATGAAGCTGCGCATAAAGGATGAGGATAAGGCAGCAGGCAGATTTTTAACCAACGACTATCATATCCCAACCTTGAGAGAAGTATTTGATGTCCTTGCACCATTTTGCCTTGATAATGATCTGATGCTAAATATTGAGTTCAAGACCAGCGTCATCAGATATGAAGGCATAGAGCAAAAGGTCTATGATATGGTTAGAGAGTATGATAAATACAGGCTTGCAGAACATATAGTCTATTCATCATTTTTACAGGATTCTATCAAGATCATTAAAGAGATTGATCCATCTTCTAAAACTGGAATGCTTGCAGGAAAACTAACTGATTGCATTAGAATAGGTACAGAGGCAGACGCAGATGCATGGCATCCGGAAATCAGATGGCTACAACATGGTGATGCAAGTAATTTACAGAACAAGCCTGTAAGAGCCTGGAATGGGAGCGAACCGCTATATAACTCAAACAGGGTTTATACTGGTGAAGATTTTAGAAAATATGCGGTATTCGGTGTGACGGATTTATTTACTAATGAACCGGAGAGGTATTTGAGGGAGCGCAGCTTGTAGAATAATAGTTAGGTACGGCTTGATGAGTAAAAGAATTATTTTTATAATAAAAATAAAGTATTCTATCATGGAGCAGACATAAATGGGAATGTATCTAAATCCTGGAAAACAGAGATTTCAAATTGCAATCAATTCAGAGATATATGTAGATAAGACAGGGATGATCAGGTATCTGAATACAGTCTTAAATACTAATCAGAGATATGTGAGTGTTTCCCGTCCTCGAAGGTTTGGAAAGACTATGGCTGCAGATATGCTCTGTGCTTATTATGACAGAACTGCTGACAGCAGAGATATGTTCGAACATACAAATTTAGTTAACAATACAGATAGTGTACAAGGTAAGTGGGACGAATATCTTAATCAATATAATGTGATTCGCATTGTAATGACTGATTTTATTAAGTCTGATAGAGATGTTACAGATTCTATAAAATTATTATCCAAAAGAGTTTTGGATGAACTACATGAAGCGTATTCGATGGTTGAGTATGATGCAGATGATTTCCCTTTTAGTTTTGAAAAGTTTTATATTCATGCAGAGAGACAGTTTGTAATTATCATAGACGAGTGGGATGCGATATTCAGAATCCGTATGGATGATAAGAGTGGTCAAAAGCAATATCTGGATTTTTTGAGGGATTGGTTAAAAGATAAAGAGTTTATTGCTCTTGCATATATGACAGGTATTTTACCTATAAAGAAGTATGGTGAACATTCGGCTCTAAACATGTTTGATGAATATTCCATGACACAACCTATGCAATTGGCAGAATATACAGGATTTACCAATGAAGAGGTCAAAGAGCTCTGTGAGAAATACAACATGGATTTTGATGAAATAGAGAGTTGGTATGATGGATATCAGGTAAGTGATAATGTGCCTGTTTCTAAGAGGCAGTTGTATCGCGAAGGAAAGTATGAAGAGCATGTTATTAGTTTATATAGCCCTCTTTCAGTTGTAAATGCAGTTACAAGTGGGATGATCAAAAATTATTGGAATAAGACAGAGTCTTACGAGGCATTGGCAGAGTATATTCGAAGAGATTACGATGGTCTTAAAGAGAGCGTTGCTTTGCTGATGAATGGAGGTAGAATTCGTATAAATACATCGTCATATCAAAATGATATGACTACATTTAATGGCAAAGATGATATCCTATCATTGCTTATTCACTTGGGATATCTTGGATTTGATGATAAGACTAGTGAAGTATTTATTCCAAATAAAGAGGTTATGGATGTTTTTACTGTATCTACTCAGAATAAGGAGTGGGTAAGTACTTTTAAAACTTTTGAAAAATCAGTAGATCTTCTAAAAGCTACGTGGAATATGGATGAAGAAAAGGTTTCGGCTACGTTAGAAGAAATACATGATCTTACCAGTAATAAAACTTACAATGATGAAGCAGCTCTTAGCTATTCGATACAATTAGCTTATTATGCTGCTCAGAAATACTATACTGAGATATTAGAACTTGATAGTGGAAAAGGATATGCTGATATAGTCTATATTCCAGCACCTGAATTTAATGACAAGCCGGTTCTTCTTGTTGAATTAAAATATAACAAAAATGTGGAAACAGCTTTATCACAAATAAAGAATAGAAATTATGTTGGAAGGTTAGAACATTACAAGGGAAATATCTTACTGGTAGCTATTGATTATGATAGCGAGATTTCGAGTGCTAGTGAAGGATTTAAGCATCATAGTTGCAAAATCGAAAGAGCATAGAAGCATAATTAATTGATTTTATGAAAAAGAAAATGAGAAGAGACTCCTCACGTAAGGCATAACTTACATGAGGAGTTTTGCGTAACTGGAGAACAATATGAAAGAATCGAATTATATCCGGTATAGAAAACTTAAAGCATTTGGGAATAGAATATGTTTCTATATATGCAGATTGTTCCCTGTAGATAGGAATCTTGTAAGCGTATGTACCTTCGAGGGAAAAGGCGGCTTTGGGTGCAACCCGAAATATGTGGTACAGGAACTGCATAATAGAAATAAAGACTATAAATTTGTATGGTTTGTAAATGACCTGTCAAAAGAAATGCCGGATTATATAAAGAAAGTACCTAATACACTTTGGAGTAGAGCATATTGGCTTTCGCGCTCAAAAGTATGGATAGATAATTACAGAAAACCATATGGCACATGTAAAAGAAAAGGGCAGTACTACCTCAATGTTAATCACTATACAGTGGGAATCAAGTGCACCGGCCTTTGGCGTGGCGCAGGGTTTTCTAAAATGGCGTATCTTGTTAGTAAAAATGATTCTGACATGATAGATGATCTTGTGATAGATTCCAAATGGTGTGAAGTTGTTTCTCCCAAAGGACTTGTTTATGATGGAACGTATCTAAAAACAGGAGCCCCAAGACTTGATGTTTTATATGGGGACAGAAGCAAGGCAAAAGAATCTTTCAGAAACCGACATGGAATTAGTAAAGATTCAAAAGTAGTTCTATATGCGCCAACATTTAGAGAAGGTGCAAAAGATGGAAAAAGATTTGTTTTTTCTGAAGAATGGAGTATAGATTTTAAGCGGCTCCTCGATAATCTTGAAAAGAAATTTGGCGGAAAATGGTATCTATGTGTTAGAGTGCATCCACAGCTTGCCCCCTCATTTGATGATTATCACGATGAAGCTCTCAAAGACAGAATAATAAACGAAAGCCAGGCAGATGATATGTATGAAATCCTGGCAGGAATGGATGCGTACATCACTGACTACTCCAGCGCCTGTTTTGAAGCAGGTTATGCCAAGATACCAGTATTTATCTATGCAGATGACATCCAAAAATATGCCAATGATAGAGGTAGCCTTATGTGGAATCTAGCCACAGATCCTCTAAATAAAGTTGGAAATAACAAAGACATAACACCGAAGTTTGATGTGAGATTTCCTTTTTCAATTGCTACGAATAATGACGAGCTTGAGCATAATATAAGAGAATTCGATTTTGGAAAATATAGTAGCGAATTAGATTTATTGCATGAAAAGCTGGGCGTGGTATTTGAAGGAAATGCGTCGGAAAAGATATCGGATGTTATTGAGAAAAAGATGAAAATGTAGTCAATCTAACGATAATAATATGGTTGGCGTTTTGACGGGATAATACAGAGCTCGTGATAAAGAAGAATGGAGGCTTGAGTATATGACATTATTACAAAGAGATAGAGAAAAATATGAAGAAGGAAAAATAGAAGGAAAACTGGAAGAATTATTTTCCTTAGTAGATGATGGCTTACTAACTATTGATGTAGCTGCAACTAGAGCTAATCTTTCAATAGAGAAGTTTTCTGACTTACATGACAAATATCATGCAAACAAGTGATTAAGAATAAATGAAATATCAATTCGAATCTAATCTTTATAACTAGAGTATTAACTAAATATTATATAAAAATTAACCGATATATGTTAAAATGATAGTAATATCTAATTGTTTCTGTCATTAAAAAGCATTTGTTGGTGAATGGGTGTATTAAGGCAGGTGCTTGTGCAGAAAAGGCAGAAGTACCTGCCTTTTTGATGATAGATTTATGACATTGGCGTGACTATATTTCAGAGATAAAGCTTCTCTGTAAGGGCATGTCTAGCATGTGGAATATTAAATCAATGAATGAGAAAAAACTATCTGTAATAATACCAATATATAATGCGAAAGAGTATTTGCCAAGGTGCTTAGATAGTGTAATAGGCCAGACATATAATGGTCTTGAAATCATATTGATTGATGATGGCTCAACTGATGGAGCTAGTGAAATTGCTGATATATATGCATCCAAAGATGATCGAATAAAACTTATTCATCAAGACAATCAGGGCGAAAGCCATGCGAGAAACGTTGGACTAAGTATGGTTACTGGGGACTACTTTACTTTTGTAGATTGCGATGATTGGGTAGATGAAGACATGTATGAAGAGCTGATGGATGCAGCAATAAGCAAAGACGCTGATATTGCAGCATCATCATGGTACAAGGATTATGGCGATAAGCAAAAGATAATCAAGAATGAAAAAGCAGTCACAGAAGGCATAATTGATAGAGAACAGTTGGCGCTATATGTATATGAACGTGATGCATATAGAGGATTTAGCTACATGTGGGATAAGATATACAAAAAGAAATTGCTATATCAAAAGGATGGCAATATCTATTTGTTTCCAGAAGATTTAAGGATTGGCGGAGATGTCTTGTTTCTTGCATATATGGTTTTTAATTCAGAGAAAACAATATATATTGATAAGCCATACTACCATTATTTTCAAAGAAATGATTCAGGTTGCCACTCGGAAAATTTAAATAACAGGATGGATTGGATAGAAGCATATTTTAGAGTGCTGAGATTTATCAATGATAACAATATTCAAACCCAGGCAATCCCATGGATAGAAAGATTTTTGACATACCATAGCAGCAATGTTGCAGAACTGGCATATCAGCAGAAAAATGAAAAGATTCTTGATGACTGCATCAAATATATGAAAAGGTATGCCGAAATATATAGAGAGACTAACAAGGATTATCCTGATCGAATAAACAGGTTTAATACCATACTTCAATATAAGATATGAGGGCAGCATAATGAAGTGGTCAAACAAGGGACATGAATACGACCAAATGTATCTTAATATATCTAAAAAGAACGAGTTTTATCTATTTGGAGCTGGTGATTATGGCAGACAGTTTGTCAGCGCATTTGCCAGTGAGGTCAAGATAGCAGGATTTATAGATAATGCTGAAAATAAGCAGGGTACTGATATCTGTGGCTATAAATGCTATGCTCTTGATGAGATAAAACTGGATGACGAAAAAGCAATAATAGTCACCATGTCCCAGATTGCCAGAACAGAGCCGGTGAAACAGCTTAAAGATGTTGGTTATAAAAAAGATGAAGACTTTTTTATAATTGAAGAATTTATATCTGTATATAACGTATATAAATATAATAAAGTTTATTTTTCGAGCATATCTTTGCTCCCTAGTACTATTTGCAATTTGAACTGCAAATATTGTCTTAATTTTAATCCATATGCAAAAAAGTTTTATACAAGAGACTGGGAAGAATTGCAGATGGATGTGGATTTATTTTTTAAACATGTTGATCACATAATGCTTTTCCATGTAAGTGGTGGAGAACCAATGCTCTACAAGAATACTGCAAAGCTTATAGAGTATATAGATGCTAATTATTCGAACAAAATAGACACTTTGCGAACGGTAACTAATGGCACAGTCATACCGAAAGATGAAATGCTGGAAATTCTCAGTAAGTGTAAGGTTGAAGTTACAGTAGACGACTACAGAGAGGCAGTACCTAAGTTTAAAGATAATTTTGACAAGCTTATATCTAAATTAGAGCAGTATAAAATCAAGTATTACATAAATAAGGTTGACAGTTGGATTGATCTTGCTCCTGATAAGACAGATTTCTCAGGCTGGTCTGAGGAAAAATTGATTGAGCACAGGGATAATTGTTCTCAATCCTGGCAGGAACTGAGAAATGGCAAGCTTTATAGTTGCAATTATGCAGCATACGCTACTGTTGCAGGAATAGCTGGAGATGAAGACGTAGAAGAAACATACGATCTTGCCAATCATGATGATAGTAGAAATAAAGAACTTGTTGAGTTCAGATTAGGGTATACAGAAAAAGGATATAGCAATTTCTGTAAGAAGTGCATGGGATTTACAACATATAACAGTCGTGTAGTTAAGGTGGCGGAGCAGGTTAAAAGGAATATCGATAGTGAACTTACTTGATAGAAAGTCATTGGAAAAAGAAATAGATAAGGTAGTCAATACATATGGAGAAAAAGCTGACTTGTTAGATGATTTGAATAAATTTAAGGAACAATCGTTTTTATTATGTTGCTATTTATCCGAATATAGCAAGCAAAAGTGTAATGGAGGACAAAAATGAGACTGCTTATCTGGGGGACGGGAAGATTAACAGGAAAAGTTGTAGGAAGATGGATAAAACTAGATGATATTATTGGCTTTGTAGATAACAAATTAACAAATGAAGAGTATATGGGGAAAAAAGTTTACAAGCCTTCTGCGATTCGTAATCTAGATTATGACGCACTGGTTGTATGCAATCTATTTTCTCAAGAAATATATGAACAATGTCTTTCTCTGCAATTAGATATGACAAAAAATATATACCTATATAACAATTGTCAGCTACAGGATTTAAACGAAGATTATGAATTTGTAGAGGCAATGCTGGGAAAAGAGTATGCTGATATAGTACAAAAGAGATATCATGTTGTACGAGGCACGGAGGCATATGGAGATTTATGTATTGAGGATACAAAATTTAATGGTCAGAATTATATAGATACAGATTATGTCAGAATAAAATGTTTTGAACTGGCGGTAAAGGAAATTCGCAAAAGAAAACTAAAAGGTGCTGTGGCAGAAGCTGGAGTATTTAGAGGAGAGTTTGCTCAATATATAAATCATGCATTCCCTGATAGCAAGTTATATCTATTTGATACTTTTGAGGGATTTAATGCAAGCGAAGCTCTAAATGAAGTAAGAAATGGAAATGCGACCGATTCATTTATAGAGGCATATAAGAATACGGATATCAAAATTGTTTTGGATAGAATGACTTATCTTGATAATGTAATTATTCGGCAGGGCTTTTTTCCGCAGACTGCAGAGGGAATAAAGGAGGAGTTTATATTTTCATCTATAGATATGGACTTTGAAGAGTCAATTTATGAAGGAGTAAAGTATTTTTATCCAAAAACAGTTGAGGGTGGGTACATATTTGTTCATGACTATAACAGCAGTTTAAGGGGCGTTGAGAAAGCAATAGATCGTTATGAGAGAGAAGCCGGTATAGTATTGCACAAAATGCCAATATGCGATGCAAATGGAACACTTGTTATTTGCAAGTAATATATGTGTGATTGGAAATATTTTGAATGAAGAGCAATAAATTGTTAATATCAGTGATAGTACCTGTATATATGGTAGTTTAACACCAGAACAGGCACAGAAGTATATTACAGCATTTTGGCAAAAACTATCCGAAATGGAAAGAGGTTGGCAAAATGTTACTATCGGTGGTGC
>JAEEGF010943816.1_pt1 | contig 18169 bp, 20 predicted proteins | sample 9134171 | NCBI WGS metagenome assembly JAEEGF01 (sample SAMN16246542, study PRJNA631951) | gut metagenome | biome: gut microbiome; feature: rumen; material: AP-attached | host: Bos | place: Iran: Karaj | collected 2018-10
AAGTAGAGTTCACTGATGCTGAGCGTACGACAGTTGAAGATCTTATGAAAAAGTTGGGACTATAATCCCAACTCTTGTGCGCCCTTAGCTCAATAGGTGAGAGCCACAGTCTTATAAACTGTATGCCCTAACAAGGTTCAATCTGAGTTCGAGTCTCAGAGGGCGTATTTTGATTTTTTAGAAAAATTTTGCTATAATATATATAGAAAATAAAAAGGCACTATTCAGCAAGTAATTAACTTCGCCAAAACAAATATAAGTCCTGGATCAAGAAGTCCCCAGGCTAGTGTCTTGATTTTTTGGGTTGGTAGTGTAATTGGCAGCACAGGGATCTCCAAAATCTCTAGTCTGGGTTCGAGTCCTAGCCTTCCTGCTCAAAAATTTTTGTCTTTCAAGGACAAATCTTTTTCAAACAACTAACACGATTTTTAAGAACTAACACAAAGATGTAGTAGGAGGGAGCAAATATGAGTCGATCTTATAAGAAAAGCCCTGTATATACAGATGGTTCTCCTAGAACTACTCAAGAATCTAAAAAATTCGCAAACAAAAAAGTGCGTAATACCGATGATATTCCTATGAAGGGAAAAGCTTATAAAAAAATTTCCGAGTCTTGGGAGATTCATGACTACAAGAATCGCTGGACTTGGGAAGAAGCAAAAGCCGCATGGGAACGTGGAGATAATGAATATCTCAGAGAACATTATCCAACTTTAAAAGCGTTTTACCGCTATTGGTTAAAGTGTTGTCGTTCAAAATAACCAAATGGGCTCTCCTTATTTTATGGGGTTAAAGGTTTCATTAAATGATTTAATGAGATGGTAAGAAGTCTATAAGTAAGGAGGAGATATGATGATTAGAATTGCATAGGCAGCCTCATCTGAAACTGGAACTAAATTTGGTACTGCGCCCAATTAGCGCAGAACTGGAGTTACAGTTGCAAAACCAGGAGGCAACTTAGATGGCGAATTAAATGTCATCAATTTTTCTGGTGGCTGGGAAGCAGTATATCGTCCAAAAGATAGTAAAGTCGCAGAATTTATTGCTAACTTTATGATGTCTGCCGTTGCCAATGGAAGTCATATTGGTTATTCTCAAGACGCAACTCGTGTTGGAGTTTTCGACTAGTGCGCTAAAATGACATTACCAAATCCAAGTATGATTAATATTCCTGTTAATTGTGACTGTGCCACATTGGTTGGCGCAGCCGTTTATTTTGCTGGAATAAAATTAAGCTCTTTGAGAAAACTTTGCACTTGGGAAATGGATGATGTGTTATTGAAATCTGGCAAATTCACAAAATTAACAGATAAATAGCTCCTTCAATCCGGTGTTGGAATAAAACGTGGTGACATCCTTTGGAGAACTGGGCATACTGCTGTGGCACTAGACTCTAACGATCCTCAAGTACCCACTGGAAACCAATCTAATACACAAGGAGGAGGACACACTATGATTTTCCCTGAAGACCCATCGAAGTTCTTAAAAGAGAACGGCTTGCGCACAAAAGATTTAGACGGCAATTCTTGGTATGTATATTCTCAAACTGGTACTGCTACCTATCCATTAGCTAATGATATGACTTATCTTGTAACATTTTCTAATAGAAGTAGCACATCATCTGGAAATGATGCTGCATGGATTGTCGCGGCCAATAGACTTGGCTCTCATTTGTATGCACTTAAAACTTCTACATCTACTAAAGCAAGTGTTAGTGGATTAAATCTTACAATTACCAGAGGGGCTCAATATGGTAGAGTAACTATTACTCGTCTATCATAATTCATTTTCTATATTATACAATCTTTTTTGATTTTTTGAAAAAATTTTGTTATAATATATATAGAAAATGAAAGAAGGTGAATGGTATGAGTTCCTATTTGAACTTTTATGCAAGAGCAAATAACATCTTCATTCCATTAGGTAGCTATTCCAGATCGTCTCAGATGTATCGAGAGATTAACGACTTGGTACCTTATGAGAAGATTAGAGCTATTACGCCTCAAGACCTGAAAGATTATATCAACGATCTGAAAGAGGCTGAACGCAGAGTCCAGAAGATGAAGCAAGAAGATGAACAGCGTATTCAATTAATTATGAGTGCGGCCAACTCTACCTTGCAGGAAAAAATGGAATATGTGGAAGAAATCCGAGCCAATTTTATGGAAATGGACGATCTTATTGAAGAGTATTCTTCCGCAGTAAGCACTCTCCAGGTTTATCTGGACATGATTAATGAGTTCAGATTTTCAGGTATGTACTTTGACAACAACTATGAACACTATATTTACGCTGGGGTTGAAGCCAATGGAGATATGGAAAGCATTGTTGGAGAATAAAAAATCGTGAATTGATTTTTTGGAAAAAATTTGATATAATATATATGTAAGATAAAGAAAGAGTGGCTAGGGTAAGGTCCCCAGTAAGTAAGCTTGAACAGCCAACCACCTTTCAGGATCCTGGGAACGAGAAGAAGGCCAACCGGCATCTGACTTTTACAGATGGGAGCGTTCCTAAATAAGCCCTCATAGCTCAGCGGTAGAGCACTCGGCTGTTAACCGAGGTGTCGGTGGTTCGAACCCATCTGGGGGCGCGAGAGGGGCTACAACCTCAAAACCAACAATGTAGTTCAGCGCTATGGCTGGTAAAAAGCATAGACGGGTGGAGGGCCGCACGCGTAAGGAGTAGGCGCCCCGTTACAGAAACCGAGAATCTGGATTGCCACAATTAGCAAGACAAATGATTGCGGAGATGAAAAAGTCCCGTTAGGGTGGTTCCCAACTTTAGAGAGGATAAATATGGATTAGCCAGAGCGTGCCTGGCCACCCTCCTAGGTTATACAATCGCGATTCTATAATCGGGCTGGGTGATACAAATAAGACTGGGCCTGCAGAAAATCAGCATACCAATTCCAGCGCTGCAGCAAATAGTCCATCAATGCCTCTCGACGAGCTCCATTGGCGCAATTGGCAGACGCGTCTGACTTAGGATCAGAATTTTGTGGGTTCGAGTCCCATGTGGAGTACTAGCCACCGTGCTCAAACGCGCGTGAGCTTCCGATTTCAGGTAGAACTGTGCAACCGATTTGATGCACTATTACCAGAGCGAGTATAGGGAGTCATGACCCTACTAAAGTTGACGAATAAAAAGTAGACTGGGGCGTTTAAGGACAGAAATCGGGCGGTGGTGATGAAAACAGATTGGGGTGGCGCCTTGGGTGCCGAAGTAGATACTGTATACGCTGCGACATGCCGTAGATAGTATATGAAAAAGCACTCAAAATAGCCTTTTGGCCTCGTAGCTCAGTTGGTTAGAGCGCCTGCCTGTCTTGGTCATTCATAGAGAATGTCTTTAGAGAAAGGATTTGGTGTAATATGGAATTAAACCCTTCTCAGATAGGACAAATTACCGAATTACAATGTCAACAATTTTTAATTTCACAAGGTTGGAATGTTTTAGTTCCAATTGGAAATTATTTAAAGTATGACCTTGTAATCGAAAAGAACCAAAAGTTTTATAGAATTCAGTGTAAACATGCAACAGAATTAGAAACTGGTTTCCGAGTACGAACCAGATATGACAAACGAGATAATGGATCTGTGAAAAAAGAAGTCTATACTATTGAAGATATTGACTATTTTATGACAGAATATAAAGGTAAGTATTATTTGTTTCCTCCATTTGGTACAAATGAAACAACCTTTTGGACAGTTCCTCCTCGTCAAAAAACTTGCAAAATTGCTCAAAATTTTTATGCTGAAGACATTCTGGCAAAACTATGAAACTAAGGCACGCAGGAGGTCACGGGTTCGAGCCCCGTCGGGGTCGCTTCCCCGCCAAATGGCCGGGATACTTGTCAGAGAAAACTGACGAAAAAATCAGCGTTAACACGGATTTAGCACTTAAACTACCACCGGCAGGCAGCTCAGTGCACCCCTGATATGTGGCATGAAAGAGCGGAAAACGCTATACCAAAGAAGCGAAGTAAAGTGCATTTTTAATATCGCTCTCCATCAAATATGCGCGGGAGACTTGGACAACTGTAAGAGCAATCCTCATAAGACAAGTTGAGGCTGGTATCGACATATGACGCGCTCTTTAAAAGACGAGTTGGTATCCTGTATAGGTATTAAAATAGACCCGAAGCAAGAGGCCGAGTAATATCCGCAACTCTTCCTCGTCTTATAACCCCCTAATAAGGTCAGTAGGCAAGCATTAAAAGCCAAGAAGAGAATAAAGCCCAGCTACTGGAACATATTGAGGAACAACTCAACAGGGTAAAGACCCAGTACCAAGTTAGTGACTCCAGTTGGGATGCGCGTGATTGAAACTGCACGCCTGACCTTTTCTAAAGGAGATTTTATGTATAAAACATATGAAGTCAAATTCCAATATGCTGATTCATATAGTCATTGGAATTGGCGCAATCAGCAATGTACTGTTTCGGCAAAAGATGAAGATGAAGCGGTTTTCAAATGTATCAAGATGTATGGTCTTGGTTATGACTGCCAATATAAGATCATCTCCGTCGAAGAAGTGGCTTAACGCGAGATTAGCTCAGCTGGGAGAGCACTTGCCTTACAAGCAAGGGGTCAGCGGTTCGAGCCCGTTATCTCGCATTTTTAGGGCCGTTATATCAGTTGGGAGATAGCCTCCCTTGCAAGGAGGAGGTCAAGGGTTCGAGTCCCTTACGGTCCACGCAATATGCCGGAGTGATGGAACTGGCATACGTGCTTGACTCAAAATCAAGATTTTGTGGGTTCGAATCCCACCTTCGGTACTGATTTGAGCATTTTTGGGGGCGCAGTAGAAGCCTGCCGACTCGTCGGTAAGTCTAAAGAAGCTGTTTAGATACTGCTGGTGATGGAGTGTAAATACCGGAAACGCAACTGCCCCGCCAAAAGTGCTCAAATTGATTTTTATTAAAAAATTTGGTATAATATATATGTAAGATAAAGAAAGGAATAAAGGTCATGGGAAATTACTGGGACAGTTTTGATTGCGAAGTTCAATGTGAAGAAATGTACAGCGAAGAATATGACCTGTCCGATCTGGAAGATTAACATATAAGGCTCGTTCGGCAAGTGGTCTAAGCCGTCAGCCTCTCACGCTGGAGTCACAGGTTCGAATCCTGTACGAGTCATCTGGCCCCTTCGGCAAGTGGTATAAAGCCATCACCCTTTCACGGTGAAGTCGTGGGTTCGAATCCCGCAGGGGTCATTGACCCGAGTAGGTCATTAAACTACTTTAGTATCTTCCTTTCTTGTGGGAGCTGGGCACCTCCTCAAAAACTGCCTTTTGCCTACCCGAGTAGCTTAGCCTGGTAAAGCAACTCCTTCATACGGAGAAGACCGAAGGTTCAAATCCTTCCTCTGGTACGAGCGGAGAATACACTCCGCAAATCCGGCCGCGTCATGGCCGGGCCATGATGAGAGACTCTCAACCGCGTCCATCCCGGCTCGGTATAGAAATGTATCGGGAGAGCAAGGATAACTGTATTAAGGAAAACCCTCCGTAACAATGGATCTGATCAATTCATTAGAAGGTACGTAAACCCTTCACTTGCACTTTTGAAAATTTTTTGTTACAATACATAAGACAGGTTCAGCAATTTGAATAAGCATTTGTCTGGTAAACAAAAGTAGCTAACAATTCTGTCTTGATTTTTACGACGCGGGGTGGTAGCAGTCTGGAAGCTCGTCTCCCTCATAAGGAGAAGGTCGTGGGTTCAAATCCCACCCCCGCTACTCAGTCGCTTACAGCAATTTTTTACTTCCGTCTGTAGGGAGAGTAGCTCATTAGGTAGAGCGTTTGCATTGGGAGCAAAAGGTAGTTGGTTCAAATCCAACCTGAAACATGCGACTAGCCTCAGGCCTCTGTAGCTCAGAAGGTAGAGCAGAGGACTGAAAATCCTCGTGTCAGTGGTTCAATTCCACTCGGAGGCATAAGTAGCACTGTATAAGCATAAGAACTGCGAGTTGAGATCCTGGTCTTTTCCTGTTATCTTTAATGAATTGCCACATTTTCAAAGACAGTAATCATTGGCAGACCAGGCTGCAGGACGCCATCATTCAAATATAGTGTTGCCTTCAGAAAGAACAAAACTATTTCGTTAGGGAGAGTTTTTTAACTCTGATTGTCATTTGTTGGTCACGAAGTTCCTTCTTGATTTCCTTTCCCTTTTTCTAATGACGATTCTTCTTTTTACTCCCTACTTTTCAAATATACATATGCTAATGCGGCCAATGGCGGTTCCAAGCCCGTAACGCAGAGGAGCATATTGCAAGGGTATTGCTAATACTATGATTGACTTTAGCGCTGTATAAATGAGTGGGCGCGTTCGAGTATTGAGCGCCCTTGCAATATTTTTTTGGGGAGGTACTCAAGTAGGCTGAAGAGGGCGCCCTGCTAAGGCGTTAGACGGAGTAATCCGTGCGCGGGTTCGAATCCCGCTCTCCCCGCTCTCATATGAGCAATCATAATATCTAAGTAATTAGGAGGGTAATAAAATGTATTTATCTATGTAGGGTAATATTGGACTTGGTAAAGCTATCGAATATTTTACCAGTCATCAAATGACAGTTTGTATTCCATTAAATGATACTCAACCATATGATTTAGTTGTTGACTTTAATGGAGAACTAAAAAAAGTTCAAGTTAAAACAACTCGTTATTCTGAAACACCAAACACTTATACTGTTCAATTAAAAAGTGCTGGTGGAACGGCTAATAAACAAGTAAGACCATTTGATAATACTAAATGTGATTATGTTTTTGTATTAACTGGAAATAATAAAACATATTTAATTCCATCAAAAGATATAACTGCAAAAAACGGTATTACTATTGGAAATAAATATACTGAATATGAAGTTTTTTCAAAAACTTTATTAGAATATGCAATGGAGGGGTAAGCCTAATTGGTAAGGCATTCGTTTGGAAGGCGAATAGTAACCGTTAATAGCGGCGTAGGAGTTCAAGTCTCCTCCCCTTCGTTTGAAGTAATGGAGGAATATAATGGAAGAATTTGCTGGATATATTAGTAGAATTGCCATAGGCGGAAAACTATATAAACTCAAATGTGAAGTTATTGAAGTTCATCCTATTACTTGTAAGAAATGTGGCGCACCCTTTGAATTAAAATATGGCGAAGGTAAATGCGAACATTGTGGAACCTATTATACTACCAAATTTGAATTGGTAGAAAAGATTTAAAGGAGATCAATTTATGACAGATGTAAGACTAAAGATCTCACCTCCATGGGTCACATATATCAATAAGCTGGAAGCCCTTTTTGATGGCGATCCGCTTATCGCATTTAATGTGAATTATAATGGCGAGAATGGCCCAGAAGTAGTCCTGGCTACTACAGATGGTGATAAGGCAGCCGCACTTGTGAAGCTGCTTCCAACCGAAATCGATTTCGGTAATGTTCCTCTTACAATCGGTGTTGATTGCCCTACTATGAGCAATCGTGCGTTTGTCTCAAAGAAAGAGCTTTTTGAAGTTGCTTTTAAAGGAAATCCTGCATTTGCATATGCTGTAAGTCCTATGGAAGATGGCTTCAACTGGCTAGCCGTAACCTATGTCGTATTTAAGAATTGTGTTGTACAGTTCTTCAATGACAATCTGAATGATTGCCATGGTATTGTCAGCACCCTGTATCAAGATATCGCGAAAGAAATTTTCGACGATGCTGGAATCACTGGCTGCTATTATAATACTGACATTGAGGTTGGCAAACTTGGCATGCCTCTTGGCGAATGGCCCTAATTAAATAGGACAGCCTTGTTGGGAGGCCAAGTTTCTTGGTCTCCCTTATTTTATCTGGTGGATGTAGCTCAGTTGGTGGCAGCGCCAGGTTGTGGCCCTGGAGGTCAAGGGTTCAAGTCCCTTCATTCACCCTTATCCTAAAAAATAAGAGGTGAAACAAAATGAAAAAAATCTTAACAATTTTAATCGTTTTGCTAACTATCGTATTTTGTTCAGGATGTTCAAAATCAGAGTTAGTAACGACAGACACTCTTCCTGAGATTTTTGAACCAACAGTAATTGAAAGAACTATCCCAGCCACAGAAAGTTCTACTGTTGAAATCACCACTACGGAAGAGATTCCCACTACTGAAGAGGAAATGACAACCGAGGAAGAAACCACTCCAGTAGAAGAAGCAACAACAGAAGTCGAAACAGAACCGGAGACTACCAAACCAGCATATACATTTTATGATATTGAACCCCATATCATGTATGCTACAGGATCTGTAAATATCAGAACATTACCAAGTACAGAAGGTGATATTGTTGATGTTGCTCATGTAAATGATGAAATGAATGTAGTAGGAAAATGCAATGAAACTGGTTGGTATGTAATTAATTATAAAGAACAAACTCTTTATATGAGTGATAGGTATTTAAGCGAGCAGAAATATGTACCGCCTACAACGAGTGCGGCGGCGCCTACAACCGCAAAGCCTAGTACCACAATCACACAGACGCCCGCCGCAGGTTTTACATATCTCTCAATTTGTGGAGTATGTCCAAATCGAGATTATGAACTTTATCTTTATAATCAACTAAGCAATTTGGGCCTCTCCTGGTGGTATCCATATGCGGTGGCGCAAATTTTCCAAGAAAGCCGCTGGAATCCTAATTCCACTAATGGTCGAGATCACGGTATCTGTCAATTTAAAGGCATTTATTTTGCCGATCGCGCAAAACACTTTGCTGGAATGGACAATGCCGACATCTGGAATCCATATGATAGTCTTAAAGTATATGCCTACTATATAAAAGCTATCTTAGCGGCAACAAATAACCAGGTTGATGCAGCGCTTTCATTTTATATTCGAGGCGATTCATATGGCTGGGATCAAACATATATCGATCACGTTATGAATTGGTATTATTGTTTGACTGTGGAAGAATAATCCCTTAATTGATTTTTTGGAAAATTTTTGGTATAATATATATAGAAAATAAAAGAAGATCTTCTTTAGGAAGTCCATCGGTTAATGTCCTGAACTCAGTGCGCACGAGTGATCGGGCCGGTAGGGAGACTTGGAGAGCTGAGGCGGTGGATATACTCTCCCCTCTTTGAGGTAAGTTATGATATGGGTTATCTTAATCATAATAATCACAACGATTTATCTTTTGGTTAAGACAAAAGATGCAAAAGGTTGCGATTTCGATTGTGAACATTGCCCCTTCCCCGAATGCTCGGAAGAGGATAAGAAATGGCTGTTTGAGCATTCCGACTGAGTCCCAGTAGCTCAGGGGAGAGAGCATCGGTCTTCTAAACCGAGTGTCGAAGGTTCGAATCCTTCTTGGGACGTTCTATAATAGGTGAGTAGTGAAGCTGAAAGCACAACAGTGAGGTTCGAAAGCCTAAAATAGGTTTAGCTAAGCGGGTTTTGAAAGTAACGCCGTACAATACTCGGATAGCTTTCGGTGTCCCCCGAAATGACACGAAAAACATTGTTTGCGCCAACAGGCAATGTATAGCGCCAAGTTTGGCGACTTGGCGCTTTTATTCAAAAATTTTTTGGACGAAGTTCGTTTAACAAAAGTTCGTTTTTTTCATAAATATTAGAAAGAAAAGGAGGTTTTGTTATGGACTTAACGAAATTTAAAGTATATGATAAGCCATTAAAAAATGGTACATTAAATGCCGATTTAATTAAATTACGAGGACATAGGTGTGAATGTTGTAAAAATGAAACATGGTTAGATCAACCAATAACATTACAAATTCATCATTGTAATGGAGATAGAAAAGATAATCGGTTAGAAAATTTAGAATTATTATGTCCAAATTGTCATTCTTATACAGATAATTTTGGAATAAAAAATTATAAGATTAAAGAAGTTTCCGATGAAGATTTAATTCAAGCATTACAAAATAATCCTTCAATTCGCCAAGCTTTATTTGCGGTTGGATTAGGAGATGCTGGAAATAATTATCAACGAGTAAGAAAATTAGTTCAAAATAATCCAGATATTCTTATTTTGAAAGAACAAAAAAGAATAAAAGAAGAACCAATTACTAAAACAACAAATAGACCTGAAAAAGAAGTTTTTAAAGCAGAATTACGAAAACATACTTTTGTTGAACTTGGTAAAAAATATGGCGTTTCAGAAGCAACAATTCGTCAAAAATGGACTTCATATTATGGATTACCAACTTCTCGTAGAGAAATAAATCAATTATCTGATGAAGAATGGGCAAAATTATAATAAGCGGGTATAGCTCAATGGAGAGAGCACTTGGCTACGGACCAAGGTTTTGTGGGAGTTCGAGTCTCTTTACCCGTATGACCGACCTGCGGCAAGTGGAAGCCTAACGATAGGGAGGACAGGACCGACAATGCGTGATGTTCTCATTAGCGAAAGCTAAGAAAGTCGAATTGGTTAAGCGGCTATCGCGGAAAGTACCCGCAGGTTGATTTTTTAGAAAAAATTTGCTATAATATATATGCAAAAGATAGAGAAGGCGAGTTAGACGCATACAGCAAAACCTTCAAAGAGATGCGATTGATAAATTTTTTAATGCAAAAAAATTTTTTTTGGCTCACCTTTTGTAGCGTCTAGGGTAATTCGCTGATGTAGCTCAGTAGGTTAGAGCATTCGGCTGATAACCGAAAGGTCGATGGTTCGAGTCCATCTATCAGCATAATCAAGTTGTTTCATTTTGGTGCAACGCATAGTTATTTAGTCATATTTGAGGCTACTTTAGTAAAGCTGTTGTTGAATGGAATTTGAGAAACAGCCAAGATGATAAGACTTGCTATTCCACCACCTGGTACTGAATGATGTTTTGCGGTTCATATCCGCTGCTCTCGGGACTCCGTTGAGAATAATCTACGAGTGATTGTAGGCAATAGTAAGTGGACTTAATAAAGCCAGGGAACTTCAGACATATAGTCTGCCAGCGAGGATTGGGCCTCGCATTATAACGGGGTGTGGCTCAGTTTGGCTAGAGCGCCCGGTTTGGGTCCGGGAGGTCGCAGGTTCGAATCCTGTCACCCCGACTCGACAATAACGGATTGTCGATGCTGTTTATTCTCTTGTTCTTTTTTATTTAGACTTCACAACTGCAAAGATTTCAAGATTAAAATTCTGGATCTTTCTATATAGAAGAAAGGAGTTGCATAACCTCCGGGTTGTGTTAATCTAACCGTAAGATACACGTTAGTGGAGAGTTCAAACGAAGGCGTGTTGACGGGAAATATTCGTTAAAGGACTTTGGAGTCTAGTGAGAATAATCTCAAATTGATTTTTTATAAAAAAAATGATATAATATATATGTAAGATGAAAAAAGAAAGACCCACACAGCAAAACATAACGCAAGTTATATGTTACGGGTTCGAATCCCGTTCCACACGCCACAAAAATTGTGTAGATAGATCAATGGTAGATCAATGACTAAGAGCTGGGTCTTGAGTATAGGGCCGTCGCCAAGCGGTAAGGCACAGGACTTTGACTCCTGCATTCCGGTGGTTCGAATCCACCCGGCCCTGTTCTGGCATTACAGTTAGAAATTGTATATAAGGCCAGCAGAAATGGTAGGAAGTAGGATTAGAAGAGTCCATCTTTTAAAGAGCGATTTGCGGCCGCGGGGTGAATCCTTGGGCGCAGCCACACTACCGAGGTTTGCGGTCAACCTTTAAAACCGTTTTGGGTAGGTAGCCTAGCGGCGAAGGCGGCAGACTGTAAATCTGTTACACGAGAAACACCGATGGTTCGAGTCCATCTCTGCCCACTTAAAATTTTAAGGGTAAATGGCGAAAAGAAGAAGACGCAGGGGACTATTTCCCCGGATAAGAAGGTACAGCTTATCGTGTAGGTGCAAGTCCTGCTTTGCCCATATGGGAGCATCCGAGAAGCGTCCACGTCGCGCTCCTGGATTTCTTGAGAAAGAAAACTAATATCTCGGCGGATTTCCTTTCAAAAATCCTATATTGTGATTGGGTACCTCATAATATAGGTCAGTGGTAGCTGTTTACTTATTGCGTGATATGGCATTATTAATGGTAACGTGGCGGCTATGCAAGTGGAAAAAAGGACTACCAATTTCCTTTCCAAGGCCCATATCTGGTGTAAGAAGAAACTGTATAGAACGCTCAAGTCTCTGATATGAGTATAACCCATGGCTGATGGTAAGTGGCCCCGTAGGTAAAGCCCGTGAGCGGGGAGAGTGAGGCAGCATATGGCGACACAAGTTAGCGCATATGAAGTAAGCTTAACGGTGATGACTTATATCAGAGATTTTTTATTGATTTTTAGTAAAAAATTTGTTATAATATATATGTAAGAAAAAATAAGGGCCTGTCAAGGTTTCGACGGGGTTAAGAATGATATGATTGCGCTCGGGTGATGGCGTTACCATCAAAAAACTCTAAATATAAACGCAAATTACGCTTATAGAATGGCTGCTTGAGTTCAGCCCCCAAAACGTAGGTAGATCACGATGGTAGCTACTGAGGGTCGAAAACAATCGTATGACGTGCATCAATTTTATTTCCATTTTTTAATCAATTAACAGCGTAAACAATCATATTTAGTATTAGTTTCGGACAGGGGTTCGACTCCCCTCAGGTCCATTATATGCTCCTCTGGCGCAATTGGTAGCGCAACGCACTTGTAATGCGTAGGTTAAGGGTTCGAGTCCCTTGGGGAGCTCTAGGCGATAGTTATAATGCTATTCTCAAGACGGCAATCAACTTGTATAGACGTATATAAGAGTTGACCTACTTGTGCGATAGATCGGCGGCTTGGCCAGCTGCGTAGAAAACACGCCCAAAGGAGGGCGAGAGTGTTGGTGCAAATCCAACTCGCCTAACCAGCAGGTATAGTATAAAGGTTATTACAGGCGCTTGCCAAGCGTCGGATGCGGGTTCAATTCCCACTACTTGCTCTTTCTAAGCAAATAGAGATTAAACAATGTGCGGCTGGCGCACCTAAGCGCTTCGATTTTCGCCTTTTGTATACGGAGGGCGCGATTATGAAAAAATACTTATAGTATCAACCTATCACAAAAAACACTTTGCCTCAATATTTATAGGAGAAATTTGGAACAGGAGTTACAATTGTTCCTTAGAAAGAGCGTGTGATTAGTAACGTAACCCCCCTTCTTCAAGAAGATTATGGGCTGGCCAGTGATTGCACAATAACTTCTATGACTTGTCTATTGGAATATTTGTATCGTAAACCAATCCAATAGATATACGATATTGTTGAGGCTAATGCAAGAAAATTTGGTTATACTGGAAACTTTGGCACCATTCCATTTTTTATCAATGCTGTTCTAAAAAGGTCAGAAAAGCAACTTGTGAATAAAGAAACAAAATGGAAATCAGGTTATTTGAAAGGTATTGGATATAGCTTTAATACGATCGTTAAACTAACTGAATAGAATAAGCCAATGATTCTATCATTGTGGAATGATGGTAGAGGATATTATAAAGACCACTCTATAACCGCTATCGGTTATGCACAATATTTAGTCAATGGAAAGCAACAAAGATTTATTATTGTGCAAGATAATTGGCATAAAGAAAAAGCATATGTCGATTATGAAACTCTTTGCGTAATTAGTTCTTTGAACTATTATTGATATAGATGTTGGGTGCCATAAGAAAATCGAGAAAACGGCACCCACACGTGTGGCTGATCACGATAAAAATCAGCACTTGCTCCCATAGCTCAGCAGGTAGAGCGCATCCTTGGTTTAAAAATCTGCTTTATGCGACTCCAAGAAAGGAGAAACATATGGTAGAATTAAGTACAAAACAAAAAGGCAATATTACAGAAATGCAATGTGCTATTGCTCTTATGCAAAAAGGATATAAAATTAGTTTTCCTTATGGAGAAGATTGTAAATATGATATGATTGTTGACACAGGTTCAAAATTATATCGAGTACAATGTAAAACTGCTTCTCCATTAATGAATAAGGAAGATGGTTTTAAATTCAAAACTCGTTCAACAGTAATTACAACTCACGGAGCAAAAGCTTCATCTTATTCTGAAGATGATATAGAATTATTTGCTACGATGTACGAAGGAAAATGTTACATAGTGCCAGTTCAAGACTGTGGAAATAATGAAAAAACTTTAAGATTTCATTATCCTTCAAATGGACAACGCAAAGGCATTTCCTTAGCTGAAAATTATGAATTGGAGTTAAGTAAAGCGTTTGAGTGATTTTTAAACAAAGGATGAGGTCCGCGGTTCAAATCCGCGTGAGAGCTCTTAGGCTAGAAATAGCTAAAGTGATAAAGGAGAATTATTATGAGTCAGTATAAAATCTATCATGATGATAAGAATAAGGTCGTTGCTGTTTCTAGCTATGCCGGCAGAACTGTCCGCGGTGTGGCGAAGTGCGACCCGAGAGATAATTTTGACTTAAGTACCGGCGTAATGCTTGCGCAAGCCCGTTGCGGTTTGAAGGTCGCTGAGAAGCGTGCGGCCAGGGCATACCGTGAATTTGCCAAAGCAGGGGAGGCAGTGAATGTAGCCTGCCGCAGACTTGAAAAGATGCGTGCATATGTTGAAGATGCCGATGTAGCTCTGCTTAATGCTCAAAATATGGTAACAAATATTGAGAGCAACTTGAGTGTGGAGGTTTAAGCCTAATTGGTAAGGCAGTGGTCTTGAAAACCACCAGTAACCGTGAGAGCGGTGTCGGGGTTCGAGTCCCCGAGCCTTCGCCAGATATTAACACATTGGTCAAACATGACTAATGTATTAACATAAAAATTTATATATAGTGATGGAACAACGCCCCGTATTCTAATGGTAAGAAAAGAGTCTCTAAAACTCCAGGAAGTGCGCCTCTGAAGCGTAATATGTGGGTTCGAATCCCACCGGGGCTGCCATCACTATATATAAAGGAGTATAATATAATGCCAAAAAGTAAAGTTTATTCAGTATCTGATGAAGAATTTACTGCCATTATTCAAGAAAGTAATTCTTATGCAGAATGCGCCAGGAAAATTGGTTTGTCTGATAAAGGTGGTAATGCAACTACTTAGTTAAAAAAGCGTATTGCAGAATTAAACTTATCAACAGAACATTTTAGTAGTGTACTTGGTATGCATAAACAACATAGATATGATCTTAAAGATATTCTAATTGAAAATTCTACATATGCTAATATATCTAGACTTAAAGAAAGATTATTACAAGAAAATAAATTAGAATATAAATGTGCTATTTGTGGAAATAATGGAAGATGGTTGGATAAACCATTGTCACTTCAATTAGATCATATCAATGGAAATCATATGGATCATAGATTAGAAAATCTAAGATTTTTATGTCCTAATTGTCATGCTCAAACAGATACTTTTAGTGGTAAAAATAAAAAACAATTAGGGGAACAAAGTATATCATAATTGATTTTTCCTAAAAATTTTGATATAATATATATAGAAAAAATAAAGATTACCAAATAAAAAAGACGGATCCAGCAAAACATTCTTCAAGAATTTTAGCGCAAATGGTTTGCAAATTGTCTGTAAAACAATCTTTTTAGGTTCAATTCCTAACATAAAAAAATTTTGAGCCGTCTTGTGATAAATATGCGGGTATGGCGGAATAGGTAGACGCAAGGGACTTTAATCTAAGTTCCGTACATTAAGTGCGGACTGGGAAATTTTTCCCAGAGAGTGCCTGAGAAGAAATTCTCAGTGTAGAAGTTGGCTAAAACGGCGAAGGCACTTAGAGAACGCCGTGCTAAAATTTTTGGGCAGACGCTGATAAATTGGCAGACTTAATCTTCATATTATATAGAAGATAAAAGGAGGAATTTATTATGCGTAAATATGACAAAGAATGGCTAATTGAGTTATGTAAAAACAGTTATTCTTATGCAGAAGTATTAAGAAAAGCTGGACGCCAACAAGGTGGCGGTACTCAAGCAACATTAAAAAAGAAAATTGAGGAATATGGAATAGATATTTCTCATTTTACAGGACAAAGATGGCAAGAAAGTCCTAACCAACAAAATAATACTATATCAAGAGAATCTTATTCATTAGATGAAGTATTTATTGAAAATAGTCCTGTAACTCAAAAAGTTCTAAGAGGTTATATAGAACGACATAATATACTTGAGTATAAATGCCAAACTTGTGGCTGTGATGGTAATTGGCAAAATGGTATTATTGCTTTAGAGGTAGATCATATAAATGGTGATAATACTGATAATCGAATTGAAAATCTTCGATATTTATGTCCAAATTGCCATGCTTTAACAGAAACTTATAGAGGTCGTAATAAAGCCCTTAAATTTGAGTGTAGAGAGCATACACCAACCACCTAAACCAAAAGGTATGGTGAAGACGTGCTCCAGACCACAACACATTCAGTGGCTATGGTAACATAGAGTGGTACGAAAATCCCTCGGGTTCGACCCGTGTCGGTTCGAGTCCGACTACCCGCATCCATCTTGACAAAAAACAAAATTTTTGGTATAATATATATGTAAGGAAAGAATTCTGTTTTCCCTTATCTGTTTTCCCCTTGATTGTTTTTGGGTGGCAACGAATAAAGAAACCCAAGTTCCGCGCCAGTGGCGTAATGGTAGCGTGAGACCCCTCCAAGGTTTAGGCACGGGTTCAATCCCCGTTTGGCGCTTAAGGCTCATTACAGCAAATTGTATGATGAAATAATAATAACATTTTGGTTTATAAATTAATTTCTTCAGAGCCTTGTATGTTTCCTTTCCGTTTCCTGGGTATAGTTGGTAATCGTTTTAATCCCTCTCTTTCTTTGATTATCAATTATACCCATTTTTTTTATCAGCGCCCATAACTCAGTTGGTAGAGTACGAAACTTTTAATTTCGGAGTCTCGGGTTCAAGTCCCGATGGGCGCACTAAGGGCCATTAGCTCAGTTGGCAGAGCAGGAAACTCTTAATTTCAAGGTCGGGGGTTCAAATCCCTCTACATCCACTATATAATTATGAAAAGGGGTATCATGATGAATACGATTATATTTCCATCAAGTTATTTTGATATTAAAAGGGTAGATGAGGATCTGGAGCAGGAATATCAGGCTGTGCTTTCAACAGGTCTTTTTGATGTGGTCATATTCAGCTATGATAAGTGGTTTAATGATGGAGTTTTAAAACTGAACAGAGTAGTGGAATCAATGACTTCAGCTGTCTATCGTGGATGGATGATGAAACCGGAACAGTATGAAGCTTTTTATAAAGGTCTATCAGAAAAGAATATTCATCTTATAACGGATCCAAAATCATACGAGTTGATGCATATCTTTCCTAACGTATATTCAAAGTTTGGAGAAGATACTGCACATATGGAAATCTTTCCACTGCATTCAAAGATTGATGTGGATTATCTGAAGAAACACTTTACGAGATTCATGGTTAAGGATTATGTGAAGTCTGTAAAAGGTACGGAATTTCCAAAATACTTTGATCACACAATTACGCAGAGTGAGTTTGATGCAGATATGGAAATATTCTATAAATATCGAGGTGATCTGCTTACTGGTGGTATCTATATAAAAGAATATCTTAATCTTAAAAGGTATGGTTCAGCAACTAATGAATATAGAGCATTCTATATAAATCATGAAGTTGCATCATTAAGCAGAAACTCCGGGCAGGATATAAAAGCGCCGCTTCCTCCAAGGGAATTGATAGAAAAATATGCGGACGTTGATAGTATATTTTACACTGTCGATTATGCGGAATTGGAAGACGGAACATGGAAGGTCATAGAGGCAGGCGATGGAAGCGTTTCGGGGCTGGCATCAGGTCAGGACTATGTTGAATACTATAGAGAACTATATCGATGCCTTGGTGACTTATAAAGATATACCACGGGTTTACTTTACTTATAAATCCGTGGTGTTATAATCAGTGCATAACAAACGAAAGGAAAACAAAGCAATGAAAACACTTAGTCATGCATATCTTCATAGTGAATATTCAGTCCTCAGCTTGGAATCAGAATCAACAAGTGAAGGATTAATTGTAATGCATTGATGTATAGGTGATTATCATAGAAAAAATGATAACCGCTTATGCTTGGATGCATAAGCGGTTATTTTTATGCCTAAAATAAGCCTGTGTGGTGGAATGGTATACACAGCGGTCTTAGAAACCGTGGCGTAAGCATGAGAGTTCAAGTCTCTCC
>JAEEGF012300608.1_pt1 | contig 18161 bp, 13 predicted proteins | sample 9134171 | NCBI WGS metagenome assembly JAEEGF01 (sample SAMN16246542, study PRJNA631951) | gut metagenome | biome: gut microbiome; feature: rumen; material: AP-attached | host: Bos | place: Iran: Karaj | collected 2018-10
TGCCAGTGCACCCACTGTAAATCCCACAGCCACGCTGTCTGAAAGAGCCAGAGCTGCACCTATCATTGCGCAGAGCACATAGCTGGTATTGCCCAGCTGTGAGTTGATGGGTCCCAGCGCTCCGGAGTAGGCGTTGGCCTTGAAGGCGCTCTGACACAGTTCTTCATTGAGCACATCAAATCTTTCTATGGATTCTTTCTCATGGTTAAAGACCTTTACCACCTTCTGTCCGGTCATCATCTCCTCGATAAAGCCGTTGAGGTCGCCCAGGTTCTTCTGCTGAGCCACGAAGTTCTTACCTGAGGAGGCTGTGGCCTTGGCGGAGCAAAAGAGCATTACAGCCACCATAAGCAGCGTCACCAGCGTAAGCGGGATTGACAGTACTATCATGGAACCCAGTACTGAAACAATGGTAATGGCACTTGATAACAACTGCGGAATACTCTGGCTTATCATCTGCCTTAAGGTATCAATGTCGTTGGTGTAGATTGACATGATATCGCCATGGGCGTGGGTATCAAAATACTTGATGGGAAGACTCTCCATGTGCTCAAAGAGTTCCTCCCTGAGTCTTTTAAGTGTTCCCTGATTGATGAATACCATTGTCCTTGCCTGGACAAATGCTGAGATAACACCCAGTGCATAGAAAAGTGCTACTCTGCCGATGGCCCCCAGAAGCGGTCCATAGTCTGAAGAGCCGGTATCAAGCATCGGCTGAATGAAATCATCAATAAGAGTTCTGGTAAACAGCGTTCCCTGCACACTGGAAAAAACCGTCAGGAGAATACACACCAGAATTGTAACCATATGTAGGGGATAGTATTTAAACACATATCCCATTATTCGTTTAAAAAGCTTACCCGGATTTTCAACCTTGGGACGTGGCATTCCACGCATTCCCCTTCCGCCGGGACCGCCTTTAATTACTTTTGCTTCTGCCATTTTTTAATCCTCCCTTATGCCGGACGATCAAAGTCAGCGTCTCCGCTGGCGCCTGTCTGGGACTCGTAAACTTCTCTGTAGATCTCATTGCCTGCAAGCAGCTCATCATGGGTTCCAAAGCCATTGATCTTGCCGTCATCCATTACAATGATGCGGTCACAGTTCTGAACAGAACTGATCCTCTGTGCGATTATGAGCTTGGTGGTACCGGGAATCTCCTCTGCAAATGCCTTTCTTATCCTGGCATCTGTAGCTGTATCCACCGCGCTGGTGGAGTCATCGAGTATCAGTATCTTAGGCTTTTTGAGAAGGGCTCTGGCGATACACAGCCTCTGTCTCTGGCCTCCCGACACATTGGTTCCTCCCTGCTCTATCATGGTGTTGTACCCTTCGGGCATCCTGTCTATGAACTCATCTGCGCAGGCCATTCGACACGCCCTCTTACAGTCCTCCTCTGTGGCACCCGGATCACCCCAGCGAAGATTGTCGAGAATAGTTCCGGAAAACAGAACGTTCTTTTGCAGTACCACTGACACCTGATCTCTTAAGGTCTCAAGGTCGTAATCCCTTACATCTACGCCTCCCACCTTAACTGAGCCTCCGGTGACATCGTAGAGCCTTGATATAAGGTTTACCAGAGACGACTTGGCCGATCCTGTTCCTCCGATGATACCTATGGTCTCTCCTGACCTGATATCAAGGTTAATGTCCTTAAGCACAGGCTCTTCCGAGGTCTTGTTGTAAGCAAAGTTCACATGTTCAAAAGAAATGCTTCCGTCAGCAACCTTCATAACGGGATTGTCCTTGTTCACAATATCAGCCTTCTCGTCGATGACCTCTGCGATACGCTTGCCGCTGGCCTGAGCCATGGTGATCATGACGAAGATCATGGCCAGCATCATAAGGCTCATAAGAATGTTCATACAGTAGGTAAGAAGACTCATAAGGCTTCCTGTGGAAAGCTCTCCGCCTACTATAAGGTGAGCTCCGAACCAGCTGATCAGAAGGATGCAGGCATACACGGTTCCCGTCATTACAGGGCTCATGTAGACCACGTTCATCTCAGCCTTTACGAACATGTTGTAGATGTTGAAGGCAGCCTTCTTGAACTTGTCGTTCTCAAAATCCTCACGGACATAGGCCTTAACCACTCTGATGGCAGATACGTTCTCCTGAACGCTCTCGTTGAGCTCATCATACTTTTCAAAGACAGCCTTGAAATATGAGGTAGCTCTTTTCATAACAAGCATGATGATGATTGACAGGAAAAGCACCGCAATAAAGTAGATGCTTGCCAGCTTAGGGCTTATGATGAAGCTCATCACCATGGCCACTATCATTGATGACGGTGCCCTCATGGCCATCCTTAGAGTCATCATGTAGGCGTTCTGTATGTTGGTGACATCCGTCGTAAGTCTGGTTACAAGTCCGGATGTGGAGAACTTGTCGATGTTGGAAAAAGAAAAGGTCTGGATGTTGTCAAACATGGCCTTTCTCAGATTCTTGGCAAAACCTGTTGAAGCCATGGACCCGAAGTATGCACCTCCAAGTCCTGCAATAAGACCGAAGATGGCTATGACGATCATCATGCCTCCGGTCCTGAAGATATAACCCATATCGCCGCCGTAGATGCCCACGTCGACTATACGTGCCATGAGTACAGGAATAACCATCTCACAGATGACTTCACCTATCATACACAGCGGAGTCAGGAAGGATGGGAGCTTGTATTCCTTTACCTGGGATAAAAGTGTTTTCAGCATAAAAAATATCTCCCTTATTTATTATGATCCAATCAATTAATAATACATTGTATACAACTTAAAGTCAACGAACCCCAACTAAATACATGCCTATGTACATGAGAAGATCACCTCTCCTGTCCCACAGGCATGCGCATTTTACTTATTCATGAAAGTCCTGACATTGATACCGTTAACTTCTATGTGATCATCAACCTCGATCACAAGGCACTGTCTGCCGTCTATGATCCTGGACTCCACCAGGTCTGTCCTGTCGGGATTGACCTTAATGACAATATCCGGAGTCTCAATATCGAACTTCTTGGTGTGAGCAATGTTGCTGGCAAGAAGCGGATAGTCCTCATCCTGAGAGAGCTTGTCGTAGGTATCATCAAAATAGTCCAGCCGCTCCTGTGGAACCCCGCTGTCTGAAAGAAGCTGCTTCACATCCTTCTTGGTAAGCTCCAGGGGCTCTTCATCTCCCTCATGGTCCTCTATCATGACATTTAAGTTGTCATGGATGTTCCTCATGATATCGTAGTCAGCATCATCACCTATAGTGTTCTGAACCACCGCATCAAAAAGATCCTTCTGCTCAGGAGCGGAAATAGGAGCTCTTCCGCCGAACATGGCCTCAATAAATTCAGGCTGCAGGTCATCAGGCTTCTTGGTAAAGTACAGCATATTGTGAATGTCTGTATTTCTGTCAATAAAAGCAGGGAAAAGAAATCCCTTCATAGGCGCGCCTACTACCCAGTCCCTCTTTCTCTCTTCTATTGTATTGTCTTCCACGTTGTAGCCAAGCCCCGCCTTGGACAGATCTACGGGGCAGATGCTGCAGAGCATGTAATCATAGATGTTCTCTGATGCATCCTCCATCTCAATTCCGTCTTTTGTGACACCGGGCACGTCATATACTGCGTGAATCAGTAAGATGAGGTAATTCTCACCATAAACCAGATTCGCAATGATCTTGTCGTAGAATTCCTCTAAGAGCTCATCGTCTGTGAGCTTGGTGTTCTTCAGTGTCAAAAGAAAGTCCTGGGTTCCACCGGGCTGTTCCTGATCCACGGGAAACTCAAGACTTATCAGATTCTTGCCGAAAGTCCCTGCCAGGCTGTGCTGGAAAATATCCAGATACTTGAACATCTCTTCCTCCGGAACAGATCCGAAGGCCTTTCTGAAGGTAAGACGCTTGTTCTTCTCAAAGTCCACATAGCATCCACAGATGTTGTCGATCGTGCACCTGTCAGGTGTAAACTGCTTTTTGATTTCTAACGTTTCTGCCTTATTCATTTAAAAAACTTACTTCCCCTTATTCATAAATTTGTCGCAGACATCCACTGCAAACTGCACCGGATACAGCTGCACCATGATGGAGTCGATAAGATCACCTATCGTCATCCTGAATGCTATTTTAACAAATCTATCATAGGTGGTGTCAAACATTTTTTCGAATACCTTGATGCTCTCCACATCGATCTGATTGACCACGGGAGTTGAGATATCTGTTGGAACCGCAAGCATCGATGAAAGGCTGGTGGCACTGGTTCCCATCATCTGATTCATGGCCTCGGATGCAGCAGAAAGATGCAGCTCTGTGATCTCGCCGGAGGTATTGGTTCCGTCTCCGCCCATCATCAGATCCGTCATAACCTTGACATCATGCTCCTTAAGCACCAGGACGTTGTTGCCCTGGAGCCCCTTAACATAATGTATCTGAACAAATATGCAGGTCTTCTCGTAATCATCGAGAGCCTCACTTCTCTTTATAACCTTAACATTGGGTGTAGTGATATCAACCTTCTTGTTGACCATCATACTAAGGGTAGTAGCGGAATTTCCCATGCTGATATTGGCTATTTCGCCCAGGATATCAATCTGTTCACTATTAAGCACAAAATCTTCCAAAACACTTCACCTCCATATAAAAATACGTAACCATACTAATATTTTAGGCTAATTATTAGTTCTTTGTAAAGGAGGATTTACGGTTATGAGCAAAGCTTTATTCTTTTTTTAGAATATCTTTATTTGAGCATTTTTAATTTTTTGTGATTATTTAATAAAATATATCCTGATTATTTGTGATTATTTTTGATTGAATTTGATTATCTGTGATGATATCATGAATTTAAGCTAGTAAAAGGAGGCAACATGCTCACTCATAAAAGACGAGATCTGATCGTAGATTATATCAATGACAAAAATGCGGTCACCGTCCAGGAGCTTATGGATGAATTCGATGCTTCCGCCGCCACCATAAGACGCGATCTTTCCGTTCTCCATGACGAGAAAAAGATTCTGAAGGTATTCGGAGGCGCGGCTTCAATCAATTCTTCGGACGTCAATACCGTAGAGCCATCAGTATCTGCCAAGGCTGTTCTCAACACCAGGGAGAAAGATGCCATCAGCAGATATGCCGCTTCGCTTATCATTGATGATGACTTTGTGTACATCGACTCAGGTACCACTACTCTTGAGATGATCAAGTACATAGAAAACACCAGGGCCAAGTACATCACCAATGGAATTGTTCATGCCAAGAAGCTCTTAGAGAAGAACCTTAACACCATGATAATCGGCGGCAAGTGCAAACACTCCACTGAGGCCATCATCGGTCCCGACTGCATTGAAGGCATCAGGAAGTACCATTTCACCAAGGCATTTATGGGTACCAACGGTATCTCCATTACTGCAGGCTACACCACACCGGATGTGGATGAGGCTCTGGTAAAAGAGGAAGCCGTGAGACACTCATACATCTCCTACATTCTCGCTGACCACAGCAAGTTTGGTCAGATCAGCTCGGTAACCTTTGCAGACATAGCAAGCTGCTGCATCATTACTGACAGAGAAGTTCCTAAGAACTACAGCGCAAAAACAATCATTAAGGTTGTATAAGAGGGAGGTAAAATGATCTATACAGTCACTTTTAATCCTGCCATCGACTACGTAGTACGCATGAGCAATGAGCTCCTGCCCGGAATGACAAACCGTTCCGACTCCGAGGAGTGCTACTTTGGCGGAAAGGGAATCAACGTATCAACTATTCTTCAGAACCTTGGAATTGAGAACACCGCCCTTGGCTTTGTTGCAGGTTTTACTGGCAAGGCCATCGAGGAAAGTGTCCGCGGAAAGGGAATCCATGCTGACTTTGTTGAGCTTGATGAAGGCATCTCAAGGATCAACGTCAAGATCAAGGGTCAGGCTGAGACTGAGATAAACGCTCAGGGTCCCAGGATATCCGAGGATGCTCAGAAGAAGCTCTTTGACAAGATCAATGCTCTGAAGGACGGAGACATTCTCATACTTGCGGGAAGTATTCCCAACTCTCTTCCCAGCGATGTTTACGAGAGGATAATCGCCCTGGTCAATGACAGAAAAATTGAGGTCGTTGTGGATGCGACAAAGGATCTTTTAAAAAATGTCCTTAAATATCATCCATTCTTAATAAAGCCCAACAATCACGAACTTGGTGAGATGTTTGGCACAGTACTCACAACTGATGACGAGATTGAAGCCCACGCCAAAAAGCTTCAGGAACTTGGGGCCAGGAATGTACTGATATCCATGGCCGGAGACGGAGCAATGCTCATATCCGAAGATGGACAGAAGTTCAGGATGGGTGTTCCTAAGGGCACGGTAAGGAATTCTGTAGGTGCTGGGGATTCTATGGTTGCAGGCTTTATCGCAGGTTACCACAAATATAAGAGTTATGAGGAAGCTCTTAAGATGGGAACCGCAGCAGGAAGCGCCACAGCATTCTCTGATGATCTCGCCACAGGTGAGGCAATACTTAATCTTTATCAAAATCTTTAAGAGGAAGATTTGTACAAGGTAAAGGGGATACTAAAAATGGCAAACAGCCAAAAGGAGGGTCTATGAAAATCACAGATTTACTGAAGAAAGAAGGCATCGCACTGGGTGTGAATGCAGCTGACCAGAACGCAGCCATCGACAAGCTGATCGAACTGCACTCAAAGGTTGGCAACTTAACTGACGCAAAGGAATTTAAGGAAGCTATCCTGGCAAGAGAAGCCAAGGGCTCCACAGCTATCGGAATGGGCATTGCAGTTCCTCACGGCAAGTCCGCTGCAGTTAAGGCTGCAGGTGTAAGCGCCATCACTATTCCGGCAGGTATTGACTACAAGTCATTGGACGGCAAGCCCAGCAATCTCTTCTTTATGATTGCTGCTCCCGATACAGCAGCTGACACACACCTTGAGGTTCTCTCAAAGCTCATGACACTGCTCATGGATCAGAACTTCGCCAAGAAACTTATCGAAGCCAAGACTCCTGATGAGTTCTTAAAGATCATCGATGAGAAGGAAGCTGCCAAGGACAAGGAAGAGGCCGCTAAGAAATCTGCTTCTGCTGCACCTGCTGCTTCTGCCCCCAAGAAGGCAGGAAAGCTTGTAGGCGTAACAGCCTGCCCTACCGGAATCGCACACACATTTATGGCAGCTGAGGCACTTGAGCTCAAGGCCAAGGAGATGGGCATTTCCATCAAGGTTGAGAAGGACGGTTCAGGCGGAGCCAAGGATGTACTCACTGCTGCAGAAATCGCAGAGGCAGATGCAGTCATCGTAGCCTGCGACAAGAACATTGAGATGGGCAGATTTGACGGCAAGAATGTTGTCATCACTTCCACCAAGGAAGCCATCCACAATCCTAAGGGGCTTATAAACAAGGCCATCGCAGGAGAAGGACCTGTTTATCATCACACCGGAGCAGTTGCCAAGGCAGAAGATTCTGCAGCCAACGAATCAGCCGGCAGAAAGGCATACAAGCACCTTATGAACGGTGTATCACATATGCTTCCTTTCGTAATAGGCGGTGGTATCCTTATCGCAATTGCCTTCCTTCTGGATGACTATTCAATAGATCCAAGCAATTTCGGTTCCAACACACCTGTTGCTGCATGGTTTAAGTCCATCGGCGGCGCCGCATTCGGATTCATGCTTCCTATTCTGGCAGGTTTCATCGCTCAGAGTATTGCCGACAGACCCGGCCTTGCAGTTGGTTTTGTAGGCGGTTATCTTGCTTCCACAGGTGCTACCTTTGCTGCACCCGGCGGAGATGTTCCTTCAGCCTTCCTTGGCGCTTTGGTAGCAGGTTTTGTAGGCGGCTACATTGTACTTGGACTTCGTAAAATCTGTGACAAGCTTCCTCAGGCACTTGAGGGAATCAAGCCTGTACTCATCTACCCTCTTGTTGGAACACTTCTTATCGGAATTGTTATGTGCCTTATCAACCCTATCGTTGGTGCCCTTAACGCATGGATCGCAGGCGTACTTACAAACATGTCCAGCGGCTCTATCATCGCTCTCGGCGCTCTGCTTGGTGCTATGATGGCAACAGATATGGGTGGCCCTCTCAACAAGGCAGCTTATGCATTCGGTCTTGCAAGCCTTGCAAACCAGAATGAGACAGGTTACATGATCATGGCAGCTATCATGGTAGGCGGAATGGTTCCTCCTATTGCTATTGCCCTTGCTACTATCTTCTTCAAGAAAAAGTTCACAGAGGCTGAGAGAAAGTCCGGTCCTGTTAACTTCATAATGGGTCTGTCCTTCATCACAGAGGGTGCTATTCCCTTTGCAGCAGCAGATCCCGCAAGAGTTATCCCTTCACTCCTGGTTGGTTCAGGTGTTGCCGGAGCTCTTTCAATGGCATTTAAATGTACACTTATGGCACCTCACGGCGGAATCTTCGTATTCCCTGTTGTAGGTAACGTAGCTATGTATCTTGTAGCTCTTTTGATAGGTTCCGTAGTTGGATGTATCCTTCTTGGAATCCTCAAGAAAGACGCAGTAGAAGCTTAAATAAGAAAGGAAAAACACTATGGTATCACAGAAAATCACAGTAACAAACGAACAGGGAATGCACATGCGTCCCGCCAGCGTATTCAGCCAGGCAATGACACCCTTTGCAGCTGATGTAAAGATTATCTTCAACGGCAACACCTACGATGCAAAGAGCGTTATGATGCTCATGAGCGCATGCATCAAGTGCGGCGCTGAGATTGAAGTTCAATGCGACGGCGCTGACGAGCAGGATGCACTTAACAAGGCTATCGAACTGATTGAGGCCGGTTTAGGGGATTGATATCAGAAAGGGAGATATAACATGTATGTAGGCATTCCCGCGTCACGCGGAATCGGTATTGGAAGTATCTGTGTCATAGCCGAGCATGAGCTCAAATACGACGCAGCAAAGGTGGAGGATGTTGAAAGCGAACAGAAGCGTTTTCAGGGAGCCATCGACAAATTCAAAGAAGAAACCGCAGCAATGGCTGAGGATATCAGAAAAAGGATCGGTCCCAAGGAGGCCGAGATCCTAGAGGGTCATCTTGTAATGATCTCCGACCCTTCAATGTCAGGAGAAATGTCCAAGATGATCGCTGCCGGACAGTGTGCAGAAGCCGCTGTAGAAGCAGTCTGTGATATGTTTATCGGAATGTTCTCCAAAATGGATGACGACATGATGAGACAGCGTGCTTCAGACATAAGTGACGTCAAGGTAAGCCTTCTTAAGATTCTCCTTGGCATCGAGGATGTTGATATCAGCAAGGTTGCACCGGGAACAGTCCTTGTAGCCAAGGACCTGACTCCTTCCATGACCTCACAGATCATCAAGGAAAATGTTGTAGGTATCATAACAGAGGTGGGCGGCAAGACCTCCCACTCTGCTATCCTTGCCAGGGCGCTTGAGATTCCCGCTGTCCTGTCCGTTCCGGATATCACAACCATCGTCAAGGACAAGGACACCGCCATCGTGGACGGCACCGAGGGAAATGTCTACATCAACCCTGAGGGAGACATCCTCTCACAGTACATCATTAAGAGAGAAGAATTCATCAAGAAGCAGTCTGAACTGGCTGCCTTCAAGGGAAAAGAGACAGTGACCGCCGATGGCATCAGCCTTGAGCTCTTCTGCAACATCGGAACTCCTAAGGATGCCAAGAAAGCAGTTGAATGCGACGGCGAGGGCGTAGGTCTTTTCCGTTCAGAGTTCCTGTTCATGGACAACACAAGAATGCCTTCCGAGGACGAACAGTTTGCAGCCTACAAGGAGGCTGCCGAGACTCTCGGAGGCCGGGCTGTTATCATCAGGACACTTGATGTAGGCGGGGACAAAGACATCCCATACCTTAACATCAAAAAGGAAGAGAATCCATTCCTTGGCTACAGAGCTGTCAGATACTGCCTGGGCAACAAAGACAGCTACATGATCCAGCTTCGAGCCATTGTAAGGGCAAGCGCCTTTGGCAAGGTCAAGATCATGGTTCCCCTTGTTACCTGTGTGGAAGAGATCCGGGCAGTCAAAGAAATGGTAGCTGAGATCAAAAAGGACTTCGACGAGAAGGGCATCGCCTACGACAAGGATATCGAGGTTGGCTGCATGATAGAAACTCCTGCTGCTTCCCTCATCGCAGACATCCTTGCCAAAGAAGCAGACTTCTTCTCCATCGGTACCAACGACCTGACCCAGTACACCATGAGCGTAGACAGAGGCAATGCAGATGTTGCTTACCTCTACTCCACCTTCCAGCCCTCAGTGCTTCGCTCCATCAAACACATCATTGAGAGCGGTGTAAAGGCAGGTATACCGGTTGGTATGTGCGGAGAAGCCGCTGCCGATCCTCTCATGATCCCGCTTCTTATCTCCTTCGGTCTCACCGAATTCAGTGTGAATCCCGTTCTGGTTCTCACTGCAAGATGCATTATCTCCAAGTGGAGCAAGGCAGAAGCCGATGCCCTCACAGAAAAGGTAATGGCTCTGGATACCGAGAGTGAAATAGTTACACTTCTTAAAACAGAAGCAAAAGAATAAATAACATATTGGCAATAAAAAACAGGAGCTGCAAAACTCATACCAGAGTTCGCTGCTCCTGTTTATTTTTTATATGGGTGCTCTTTCAGGCTGCTGCCTTATTCTTTACTTCCTGGAAAAGACCTGTCTTTTTGATAAGAAGCACTGTACCTACCATAAGTGTAAGACCGATAGGAAGGCAGATCAGCCAGTTTCTGATAAAGCCTGCAAAAATATAAGCTACCATAGATACAACAGCTGCAGTTAATGCGTAAGGCAGCTGAGTGGATACATGATTGATGTGCTTGCAATGTGCACCTGCACTTGCCATGATCGTAGTGTCGGAAATAGGTGAACAATGGTCTCCGCATACAGCACCTGCCATGCAGGCCGAAATGGCAACGATCATAAGCTCATTGTTCATGTTGGAGCCAAATACATTGACAACTATCGGAATAAGAATTCCAAAAGTCCCCCAGGAAGTACCTGTGGCAAATGCCAGGAAAGTGCCAACTACAAAAACAAAAGCAGGCAGAAAACTCATAAGCGCCGTGTTGTCTGCAATTCCTTCAACAACTCCGGCTACATAAGTAGCTGCTCCAAGTGAATCCGTCATAGCCTTGAGCGTCCATGCAAAGGTAAGGATAAGGATTGCGGGAACCATGCTCTTAAAGCCCTCAGGTATGGAATTCATGCACTCACTAAAGGTCATAACCTTTGTTACCAGATAAAAAATTATCGTAAGAATAAGTGCAACTACCGATCCGTATACCAGTCCTACAGATGCATCTGAGTTTGAGAATGCATCTACAAAGCTCTCGCCTTCAAAGAATCCGCCGGTGTATATCATGCCGATAACACAGCATACAATGAGGGCGATAATAGGAAGCACCAGGTGTATAACCTTGCCCTTACCGGCTGCAGGATCGCGTCCCTTGTCGCTGTTTCCTGTAAGACCTGACATTGAGACATACCCCATCTCGAGATAGTCTTTTCCCTTATCTTTAGCTCTTTTCTCTGCAGAATTCATGGAGCCAAAATCGAAATCCATAAGAGTAAGTGACAACATCATTACTATTGTCAGTAACGCATAGAAATTGTAGGGAATTGCCCTGATAAATAGCGTAAGCCCGTTTGCTCCGTCCACAAAGCCTGTTACTGCTGCCGCCCAGGAAGAAATAGGGGCAATAATGCAGACAGGGGCTGCAGTCGCATCGATAAGGTACGCCAGCTTCTCCCTTGATATCCTGTGCTTGTCTGTAAGGGGCTTCATAACCGACCCCACAGTCAGACAGTTGAAGTAATCGTCAATGAATATAAGAACTCCCAAAAGGATTGTTGCAAGCTGAGCTCCTATCCTTGTCTTGACATGGGCGACTGCCCACTCACCAAAGGCTGCACTGCCCCCCGCTCTGTTCATGAGTATTACCATACTTCCCAGTACTACAAGAAAGATCAGGATTCCCACGTTCCAGGCATCTGAGAGCTGAGCGATCATCCCATCAACAAATACATGGGATATGGTGCCCTCAAAGCTGAATCCGGAAAAAAGAAGTCCGCCAACCACTATACCTATGAAAAGTGAAGAATAAACCTCTTTAGTTATTAGTGCCAGCACAATTGCAATAAGCGGTGGCAGAAGTGACCAAAAGGTATCTATAAACATACATTCCCTCCAATACTTTTTTGCCAAAAAACTTCTTGAACGCAATTTAAGAAAAATGCGTCCAAGAAGTCTTTCTCCCTTATAGTATCATTCTCAGATCAGACAATACCCTGAGCCTTCATAGCCTCTGCAACCTTCAGGAAGCCGGCGATGTTGGCACCTGCTACGTAGTTGCCTTCCATACCGTACTTTCTGGCAGCATCATCGATGTTGTGATAGATGTTGACCATGATCTGCTTGAGCTTTGCATCAACCTCTTCGAAGGTCCATGACAGTCTCTCGCTGTTCTGGCTCATCTCAAGAGCTGAAGTAGCTACGCCGCCTGCATTGGAAGCCTTACCGCAGACAAAGAGAACCTTGTTCTGCTGGAAGTACTCTGTAGCCTCGATGGATGTAGGCATGTTGGCACCTTCACAAACGGCCTGAACACCGTTGGCAACAAGCTGCTTGGCATCGTCGATAAGGAGCTCGTTCTGTGTAGCGCAGGGAAGTGCAACGTCACACTTAACTGACCATACACCCTTGCCCTCGTGGTACTGAGCTGAAGGTCTTGCAGCAGCATACTCTGTGAGGCGTGCTCTCTTAACTTCCTTAACTTCCTTAAGAAGTGCTACATCAATTCCCTCAGGATCATAGATCCAGCCTGTGGAATCTGAACATGTTACAACCTTTGCTCCAAGCTGCTGAGCCTTCTCAATTGCGTAGATAGCAACGTTTCCTGCTCCGGAAACAACCACTGTCTTGCCCTTGATGTCAGAGCCGTTGCACTTTAAAAGCTCCTCTGTAAGGTAAAGAAGTCCATATCCTGTAGCCTGTGTACGTGCAAGAGATCCGCCGTAGGTAAGTCCCTTACCTGTAAGAACGCCCTCATAGGTGTCTCTGATCCTCTTGTACTGACCGTACATATATCCGATCTCACGTCCGCCAACACCGATATCTCCTGCAGGAACGTCGGTATCAGCTCCGATGTGTCTGTAAAGCTCTGTCATGAAGCTCTGGCAGAATGCCATAACCTCTCTGTCTGACTTGCCCTTAGGGTCGAAGTCTGAACCACCCTTACCACCGCCGATTGGAAGGCTTGTAAGAGAGTTCTTGAAGATCTGCTCAAATCCGAGGAACTTGATGATTCCAAGGTTTACTGAAGGATGGAAACGAAGTCCTCCCTTGTAAGGACCGATAGCTGAATTAAACTGGATACGGAATCCGTTGTTAACCTGAACCTGTCCCTTGTCATCTACCCAGGGAACTCTGAAGAGGATCTGTCTCTCAGGAGTAACAAGTCTCTCTAAAAGTGCGTCCTTTCTGTACTCCTCCTCGTTGGCCTCGATAACGACACGAAGTGACTCGAGCACTTCCTTAACTGCCTGGTGAAATTCAGGCTGTGCAGGGTTCTTTTCTACAACGTAATTGTAGATCTCATCAACATAAGACATTTTGGGTTCTCCTTCCTGTGCATGGCACATTAAAATTCTCTTTAATTCCTTAAATTTGGGTATAGAAAAAGGGCGTAAGGAATTAATGGTCTCTACGCCCCATTGCGCAGACATCGCTGCATGTATACAATTATACACATGAGCACTTTAAAGCGCAAGAGTATTTTTTGAATGATTTAGCATTTACTCATCTTCTGAGTCATCACTGTCGTCGTCTGAATCTTCGTCTGAATCTTCGTCTGAATCATCATCCGAATCATCCTCATCATCACTGTCATCATCGGAATCATCATCGTCGCCATCATCATCATCATCATCATCATCGTCGTCGTCATCTTCTTCCGGCTCCGGTTCCGGATAGGTCTCCCAGCGATAGAAGAAGGCGTGATTGCCTATCATTTCGTAGGATGAGATGCGGTAGTAATCGGCCCAGTACTTGGTCATGAAAAAGAGATAATCCCCGATACGGGCGCCGTTCAGAACCTCCTGAGCAGCACGAAGGCAGGTTGAGTTAGGGCCATGCTCTATTATGAATTCCACCTTGCCTGATCTGTAGGGTGCAAACTGCATAGGCTGGGTGATCACACCAATTACAGTGTTGGGGAAAGCCGAACTCTTAACTCTGTTCATGATAACAGAACCAACTCCAAGCTTTCCTGTGTAAGACTCTCCGTCGGCCTCTGCCTGTATAGTGGCAGCCAGCCAGATAAGCTCGTTTTCACTGGCATCGTAGGAGCCTGAAGTATCCTCTTTGTAGAGAGCAAGTCTCTCGGCTATCTGCTGAGCCAGCTTTGCCTGTGCTGCTGCAGTCTGGGCTTCCAAAGCCTTCATCTTGTCATCCAGTTCAGCCAGCTTTTTGTCGTAGTCAGCCAGTTTGCTCTTTTCATTGGAAAGTGAGGTGTTGGTGGCTGACAGCTGTCCCTTGACTTCATTGGTAAGGCTGGTGAGCTCATTGTGCTTTTCATCGAGCTGGTTCTGGTAGGCGTCAATCTCCGCCTCCTTCTCCTCCACCACCTTTTTCTTGGCTTCGATGTCGGCCTGCAGTGCCCTGTATTCAGCTATTTTCTGGCGATCATACCTGACTATTGCATTGAGGTATTCGAACTTGGTCAGAAGCTCCCCAAGGGATCCTGACTCCAAAAGAACGCGGATCAGTCCGCCTGTACCGCCACTCTCGTAGGTGGACTTAAGACGCAGCTTAAGAAGCTCATATCTGTCCTGTTCCTGCTTCTGAGCTTCCTGAAGTTCGCCATTAAGTCGCACTATCTCTGAAGAGACCTGCGCCATGGCGTCCTCTGCCTCGGATATTTCCTCATTAAGTGAAGTAAGCTTATGGGAATAGCCATTAATGGTAACCTGCAGACTTCCCTTCTGATTCTCAAGATTACTTACACTGTCTTTTGTCTGATTCTTCTGGTCCTGCAGTTCGCTGATGGCATTCTTGGTCTCTTTTGTCTGCTTCTGAAGATCGGAAATAGCTTCCTGAGTCTCCGCTTCCTGCTCCTGGAGCTCATTAATGCGATCCTGAGTCTCATCAGCATAGCTTACAAAAGGTACCGAAGTTACAGCCAGTGACAGGATCAGTGAAAATAGCAACAGCCTTTTTTTCATACTCTCCCCATAAAGTGATGACTCTGTCAAAAGAGCCGTCTCCTATCAATCCGTTACTCTGTATCTCTTCCGGCGTCAACCGCAGTATCTGCACTCTCTGCAGTGTCTGTGCCCTCTGCAATGCCGGTACTCTCTGCAGTGTCTGTTACTTCTGCGGTCAATGAATTATCTGTATTGTCTGAAACCTGTCCATCATCTGACGGCTCTGTGATTTCTTCATTATCCTTTTTATCTGCCTCAGGTGCATCCTTTTTAAGGTCAAACATCAGTCCTGAAGCGGTATTAGCTGTCTTTACCTCATCGTCCCCATCGGCTTCTTCTCCCGGGAATACAATGTGGTTGCTCTTCCTGATAAAGTCCATCATGTTCATCATCTTGATGGACTCGGAATGAGGCATCTCAGGGCATTCAAGCCAGCCTTCACTGATAGCCCTTGCACAGGACTCTATCTCGTACTCATAACCGGTCTTCTGCCTGGGTCTCTTGTAATAGGCCAGCTTCCTGTACTCACTGTCATATACTGATATGCCCTCGGGATTGTTGATATTGTCCACAACAATATAGCCCTTAGAGCCATAGATCACGCCGCTTCTGTCTCCATTGGCCACAGCGGTTGCATTTATAACAGCCATCCTGCCGTCGGCATATCGAAGAGTTATGGAATCCTGCATATCCATTCCAAGTTCATTGTAGGTGCAGATTGAAACAATATCGGACACGTCATTGCCAAAGACCATGGACGCAAAGTTAAGGGGATATACTCCCAGATCAAGCAGGGCTCCGCCTCCAAGAGAAGGCTGATTGATCCTGTCCTTATAGGCGATATTGTAGCTGAGGTTCGCAGTAAGCATGGTGGGCTCACCAATTATGTTGCTGGCGATCACCTCCATAAGCTTGGTCCTGATGGGCATATATCTGGTCCAGATCGCCTCAGTACAAAGAAGCTTCTGCTGTTTGGCATAGTCAAAGACTTCTCTGGCCTGCGCTTCATTAAGCATAAATGCCTTCTCACAGATAACGTGCTTGCCTGCAGACAATGCCAGCATACAGTTGTCATAGTGTTCAGAGTGAGGAGTCGCTATATAAATAAGGTCAACCTTAGGATCCGTAACCAGCTCCTCATAGGTTCCGTATGCCTTCTTGATGCCGTAGCTCTGGGCAAACTTATCAGCCTTATCCTGGGTTCTTGATCCCACAGCATAGCCCACAACTCCCTTGGTCTCCTTGAGAGTCGCTGCCATAACTCCTGCAATCCTGCCCGTTCCCATAATACCAACTTTTAGACGTCCGAACATATGATGCCCCCTGCTTATGATTGTGATAGTTTATTTTCTAAGGAACTCAGATTTGATATATCCTGTACTCTTATTGTACTCTACCTTGGCCCATCCATTGGTGTACTGCTCTATTACATTTACTGTAGCACCTGCGTAAATGGTGGTGAGGACGTCAGAATCGGTGCTCTGCTCTTTCCTGAGTCTGATGGTCTCTTCAACCACTGTCTTGCCGGTCTTGGCATTTGAATCGACCTTGCCGCTGCCATCTGTAGAAGTTGAAGAAGCAGCAGAAGAACTGTCATCCTTAGTAGAAGCCTCAGACGAAGCTGCAGCACCTGCATCAGTACTCTCAGATGAGCTCTCTGAAGCCGCATCCTCACTTGTTTCCTCAGTCTCCTCTTCGGGCTCTTCGACCACATGAGTCTCTTCAGATACTATGTCAAAGAACTCTGTCTTAACATATGCAACAGATCCCTTGTACTCAATCCTGCTCCAGCCGTTGGCAAGGGCCTCAAGCTCTTTGTACTCCGCACCCTTTTCAGTCTTGTCTAGGATATCTGCAGTCTCGGAATCAGAGCTTCTGATGTTGATAACGTCAGTAGCTTTGATGATCCTGGTGGTAACAGTCTTCTGGCCTGACTCTTCATCCTCCTGACTTTCGGCTGCATTCTCCTGAGCAGCTGCTCCCTCGGAGGTAGCCAGGGCTTCACCAACAGATACCTGAAGTCCTGAGCGCATTTTGGTCAAGAGCTCAGCCAGTTTCTCGTCACCGCTGACCATTTCATTGTAGCTGGATGCAACCTTGTTGTTGAGGTCAATAACATCAGCCTGAACATTGATCTGCTTAAGATACTCCAGCTCATTGGCATCTGCAATATCACCATTTATGTAGAGCTCTCCGCTGTCATCTGTGCAGATGTACAGGGTCTCAAGTCCCGGCACAAAGCCGTCGTAGTCATAGAGCTTAACTTCATTGTAAACATAAGCCACATAGCTGCCCTCCAAAGGACCGGGCTTGGTGTAAACGGTTATGTTCTGGAAGCTGTCAATGTACTCTGATGCAGCCACGGACTTGAGGATCTCGGTCTCATCCAGACCTTTGTAAAGATTTTCAAGAGTCTGGGCATCTCCTGCCGCTGAAGCAGCGTAGTACTTCTCTACCAGGGCATTAACCTCGGGATACGCGTTCTCTTCCATGGTTACATCCGGCACCTCATAGGTGGAAACTTCAGATGTTGCCACAGTAGACTGAGCCACCTCCTGTGCCCTGTGATTGGCACTGATCGCAATGACAACTGTAAGGGCCACCGCAGCCACCAGTATCACCGGCATCAGGATTCTCTTATTGTCGCCGAGTATCTCATATATACTTTTCTTTTCGTTACGCCATTTGGTAACGTCGTTCTTTCTTCTCATCTTCATTACTAAACCTCTGATTAAACATAATACAACACAATGATTTTACTTATAATCACTAGTCAAGTCAAGTTTGGTATATGCCTGCAATCCTATAATGTACTATAATAAATGTATTAAATGTCGCTTTTTCATAGGAGGTTCGATGCAGTATACAGTTGCTGTTGTAGACGACGACATGTCTATCTATCATGTAGTTAAAGGCGTCCTTTCCAAAGAGGGGATGAAGGTTGTCCCTCTGAACTCAGGAAAGGCT
>JAEEGF012392776.1_pt1 | contig 18160 bp, 19 predicted proteins | sample 9134171 | NCBI WGS metagenome assembly JAEEGF01 (sample SAMN16246542, study PRJNA631951) | gut metagenome | biome: gut microbiome; feature: rumen; material: AP-attached | host: Bos | place: Iran: Karaj | collected 2018-10
ACACCTTCTACAATTTTAGCAATTTACGCCAGTTCTTTCAAGGGTTTAGACAAAAAAGTCGCCCTTTTTCAGGGCGACTTTTTAACATTTTAACTACCTGCTATTTCTTTGATCAAGAATTCGTTACCCTGCAAGAGGTAAGTATGGACGCTGCCGCACTTGGGGCAGGTCTTGCCGTTTTCGATGGTGTCGAAATCGGTTAAGCAATCTTCGCAGTGGGAGATGGCCTCAATGGGTTCGATTATGAGCTCTGCGTCTTTTAGGAGCTCCGTTTTCTTTACCGCCCATTTCCAGCAATCCGTCAGGTACTCGGGAATGACCGAGGAAACGGTTCCCAGCTGAAGGGTAACGGAGGTGATGGATGTGAGGTCATTCTCAAGGCCCACATCCGTCACGTCATCTATGATGTGAAAAACTACTCCGAGTTCGTGCATAGATTCTCCTTATTCCCAATCCTGTTCTTTCTTGGGGTTGATGTGAACTTTGATAGCCTGCTTTAATCCGTTGGGAAGGATGTACTTAAGCTTATCTTCGCTCTTTCTCATAACAGATGCTTTAGGTACGTCACGTTCAAGGTGGATTGCGTCAAATTCACATCTGGTGGTGCAGAGTCCGCATCCTACGCACTTGTTCTGATCTACTACGGTAGCGCCACATCCAAGGCATCTTGCGGTCTCCTTCTTAACCTGTTCCTCGGTGAAGGTAAGTTTCTTGTCTCTGAATGAAAGCTTGTCACCCTCTTTGTATCCGGGGATCTGTCTTGAAGAATTATCATAGCTCTCAACAAGGATATCTTCCTTATCAAGTTCCTTGTAGTAGTTCTGGTTACGTCCGATGGTAAGTGAAGCGTGAGGCTGTACAAATCTGTGGATAGAAGTAGCTGCTTCCTTACCTGCTGCGATAGCGTCGATAGCGAACTTAGGTCCGGTATAAACATCACCACCTACAAAGATATCGGGCTCGTCGGTCTGATAGGTCTTAGGATCTGCAACAGCGCCGTTTCCGCGTCCGAGCTGAACCTTTGAGCCTTCGAGAAGGTTGCCCCAAAGGATGGACTGGCCGACTGCAAGTACAATGTGCTTACAATCGATCTTCATGGTATCGTTCTCGTCGTACTGAGGATTAAATCTTCCGTCTGCATCCTTTACGCTGGTACATTTCTTAAAGGTGATCCCGCAAACTTCGCCGTTTGCGTCAAGATGGATCTCCTTGGGTCCCCATCCGCCGTGGAACTGTACGCCGTCTTCTTCAGCTTCTGCAATCTCATAAACTGCAGCGGGCATGATGTCTCTGGTCTCAAGAGAAACCTGAGTAACCTTGGGTGCTCCGACTCTTACTGAGTCTCTTGAGCAGTCGATGGCAACGTTACCACCACCGATAACAACAACATCGCCCTTAATATCATATTTCTCATTTGCATTAACTTCACGAAGGAAATCAACAGCGGTAACAACGCCCTTTCCATCTTCTCCGGGAACGCCGACTTTACGTCCACCCTGGCAACCGATGGCAATGTAGAATGCCTTGTAGCCTTCCTTACGAAGCTGTTCAAGAGTGATATCCTTGCCGACTTCTACGCCACACTTGATCTCAACGCCCATAATGCGCATGATCTCAATTTCTGCGTCAATAACGTTCTTCTCAAGCTTGTATGAGGGAATACCGTAGGTAAGCATTCCGCCGGGACGTGCGTTCTTCTCGAAGATGGTAGGTCTGTATCCGCGCTCTGCAAGATAGTAAGCGCATGAAAGACCTGCGGGGCCGGCACCGATGATGGCGATCTTCTCTTCAAATTCGCCGTGAACCTTGGGGATGACCTTCTTAGGGATAAATCTGGTCTCCGCATCAAGATCCCTCATAGCGATAAACTTCTTAACTTCATCGATAGCGATAGCTTCATCGATGGTTCCTCTTGTACATGCATCCTCGCAGCGACGGTTACAAATGTGACCGCAGACAGCGGGAAGAGGATTGTTCTTCTTGATAAGGCCGAGAGCCTCAGTGTACTTGCCCTGTGAAGCAAGTTTTAAGTAACCCTGAACCGCAATGTGTGCAGGGCATGCGGTCTTACAAGGAGCAGTACCTGACTCGTGAGTCTCGATACGGTTGTTGTCTCTGTAATCCCAATCCCAGTCGTCCTCGCTCCAAGGCTTGTCTGAAGGAAGAAGGCTCTTGGGATACTTAACGTTGGTCCCGTCTGCCTTACATAACTTCTGGCCGAGCTGAAGAGCTCCGGCAGGGCAAACCTCTACGCAGCGTCCGCATGCTACGCACTTTTCTTTCTGAACATGTGCGCGGTAAGCGGAAGCAGACATATTGGGTGTATTGAAAAGCTGTGATGTACGAAGCGCATAGCATACGTTTACATTACAGTTACAAATAGCGAAGATCTTGTTCTCTCCGTCGATATTGGTGATCTGGTGAACGAAACCGTTCTCCTCACCTTTCCTGAAGATCTCGAGAGCTTCTTCCTTGGTGATGTAATGTCCGCCCTTCTGGGTCTCAACCACGTAGTCAGCCATATCACCAACGGCTATACACCAATCATGGAAATCATCTGCGCAGCCCTCATCATAGGTCATACGTGATCTACGGCATGAGCAAGGTGATGCGGCATATTTGCCTTCATATTTCTCAAGCCAGTATGAGATCTTCTCAATGGAGATAGCTTCGTTGCACATATCCACTTCTTTCTGAACGGGGATAACGTGCATTCCGACTCCCGCGCCTCCCGGAGGTACCATAGGAGTAACCTTCTCAAGAGGGAGTCTGGTCATATGCTCAAAGAACATACCAAGTTCGGGATGTTCCTCAATAAGCTTAAGGTTCATATTTGAGAACTCACCGGATCCGGGAACGAACATGGGAAGGACCCACTGCTTCTCGTGATTCTCGTTCTCGTAGTTCCACTCAACAAGACCTGTATATGAGATCTTCTCAAGCATCTCGGTAAGCGCTTCGTCAGAAAGGCCTGAGCTCTTCTTTAACTGGGCAAAAGTCTTGGGCTTTCTGATCGCTTTGAAGTTGTCTATAACGAATTTTGCGATGGAATCATCGTCGTAGCAAAGAATGCGGACTGCCCAATACTCGGGGTCGTCCTTTGTAACCTTTGCAAGTTTAAGTTTGATCGGAATACGGTCGGTTATGAGGGCTCCAAGTTTGGCAATATTTTCCTTTATGGGCTCGCTAACGTCTACATATTCGGGTCTTAATGGATAATTGGGATTTTTTCCTGCCATACAGTCCTCCTATATATTTGCTTTGATCTGTTCTCTGAGCCAATCGGCGAATTTATCGATGCCTTCGCCGGTCTTGGCACATACCGGGATAACAGTCGCATTGGGGTTGCGATACTTGATATTTTTAATGCACTCATCCATATCAAAATCAAAATAAGGCATTACATCGATCTTGTTGATAAGTACCACATCACAGATAGAAAACATAAGAGGGTACTTAAGAGGTTTGTCATGTCCTTCGGGAACCGAAAGGATCATGGCATTCTTGGTGGCGCCGGTGTCAAACTCAGCGGGACATACAAGGTTTCCTACATTCTCAAGGATAGCGAAATCAATATCGTTCTCGATAAGTTCGTCAAGTCCCTGCTTGGTCATGCCCGCATCAAGATGGCACATGCCGCCGGTGTGAAGCTGAATGGATTTAACGCCGGTCTCTTTCGCAATGGTAATGGCATCAACATCCGAATCGATATCTGCCTCCATAACGCCGATCTTAAATTCATTCTTCATTTGGTTGATTGTCTGCTTAAGCGTTGTAGTCTTTCCGCTTCCGGGAGAAGACATAAGATTTAAGAGAAAAATACCGCGAGATTTAAGCTCCTGACGGAGCATGTCAGCCTCGCGGTCATTGCTCTCGTATACGCTTTTCTTGATCTCTATTACTTTTACTTTGTCCACGTTTTTTCCTTTCAAATGAACGGTTTTACAGTGTCTTATTGATATATTATATCACTTTAATTTTGACAAATAAACAGAGCGGGACCCTCATTTCAATAGAGTTTCCCGCCCCTTTCGTATTTTACGTATCAAAAGATTGAAAAAAATTTAACAGTTTTTCTTAGTAAGCACTTTTTTGATAACGCCCTTGGGATCCTTGATAAAAAGGATGATGAGCCAAATGATAAGTGCAAACACCACAACTGCAAGACCAAGAAAAGCATCATTAAGCATATCCGCGGGAGCGGGGTTAAAGTACTCTGCTCCAAGTTCTGCATACTCAAAAATCGCATCTACGAGCCACATGAGGCTGGCTCCCCAGAACATCCAGCAGAGAATGCTGACTTTCATCTCATCCTGAGGTGCATTTTTATACCAAATGATAGTGCAGACAACTGCTGCCAATGCTGAAACCAATAAAGTCATATCTTCTCTCCTTTAGACTTTAATTAGCCGTTAACCTTATTTTCTTTTCTCTTCTCGATAACTGAGGAAACAGCTACCATTCCGATCCAAACAACGGTTACAAGGATCGCCATAGTCACGCCGACTGTTGACATCTCGTGAAGCATTTCAGCTGCGTCCTCGGGATTGCTTGCTGCGGTAAGGAAGGGGAAGAAAGGAACTACTTCACCATGCCATACGTGCTCGAAAGCAAGGAGTGCACTGCCGCCCCAAAGAAGGTTACGAAGCCACTTTAATTTTGTAGAGAAAGAAGTCTTGGTAGCGGTGATCTCGCTGGTCTGCTCCTGTCCTTCTTTGTTTGTCTTTTCTTTCTTTTCAATTCCTTTTTCTGCAAGAGTGGTGATGATAGCTTCACCTGCAGGAACTAAGAAACATGCCATAATTATGTCCTCCTGATATTTACGGAATTAACTAATGGTTGTCAATTCATTTTCCTATATTTGAAATCATTATAGCACAGTAACTAAAATCGTGACTATAGTTTCCTAAACAAAAAAATATAACCGGGACCCACTGTCCCGGTTAGTATACTTTTATGCTTAATTATTTTGAATCAGGCTGTTTTTTGAATAGATCTGTAGCCCCCCAAACAACAAGGGCTCCACCGGTAATACTAACAAGTAAAGATTCTCCCAGATTCAGGTAATACCTACCAACTTTACCTGTTTCCGCAAAAACTTGTTTAAGATTCTTATATACCTCGGAGAAAAAAGAAAAATCGCCGGCAGCTTTACAGATTCTAAGTGTAGTTCCTATTTTAATAGCCAAGTATCGCACCAAGTGCTGCCCCTATGAATCCAAGCATTACATTCTCGCTTGCATCTTTGTCTTCGATTAATTTGTTAAGCCCCCAAGATTCAATAAAGCTTTTGCTTTCCGCGCCCTCATCAACTCTTTTCCCCATAATATAAAAACAATCTCCTCTTAAACTATTTTCGTAGCAGGTATTTTATATCCTGACTCTGTCATCTCTTTTTCAAACTCCGGAATAGAAATATCCAGTTCCTCAGCGCCTATTTCAACAGTTATGATTCCCTTTGAAACTAGTTCAAAAATCATATCATGCCTTCCATTTCTGTAATTAACTCTATCGCGCATATTGATCATTCGATATTCCTCCTTCCACGCTTTGTTCTGACGTGCAAAAGCAACAGATTTATCAAGTTCTTCTGTAAAGCTGTCTCTCGGCTCACCGGTTTTTACATAGTCCAGAAAGTTTGCCAAGTCCTCGCCAATATCATTTAACATTGAATCCGGATTAAGAAAAATCTTAACTGTACCATCATTTAATCTAATATCCGGACTATCAACACACAGATTCTCAAAGCGGTAATAATGTCTTCCTTTTTCAAATATATCCTGCATACAGATAAAAATGACATAAGAATCTTTTAAATCATTGTATGATATTTCAACTCCTTTATCAAGGAGGTAATCGTCTATCCTACTCTGATAAAACCTACTTCTTTTAGGCAATTCCTTGGTGTTTGAAGCCTGCATTTCTATATCAAATACGGTGTTGATATCATCGTCAACAAATACATCAAGTCTTACTGCTTTACCATCGGGCGAATCAGCTAAGACCTTCTGTTCTTCATGGTAGCAAATACTTTTAATCTTTATATCCAAAATGATCTCAAGCAAGTGTTTACACAGTTTTTCATCCTGCATCACTTTCGCAAAAATAAAATCATTAGATAAAGTTAAACTCTCATACGTCATAATTATTCCTTTCAAATAAAAGTTTCATGCACAACAATAAACGCAGCTATCCGCCTGGCACAAATAGCCTTATCATCACTATGCAAACATAAATATTTTTTTTGGATTTTTGTTGCGAAACGCTTATCTCCCAAAAGCATTTGCATTAAGAAAATATATCTCGAGTACAGAACGACTCGACAGGAATGAAGTATACTTTATTTCTTTTTATCTAGCAAGTAATATTTTAGTTGGGGTTTCGCCCGGTCTTGCCCGGGCGTTTTTAATACGCGATTTCTCCGTCAGGAGAAATTTCCTGGAAATAAAAAATGACAAGGGGTATTTCCCCTTGTCACATTAATTGTATGAAAAAGATTCAAGGAATTTCTTTAAGCGGTCGGTTTTAGGGTCGTCGAAGAATTCGCCGGGCGCGCCTTCCTCCACGATCTTTCCCCCGTCGATAAAGATCATGCGGTCTGCCACTGCTCTTGCAAAGGAAAGCTCATGAGTAACAATGACCATGGTCCTTCCTTCTTTTGCCAGATTTATTACAACGTCCAGAACCTCCCTTACCATCTCGGGGTCAAGGGCTGCGGTGATCTCATCAAGAAGAAGAACTTCAGGATGCATCATGAGAGCACGTACTATGGCTACTCTCTGCTTCTGTCCGCCGGATAACTGACGGGGATAACTGTCCTTTTTTGAAAGGAGCCCCACTCTGTCAAGAAGGGCAAGAGCCTCCTTTTCAGCATCTTTCTTTTTGGCTTTCCTTACTTTCATCGGCGCCAGGATCATGTTCTGGAGCACTGTCTTGTGAGGGAACAATTCATAGCTCTGAAAGACCATTCCGATCTTCTCCCTTACCTTTGCGGGGGAGCCCTTGAATGGATTGATCACTTCGTCATTAAAAACAACGCTTCCCTCCTGAATGTCCTCAAGGCCGTTTAAGCATCTTAAAAAGGTACTCTTTCCGCAGCCGGAAGGTCCAACGATAACTACAACTTCTCCCTTTGATACGGTGAGGTCAACGCCGTCAAGGACTTTAAGATCGTCATATGCTTTTGTAAGGTTTTCTACTTTCAAGATCTCGTTCATTCTAGTTTTCCCACTTCTTTTCCAGTCTCTTTGATAATAAGCTTATGGGCCGGCAAACCGCAAAGTACAATAAAAATACGGTTGCATAAACTCCGAAAGCCGCATTGGGTGAACTCTTTCTGTTGGCCTCTATTATCTGCTGACCGACTTTTAAGACCTCCACGATTCCTATCATCATGATAAGGCTTGTGGTCTTGATCATTCTTGTTATCAGGTTGATTGAAAGAGGTATAAGTCTTCGAATGACCTGAGGAATGATAACGTAAGTATAAGTCTGGGTTGTGGTAAGCCCAAGGGCTGCGCTGCTTTCATATTGGATCTTCGGTATACCTGTCAAAGCGCCTCTTACAAGGTCCGCCATTTCAGCGGTTCCCCACAAAGAAAAGACGATTATGGACGCCGCCTCCGCGGGAAGATTAAGTCCGAGAGCCTTTGTGGCTCCGAAATATACAATAAACAAAAGCACCATCTGAGGCATTATCCTGATGAACTCAAGATAACCTCTGGTTATTACTTTTATCACCGGATTCTTGAGAGTCATTATGCTTCCGATAAGGATGCCGAGCACAATGCTTATAAGCACCGACACAAGGCTGATCCTCAGAGCGGTCCAGACTCCCAATAAAAGCCGGAGCATGTTGTTTCCTTTTAGTAAAACTTCAAATCCCATTAGTTTGCTCCAAACATTTTGTAACGGACTTTCTTTTCAAGTATGCTTCCTATGATGGAAATGGGAAGTAACATGACAATGTAAAATGAAACCAGTAAGAACAGCGATTCCGTAGTGTTGTAGTAAAGTCCTATCAAATCTTTTGCCGTAAACATAAGGTCCATAAGGCTTATGGCTGAAAATACGCTGGTCTCCTTCAATAAAAAGATCACATTGGCAACTATTGCGGGTACGCTCAGCGTAAAAGCCTCGGGAAGGATCACGTAGAAAAACGTTTGCCCCCTGTTCATGCCAAGGGCAGAAGCACTCTCTGTCTGAGACTTTGAAACAGCTTCAAGTCCGCTCCTAATGGCCTCCGACATATAGCTTCCGCCAAGAAGACCCAGTCCCAGTATTCCGCACAGCTCTGCCGAAATGGAAAGCCCTAACTTCGGTAGTCCGAAGTAAATAAAAAAGAGCTGCACCAGAAGGGGTGTGTTCCTAAAAAGCTCAACATAGCCTTTGAAAACCTGCGACAGGATATAAACTTTGAAATGTATGCAAAATGCCGAGAATATGCCAATTAGGAATGCAAGTGCAATGCCGATGAGGCCAATCCTTACAGTTAGGAAAAAGGCGCTGACATATCTTGGTAAATATGAGATAAGTACCTGTGTATCCATATTTATTACTGTTTACTCTTTTTTCTGTGATCAAGTTTACGTGCAACTTTTGTACCGAGCATCTGAATGATCTGGAATACTACGATCAAAAGAGCCACTGTTATGAACATGATGCTCGTCTGCCATCTGTAATAACCGTATCTCACCGCGATATCTCCGAGGCCGCCTCCGCCTACAGTTCCGGACATAGCTGAATATCCGAGAAGAAGTCCGGTGGTAATGGTAAATCCGGTTACAAGTGAAGTTCTTGCTTCCACAAGAAGTACCTTAAAGATGATCTGTATATTGCTTGCTCCCATGGCTCTTGCGGCTTCAATTACTCCTGCGTCCACTTCGTTAAGTGAACTCTCAACAACTCTTGCGATATAGGGTGCGGCGCAGATAACGAGTGGCACGATCGTCGCCGTTGATCCGTAGCTCTTTCCCACAACAAATCTGGTAAAAGGTATAAGAAGGATCAAAAGGATCAGGAAAGGTATACTTCTTATGATGTTGCAGATTATATCTATGATGCGATAAACCACAGGAAGAGGACAAAGTCCGCCTTTTCCTGTTACATATAAAAGGACTCCCAGGGGAAGGCCCAAAACATAGCCTGCCACAGCAGAACATAAAGTCATATATAGGGTATCTCTTGTTCCTTCAAGGAGCATTTTAACTATTTGAATATCCATATTTCTTTACCCCGCATAATCATTGATCTCTTCAACGGAGAGTCCCGTTTCTCTAAGATATGCAATGATATCCTCCCTTGCTTTTTCATCCTCGGGAAGTCCAAGTAGCATTTCTCCCACTGCTTTTCCGTTAATGTTTCTGGTGTCGGCTTTTAAAATATTTATGGGCTGTCCCAGCTTAAGTATGGCATTTGCCAGAACAGGTTCATAAGCAGAATTCTCTCCGAATACGATTCGGATTATCTTGTTTGTAGTAAGATTTTTAACAGGTGTGTATCTGATGCTCTTTCCGGAGATCAACTCCCTTGCCGCATCTGACTTTGGAGATTCAAAGATGTCTTCAACTCTTCCCGTCTCCACAAGTTTTCCGTTATCGATGATGGCAACCTTTTTGCAGATTTCCGTAACAACAGACATTTGATGAGTTATGATGACAATGGTTATTCCAAATTTCTCATTGATATCTTTTAAAAGCGCAAGGATTGAAGCAGTCGTCTGAGGATCCAGGGCGCTTGTTGCTTCGTCGCAAAGAAGGATCTTGGGATTTGTAGCCAGTGCTCTTGCTATGGCAACTCTCTGCTTTTGTCCGCCGGAAAGCTGAGAAGGAAATGCCTTCTCTTTATCTTCCAGCTTGACGAGCTTAAGGAGTTCCCCGGCTCTTTCCTTTGCTTCTTTTCTACTTACATTTTTTAATTCCAGAGGAAAACAGACATTTCCCAGAACATTTCTCTGTTCAAGGAGGTTAAAGTTCTGGAATATCATGCCGATTTCAGCTCTTGCTTCTCTTAATTTTTTCGAGGACAATGTTTCAAGATTGACCCCGTTAATACAGACCGAGCCTTCTGTCGGCCTCTCAAGATAGTTGATGGTCCTAACAAGAGTACTTTTTCCTGCACCGGACATACCGATTATTCCGTAGATGTCACCCTTCTCTATAGAAAGGCTTACATCATTTAAAGCAACTATCTCGTTTCCTTCCACTTCGAATCTCTTTGTGAGATTCCTGATCTCGATTTCACTCATCTCTTCACCCAAAAGGCGAGAGAGTCAAAAGGCCCTCCCGCCGCTTAGTTTGTAGTTTTGTTTGTTCTTTAATACAGTCTTAATGTATTACTTCTCAAAGAATACAACTGCTCCGTCGTAGGTATCTTCAATGAACTGCTTGATTGCATCCGATCTGAGAACTGCTACGAGAGCCTTGATCTTGTCGTCATTCTCGCGGCCTTCGTAAACGGTTACGATGTTAACGTAGGTCTTTGCTGCAACTGAATCGCTTGCTTCGTATGCGATTGAATCTTTTCCTACTGAGAAGCCTGCTTCAAGTGCGTAGTTACCGTTAAGAACTACATACTCTACTTCGTTTATAACTCTTGCAACCTGTGCTGCCTCAAGTTCTACAAACTTTACATTGTAAGGATTCTCTACGATGTCGTTTACAGTGGCGGTAAGTCCTACACCATCTTTAAGAGTAAGGATTCCGTTGTCCTGTAAAAGAAGAAGTGCTCTTGCTTCGTTGGTAGTGTCGTTAGGTACTGCAATGCTGTCGCCTTCTGCGATGTCTGCAAGGCTGCTCTTCTTTCCGGGATAGATTCCGAAGGGCTCATAGTGAATGTCACCTGCATCTACAAGGTGGGTACCCTGTTCTGCGTTGAAGCTGTCAAGATAAGGAACATGCTGGAAGTAGTTTGCGTCAAACTCGCCTGATTCTACTACAAGGTTAGGCTGTACATAATCTTCAAATTCTACGATGTCAAGCTCGTATCCGTACTCCTTAAGAATATCCTTTGCTGCTGCGAGGATCTCTGCGTGAGGAACAGGTGATGCTGCGATCTTGATGGTCTCTCCGTTTCCGGGAACGATTCCAAGATCGTTTGCTGCGGTTGCCTCTGTAGCGGTCTCTTCAGCGCCTGCTACTACTCCGCCTTCTACAACAAGGGTGTCTTCGTAATCTGCACCATAAGTATCAAGAAGGGTTGCTTCGTAGTCTGCGTGGAAGAAGTTCTCATTTCCGAGAGCCTTGATCTCATCGTTGAGCCAGTTAAGAAGTGACTCATTTCCCTTGCTAACTGCGGGTGCGATGGTGTCCTGGCTTCCAAGTGAAGGAATACCAACTACATATCCTGCATTCTCTTTTGCAAATGCGATAACTTCGGTGTTGTCGTTTGCCCATGCAACTCCGGTTCCGTTATCGAATGAAGTCTTTGCTGACGCATATGTGTCAAACTTCTGAAGCTTGATCTCGGGATAGTTCTTCTCAAGATAGGTCTCAGCAGTGGTTCCTGAGATAACGATCACCTGGTCATCTGCGCCAATCTGTGAAAGATCGGTGATAACGTTTGCCTCGGGAGAAACTACTCCAAGTGCTACATTCATGTAAGGAAGCGCGAAGTCAACCTTCTGTGCTCTCTCTTCTGTTACGGTGAAGTTTGCAAGTACGATGTCTACCTTACCGGTTTCAAGATACTCAACTCTGCTTGCTGCTTCGGTAGAAACATAATTGATCTCTACTCCGAGGTCCTGACCGATTCTCTCTGCGAAGTATACGTCGTAACCCTGATACTTGCCGTTCTCGTCAACATATCCGAAGGGGTTCTTGTCCGAGAAAACTCCGATGTTTACTTTTCCGCTTTCCTTGATTTCATCAAGTGTTCTGTAAATTCTGGCTTCATTGGTTGAAACCTCGTTGTTTGAACCGGTATTGGATCCGGTCTTTGCTACTGTTGTTCCGCATCCGGTAACTGCTGCAATAACAGCTGTGGTGGTTACCAGGCCTGCGATCAGTTTCTTAAATAAATTCTTTTTCATAACTTATCTCCTCATTTTTTATTCTTGATCATTTTTTCATTAGTTTGTTTATTTATCTTGTTCTGGGTTACCTGTTTTAGGGTATAAAAAAACCGGGGTGGTCATTGGATCCTCCCGGGCATCGGCTTAATAATCTGCGTTTAAATCAACATCGCTTCATATCCTTGCGCATGGACTCTAAGCCCTGCGCCTCGGCCTTTATTGCCCGGGAGCATGACATTCGACAACACATCATACAATTTGTTCTGCGGTATAATCTCTGCATTTGTTTTTCCCTCCTTGTTAGGATAAACCTATAATAACAGCATAACTGCTATTTGAAAAATCGTTTGAATTTATATCTCGTTATAGCTTTAGGCTATAACAGATCCTCCAGCGTTTTTGAGTCCATGTAGTCATTCATTACCTTATCAAGGCCTTCCCAAAAAGCCACAGTCTTGCACTCTGCTCTCTTTTCGCACTTGGGTGCTCCGGGAGCAAGACAGCTTACGCTGGCAAGGTCCTTTTCGGTAAGTCTTAAGATCTCTCCGATCTTGTATTCTCCGGCGGGTCGGGTAAGGCGGTATCCTCCGCCTTTTCCCTGAAGACCCACGATTAGTCCGTTTTTGGTGAGGGCAGGAAGTATCTGCTCAAGGTATTTAAGGGAAAGTCCCTGTCTAAGGGCCACGTCCTTCATGGGCACGTATCCGTCCTTTTGATTTGTTGCTATATCAAGCATTACCCTGAGTGCGTATCTTCCTCTTGTTGAAATCATTTTGATCCCTCTTCCTATTCTCCCTGCATCCGGTAGAATTCTTCTGTTTCGTCAATATCATTAACCGGCGGTTTTAAACCTTCTATGGTAATGCCGTTCTTTTCAGCATAATCCCAAAGAGCTGCGTGGATTGCCTGCTCCGCAAGAAGGGAACAGTGAACCTTTACCGGCGGAAGTCCGTCAAGTGCTTCCATAACTGCCTTGTTTGTTACTTCAAGAGCTTCCTGAACGGTCTTTCCTTTAACAAGTTCTGTTGCCATGGAACTGGTCGCAACTGCAGCGCCGCATCCGAAGGTCTTGAACTTTGCTTCTCTTACTATACCACTTTCATCGATATCAAGATACATTCTCATGATATCTCCGCATTTTGCATTGCCGACAGTTCCTACACCGGCTGCGTTTTCTATCTCACCCATATTTCTGGGATTGGTGAAGTGATCCATGACTTTTTCGCTGTATTCCGTAACCTGACTCATTTTAAGCCTCCTTGTGTTTCTTAACAAAATCCTCGTAAAGAGGTGACATGCTGCGCAATCTGTCAACGATCTGCTTCAGCGATTCTGCAATATAATCGATATCTTCTTCGGTGGTGTCCTCTGAAAGAGTCAGGCGTACTGAGCCGTGAGCGATCTCATGAGGAAGTCCGATCGCCAAAAGCACATGGGAGGGATCCAGCGATCCGGATGTACAGGCAGAGCCCGAAGAAGCGCAAATTCCTTTCTGGTTAAGCATGATAAGAAGGGACTCGCCTTCGATAAAGCGGAAGCAAAAGCTTACGTTATTGGATAGTCTCTGCTCTCTGTGACCGTTAAGCCTTGTGTAAGGGATCTCGGCAAGAACGCGGTCAATTAACTTATCGCGCAGCTTCTTTTCATAGCTTGATCTTTTTTCCATTCTTTCAAGAGCGATCTCTGTGGCCTTGGCATAACCAATGACACCTGCGGAGTTGGTGGTTCCGGCTCTCCTGCCGTTTTCCTGTCCACCGCCGTGAATAAGGTTCGAAAGCTTTACGCCTTTTCTTATATATAAGAATCCAATTCCCTTGGGACCGTTAAGCTTGTGGGCACTGGATGAAAGGAGATCGATGTTCATTTCATTAACGTCGATCTTTTCGTGTCCGAAGGCCTGAACCGCATCGGTGTGGAAATAGATCCCGTGATCGTGAGCAATCTTTCCAAGCTCCTTAATGGGCTCAATGGTTCCGATCTCGTTATTTGCAAACATGATAGAAACAAGGATGGTTGTGGGCTTAATAGCTTTTTCAAGTTCCTCGGGGCTCACAAGTCCATTCTCATCAACGGGAAGATATGTTACCTCATAGCCATGCTTTTCAAGGAATTCGCAGGTATGAAGGACTGCGTGGTGCTCGATCTTGGTGGTGATAATGTGATTTCCTTTATCCTTTAAGGCATCTGCCACACCCTTGATGGCCCAGTTATCGGATTCGCTTCCGCCTGCGGTAAAGAAGATCTCCTTTCCTTGGGCACCGATAGCTTTTGCGATAACCTCTCTTGCTTCTTCAATCTTTTTTGCGGTCTCCCCAGCTGTCTTATATGCACTTGCGGGATTCCAGAAATCTTCTGTGAAGTAGGGCTTCATAGCCTCAAGTACTTCAGGAAGGACTCTGGTGGTGGCCGCATTATCCATGTATATTAATTTGTCCATAAAAAATAATACCTACCTTTCGAGTAGGTATTATATAGTATAAAACCTATCTTGTAAATAGGTTTTATTTTCTTCTTAGTCTTAGCAGGATAGCCTCATAGGGTTCCAGCATCATCATTGTTTCGGGAAGATGCATGATCTCCCCTTCACGATTCTTGGCGGGATAATTGGAAAGGACGATCTTTGCATTGCGGCCTCTGTACTGCTTGGGTAGCACGAAAGGTATGGGTTCCTTGGCAAAGGAAACAATGACTGTGTAGCTGTTCTTTCCAAGATATCTTTCGTACATATAAACGTAGGGATGATCCGCCTCGTATTCCTTGTAATTACCAAAGAGAAGTGTTTTGCTCTTCTGTCTTATGGCAAGGCACTTCCGATAGTAATTTAAAATGCTGTCCTCATCCTTTTCCTCTGCCGCCACATTGATGGTCTTGTAATTTGGATTAAGATAGAACCATGGCTTTACCTCGGAGAAGCCCGCATATTTTTCATCATTCCACTGAACCGGTGTCCTTGCAGAATCACGGCTGGAAACATGAATGCGGTGAAGTCTCTTCTTTTCATCGTCCTTAAGATGATATTTGAAATAGTTGTTTATGGAAGAAACATCAATGTATTTATGGATGGAAGAAAGGCGAATGTTGGTCATGCCGATCTCCTGCCCCTGGTAAATAAAGGGGGTTCCCCTTAAAAACAGGTAGGAAAAGGCAAGAGCGCTTCCGCTCTCCCTGTGATATTTCTCACTGCCGTAGCGGCTGATGATACGGGGATGATCGTGGTTTTCAAGATATAGTGAATTCCACGCTTTTCCCTGTAATTTATACTGCCATTTTGACAAAGCTTTTTTGTATCTTACAAGCTTAAAAGGCCTGTACATGTATTCCGTAAAAAGGCAGTCCGCTGTCATGTGGTCAAATGAGAACATCATGTCCAAAGACTTGGTATCGCCGCTTAAATATTTAAGTGCATTGCCAATGGTTGTCATGGGACCTTCGCCAATCTGGACCGCACCGTACTCATCACAGACCTCACGGAATTCCTTCATGTATTCATGGATATGAGGGCCATCCTTGTAGTGCATCATGCTTCCGATGATGGGTAGAAAACCGATTCCGTTGGGGAGTCCTTCTCTCTTTGAGATGAAGTTGATAACATCCTCTCTGAAGCCGTCAACGCCAAGATCAAGCCAGAACCTCAGAATATTCTTTACTTCCTCGCGGACTTTAGGATTGTCCATGTTTAAGTCGGGCTGCTTTTTTGCAAAAAGATGAAGGTAGTACTGACCTCTCATCTCGTCATATTCCCAGGCGGAACCCTCAAGGATGGAATCCCAGTTGTTTGGCTCATCCCTCCAGATATAATAATCGCTGTATGGATTGTCCTTGCCCTTACGGCTTTCTTGGAACCATTTATGTTCATCCGAAGTGTGGTTAATGACAAGGTCCATTATGACCTTCATTCCGAGAGCATGGGCCTTTTCAAGGACCATGACAAACTGAGTAAGGTCGCCGTAATCGGGATGAATATTGCAGTAGTCCGAAATGTCGTATCCAAAATCTGCATTTGGAGAAGGATAAAGGGGATTAAACCAAATAGCGTTAACCCCCAATGACTTTATGTATTCAAGCTTGTCGTAAACTCCGTACAGATCTCCGATGCCGTCACCGTTTCCGTCGGCAAAACTTCGAACCCAAATCTGATAAAACACCGCTGTTTTGTACCAGTCCCTGGCTTCTGTTTTCAACTTAAATACGCCTCTTTTCTTATTTTGACCTATTTATCGCGTTATTATTTCTCTTTACGTCTGATGATCCACTCTTCCTCGGAATGGATTTCCTCTCTTATCTTCTCAGGGATGTCCATAATCTTTTTAAAACGCTCGGTAACTTCCGCAGCTGCTTCGATCAGGATATCCGACTTCTGCTTTCTCTTTTTGATAAGAGTGCCATCCTTTGCTTCTTCACGAATCTCGCCGTAACGCTCATAAGCATTCTTAACACTGTCATCCCATGAGATATAGATCTCATTCATGGCATTCTCTCCCACCTGACGAAGGGCGTTCATATCCTTGCAGACCTCATATAGCAAAGCTGCCATGGATCTAGAATTTTCTTCTATCATGTAGCCGTTTCGTGCGTGGGTTATTCCTTCCGATGCGCAGGAATCCTTGATAAGAACAGAAGCAAGGCCACATGCAGCAGCCTCCCTTACAACGATTCCGTTGGTGTCATAGGTTGAAGGGAAAAGGAAGAGATCGCATCTTGTATAGATCGCGCGAAGCTGCTCTCTGTCACGAATAGGACCGGTCAGGATGACTTTTCCGCCAAGTCCGTATTCGGAAACCTTCTGTCTAAGCTCTCCCTCGTAATCTCCGCTTCCAACAAAGACCATCCTGAAGTCCATGCCCTTGTCATGAAGTTCTTTCATGGCATCGATGATTATGGGCAGTCCCTTATAGGCCATCATTCTTCCTACGAATAAGAAGATGGGAACATCACCGGGTAGGTCATAGGCCTTGGTAAATTCATCAACTGCCTTTTGATCAGCCCTTCCCCTTGCGAAGTCAACTCCGTTTACCATTACGCGGTAATCGCCTTCATATCCGAGGCTCCTGAGATTCTCTCCCGCACCCTCTGAAACAACCCAGACCTCGTCACAGGCTGAAATATTGTTAACAAGAGCTTTCAAAGTCTCTTTCTTGAGGAAACCGTCTCCGACTGCCTTTGCAATGTCCACGTCAAACTTTGTATGGTATGTAAACACTACGGGTGCGCCGGTCTGGTACTGCAGAACCCTTGCCATAAGAGTTGACATGGCGGGACAATGAGTGTGGATTATATCGGGGCCAAACTTGGCCATTTCATCTATTTCACGAACTGATAAAAGATATCCCGTTCTGTAACCGTTGGCTATCCTCACCGTATCAAGGCTTGGATAAGCTACAATCTTATAGGGATAGATACTGTAATCCGTATCGGGATATCTGGGGGTTCCTACGATAACGTTGGAACCATGCTTCTCCGTAAGGATCCTACCGTAGTTCATTACTGTATTTGCAACGCCGTCTATAACAGGCGGAAATGAATCGTTCAAAAGGCAAATGTTCATAATTGTCTTTTGCTCCTCCCATGGTGGTCTCATTTACAAGTACATATAATTTTACCACGCTTTGGAAAAATTGTTAAATCATGAAGGGCTTGACTTTTTATCCTTGATTGAGTTATCTTAGAGAACGTCTGACAAATCTTTTTAAGGAGCAGATCATGAAAAGACCACTGTTTACGGTGTGTCTGTGCGTGATACTACTTCTTGGATCATTAAATCTGTTCGGTGTTTTTGATCACCGGGATAAAACTTTTCCATTCCCCGATAAAACCAAGTTGACAGTTTACGGAACAGTAGTTTCAAGAAGCAAAGATTCTTTTATTCTAAAAGCGATCGAAGTCTACGATTCACAAAGCAGTTACACCCCAAAAACATTTTCAAATAAAAAAATAATAGTCCGTTCGGAAGGCATTTCCGAAAATCCAAAGATCGGCGAGGTTCTGTACATTACAGGGACATACCGATTGTTTTCCCATGCCACAAATCCCGGGGAATTCGACTTTGCAGACTATAACGCAGAGCAGGGGATTGCGGGGAGTTTGTCCACCGGGGACGGGGTTAGGTGGACATTTTCCGGAAAAACTTCAAAACAAAATACACATGACGAA
>JAEEGF010859927.1_pt1 | contig 18159 bp, 12 predicted proteins | sample 9134171 | NCBI WGS metagenome assembly JAEEGF01 (sample SAMN16246542, study PRJNA631951) | gut metagenome | biome: gut microbiome; feature: rumen; material: AP-attached | host: Bos | place: Iran: Karaj | collected 2018-10
CTTCCAAAACAATTTCATGTTGCCGATGTCGAAGCGCGCGTTCTGCCCGACGGAAGGCTATATCTTTATGGGTCTTTCGATGAGCCCGGGTTTTATACCTATTGTTCCTGCCGGTACCGTGTGTTTTCAACAGACGATCCGTCTCTCGCGAACTGGAAAGATCACGGAATATCTTTTGAAAATACAGAGGAAAATCCCGGTATTTCGTGGGATCCCGCAAGCGTTCTTTACGCTCCCGACGCAATATACAGAAACGGAAAATATTATCTCTTTATGTGCGGCAACAATGATTTTGAGGGCGTTGCGGTGTCAGACACTCCGTACGGTCCTTTCAAAGATGCTAAACCGATCGTCGGTGCCGACAGAGACGGAATAGATCCCGCTGTTTTTATTGATGACGACGGACAGGCGTATTATCTTTGGGGACAGTTTGCCCTCAAAGGTGCAAAGCTTATGGATGATATGTGCACTCTTGAACCGGGTTCGATCAAAACAGGCATACTTACCGAACAGGAGCACGGTTTTCACGAAGGCTCATCCATCCGTAAAATAAACGGAAAATATTATATCGTCTATACCGATATTTCGAGGGGGCGCGCCACTTGCATGTCATATGCGGTTTCGGATAATCCTCTCGGTCCCTACAAAAAAGGCGGGGTTATAATAGACAACACGCTTTGCGACCCGCATACATGGAACAACCACGGCTCTATCTGCGAATACAAAGGACAGTGGTATATCTTCTATCACCGTTCGTCACGCAACAGCGATAAATGCAGACGTGTGTGCGCTGAACCGATAACCATCAATCCCGACGGTTCGATAAACGAGGTTTGCATGACTTCCCAGGGGCCTGAAGGACCTGTTTCAGCATTCAATGAGATAGATGCTTCGTGTGCATGCCGTCTGAAAGGCAACGCATATATTACAGAAGATAAACCCGGAAGCGAAATTCTTGCAGGATGCGGCGGAGGCAGCTGGAGAGGGGCATGGGCGGAATACAGGTATATAGATTTCGGCAGCGGAGTTGCTTCCTGTTCCATGAAGGCGTCAGGCAAAGGCGTTATCGAAATCAAAACAGACGGCTCTGACGAAACAGTCTGCGCTGTAAAAATAGATTCTGAAAACGGATTTGCGGTTTTCAGCGCACCTGTCAGCAAAGAAATCAAAGGAATACATCCGCTATGGCTTTTCTTTGACGGTAAAGATATGTCTCTTGATTCATTTGTTTTTGCATAACTGATAATAAAACGACTGTATTGTTATTTAAGCAATACAGCCGTTTTTTCGGCATACTATATCTTTTTTATGAATTTATGTGTTTTCGGAGACAAAAATGCACGATTTACTTAAAGACAAATCCGTTATATTTTTTGACCTGGGTTATACTCTTTTATATCCCGCTTCGGGGGACTGGACATTCACAAATAAGTTTTGTGAAATTGCCTCAGGGCGGCTTGAAAAATGCGACCCCGAACTTATCCTGAAAGCGCGGGCACAAGGCGCCGACTATCTCAATAACCATCAGCTCCTTCATAATGAAACGGAAGAAATGGAGCAATTTTTCCGGTATTACAGGATGATATCGGATATTCTCGATCTTAAGCTGACGGAAAACGAAATTGAAAAAATATCGCACGACCGCACATACAATACAAACAATTATTTTCTTTATCCCGATGCGCTTAAGGTCCTTCAGACGCTTGGCAAAACACACCGCCTCGGCATTTTATCCGATACGTCTCCGAGTATTGAATTAAAACTTCAGGCTTTGAAAATAAGACAGTACTTCGATTTTGCCACATACAGCTTTGACGTCGGCGTGTGCAAGCCCGATTCCCGCATGTATACGGATGCCCTTCAGAAATGCGGATGTGATGCAAAGAAAACGGTTTTTATAGACGACAGACCTCAAAATCTTGAAGGCGCAGCAAAATTCGGCATTGCGCCTGTTCTGATCGCGGCAAACCCCGCATCGGATATAGAAACGCAATATCCCAGGATCCGCTCACTTTCGGAACTGCTTTGATTTTTCCGTAAATTCCTTTTGTGTTATTTTAACCTTAGAATCATTATTCTTTCGGAGCATTTGTTCCCGCGAGAGTTATCAAAAACAGATGAAAAATATAAAAGCCGCCTTAACTTTCAATGTTAAAGCGGTTTTTAATAACAGATGCCACGGCTGTTTTTTTATTTCGTTGTGCCAAAATTCGGAATTATACTTGACAAAAAATGTTCACCGTGATATAATAGAAAATAAGAAAATTATGAAATCCGCTTACCCCAACATAACTTTTCCGAAAATCATTTCGGCTTAAAATACAGCAATTAAAAACGAAACAGTGAAAAACATCATTTATATCTCCGTCTGTATCTTCCACATCAAAAACAGTTTTGAACAACAGTAATATATTTTCCCGGGAGGAAGCTTATGAAAAAAGTACTGAAATTTTTCGCATTACTTCTGATTTTCGTTTTTGTTTGTTCATCATGCACTCAGGAAGCGCTGGAGATAATTCCTGAATATGAGTCAAATCTGGGCAGTATAAACCTTGACGGATATACAGTGACCTGGGGCTTTTCAATGGACCGTTATCACTCAAACGTCGAGAATGTCTTTGGGTTTATTCCGGGTTCTGTTTTTGCGGATCAGGTAATGGAACGTAAAAAACAGGTAGAAAATGACCTGAACTGCGTTATTTCCGTAGATAACGATTCAAGTTCATGGATAATTCAGGACCGTCTCAACGCTTCCATAGTTTCAGGCTCAAGACTTTACGATATTGCAACGTCCGACTCAAGCATGCTCCGCGGAATGGTAAGGTCAGGCGGATATCTTATCGGTCTTTCGTCGTATCTTGATGTCGAAAATACCGACAAATGGGGCACTCCGAATATGCTTTACTCAATGTTGTGGAAAGATGATCTGTACGGGGTAGTTCCTTTCGCATGGCCGGAGCTTCTTTATTCAACAACGGGTCATATAATTGCCGTAAACGAAACTCTGGTATCTCACCTTGCGCAGCCCGATCCTCGTGAATTTGTTGAAAAAGGCGAATGGACCTGGGATAAATTCGAAGAAATCCTTCACGCATACACATATCAGGATGCAGGCAGGACCGTTTACGCCATGAACACGCACAATGCGTATTTCGCAATGAATATGTTCCTTTCAAACGGTGTTACATTTTCGTCTTTTGAAAATGGACAGGTAGTATGCGGCGTTTATACCGATCCGGGAAGAGTTGCGCTCGAACGTGCAAAGTCCATTCATAACGAAACATGCAAAGACTGTTTTTATCCTGAAGATTCTTCGTCAAGCGATATCTTCCTGAACGGAGATTCTGTAATGGTGGTAGCTTCTCACGGCGGGCTGATAAGCACTTCAGACTCCCTTATGTATAAAATTGATAATGTGGGTATTCTTCCGTTTCCGCTCGGACCGAATGCAACTCCCGGCATATATCGCTCATACTATGAACAGATCGCCTTTACAACAGTTATTCCGGTCAATACATCAGATGTTCAGGCTGCCGCAGTCGTTCTTTCCGCAATGTTTGAACCGTTCCCAGGTCTTGAAACTAAGGACGATATCGCGGAATATCTTGCGACTCAGACATTCTTTGACATCCGTGACGCAGAAGTTTTTATAAACACAGTCACAAACACTGAATACGGCTTTTTCTGGGAAGGCGGAAGAAGCGCCATAGAGACAGCTATCAACGCAAACACGTCTGTTGCGCAGATTCTTGAATCAATGCAGGACAAATACGATCAGATGGTTGAAGAGTTCCTTGTATACCATTATGCAGGCAGAGAAGCAGTATACGGAGAATGATCTGAAAAACACAAAACATATTATTAAATAATATTTAAGGCTCCGCGGCTGACTGTGATGTCAGTCGGGAGCCTTTTTTCAGCTGACTTTTCTGATATCCTTTTTATAGAGCAGGATGTATGCGCATAAAAATACGGACAAGCCGAAAACTGCGGCAAGGCATTCGAGCGCCGGTGAAGGAATACTGATAACGCCGAAAATATTCAGCGCGAATATGAAGTCAAATGCAGTATGAAGAATTATCGCAAGAGGATACAGAAAAAAACGTTTCTTGTCGTTGCTTGCGTAAAATACAAGAATCGATGCTCCGATGTGGAACAATACCGCAAATATACGCACGGCAAAATCATCAGCAAACTCCGCAAATGAAAAAGAAACAAGCATATTTACAATAGCTTCAATATTTTCCGCCTGTTCCGGAGCCTGCGATAATGCCATATCTGTTACGGCACCAAAAGTTCCGGAATTGATCATAACTGCATATGCAATATATTGGATATACGTAATTCCCAATATCAGAACAACTTCAAAGCCGCCGTGACCGATGCCGTAAGAGATCGAAGTTTCTCTGTTTCTTCTTTTCTTCAGAATCGTCTTAAATGCAAAAAAACGGCCGGTTTCTTCGAATATCCCCGGGAAAAGCCCTGCTGTAAGCGCGAGCAGAACAGGGTTTTCATTCAGAAAGCGGCTGACGGCATGTTCTGAAAGCCCCATTGCCGAAGGGAAAGCCAGCACGTTCTGTATTGGCTTTTCAATGATCAGTGCAAACAGTAAAAAAATTGCCGCGCCGACGAGTATCGTTGAAAAACGTTCCTTTTTTCTGATTTTCCATATTATTGCCGCTATAATGGGCAGAAGAATAAAAACTGCGGCACCCATTGTAAGCCATACAAATGATGTGCCTTGAACATAGGCATTTTCAGACATATCATCTTACCTCATCTTCTTTTTTGCCGAGGACTTTTTTCTGCCAGCTCCATTTGCCGCATTCAGGACATTTCATATATCTTGTTCTTCCTATATGCATGGCAAGATTTGTCTGCCAATAGGTAGGCACATGCCTGTGACGGCAATTTCCGCACTCATAATATCCGGCTTTCTGCTCAATGCCCACAGCTATAAATGCAACTGCAAGAATCATAACGAGAGCAAATGCTATCAGTGATATCCTTAACCATACAGGCATTTCCACAAAAGACGCAATGAAGCACATAGCTATACCGGATACCGTAGCCGGAACGCCTATCATGTATTCCGTATTAAGCATCTGCCTGTTTTTTTCCTCAACCTGCCTTCGCATTTCGAGAAGGTTTTCTTCTGCCAGTTTATTATATGATTCAGCCATGATCTTTTCGCCCGATAAGAGCTCATTGACGTTGATTTTCAGAATTTCGCAAAGCTCCAGCATGATCCCTGAGTCAGGCATAGACCTCCCTGTCTCCCATTTCGAAACCGCGCGGTCGCTTATTCCGAGCTTTTCGGCAAGAGCGGCCTGAGTCATGCCCTGTTCCTTTCTGCATAATGCTATAAATTTTCCGATTTTGATCTGATCCATATCGGGCTCCTCCTTTCATGGTTCAATTATATCATAAATCACTGCGTTTTAACACGAACCGTCGGTTGATATTCAGCCTTTCAACCGACGGTAGTACTAAAATCATTGCTTTTTCAAACACTGTTGCAATCGCGCAGTTACATATCAGGCAAAGACATATAACTGTTTATTCCCTATCAGGGTATAATTATTGATCTGTTTCGATTTTGTTCTCACAGATCAGATTTGTTTCTGCCTTACATCCGCTCAACGCTGTTTTTCAAGAATCAAAACATCATAAGGATTCAGCTCAACAGTATTCTGATATTCAATTCCTGTCAGAATATCTGTCATAGGCTCGGCAAGTTCATATGAAGCGGGACGATGAGCCGTTTCTATAAGAATAAGACCTTTTCTGTCTTTGCCTTTTCTCGGTATGACGCATACAGAGCCTGCCTTTTTGGAAACTTTGATGCCGTTTTCTTCACAAACGCGCACAATAAGCTTTTGCCAGTCAGCGCAAGACGGGAATGTGCCGAGAAGCCATACGGTTCCTTTGCCGTATCTGCATTTCTGAAGCACCGTTCCTCCGTTAAGAGACTTATAGTCACCGCAAACTTCCGTCAGGGGCTCCGCACCGTCTGCAACGGAGTATACTTCCTGCCAGATATTTGCGGAAAAAGGTGAATTGTCTTTCCATTGAGATCTGACATATCTGCCCGAATCAGGCATTGCGGCTAAAAGGCTCGCACCCGTCATTCTTTCCAGTCTTCCGAGCGCTCTGTCCGTGAAATGAGTTCCTGCGGCGGTCCGAATATCTGTCATCGGGCCTGCTATCCATGTTCCGCCGTTCTTCACCCATTCCTCAATATGTTCTCCCAGGTTTTCGTCTTCAAGAGACATAACAAGAGGAGAAATAAGCACTTTGTATCCGGATAAATCTTTTTTTACACCTATAACATCCGTACGAATACCGAGCTGTTCGATCGGACGATAAAAATAATCCATCAGTGCGGGATAATAGCTCAGACCTCTTACCGTTGGCTGAACTTCAAACATCTGCCATGCAAGAGACGTAAAATTCATGGCGATCTGAGTGCTGACTTCAGTTTCATTTAAGAATGATTCGGCTTTTTTGAATTCTGCGGCAATCTGTTGAATCTCATCAAACATCGGCAGCGGACGTCCGTTTGCATAGATGACTGCCCCATGGACCAGCTCATGAGCTGCCCAATGTTGTCTCCATAGCCAGTAAAGGTTTGCTTTTCCGCCAAGTGCTATCGGGAGCCATGAATTGACACGGCAGAATCCTGCAGGTTTGACGATCTGATCCATTTGATTGTTGCCGTTCCAGCTCGTTGCGGTTTCAGTATTCCAGAACGGACGGCTTCCCGCAACGGTCCTCAAATAATCGAACCAGAACGGCAGGTCGGGCAGAGTTGACTCATCATTGTAATGGTTAAACATTACTACATCCAAAGGTTCGCACATTTTTTCATACCCAACGCCGTTCAGCGGCATCATGTCCGTGCCTATGGGAGCATCTGTATACTCTTTTAATATGTCACGCTGCATATGAATGAATTCGATATCCGAATCGTGAGTAAACGCCCTCCATGCCTGTCTCAGATGCGGGTTCTGCCATCCGCTGACGGGCATGGGAATATCGTCAAATGAGGAATATGCCTGACTGAATATTTCATTGTTCCATGCTTTGTTGAGCTCGTCTATTGTAGTAAACATTTTTTGAAGATAAAGGTGAAATTTCTTTTCACATTCATCACACACGCAGTCGCCTGAATATAATTCATTGTCAAGCTGCCAGCCGATTACGTTGGGGTCGGAACCGAATTCCTTGCCTAGCTGACGGATTATCTTTTCACTTTCTTTACGATATGCGGAATTGTTTGAACAGCAATGCCTTCTGCCTCCGTGAGGCTCTCTCTGTCCGTTCGGATGAAGTATGGCTGCTTCGGGATGTGCTTTGAGAAACCAGCGCGGAGGAGTTGCCGTAGGCGTGCCGAGTATAGTTTTTATTCCGTTGGCGGCCAAGTCGTCAACTACTCTGTGGAGCCATGAAAAGTCGTATCTGCCGGGCTCGGGTTCACATTTATGCCATGCGAATTCTCCGATTCTCATTACATTCATTCCGGCTTTTTTCATCATTGCTATGTCGGTTTCGCGTTCGCTTTCAGGCCATGTTTCGGGATAGTATGCTGCGCCGAAAAGTACAGATCCATTGTCCATATTATTCCCTCCTGTTTTGTCGTCCGGTTTTATACGGATGTTTTTTTATTATTTTAATTTATTATCGGTAAAAAACTGCTTCGGTATCTGCGGGGCGCCGCAACGGAAAGATGTGTGATTTCTTATTTAAGCTCACCGTATTTTTCATCAGAAACCGCTTCCAGCCATTCGTTGGATGTCTCTTCTCCGGCAACCTCGATCGCAAGGTGCGAAAACCATGAGTCCGGAGCGGCTCCGTGCCAGTGCTTGACCTCGGGAGGAATGTTTATTACTTTGCCTGCAGTCATTTCCACTGCATCTTTGCCCCATTCCTGATAATATCCTCTGCCGCCTACACAAATAAGTATCTGACCGCCTCCGCTCTTTGCGTGGTGTATATGCCAGTTGTTTCGGCACTTCGGCTCAAACGTTACGTTATATACGGGTACCTGATTTGTTGAAACCGGAGCAAGATAGCTTTGACCCACAAAGAATTCTCCATACGGATTCGGTTCTCCTATCGGAAAACAGATCGTATTCTGATAACGGTCTTTTTCCGTCTGTTCCGGTACTTTCTCGTTCCACACTTCCTTTGCCAGCCTGAATACCGCCCAGGCTTTCGGCCAACCTGTATACATTCCGGCGTGAGTAATGATCTCTGCGATCTCTTCTCTTGAAACTCCGTTTGCCTTTGCGTTCTTCAGGTGATATGTCAGGGACGAATCCGTTATGCCCGACGCCATCAGACTTACCACAGTGATAATACACTTTGTTTTTACATCTATCGCGTCCGAGTTCCATACTTCGCCGAAAAGCACATCGTCATTTAAATGCGCAAACATCGGCGCAAAATCTCCCAGCTGATCTCTTCCCGCGGTCTGAACGATTTTTTTACTCATATGCGGCAATACCTCTTTTCTTATTTTCTTATATATCTTTCATCTTTTGTATCTTTTTCCGGTCCTTCAAACCGTTCAACGGTCATATGCAGATCATACTTTTCACGAAGAGACGAAATGGTTGTCATCATTGCAGATGCGTGATGAGCATCTATCGCTTCCTGATTTTCCCACATATCGATCAATAATACCGTTTCAGGATTGTTCATCGGAAAATAGTATTCATATCTGATATTGCCTGCTTCAGCTCTTACAGCGTCGGCGGTCCCGCTCATTTCCATCTCTTCGGCAAATTTACGTGCGCTGCCGTTTTTGCCCGTATATCTTATATTTATTGTTATCGGCATAATATTTGCCCTCCTCTTATCATCCGTGACCTTCGATGAGAGGCCTCGAATGCAATTATTTTTGTTTGATTATCGTTGTATCACATTATCTGTCTTTCTTTGCAGACTTCCGCACTTCCTCATGGTAGAAGTAGTTGCATACGACCGGCGGTTCGCCGAAGGGCGAACGGTGCTGATCGTCGTCACGGATATACAACATGCCTTCTTTCGCTGTGTACTCCCGTATCTTCTGATCGAGAGCGATCCAGTATTCACGGCGGCCTTTTGTATAAATATCATAATACAGACCGTCAAGATCCGGACGATGCTCGTGTATCCAGTCAAGTATTATCGCTCTGTAATCGCCTCGCAGATTAAGATTTTCCAGCCAAACGAGATTGCACTGATGTTTTACACGTTCGATTATTGCGATAACATCCGTGATACCCGGAAATATCGGTGAGATAAAGCAGGTAGACTGAATGCCCGCATCATAAAACTGACGCATTGCTTCCAGTCTGCGTTCAATGGATACTGCTCGGTCCATCTCTTTTCTGAAATCCTCATCCAGCGTGTTGATCGACCATGCCACATGTGCGCTCGGGAACTGCTTTATCAGGTCCAGATCACGAAGAATGAGATCGGACTTCGTTGAAATGCTGATGCTGATCCCGGTAGGAAGAAGCTGTTCAAGTAATTCGCGTGTGCGGCAGTATTTCTTTTCCAGGGGCTGATAGGGATCCGTAACCGAGCAGAAAAATGCTTCTTTTCCTGCGTATTTACCCGGTTTGTCGATTTTGGGCCAGTATTTCACGTCAATGAATTCGCCCCACGGTTCGGGGTGGTTGGTAAAACGCTTCATAAAAGACGCATAACAGTATTTGCATGCGTGTGTGCAGCCAACATATGGATTGACTGCAAAATCCGACACAGGCAGATTTGTTTTTGTCATTATATTTTTTACATCGATATCCTTAATTATCATTGTTGCCTCCGTTTTTATCTGTCTCTGATGACGGCAGAATAAATTTTTGATCGGATAACTACATATACGCGGATCTCGGGCTATCGTAATTACTTTTGCTCTGATTTTTTCGTTTGACGACCCCGATTTTTCTTTTCCGCCGCTCTGAGGAATAAATTCCACATCATCCACATAAGGTGGAAGATTATGATAACGAGAACCGTATATATCGCAGCCCTCAGATACAGATTTTCCGGAATAAACGGTATCTTCAATCTCAGAAACATGTAACTTGCAGGCGGATAGGTCTCCGTCATTAGGATTGCAGGAATAAGCACTATAAACAGCGCTCCGGAAGCTATCCAAATATCCCGGTAGCGCGGGCGCATTCTGTGAACGATCATCATATACAGCGTGCCGAATATCGGCAGAAGATGCTCTCCGAAATACTGATAATAGCGGAAATATGTCGGATCCGCCTCTGTAAGAACGGTTTGCGGGATAATGCATGCCAATGTTGCGCCAAAAAGGGTAACAAAGAAATTGATCCCGAAAAGTGTGGGAAATTTGCTCGTTATCATAAACATGCAGGTTATCATACCTACGTCGCATACCTGAAGAGGCAGCCTCGTCATCATGGTAAAGTCGCCGTAAGTGTTGCCGACATAGAGGAGTCTGATATAAAATCCGAATTCCATCAGAAACATGCAGAAAGAAAGCACATAGCGCAAATGAGCTTCATATTTCATGTTGCGTATAGAGTTTCGTTTTTTCCACACAAGAAAAACGAGGGCGGCACAAACAATAAGCGGAATAAAATGCATCAGGGTATACGGTTTGAACGTTCCCGCAGGACCGAATCCGAAAAATCCCTCCGAATAATATGTATAGTATCCGCTCATGAGTTTGCGACATTCTCTTCTGTGCGGTAGTATTCGTCAATATATATTTTACACAGTTCTTCGATGGGAAGACCGCTTTTGTATTTTTTCTCCATCATAGTCAGAATTCTTCTGGGTACAGTCAGTTCTCCGCCGATGTCGTGCTGTCTGTCAATTGCGGCAAGCGCGGCGACTGCAGACTGTATATCTTCAAACGAAAAAGTGTCTGCCTGCTGATAATAGCGCTCAAGCGATGCTTTTCTTTGTTTATGAACGGCATTATGGGCAAAACGCAGAAGATTTGATACCGCAAGCCCTATTATGAAAATGATGATCAGAACGACCGGTATCGGCAGGTATTCCAATATACGGTATATCTGATAATGATCCCTCCAGCCGCCTGCATCCTCTCCGATCAGAAATACCATTACGGTATAAAGCAGAGCGTAAGACATCAAAGGTATTATTGCGATAACGGATGACTTGAAATCAAGCGTGTGATCTGAATTGATAAAAATAAACAGCAATATTGAGAGTATGGGGCATAGCGTGTGAATTATAATGTTGTGCCGGTAGACCATTACTCTGTATAATCCCACGGCAGACGACAGCACTGTGATGGCGATCACGAACGTGATGGTCACGCCGCATATCGCCATATACAGAAGATTTACAAACCATCTGGGAAGGTGATAATTGTGATATCGTAATCCGTCTACGCAAAAAGGTATGCACATGGCGGCAACTATCGCCACAGACACGTTTGATAGTATCGTGAAAAGATGAAATGATTGCCAGCCTACCTCTTTGATCAATTCATTCGGAGAGGCAAGCAGCTGATAAACAAATGCAAAAAAGACCATCACACATATTGCAATGCATACTATGACGGCAAGAATGCACCGTATATTGTTGATTTTAAGCGCGTTGAGTTTTTCGTTTTGCCTCGTTTTTTTCATTGATCCGTTTCCTCCGGAACTGACGGTAAAAATATTTGAACCATTCAATGCGCCGTACTTTTATACACGCAAACCGCGACCGTGTTACTGCTATTGCGGACATCTGAGTTGATGTTTATATAAAAAGGTGCGTTTCGCTTTCGGTGAAGTACGACGGCAATATATATTATTATACCATAAGTTTACGCTTTTTTCAAGATACGCAGATAAAAATGCTGTGACGGTTAAGCTTCTCTGATATCTTGCTGAAAAGCGTAAAAAAAAGCCCGGAGCGAGTCCGGGCGGGGTGTTATTTGGCGTTTTTTACTAAGAGGTACAGGATGTAAAAGGGGAGAGCAATAATTGCAAAAAGTATCAGGATCAAATTTTCAAGCGCGTTGCGCTGTCTGCCATTCATGTTGATCACCTCATGTTAATTATAAGTTGTTGTCAAGCGGTCAATATTTTATCATACAAGGAAAAACGGATTGCAAAGACGTAATCAGTCATGGAACAGTTCTTCATACATTTCAAGTGTTTTGTATGCCGGAACGAGGTTCTTTTTCGCCGCTTCGATTGCCGGTCCCTTATAAGTGTCGACCATTTTTGTTACTCCGTCCACAATATGCTGGAAGATACCGAATCCTCGGCTGTTGTCGTGGAAGAAAGGCTTATCGCCGAGAGACATTTCAACAAAATATTCAGCGTCGCGCACGTCAAGGAAATAATTTCTGCGCAGATATTCTATAACCTGATCCTTTGTCTCATATCCTTCAAAAGGATCATATATTTTGTCAAGAATAAGAGCGGATATTTCAACATCTTTTGCCGTTATAGGTATCGCGAGGGTAAAGTCCGCGGAGGAGTAGCTTGTTTTCCAGTCGTTCGGTCCTTTTGCGCTCGGTCCGCACGGAGAGGGCACGATTCCGAAATTATCCATTCTGAACGCCACGGAGTCAGTGGTAGATACGATCTCATATGCGCTCAGATACTGCATTACGGAATTGCCGCTTATGAATTTTTGCAGAGACGGCTCCGTATCTATATTGCGGCCAGCAGGACCGTTGTAAACTTCAAATGTCCAGTTATACGCCTCAATTGCATTCGGCGCAAAATATCCGATCTCAAAATCATCATTGCCGTTGAACGTAATAAAATCAAAACCGTTGCATATTGCAAGCGAACGTGCAGTCTGTCCCATTCCTGCACACAGAGAATAAACAAAATTGTTGGCATTATCTGTAAATGCATAGTTCAGCAGACAGTCCTCAAACGTATCCCAGTTCCATTCTCCGCGTTCGTAAAAATCTCTCGGGTCGGTCGCCGAAAGCTTGTTTACAAGATCTTCGTTTACTACAAGGACCTCATCTATTGAGTTCGTGAGTCTCATAGGATGCATCGCGGGAAGAACTCCTATTATAGCTCCGTCATACATTGTGGAGATGCGCATATATCTGCTTCCCCACTTCGTTTCATCAAAAACATCAAGATTTTCGACTTTTGTCAGATCCTGAAAAGCGTATGTTTTGAGATAATTATATAAAAAGAACGATTCTTCACTGATAAAATCAAAGATATAAAGGCCCGCTGCTGCGGAGCTGAAAGCGAGGGAGCCCGTTCTTTCAACATAGTCGAATCTGAGCTTGCAATTGTATTTGTTTTCAATATCGCTTATTCTTTTTGCTGCAAGGTCCCCGAGGTCGGTATCGTAAGTATAGGTCAATACCGAGTTTTCGCCCTCAAAGAAATAGTCCGGAACCATTCCCATAACAAGTGTCTGACCGTTCAGATCAGCAGTATTTTCAAATTCGTCGCTATTGTATTCGGGAACGATCTCTTGTTCTGCGGTCGCGCAGGCAGAAATAAAAACCATGAAAATAATTGCGATAAGAAGTATGCGATGATTTTTCATTGTTATGCTTCCCTTCGTTTTTTATCACTATTATTTTACACGAATGCACGAAAAAAGTCAATACCACGGCGTAAGAATTAAAATAAAAAAGCACGATTTTCCGTATTAAGAAAATATCTCAGAGATTATTTGCATTAATGCCGGTTCGGACTGCATAAGCATTTCATGCGCCGATTGCCTGAAAACACAAAAGGCTTTTGCAGTCCTCACTTGCGGCAGGACAGCAAAAGCCCTTCATTATTCGGTTTATGGTGTGATTTTATTCAAAAATAAAGGAATCTACAGATATGTCTTTACCGTCAAAGAAAAGCCATACGGCGTGAACTCCGGTCACCGCTGCAGTTACGGGCGCCTTGAATTCGGCAAATCCGTTTTCGGAATCTGTTTCCGCAACACACACCGCTTCATCCGAGCCGCTTACCTTTACCAGTATTTTTCCCTTTCCTGCCGCCTTTATCGTGCAGGAAGAAACACCCTTGCCGAAATCGATGTATTTATATTCCGCCCAGGCGCCGCGCCAGCTTCCGCCGCCGCATCCCGCAAGCATTTCTCTGCCTTTTTCTTCGCAGTTTTCGGTGATATACGCGTTGCCCTTAAGACGGCATGCGCATGAAGCTTCAATACGGCTGAATGCCGAGATCGGACCCTGCGCTCCCTGAGAAGTCATGCATACCTCGTCTATTGTTCCGTCCGGATTGATGGTTATCGGTTCTACGCAGACGCGTCTGCAAAGGTCGGAATTTCTGGACGAACGGTGATAGAAGATATACCACTGTCCTTTGTATTCGCAGATCGAGCCGTGATTGTTCCAGGTACGTGCATCGCAATATGTATTGTCTATAATGACACCGCGTCTCGTATACGGTCCTAACGGAGATTTTGCGGTTGCGTAAGAAAGACATGTTGCGCGACCGCGAGAGATATCGGTATAAACAAGGTAGTATGTTCCGTTGATCTTGCGCAGGGAAGAACCCTCGTGAAAACCGTGCTCCTGCTCGGTAAGAATATCTCTCTTTATTGAAGATATATCGAGAGTGCACATATCTTCATTCATTTTTGCACCTCTGAGCGTAAACTGACCCCAGAAAAGATAAGCCTGTCCGTCGTCGTCAATAAAAACGGAAGGATCTATGCCGTCACGGTTTGCGCCGGGAATCGGTTTGGCATCCTTGAAAGGACCGTACGGCGTATCCGAAACGGCTACTGCCTCGCAACCGCCGTCGCCACAGACATAAAGATAGTATTTGCCGTTTCTGTATATCGCGTCAGGCGCAGCAAGAGATGTTCCGGGGATCCATGGCAGACCCGGTTCGTCTTTTGTGTTGCGAAAAGATACTCCGTGATCCGTCCAATTGGCAAGGCTGGGGTCATCGGTTGAAAAAACGCGGTATTCTTCGGAACAGTATGTCGGTATCTCAGGCTTATCGTAAGACCCGTAAATATACAGACGTCCGTCAGGCATAACGCGAGCTTCTACATCGGGAATATGAAATTGTGCGGGAAGAATTGGATTCATTGTATTTCTCCTACTCTCATATAATAGTTCTGTTTGATGTCATTTTTTGATTTGTCTCAACAGTCTATAAGCTGCGGGGCTTACTGAAGAGCGATATCGAGAAAAAGCATTATGGTTTATTTTTACTGCTTCTGATCGCTTTGATGATCTGAAGTCCGTCGGTTTCCATTCCTTTGATTTCACCGTAAAAATAGTGCGTTGGTATTAAAGACAGTATCAAAAAAACAGATTTATGAAAAGAGCGCTGCTGATAAAAAAAATCGATAGCGCCAGAAGATATGATTGTAAAGCTTAATGATATTCATCCGAGTTTAAACGGTATCAGCTCAACAACTGAAAGCAGAGATATCGCCGGTCCTCCCGAAGGAGTTGCGATCAGTTTGGCGGTTGTATCTATCCGACCGTCATCCCGTAGCCTTATGCCATCGGCATAACGCCTTTATCATGGCATTGTAAACAGTATACTGCTTCAACACGTCACAATATGTTCGTTTTGTTGCCGAAATCTGCCAACGTTTGAGGAAATGAAGTCTGCCTGATTAAACATTTTTATCCTTGAATTTTCCGATATTGCAATCTGTTTCTGATATTATACAGTTTGCAGGCGGTTTTGTCAAGTGTAAATACAGTAAAGTTATTTAGTCATTTGAAATTATTATCATGTATGAGAAAAAATCTTTGAATAATCGTTTTGGTGTGCTTGTTGTATTGCCTGATTCCCGTTTTTCATTTATAATGAACGAAAAATTGGATAATCTTACGGAGGATAGTATGAAAAAGACCAGGATTACGGATGTAATTATATCGAAATTCAGAAAATATCTTGTATTGCAGGAAAAAAGCGATGCAACAACAGAAAAATACTGTCGTGACGTTTCGGCGTTCGCTACGTATGTCGGCAGCTCTTATATTTCAAAAGATATGGCGCTCGAATACAAAAACAAACTCAAAAACGACGGATACGCCGCAAAAAGCATCAATTCAATGATAGCAAGCATAAACAGCCTGTTCGTCTTTCTCGGCTGTCCCGAACTAAAGCTTAATGCCATAAAAATACAGAAGCAGATATTCTGTCCCGAAGAAAAGGAGCTTTCAAAGGCAGAATACGAAAGGCTCGTTTGGACGGCAGAAAAACATCGCAATATACGACTGTCGCTTATACTGCAAACAATATGCAGCACGGGAATGCGCATAAGCGAACTGAAATTCATTACTGTGGACGCGGTAAAAAGAGGGGAGGCTGTCGTGGCATGCAAGGGAAAGACAAGGACTGTGTTTATCGTGCGCGATCTGAGAAAAAAACTGCTCCGATATATGTCGGAGCAGGGGATAAAATCTGGCAGTATATTTGTAACGAGAACCGGCAGGGAAATAGGCAGAACGAATATATGGAGAGAGATGAAAAACCTGTGCAGAGAAGCAAATGTAGACCCAAGAAAAGTCTTTCCTCATAATCTCAGACACTTGTTTGCCCGTATTTTTTACAAAATAGAAAAGGATATCGCAAAGCTTGCGGATATCCTCGGCCATTCAAATATCAACACTACACGCATTTACATCATTTCTACCGGTATCGAACACCGCAGACGTATGGAAAACATGCACCTTGTGTTATGACATAATTTGCATTATGTTGTTTTGATTTCATATTTAACCAATCAATGTTATCATTTTTTTTCTTAACTGTCAAGACAAAAACCATAAAAAGACAAAAAGTAACAAAATTGTCAAAAAAAGCTGCAGTCCGAAACAGACCTCCCTGTCTTAACCATCAAATAGACAAAGAGGTCTTTTGATTAATCCTTTTTTTTGATATTTACCTCATTTTATACCTCTCATTCGGTAATTTCATTGTTGTATATACAACATAATGCAAATTATGTCGTAATAATTCTGAAAGGAATTGAGAAGTATGAAAAAAATAATGGTTGTGTTTTTGTCGATCATGATGATCGTGTCGCTTGCGGCAGCATCTTTTGCCGACGGCGCAGCATTGTCATGTTCAGTAACGAACGATCAGCTTAACAGGGGAGATACGGTAACTGTAACGGTTGCCCTTTCGGGTGCACCAGATGTGAAATCAATGAACTTACAGTTCGATATCCCGACTGATGTATTCACCGTAGATGGCGCTTGGAGCATATCAGGCACCATTACTAATTTTAATAAGAGTAAAAATCTCGCGGTAATCGCGTTTGAGTCTCCGACGAATATAAACGGAAGCATCTTTACGCTTAATCTTACTGTTAAAGATGATGCAGCATACGGGGATTATAATGTAGAAATGACTCCTATAGTAAAAGTATCATCCGAAGCAGGTGAAACAGAGGTTACGTGCGCAGGCACATCCGTAACGCTCTCAATAATCGATCCGTCCTGCCATCATGAAAACATGACTTTCCACGAAGCGAAAGACTCTACCTGCAAAGAGCAGGGCTGGGATGCTTACTATACATGTCCCGATTGCGGTCAGATGTTAGCGGAAGACGGAAAAACCGAGATCAGCGAAATACCTTACCGTGCGCTTAATCCCGATAATCATACAGGCAACACAGAAATACGCAATCAGAAAGACGCAACATGCAGTGAAGCCGGCTATACCGGAGATACATATTGTAAAGATTGCGGTGCGCTGCTAAGTCAGGGAGAGGAAATAAAAGTAACCGCCCACGATTACGAAGCAGTTGTAACGGAACCCACATGTAAAGCGGGCGGCTATACAACATATACCTGCAAATTCTGCGGCGACACTTATACGGGCGACGAAACAGACCCCGTTGCCCACGACTACGAAGCAGTTGTAACCGATCCCACCTGCACAGAGGACGGATATACAACATATACATGTAAATTCTGCGGCGATTCATATACGGGCGATGAAACAAAATCACTCGGTCATGATTATAAAGATGAAGTAACAGAGCCTACCTGCACAGAAAAAGGTTATACAACTCACACATGTTCAAGGTGCGGCGATTCTTATACAGATACCGAAACAGAAGCGCTCGGTCATGATTACAAAGCTGTTGTAACAGAACCCACATGCACAGAAAAGGGCTATACAACATATACATGTTCACGCTGCAATGATACATATAAAGACGATTATACCGATACCGTTCCTC
>JAEEGF010425760.1_pt1 | contig 18157 bp, 17 predicted proteins | sample 9134171 | NCBI WGS metagenome assembly JAEEGF01 (sample SAMN16246542, study PRJNA631951) | gut metagenome | biome: gut microbiome; feature: rumen; material: AP-attached | host: Bos | place: Iran: Karaj | collected 2018-10
AAATCGGAGTGACGTGATTCGAACACGCGGCCCCTACCTCCCTAAGATAGTGCTCTACCAACTGAGCCACACCCCGACGACGTTCTCAATTATATAACGTTCCGAAGATAAAAGCAATATCTTTTTTTAATTTGTGTCAACTAATTCTAAATACTGCTTTGCGTTGCTGGAAGTGACTTTGATGTAGTCGCAGCCGATGAAATGTTCGTTGTCCCTGCCGTCGATGTAATTGATGGCGGCGTCGGCAGCGTTGTGAGACTGGCTGATGAAGTCATTGAAGACTGTGCCAACAAAAGAGCCGTCCATGACGCTCTCAAGGGCCTCAGGAAGGCCGTCTACGCCTACGATGTAAACATTTTCTCCGGGCTTTAAGCCCAGTTCAAGAACGGCGTCCTTGGCGCCAAGGGCCATGGCGTCGTTGTTGCAGATAATGACCTCCGGGACTTTGCCGGCAGAAATGGTTTTATAGGTCTGAAGTCTTGCTGTTGTTCTGTCCCAGTTGGCAACTTCCTGCATGAGGCAGCGTAGATTGACGCCTGAGCTTTTCAAAGAGGAGACTGAATAGGCTGTTCTGTAAGCAGCATCAATGTTTTCAGGGGCGCCTTCAAGCATAAAATAGTCCACATAGCCGTCGTTGTTGATGTCCAGCTTCCTCTCTCCCACGCCAAGGAGCAGTTCGCCCTGAAGAATGCCCGACTGTCTGGCATCGCAGCCAACATAGGCGATTTCAAGGTTATAGTCCTCCCATTTAGCTTCCTCATTGGCACTGGGTTCCCGGTTAATGTACACAAGGGGAATTTTCCTTGAAATAGCTATGTCAGTAATGTAGTGAACCACATACTCATTGACAGGATTTATTATCATTGCGTCCACGTCTTCGTTGATGAGCTTCCTGACCTGATCTATCTGAATATCCTGGTTGTTTTCACTGGTAAACACTATTATATTTTCATCAGAAAAGCCTTTGGAAGAAAGATAGTCTACAAGTTCACGTCTAAAGAGCTCCATGAACCTGTCGCTTTCAGAATAAATACAAATTCCCACCTTTTTATCCGCATAAGGTCCTTGCACAGAAGCCTTTGCGCCGGTGTTTTCAGAACTGCTTTTGATATCCCCACATCCCACAAGAACAAAAAAAGCTAATATGACTGTTAAAATCAAACTAGCAAATCTTTTACACATATATGTTCATCCCCAACTAAAAAAACAAAATTTAATATATTATAACAGTGGAAACGAGAAATACAAGTAAAATCATGAAGTTTTTTTGCGAATCCTATCCATAAAGATCCACAGAAACACAAGAACCGCTATGGCTCCCATAAAAAGATACTGGGATTTTATATGAAATATCCCGTCGTAATCTGAAGAATCAGCCTTTTCAACTTCCTGATACAGCACAATACCGTTGTCAAAGGTGTGGGTGTTTATGGTGAGTACTTCCGCCTCAGGGCTTGCATCAGCCATGAGTTCGCAGTCTCCCATGTAATGGGAAAGAAAGTAATAGGCCCTGTTCTCGGACACCAGATATAATGGCAGATAGACCTGGAGATCCACGTCATTAAGCGCAGTTTCAAACTGGTCAAGACTCTCATCTCCAACACTTTTGGCGGCATCTATATCGATGTATATTCCCTGAAGGAGCTCCCTGCCTTCTTTCTCGGCATCGGCGATGATGTATTCACACTGCTCTTTGACATTTATATCCTGAATATCATCAGACGTAACAAAACTGAAGATGAGCTTTGCAGGTTCACCTTCAGATATTCTATCCAGTTCCTTTTGTGTAAAGCAGCTTGTAACAAGATTTGAGTAGTCGCCGAATCTGAAATCAGAGGCTTTTACTTCCGTCAAGCTGGAGGAATCCAGAACTATCTCTACCGCTCCACTTCCATATGTTATGTGAGTTACTTCGTGCATCCTTTGCGCTCCATGTGCTATGCGATATTCAGCGATAAAAAATCATTCTGCCATATTTATTCTATGCCGTAGCTTCCGTCGGAATACTTGATAACCCAGTATCCTTTGCCGGTCCCGCAGTCCTCATGGTAGGTTTTTTCCACTATTTCAGGCTTTTTGTCAGAAGCGTCATCAGTACTTGCTGCGCTCTCATTTGTCCAGTCAAAAGAAGGAGAAAGAGGCACTTCGCTTTCTTCATAGTCTATAACATACACGCTGCTGTCAACAACAGCCTTCTGATCGGTGGTGGTAATGTTATTCTTTTGATTCACTATAACTGTGGGAATATCATCGCTCTTTCCCAGCACCGCTTCTGACAGTGTGTCATGGTACGCAGGTACCAGGGCAAAGAGAATCAGATTTACTATAAAAAGACTGAACAACATCCCTGTTAAAATAAGCGGAAGAAAAATGATTTTCTTCATACTACCTCCTTGAAAAATAGTTCTTTATCAAAAGCTCACAGCATAGCTGTTACTCTTTTCAATAGGTCCCGCAGGATATTCGTCGTAGGTCACTCTGTAATAGCCTGCTCCCTTGGCATCCTGCATCTCTGCATCGAACACGTACCATTTTTTACCGATCCTGACTTCCGTCCAGGCGTGATCCGCTCTTCCTCCCAGGGAAGAAACGATGGTACCTGTGCAGACTCTTGCGTCATAGCCGAGTCCTTTAGCAATATAGGCAAAAGAAGCAGCGTAGCCATAGCAGTTTGTGGTGCCCGTCCTGAGTGCGGTCTGGGCATACTCCCTGCACCAGTCTCCCGAAGGAGTTTCATAGCTTCTTGAATAAACCAGCGATTTACACAGACAATCGAATGCGCTTTGCAGCTGCTCGGACTGCCTCATATTTGAATCAGTACATCTGTCCACCAGAGCTGCCACCTGATTCATCAGATCGCTATCAGGAGAAATAATGGTTCCATCCTCCCGCATCCATTTAATACCGCCCTCTGCATGGACGAAGTGTTCTCCGGGGACATCCCACTCCATGGAGTTTTCAGCTGCATTACCTTCAACAGCCATTCTCACAGCCTGTTTAAGCTTCTCAGGTACACCGTGCAGTGCGTAGGGCGCTATAGAAACCACTGTATTGGGTATATACGCCCCTGAAAGAGCCGGCGGGAAACATATCAGCTCAGAGTAAAACTTGTCATACAGACAGCCGCTGTAGGATGAATAAAAGGCATTATTATCACTTACAGTTATCGCTTGCAGGTTGTTAAGTCCCCTGAAGGCTGTAGATGTAATCTCATCCACATCACTGCCAATATGAATTGATGTAATATTGTAATTGCTTCTAAAGGTGGTGGAGTCAATCCTCTCACCTCCGTACGCTTTGACAGATACGGGGGTAAAGCCAAGCATGAGCAGCACCAGTATTATTATCAATACTTTTTTATTCATAATTACGGTCCTGTCTTCTTATAGTAAGAATCCGTGGTCTCACTCATAGGATTGGAATTCGCTGCGCCATTATTAGTAATCTTATACTGACCGTCAGCATAAGGAGGTCTTGTATTGAAGATGTCATTTTCGCCTGCGAAGTTCACATAAGACTGAATATCCTGCTTCTTGCCGCCCCAATTGGGATGCACACCATAACCTGCCTGAGCCTTAATGGGATCTGCATAGGCCTCATGGTTATCACAAACAATCTGACACCACTGATCCTCATATTTGTTGGCATTTACATGGACCCATTTAAGAGGTGGGAATACTCTGGGATCATTGGGGTCATTGGTGATGTTTGTCATGATCTCATCAAGATAGTCCAGAATAAGTCCCAAGGCCCTTGTAGCTCCTGCGCTGGTATAATCACGGGCTACGAACACGCCATAGGCTGTTCTATATATTTTTCCCTCGTAATTTTCATTAAATTTACCGATATCACAGTATGCTCTGACGATTCCGGTGGCATAGGCAACCATTTCAATCTGTGTACCACCGCCATTGGTTGTCACTCTGTTAAAAATGTATTCCGCCAACTGCTTTGCCACAGTTCTGGCCTCAGTCTCCTGACGCTTATTCATACCACCGTTTGTATGAATTTCTTCCGGGATAACTACCATACCATCCTTGGTCTGCTGGGTAAGCTGATATCTCGGAACAACATATTCAGTCTTACTGCTGTATGCCTGTGCACCGCGGGTCAATTCCCTGTCAGCAACTCTTTTTTCCTTGATTCCATAATTGACATAGTGCTCCAGCAGCTTTTGAGGATCAGCGCCATAGGCTTCGCGCAGATCAGCATAGTTCAAAAAGTAATAGTAGGGATTGTAATACCAAGGAGCCTTGGAGTAGTCCACGTTGTTATACTTGGTCACACCTTTTTGAAGGGTTGCTATGGTGTCTTCGGTCAGTTTGACCGTATCACTGTAATTAGAAGCCTTGGCCACACAGGTGCCAAATGAAGAGAATAATATAAAAAGGGAAAAGATAATAGCTATAGTCTTTATAATTGTTAATCTGCAATTGCTCATAGGTGCCCCCATTTTTATTGAGATTATTGTTTTTTTATATTTTTTTGGCAACAAAAAAAGTGCCAACAAGATTTCATACATTAATCTTATCGACACTTTAATTCAGAAAATTAACTGTTTTTGGAATTAAATTTCCGGTGACGCTATACCCAAATTTCATACACGGATTGTCAGTCCCCTGTAACCTAAGCCTTTTAATGGCATTTCCCCAAATCCATTACCGGCTCCCCTAAAGCATTACCACATCTATATTCAACATACTCGTACATAGTAGCAGACCACCAATCAGATACCCTATCATATTTTGTGAAAATTTTGTGTCCTAAATAATTTTTTTATTAAATTACCTTCATGGCATCTGAAACAGAGGATACACCTATTATTTCAATGCTCTTAAAGCTCTTTTTCAGCTTACTCTCAAGGGCTTTGGGCACGATACAGGTCTTAAATCCCATTTTTTCCGCTTCCTGGACGCGACTCTCAGCCATATTGACTGATCTTACTTCTCCTGAAAGGCCTACCTCTCCAAAGGCTACCACTTCATCGCTAATGGGTTTGTTGCGGAAACTGGAAATAATGGCAAGGCAGATGCCCAGATCCAGTGATGGCTCTGCAATTTTCATGCCGCCGGCAAGGTTGATGTAAGCATCAAAATCACCCAATGAAAGCCCTATCCTCTTTTCAAGGACCGCCATAAGGAGGTTCACTCTGTTGTAGTCAGTGCCATTGGCCTGCCTTCTTGGGAACCCAAAGTTCGTATGGCACACAAGAGCCTGTACCTCTATGAGAATAGGTCTTGTGCCCTCTACAGAGCAGGTGACGATGGAACCGCTGGCATTCTCCGGGCGGCCATCCAACATGAACTCAGAAGGATTTGATACCTCTGCAAGGCCCTGTTCCTGCATTTCAAAGACACCAATCTCATTGGTGGAACCAAATCTGTTTTTTACAGCTCTTAAGATTCTGTAGGAGGCGTGTCTGTCGCCTTCAAAGTAAAGAACCGTATCTACCATGTGCTCCAAAACTCTGGGGCCTGCCACCTGTCCCTCTTTGGTGACATGTCCCACTATGAACACTGTGATATTCATGCTCTTGGCAATTCTAAGAAGCACCGCTGTGGATTCTCTAACCTGAGAAACGCTGCCCGGCGCAGAAGAAACAGACTCATTGAACATGGTCTGAATAGAGTCGATTATTATCACTTCCGGTTTGGTTCTTGTGATGGTCTCTTCAATATTAGAGAGATTTGTCTCACATAAGAATTTAAGATTATCGGGAAAAGAACCTATTCTGTTGGCGCGAAGCTTGATCTGCCTAAGGGATTCCTCTCCTGAAATATAAAGAATCTCACGCTTATCCTTGGACAGGTTTCCTGCAACCTGCAAAAGAAGTGTGGATTTACCTATTCCGGGATCTCCGCCCACAAGAATTAGAGATCCTCTTACAAGGCCTCCGCCAAGAACTCTGTTGAGCTCCCCGATATGGGTATCCGCCCTGTCTTCTTCACTCATTACGATCTCAGAGAGTGAAAGTGGCTTAGAAAACTCAGATGTAGTCTTCTGAGCAGAAGAAAGCTTTGGCTGCGCCTTTACAGTCTCCTCCACCATGGTATTCCACTGTTTGCAGGCCGGACACTGGCCCATCCATTTGGATGACTCATTGCCACAGTTCTGGCAAAAATATACTGTCTTGATCTTAACCCCCATTTTTCCTCCTCTAAAACTACTGCGATATAAAAAGGGCCTTCTGAGTGTACTCAGAAAGCCCCTCATCTTCTATTTACTTTTCAACCTTCACACTGGTTGCACCATCTCCGGACAACTCAACACTAATATTAAGCTTGCCGCCTAAGTTGGTACTCATCTTACCAATGCTACTGCCATTTACATATACGGTATACTCTGTATTCTCCAACAGACCAAGTGTAATCTGGGCATCGCTCTCGCCTTCTACACTAAACTCAACACCGTTCTCGTTCTCCTTAAAGCCTATAACTGTGGTTCCGGGTACAGACTCGTAAACGAAATTCTCATTGTTTTCAAGTTTAGTGATGTCCTTGAAAGTCTTTACCTTTAGCAAATCTCCGTTGTGTTCAAAGTTTTCAAGTTTCTTTTTCTCCGGAAGCGTGTAGTTACCGAAACTAATACTTCCATCTTTCTCAGCACGTATCAACTGTTCAACGACAGCCATAGTAAACCTCCTGAAATCTGAAAAGCTGAAATATGAATTATTAAGTTAATATTATTATAATTCATGAACCGCTTATATCAAATTAATTTTTTCTTACTTTTTAGACTTTTTTGCTGCAGGTTTTTTGGTTGTAACTGCAGCCTTGGCAACGGTCTTTCTACTTGTCTTGGTAGTCTTAATGCTGGCCTTTTTCACAGAGGTTCTACCCTCGTTGGTGGTGAAAATAATCTTGTCGTCCTTAAGTCCAACTGTGACATCACTGTCAGCTTTGATATTTCCCTTAAGAAGTTCTTCAGCCATGGCATCTTCAATGGTAGACTGAATAGCTCTCTTTAAAGGACGGGCTCCCATCTTCGCATCTGAATGTTTTGTCACAAGGTATTTCTTAACCGCAGGTGTGATTGTCAGATTGATTCCCATCTGTGTCTTACAACGCCTACTCAAGTTTTGTGACAGAAGTGTCACAATATCCATCATTTCTTTTTCTGTCAGAGTATGGAATACCATGATCTCATCAATACGGTTTATAAATTCAGGCTTAAAGAGTTTCTTAACCTCCTCCATTACTCCTGACTTCATATCCTCGTAGTCCTTCTTGGCATCACTGCCTGCTCCGAAACCAAGTTTCTTGGGATCAACAATCTTCTGGGCTCCCACATTGGAAGTCATAATGAGGATAGTATTCTTAAAGCTTACCTTTCTGCCCTTGGCATCTGTGATGTGTCCATCATCAAGAACCTGCAGAAGCACGTTGAAGATATCAGGGTGAGCCTTCTCAATCTCATCAAAAAGAATAACTGAATAAGGGTGTCTTCTGACCTTTTCACTTAGCTGTCCGCCTTCATCGTAGCCAACATATCCGGGAGGTGAACCAATCATCTTGGAAACCGAATGGCCTTCCATGTACTCAGACATATCAACTCTGATAAGCGCATTCTCATCACCGAACATTGCCTCGGCAAGAGCCTTGGAAAGCTCTGTTTTTCCTACACCTGTAGGTCCAAGGAACAAAAATGACCCAATTGGTCTATTTGGATCCTGAAGTCCCACACGGCCTCTTCTAATGGCCTTGGATACAGCTTTTACAGCATCTTCCTGGCCAATAACACGCTTGTGAAGAACTGATTCAAGCTTAAGGAGCTTCTCTGACTCTTTCTCTGCAATTTTCTTTACAGGAATTCTGGTCCACTCAGCCACAACCTCAGCGATATCATTTTCTGTTACGATAAAGCCTGAACTCTGAGTTTTCTTTTTCTCAGCGTTTCTCACTCTGTTGAGCTTGCCAAGAAGCTGGTTCTGTTCCTTGTTAAGAGCTCCGGCTGTCTTGAAATCTCCTGCCTTAAGAGCATTCTCAATCTCGGCATCGATGTTCTTAATGTTCTCTTCTATCTCTTTTATCTTGGGAGAAACGCCCATGGTTCTGAGTCTTACGGCACTGGAAGCCTCATCTATAAGGTCGATGGCCTTATCCGGAAGGTTTCTGTCATTGATGTATCTCTCAGAGAGGTCTACAGCTGCCTTAATGGCCTCAGGAGTAACCGTAACCTTATGGTGCTCCTCGTATTTGCTGACAATTCCCTTGAGGATCTCAGTAGCTTCCTCCTTGGTGGGCTCGTCCACGTTTACAGGCTGGAATCTACGCTCTAATGCTGCATCCTTCTCCACATATTTGCGGTATTCTGTGATGGTGGTAGCACCGATCATCTGTATCTCACCTCTTGCAAGAGAAGGCTTAAGGATATTGGAGGCATCAATAGCACCCTCTGCTCCACCTGCTCCTATAAGTGTGTGCATCTCATCCACGAAAAGAATAATATTGCCATCCTCGGATACTTCCTTGATAACCTTCTTGATTCTCTCCTCAAATTCACCTCTGTACTTGGATCCCGCGATCATTCCTGAAAGGTCCAGAGTCATAAGTCTCTTGTTCTGTACAGTAAGCGGAACATCTCCGCTGGCTATGCGCTGTGCAAGACCTTCAACCACAGCGGTCTTACCTACGCCGGGTTCTCCTATAAGGCATGGGTTATTCTTGGTTCTCCTGCTGAGAATCTGAATAACTCTCTTGATCTCGCGCTCTCTTCCTATAACAGGGTCAAGCTTGTTCTCAAGTGCAAGAGCTGTCATATCTCTGCTGTACTGAGACAGCATAGAGGCCTTCTTGCCTGTCTTTGGCGCATTCTTTCTGCCAAGGTCCTCTTTAACCAGATTGGGATCCTCTCCCATGGCTGCAAGAGTCTCTGCGTAAATCTTCTGAGCCGGAACGTTCAGGGTGCTGATAAGTCTCACGGCAACGTTCTCCCCCTCTTTGATCAGAGCAAGAAGAATATGCTCAGTTCCTGTCTTATCAGCGTGGAAACGCTCTGCCATTCTGTGAGCTTCCTCAAGGACCTTCTCAGCTCGGGGTGAAAAACCGTCCTTGTCCAGGGTTCTCACATTGCTATCCGGAACTATAAGGTCCCGGATCATCTCCATCATTCGATTCTCATCGATTCCATTATCAATAAGTATCCTGGATGCGACACTGCCATCCTCCAGGATAAGTCCCATAAGGATGTGCTCAGTACCAACATAATTAAGTTTAAGGCTCCTGGCAGTTCTCTTGGCGAGCTTAAGCGCATCCGCTGCCATCAATGTAAACTTGGAATCCATATATTACATCCTTTCTAATTTAATAACCATAGTTGTCATACAACTTATCCACCAGTTCATGGATATCTTCCCTTCCGATGCCCTTGCAGATGGCTCTGGCAAGAACAACAGCAAGCTCGGACTGAGCCTCCTGCAGCGCTTTAAGCTTGTTAATATCAATTGCAATAATGGCTCCGCGCCTTCTGTCGATCTTAACAAAGCCCTCCTGCTGCAATATGGAGTATGCTTTATTGACAGTATGCATATTGATGCCAATGGTCTCCGCAAGCTGTCTTACGCTGGGAAGTTGCTCTCCCTCTCGAAATTGAGACGTTGCAATGCCCAAAATGATCTGGTTGCAAAGCTGTACATATATAGCTTCATCACTGTTAAAATCAATCTCAATGATCATGGCCGCCTCCTTTTCTGTGACATCTTTATTATAACAGATAAAACAGAATTTTAATAGTGACATTAAAAGACACAAAAAGGCCGAGGAAATTGCTTTCCTCGGCCTAAAAAATCTTTAATTAGTCATCTAAATCCAGGAACTCAAACTCGAAATCGTCATCATCTCCGATGAAGTTTCTTGATTTGCGCTTAGGAGCCTGCTGTGGTCTCTCCTGTTCTGCTCTCTCAGGTCTTTCAGGTCTCTCTGGTCTTCTTGCAGATGAAGTAGCAGGTCTTCTAGCCTCGCGATCCTCAGCTACAGGTCTTGCCTCACGTCTGGGAGCGCGCTCATCAAAGTTGCTCTCGCTTCTCTCAGGGCGTCTTACAGGTTTCTCTGTTGCCATATCATCAGCTGTACGCTCCGGTCTTCTTACTGGACGCTCAGCATACTGATCTTCGTTTGCTCTTCTTGTAGGAGTAACTGTTCTCTCATCGCTTGCAGGTCTTCTCACAGGTCTCTCAGGTTCAACTGTGCGAGTAGCCTTCTCCTCCTCACGAGGTCTGCGCATTGCACGATCCTCAGCAGCATCTCTTGATCTGTTTCTTGAAGGAGCAGAATAGCGGTCGTACTCTACTTCCTCTTCATCCTCATAGTAAAGTGAATCTCTGAGCTTAAGTGCCAGGATAACAACTCCTGCTATAAGTGCTGCAATAACAATTGCAAGGGCAATTATTATCTTCTTGTAATTCTTGTTGGTCTTACGAAGATCATTTACCTGTGAAGCACTCTGTGCTGCCTCGATCAGTTCGTTAACCTTAACTCTGTATCCGCCGGCATTATCATAGAGATACCAGAGGCCTGCGCCTGTCTCATCTGTGGTATAAACAAGTGAATATGTTCCGTCACCGGCCTCAGAAACTACTGCTGTGCCAGCCTGGCTCTGTTCCTGGCTCTCTGCACCTTCAGTGTTCTCACCTTCCGCTACTTCGCCGCCTTCAGCACCTTCCGGATTTTCCTCTACAGGAGCTGCTTCGCTGACCTGTAAAAGATCGCTTCTTACAAAACCAGTCTTTCCGCTGGCACCAAAGGTAACCTGATACCATGTCTTGTTATCTGTGCCTGTAGCCTCACCTGTAATTGTAACAGTGTCGCCCTTAACAACCTTTCCTACTGACTCATAGGCTGTACCTGCGCCCTGTCTTACATTTACGCTCTCTGATGTAACTGTTCCAACTCTCTGCTCTGTAGATGTTACAGAAGTTTCAGGAAGTGAAGCGGGTTTGGACTCGGTTGAAGTACTAGTGCTTGTACTTGATGAACCACCGGCCTTTTTAACCAGGTCGCTTCTTACATAACCGTACTCGTTTTTGTTTACAAAAATCTTGTACCATACATAGCCTGATGCGTCCTTGGCCTCATCTACAATATCAACGGAATCTCCGTTCTTCAGGCTTGACACCTGAGATGCAGTAGTGCTTGCTGAAGATCTTACTTTGACATTATCTGATGTTACTGTACCTGTGGTCTGTGTGTAGGCCAAAGTATCAATGGCTGTGCCAAACAGTATCGTAGCCGCTATTGTCATGGACAATGCAAGCCCTGCAATTTTCCTTCCCAACGTTTTTCTCATCTTACCTCCTTCGCTGCTGCGATAAATCTAAGTGCTTCGCAATCAGCCTTTTACTTTATTTCATCGATAGCCTTACCAATATCGTGACGCATGTATTTATTATCAAAGTCTACCCAACCGGTTGCCTCATAAGCCTTTGCACGTGCCTCAGCAAGGGTATCGCCCTTAGCGGTTATCCCCAGTACTCTTCCACCATTTGTTACAATCCCCTCCGGAGTAAGCTTTGTTCCGGCGTGGAAGCAGTAGTAACCATCTTTATTCTTAAAATTATCAAGTCCTGTTATAAGTTTGCCCTTCTCATAGCTAAGCGGATATCCGTCGCTGGCAAGAACTACGCAGACAGCTGCCTTGTCCTCAAACTTAAGGTCAATCTCATCCAGCTTACCATCTATGCAGGCATTTATTACATCAATTATATCTGTCTGGAGTCTTGGGAGCACAACCTGTGCCTCAGGATCTCCGAATCTTGCATTATATTCCAAAACCTTTGGTCCGTCAGGTGTGAGCATAAGTCCAAAGAAGATAACTCCCTTAAACTCTCTGCCCTCTTTGGCCATGGCTTCTACAGTCTTTCCAAAAATATGCTCGCGGCAGAACTTGTCAACTTCCTCTGTATAGAAGGGACTTGGTGAAAAGTTTCCCATTCCTCCGGTATTAAGTCCTGTGTCGCCATCTCCTGCTCTCTTGTGGTCCTGAGCAGATGACATAAGCTTGTAGGTCTTTCCATCTACAAAAGAAAGAACAGAAACCTCACGTCCTGTCATGAACTCTTCGATTACCATGTGGTTACCGGCATCTCCGAACTTCTTGTCTTCCATGATCTCCTTGACTCCGGCCTTAGCCTCCTCAAGGTTCTGGCAAATGAGAACTCCCTTTCCAAGTGCAAGTCCATCAGCCTTAAGCACGATGGGGAACTTTGCTCCCTCAAGGTATTTGAGAGCATCCTGTGCATTGTCAAAGGTCTCATAGGCTGCTGTAGGAATTCCGTATTTCTTCATAAGGTCCTTGGAGAAAGCCTTGCTTCCCTCAAGGATAGCAGCATTCTTTCTGGGTCCAAAAACTCTCAGGCCTGCTGCCTCAAAAGCATCAACGATTCCGCCAACCAGCGGATCATCCATTCCGATTATAGTCAGATCGATTTCTTTTTCTTTTGCAAAAGAAACCAGCTTATCAAACTCCATGGGAGTAATAGCTACACACTCAGCAAGTTCTGCGATACCGCCGTTTCCCGGAGCACAGTAAATCTTATCAACCTGCTTGCTTCTTGATACAGCCTCTGCTATCGCATGCTCACGACCGCCACCACCAACAATCAATACTTTCATTTAAGTCTCATCCCTTCTGCAATCAAAAAATATCATCATAGCCGTCAATTACGACTTTGTTCCCCTCAACTCTGACCTTTCCATTGGCAATGAGATCAATAGCCTTTGGAAGAATCTTCCACTCAGCCTGTTCCATGATTCTCCTCTGAAGAACCTCGGGAGTATCATCCTGTCTGATCATCACAGGCTTCTGCAATATGATGGGACCTGTATCAGTACCCTCATCAACAAAATGAACTGTTGCCCCTGATACCCTTACGCCGCGTTCCAAAACCTTCTCATGGACCTTCAGCCCATAGAAGCCTGTACCGCAGAATGACGGGATCAGAGATGGATGGATATTTATTATTCTGTTCTGATATTCTCTTACTACAATGTCCGGAATAACCACAAGGCATCCTGCCAGTACCACAAGGTCGGGTTCAGCATCCTTTAAAATCTGCAAAAGAGCTTCATTGAACTCCTGTCTTGAAGGAAATTCCTTGGGGCTCTTGGCCACTGCCTTTATTCCGGCCTTTTCAGCCCTCTCCAGTGCATACGCATTGGGGTTATTACTATATACAAGACATATTTCTGTATTTGTTATGCTGCCATCGGCTATAGCATCAATAATTGCCTGAAGATTTGTTCCGCCTCCGGAAACAAGAACTGCGATTTTCATTTCCCGGTTTCCTCTCGTCAGATAAGCTCTACGCCCTTGTCGCCACTCTCGCAGCTACCAACAACGTATGCCTTATCACCTGCTGCCTCTATAGCCTTCATTGCCTTATCTACATCGTTCTTATCAACAGCAAGAACCATGCCAAGGCCCATATTATAGGTATTGTACATCATCTGCTCTTCAATACCGCCCTTCTTCTGCATAAGTGTGAAGATAGGTGGAATATCATAGCTGTCTTTCTTAACAACTGCCTTGATTCCATCAGGAAGCATTCTCGGAATATTCTCGTAGAAGCCGCCACCTGTGATATGGCTGCAGCCCTTGACCTTAACGCCTGCATTCTTGATGGACTTCATCATCTTAACATATATTCTGGTAGGAGTTAAAAGAGTCTCGCCAAGAGTAGCTCCAAGCTCGTCATAGTAGGTATCAAGACTCTCTTTTGTCATATCAAACACTTTTCTTACAAGTGAAAATCCGTTGGAATGAACACCGGAAGAAGCTACACCGATAAGAACGTCACCGGCCTTAATTGTACTTCCGTCAATCATATCCTTTCTGTCAACTACACCAACAGCAAAACCTGCAACATCGTACTCATCCTCAGGCATCAGTCCGGGATGTTCAGCTGTCTCTCCACCGATAAGAGCTGCATCAGACTGCTTACAGCCCTCAGCTACTCCCTTTACAATTGCAGCAATCTTCTCAGGAATGTTCTTGCCGCATGCAATATAGTCAAGGAAGAATAATGGCTCACCGCCTGCACATGCAACGTCATTTACACACATTGCAACTGCATCAATACCGATGGTATCGTGCTTATCAAGAAGGAATGCCAGCTTGATCTTGGTTCCAACACCGTCAGTTCCGGATAAAAGAACAGGGTCCTCCATTTCCTTAATCTTGCTAAGAGAAAATGCTCCGGAGAAACCGCCGAGACCACCTAAAACTTCAGGTCTCATGGTACCCTTAACATATTCCTTCATCAGTTCGACAGATTTGTAACCTGCCTCAATGTCTACGCCTGCCTTCTTGTAATCCAGTGCCATAACTACTACTCCTCATTTCTGCATTGATGTATGAATTGTGACTATTGATTATTGAAAGATACTCAAACCATTAGTAATTTGCGTATCCAACTTCCTGAAGTCTGGCATCCTTGGCTACAACGCTGTCCTTTAAGGATGCTGTATATTCTTTTAATTTAGCAAGTAAACTGTCATCTGATGTGGCCAAAATCTTGGCTGCAAGAATTCCTGCATTTGCTCCGCCGTTAATTGCCACAGTGGCAACAGGGATTCCTGTAGGCATCTGAACAATGCTGTATAAAGAGTCGCGACCGCCCAGAGAAGTGGTGTGCATAGGAATTCCGATAACCGGCATAGGGAAAATTGCTGCACACATACCGGGCAGATGAGCTGCCATTCCTGCTCCCGCAATGATTACCTTGAAGCCCTTCTCCTCTGCTGTCTTAGCATATTCAAAGAACTCATCAGGCTCTCTGTGAGCTGAAATAATTCTCATCTCATAAGAAATACCAAGCTGATCCAAGATGTCGGCTGCCTTAGCCATAACAGGCATGTCCGAATCGCTTCCCATTACAATTCCTACTTTAGCCATTATTATCCTCCAAGGGTGACAAAATAAACGATATTTTTATATATTGTGTCTTTTAATCCCTAGTATCATATCACACCACAAGATATAGTTCCACTCTTTTTATACATTGTTAATTATTTCAATTCTCGTCCATGGGAACATTCAGTTCCTCAGTTCCTGGAAGGACAAATCTGCCCTTTTCAATGATGACAATGCTGCTGCCATCAGGTCTCACAGCCCTTATTTCTCCAAGTTCATCATAAGGAATTGTGATATCAGTGTGACAGCTGAAATACGCCTTGTCAGGTTCTGTCTTTCTCTTTATGGAAATCTCATTGTCTCTGGCAATGATGCTCTTTCCGTCCGGGTTGTAGGTAACAGTATCCTCTTCATAGGAATAGCAGGTATCACCCACTGCAAAGTGAGGTCCTGTCTTTTCTGCGATGAGAATAGGAAGCTTGTCGGCAATACCGTACTTTCTTGCTACCACATAAGCTGTAGTGTTGGTTCCGATGGCAAACTCTCCGATAGGAAGTGTCTTGTGGCCATACAGGATATTGTCGCTCACATACTTCTTGTTGGCTTCCTCTGTCTCAAGGCTGCTGCAGTTGTAATCGGCAATGCAGCCGTCCTTGAAGGTGATCTCCAGATTCTTGTAAAAGAGGCCATTCAGATAAACACCGGTCACATGAAGAACTCCCTCTGTACCTGTCAGAACAGGTGAAGTGAATACTTCGCCCACAGGAATATTAACATCGGCAACACAGTTCTCAAAGTTGGTCTCTTTAGCCTTATCCTTGAGTTCATGAAGCATAACCTTAATATCTGTGTGGTTATCTCCCATACCCTTTACCTGTACGTACTCAGCCTCATCCAAGGCGTCGATGATCTTCTGCTGAATGCCCTGATAGAGTTTGTAATCAAGGGTGTTGATCCTTACTGTCTCGTTGAAGATCTCAGTGAAGTTGTCACCAATCTCAGGAACAGGGAAAGAAATGATGGTAAAGCTTCTCTCTTTTCCTATAATATATTCATTTGTAATAAGACTGTTCTGAACCTTGTACTCGCTGAGCATCTTGTTCTGAACCTTGGTCAGATGAACTGCCTTGTCATTTGTCTTAGGTGAAAAAGGAACCTCTCCGAAGGTCTCAATAACTGCGGGACCGCCAAAGAGCTTGGCCTCCTTCTTGTATTTCTCACCGGCTGCTCTTGCTGCCTCAAGCTTTCTGGTCACCAGATTGCTATCCAGGAAAAGAGCTATATCTTCCTTGTGATCGTAGTCATACTGTCTGTTTGGAATAGCACCAAAGAATCCTGCTCTCATGGCGCGGGCACCCATGTCGTAGATGCTCTTTGAAGCCAGCTGAATAGTGGTCTTAAGGTCAATAGCCAGGAAATTCTCAACTGCCTTTTTAGCAACTCTCTCGAAGCCAAGATTGAAATGCATTGAAGCGGTCTTCTTGATGGTGATATCCTTACCTGTTACCTCAAAGCCAATCCTGTAGCCTTCTGTAAAGGTAGTAGCCAGCTTATCAATGTCCTCCTGTGAAAGAGAATTGAGGTGCTTAGCCATAGCTATCTCATTGTCAGTAACATACTCACCAAATCTGTACAGATAGCGAAGGTCAGTTAAATCGCTCTCCATAATGATGTCCCTCACAAAGTTTTTGTCAGAGACTACCATGTCTGCAAAGGACTGCATTCTGATTTCTTCAGCGTAATCACTTCCAAACCAGTACATGATCTTTCTGATTTCCTCATAGGCAGGAAGCTTCTTGTCCTGGTCTGAAGAAAGAAATGCTCCATATACTTCCAGGAACAGCTCAAGAACTGTTGTAAGGCTGAAGATATCGCCCTTAAATGCAGCAAGGATAAGGGATCTCACCTCATAGTAAAGAGCTGACAAAAGCTGGCCAAATTCATCACCCAGTTCTGCGCAGGCAAAAGTAGGATTGCCGTAGCTCTTATCATAGTTCTCAGGGAGAATATCCTCATAGAGCTTGTGGTTCTGCTCAGCAAGTTCTTCCATGGAAGCCTTGTCAAAGCCGCCCTCTCTGATCCACTTCTCTGTCCCTGTTACCAGGAGAGCAAAGTCTCTTACAGCGTGGAAATATCTGTCATACTCCTCATGAGAAAGATGCTCTGATGCCATTTCTTCAAGGCGCTCTTTAACCAGCTGAAATCTCTCATTCAGTATCTCATTGCCTGACTCAAATTCAAAAATCAATTCTTCGTTGTTATTCATTCTGTCCATCCTCAAATAAATGCCAAAACCAGTATGGTTATAACAAAAATAACCGCTATGGTATTCAGCGTAATTCCTATATCAGGAAAAAGTTTAAAAATATCCCGTTCAAATCTTGACTTTATTCCGAGAAAAAGTCCCACAACAGAAAATACCGCCGCAACAAAAGCAGCTGCGGCGTATCTCATCTGAGCCTGACCACCATCCTTAAAAGTGAAAAAAACTGACACAGCCAGTGTAGCCACTGCGATAACTCCCAGGGCCGCTGACATAATGCCTTTCTCCGGATGTCTGTTGTCAGTAAACATATACTTGTCTCTGACAGGTTCCAGTCTCTTTATATAAAATTTTCTTTTTCTCTTATTCTTAGAAGTGGAATCCATTCTATATTCCCGTATCAGATTATTATTCTCTTGCGGCTTCCAAGGAGCTTGCCTCCACTTATAATAAGAAGCACTCCTGTGGCAATTCCAAGAACTATGGAGATAACGCCAAATGCGATATTAACTCCGCCGATGTTTCCCATTAACTTATAAGTACGTTCATCCATTATTCATACCTCCAAAAATCAGTTTTTGGCAGCACCATATTCAGCATAGTATTCATCTATAGCCTTTTTGATGTCTTTGGTCAAAAGAACTTCTCCATCAATAGGTCTGTTATAGAGATAAGTTACAACGTCCTCCATTGTAACGATGGCGTGGGCGCCAAAGCCGTATCTGTCCTTGATCTCATCAAGGGCGCTCATGTCGCTGTCCTGCCCCTTTTCCTGTCTGTTGAGAGAAACCATGAGACCAACGATATCGCAGTCAGCCTGAGCCTTAATGATAGGCACGGTCTCTTCGATAGACTTGCCGGAAGTTGTAACATCCTCGATAATAAGGACTCTGTCTCCGTCTCTGAGCTTGGATCCAAGAAGAATACCCTTATCTCCGTGGTCCTTGATCTCTTTTCTATTGGAACAGTATCTGATCTCTCTTCCATAGAGTTCGCTAATGGCAACGCAGGTAACTACTGAAAGAGGAATTCCCTTGTAGGCAGGTC
>JAEEGF011188949.1_pt1 | contig 18149 bp, 13 predicted proteins | sample 9134171 | NCBI WGS metagenome assembly JAEEGF01 (sample SAMN16246542, study PRJNA631951) | gut metagenome | biome: gut microbiome; feature: rumen; material: AP-attached | host: Bos | place: Iran: Karaj | collected 2018-10
AGGAGGAGTCGGAAAGTGTGAGCATTTTTACGCTGCACTTACGGAAGGAAAGGCCGACGCAGTACTTGCTGCAAGCCTATTCCACTTTAAAGAGCTTGAGATAAGGGAAGTGAAGGAATACCTTCGCGTCAGGGGAATAAGCGTAAGGCTTTAAAGAAGGGGCTAAATAAAATACATAAATACCGGAAGTAATTAACATGAGCGAAATAAGTAATGACTGGCTGCCTGCAGTTAATGCAGAGTTTAAAAAGCCGTATTATAAAGATCTTTATAAATTTGTAAAAGAGGAATACAGTAAAAACGTGGTGTTTCCGCCATCAGAAGACATTTTTAATGCTCTTCATTTAACGCCTTTATCGGAAGTAAAGGTGCTTATTTTGGGGCAGGACCCGTACCATAATTATAACCAGGCTCACGGCCTTTGTTTTTCGGTACTCCCGGGGAATGACACGCCGCCATCCCTTGTAAATATCTATAAAGAGCTGCAGGATGACCTTGGCTGTTATATACCAAACAACGGATATCTTGTCAAATGGGCAAAGCAGGGTGTACTTATGCTTAATACCGTGCTTACCGTGCGCGCTCATCAGGCAAATTCGCATGCAGGTCACGGCTGGGAGCAGTTTACGGATGCCATAATAGAGGCAGTAAACAAAGAAGACAGGCCCATAGTCTATATGCTCTGGGGCGCCCCTGCGCAGCGAAAAATCCCTATGCTTACAAACCCTAAGCATCTTATACTTAAGGCGCCTCACCCAAGCCCATTATCAGCCTACAGAGGATTTTTTGGCTGTAAACATTTCAGCAAATGCAATGAATTTCTGGAAAAGAACGGGATTAAGCCGATAGATTGGCAGATAGAAAATATCTGATGAAAAAAGATTGGCAAAAGAGCCAATCTTTTTTTTGTAAAATCTTTCAAAAAAGTGTTGACATAAATACTAAAATTATTTATACTTACTGTAGTGTACTCGAGTACACAAAATTTTTTACAATTGTGCGCACACGAGTACGCAAGCTTGTGTATCCATATAGAAAAGAGATACCCAAAATAGTAAATTTAGTGCCCCGGTCAGGACGTTTACTAAATAGATATCTCCGATAAATATTGTATCACAATTCTACTATGGATATAAAGAAAAAAAGGGTTTACTTTTCAAAATTAGGAGGTATGTTATGAAAAGGAAAATTATTGCTTTTGTCATGCTGGTTGTAATGGCTGTTTCAATGCTGTCAGGATGTGGCAGTGCAGCTAAAGAGGAAAAGAAGGCAGAAAGTACTGTAAACGAATCTTCTGCAAAAACATCAAATGGGGAAGAAGTAAAGAAGGATGATCCAATAACAATTAAGTTTTGGAACGGATTTACCGGACCTGATGGAGATCAGCTTGTTGAACTTGTAAACAGATTTAACAGCGAAAACAAGTATGGTATCACTGTTGATATGGATATTACGGCAAGCCTTGATGAAGAGCTTTCTTCAGCTTTTGCAGCAGGAGAAGGACCGACACTTCTGCTTTCCTCAAGTGCTTATAGGTTTACGTATGGTCAGTATATGCAAAATATCAGTGATATCTTTGATAAGACTAATCTTAACAAAGATGATTTTATTCAGTCATATATTGACTACTGTTCAGAAGATGGAAATCTTTACCTTGTACCTTTCCAGATCGTAAGTTTTTATCTTTACTGGAATAAGGATTTATTCAGCGCAGCAGGGCTTGACCCTGAAAAAGGCCCAGCTACCTGGGATGAATATCTTGAGTTTGCAAAGAAGATTTCAGATCCTTCTAAAAATGTTTACGGATCAGGTCTTTGCTACGGATACAACTATCAGATGGCCCATGTAATTCAGAGATTCGGTGGACTGGCAGTTACAAAGGATGGAGGCAGCTGGAAGGCTAATCTTGAGGGTAACAGTGGCTACGCAGATTTTGTAAATACTTATAAAAAACTTGTGGATGACGGTGATAATCCACTTACAGATGATACTGACTCTATGATGACTGCAGGTCAGCTTGGAATGACTATAAACGGACCATGGCTTACCGGCGGTATGGATACAGCAGGAATCAATTACGGAATCACAACTATTCCTACAGGCGCTGCAGGCAGTATGAACTCTTGTGAAGTTCTTGGTTTTTCTATTACTACAGCAGCTTCAGATGCTGAAAAACTTGCTGCTTACAGATTTATAGAGTGGTGGAATACAACAGATGCTAACGGAAACTGTGCAGCACTTGAATGGTCATTAACAAACGGATATCCTGCATACTTAAAGTCACTTATGGATACCGATGCTTATAAGGGAAATGCAAAGGTTATGTCTATGACAAATACCGATACCTCTGCACCTTCAGATTTTATCGTAGACGCATCATTCCCTGGTATTAACGGAATCATCAACGATGTCCTTCCACAGTTTATCCAGCCTGTATTGTTTGATAATGCAGATGCGGCAGCTTCACTGGCTAATGTACAAAAAATAGCCGATGATATTACCGCACAGTATAATTAAATGTGATCAAATAAGTATGTGTGAGGAGAATGATCCTTATGGGTCATTCTCCCGGGCACATAAATTAGGAGCCGATATGGACAGCAAAACGACACGAAAAGATAATATGTTTATAAGGATTTGCCGATATTTCAGATCGGCGGAAGGATCCGCGTATTATTTTATTTTACCGAGTATATTACTACTTTTGATATTTAATGTGATACCGCTTTTTGTTTCTTCAAGCATGTCATTTTTTGATGCTAATATGACGCTTGATAAGGTTAATTATGTTGGTATTGATAATTTTGTCAAAGCATTTTCGGACAGTAGATTTTTAAACAGTTTAAAAGTTACTTTTATTTTTACTGCCATAGAAGTTCCCGTTCAGGTATTTGGGGCAATGATCATAGCGGCATTGATCGCTAAGAATAATATTACAAATAAGTTTTTCAGGGCAATTTATTTCTTGCCGGTTATATGTTCTGCCACATCCATAGGTATCATGTGGAAGATGATCTTACATTCAAACGTTGGTTTTTTGACTTATGCTCTTTCTTCCATGGGCCTTGGCAGGATCAATTTTTTTAACAATACACACCTGACAATCTTTGTTGTTACGTTTATTTCAATATGGAGAAGCTTTGGAATATCTGCAATTGTCTATGTTACAGCTATTCAAAATGTAAATGCATCCTTATATGAGGCAGCAAAGATGGACGGCGCCGGCAACTTGAGACAGTTCATTAATGTGACTGTTCCTTCTATCAGACCTACATTCTGGTACATATTGATGACCAGGCTTGCCGGATCACTTCAGATCTTTGATATAGTTTTTATGACAACCGGCGGAGGACCTAATTATACGACAGAATCAACAGTTTCATATGTGTATTCGAGAGCTTTTTCTTCTGAAGCATCAATGGGATATGCATCAACTATGTCTATGATACTGTTTGTAATAATCATGACGGTAACAGTACTTCTTTATAGACGTATGAATGCGGAGGAAAGATAGATGGAGAGGTTAAAAAGGATATCATTAAAAACTGCTTCGTTTATATTACTTACTATCATTGCGCTGCTTGTTATCGTACCTCTTGCATGGATGGCATTAAGTGCATTTAAGGAGGAAAAGGAGATATTATCATTTCCGCCCACCTTTTTTACACATTCATTTACACTAAAAAACTTTGCTAATACAGCAAAACGTATAAAAATAATAAAATATATTGCCAATTCGGTAATATATGCCGGAGTTACGACTGCACTTGCAGTAGTAGTAAATTCTATGGCAGGTTATGCATACGCCAGAAAAAAGTTTAAAGGTAAGGGAATATTTTTTATAACAACACTTGCAACTATGATGATCCCTTTTCAGGTTATCATGGTACCTACTTTTCTTGTGGTGTATAAACTTGGTATGTATAACACGTATTGGGGACTCATTATTCCGAGAGTTGCAGTTCCGGGTTCAATATTTCTTATGAGAGCGGCATTTGCAGGTCTTCCGGTGGAACTTGAAGATGCGGCAAGAATCGATGGGCTAAGCGAATGGGGAATCTTTTGGAGAATCATGCTTCCTCAGGTCAGATCATCTGCCATTTGTCTGATAATACTTAGTATAAACGGATCTTGGAATGACCTTTTATGGCCTATGATCGTAGCCAGTGATACTTCTATGAGAACACTTTCAAACGGACTTGCTTTATTTGTCGGACAAAACTCAATTCAATACGGAGCTTCATTTGCGGGAGCGCTTATTTCAATAGCGCCTATGTTTGTACTTTATATTTTTGGACAGAAGTATTTTGTAGAAGGAATGGCAAGTTCGGGGCTTAAAGGTTAAAGCGGAGATTATAATGAAAGAAATTAGCGTAGTGATCAATAAAAATTTTTATGTTGGAATTGTCGATAAGCGTCTGTTTGGCTCTTTTGCAGAGCATATGGGCAGAGTCGTTTATGGCGGATTATTCGACAAAAACAATAAAAAATCTGATGATAAAGGATACAGAAAAGACGTGATAGATGCGGTTAAAAAGGCCGGCATCACCCAGGTCAGATATCCGGGTGGAAATTTTGTTTCTAATTATTTCTGGGAAGATGGGGTCGGACCGATAAGCCGGAGAAACCCAAGACTTGACCTTGCTTGGAAAGCGATAGAAACAAATGAGTTTGGAACAGATGAATTTATTAAGTGGACAGGGCTTGCAAATGTAAAACCTATGCTGGCAGTAAATCTTGGTACCAGAGGGATTGCAGATGCAGTTAATTATCTGGAGTATTGTAATCTTGATACAGATACTAAATACAGCAGAATGAGGGCAGAATTTGGGCACGAGGAACCATACGGGGTAAAAACGTGGTGCCTTGGCAATGAGATGGATGGAGAGTGGCAGATAGGGCATAAAACTGCCCATGAATATGGAAGATTGGCTGCAGAAACCTCTAAAGCCATGAAAATACTGGATCCAAGTATCGAGACAGTTCTATGCGGCAGCTCTTTAGTGAGCATGCCTACGTTTCCGAGCTGGGAAGCTACAGTACTTGACGAAGCCTATGATCATGTGGATTACATTTCTCTTCATCAGTATTACGGCGGTCAGGAAAAGGGAACAGAGATATTTTTAAGTCAGGCTGATGAAATGCTTGAATCTATAAGAGATGTACAGGCAACTATCAGATATATAAAGTCAAAACACAGATCAAAAAAAGATGTAAAAATAAGCCTTGATGAATGGGGAATCTGGACACGTAGTTCCTGCATGACAGATAAAGAGACGGATGAATGCAGATGGAGCAAAAGCCCCGCCATAAGTGAGATGTATTATTCTTTTGAGGATTCCTTGCTTTTTGCGGAAATGCTCATGGCGATGCTCAAATCCTGCAATATTGTAAAAATAGCGTGTCAATCGTTGATAACAAATATCAGCTCTATGATAATGGTTAATAAGGACGATATTTGGCTTCAAAGCACATATTATCCGTTTATGTATATTGCCAATAATTCTGAAGGTTGTGTGCTTGAGAGTAAGACCGATGATAGAGAAAAAATGCTTGATATTGTTACCGTTTACAACGATAATAAAAAAGAGATCTCGATCTTTGCAGTCAACAGAAATGTAAACGAGGATATTACTGTAAACCTTGACCTGCAAGGATTTACGCCGGATAAAGTGGTAGATCATGTGGTAATAACATCAAAAGATATAAAAGCCACAAATCGAGTCGATCATTCTCGGATTGAGCCGCACGAATCAACAGAGCATAAAATAACAGGTGAAAAAGTATTATTTGAAATGTCGGGTTTATCTTGGTGCATGCTTAAGGTTAAGACAGAATAAAAGGAGCAGGTATGGTAACAACAAAGGATATCGCTAAGATCTGCAATGTTTCCCGAACAACGGTAAGCAGAGCTTTCAACGATTCTGGAAGAATTAATGATGAAACAAAACAGCTTATACTTAATACTGCCAAGGAACTGGGCTACAGACCGGATATTTTGGCAACAAGTTTGAAAAACGGCAGGACAAGAAGTATAGGTGTGGTTGTTTTTGACGCAAAAAACCCTTATTTTGCGCAGATGTTAAATGCAATAGAAACTGAAGCAAGGAAGAGGGATTATTTTGTGAATATTACTCTTCATCAGAAAAATGCCGGACTTGAGCATGAACTGCTTCAAAAACTGGTTGACTATAGAGTTGAGGGCATAATTCTTTCTCCTGTGTCAAAAGGTAAGGAATTTGAAAAATTTCTTTCAGGTCTCGGAAAACCTGTCGTGTTGCTGGGCAACAGAGTTTCGGGAAATCTTCCGTATGTTGGAATAGACGAAAAAAAGGCTGCAAAAGAGGCTGTTGAAAGTATTTGTGCCAGGGGATATAAAAGAATTGTCTTTGTTTGTCCACCGTTATCAGAAAACAGTAAAGACAACAATTATACCCATGAAAAAAGAAAACAGGGATATAGCAGTGCTGTATTGGAAAACGGGCTTTTGGAAGAAATAATCAGCAGTGATGATTATGCAAAAGAAGCCAAGGATATGGTAAATAATTCTAAAGATAAAATAGCCTTCTTTTGTTCCGGTGACGGATATGCACTTGATATCATGAAAGAACTCAGGCTTGCAGGAAAAAAGGCTGAGAAAGATTATGGTATTATGGGATTTGATAACATTCAATTCCTTGATTATGTTGTACCAAGACTTTCCACAATCGACAACTCGGTCGAGATGGTTGCTGAAAAAGCGGTGGATCTTTTGTTTGATTTAATGAACGGCGAAAAAGTGCCAAATAAGACATATGTTGAATACAAAGTAATTAACGGAGATACTATCTGAATGTGAATGTCCTGACCGGGGTAGTCATAGGAGGTAGGAATGAAGTGCTTTAAAAGGATATTTTCTCTGATACTTTCATGCGCAGTTATCTTTAGTGTATTTTTTAACCCTTTATCTGTGCTTGCAAAAACTACAGATAATGGATCAATTGTTTATGTTTCCGACAATGCTTCAACTTTTGACCCGGGCGGAGCTACATATTCACGTATCATAGCTCTAAAACACTCAGGAAATTCTAATGGAACTCTTCTTTGTACTTTTGATCAACTAAAGAATGTTGTGGTTCCGTATGGAAATACTACAGTTTCGAAACAGGTTTATCCGATTTATAGAAGTACAGATGGCGGTAATACATGGAATCTTATAGCAAATGTTTACGACAGAGAATATGGTTTGCCTAAGACTTCACAGCCATGTCTTTATGAATTGCCTCAACAAGTAGGGAATTTGCCTGCAGGAACAATTCTTTTAGCAGGAAATATTTTTGATGACAACCCTAAAACCATATCAAGAATTGTAATTTACAAGAGTCTGGATCATGGCTACTCTTGGTCATTTTTGAGCCAAGTAGATCAAGGAGGACCATGTACGTACGATCCAAGTACTACTTCTAATACTACCACAGTCTGGGAGCCATACTTGTATTTAAACAAATATGGTGATTTGGTTTGTTACTACTCAGATGAAAGACAGAAAAATACAGGGGCTTTACAAACAGTATCTTTTAAGGTTAGTTCCGATGGTGTGAATTGGGGAGCAGAAGGCAATGTTGCAGCGATAACTAATAGGAAAGACAGACCTGGAATGATAACTGTTACAGCTTTACCAAATGGTCAGTATATGGCAACATATGAAGTGGTTAACAGACCAAGTCTTAGTGTAAACAATGCTGTTGTATATTGTAAGTTTTCAAATGATGGAATTACCTGGGATGCCGGTTCACTTGGTACAAGAGTAGCACTTGAAAATGGGCGAGGCATCGGATCATCGCCATATGTAAAATGGGTTGATGCCGGTGGACCAAATGGAATGGTTATTATTTCAGCAAAATGGGCAACTGACTCAGCTGATAATTTAAGTGGTGGTCAAAATTTCTACGCTAATTATAATTTTGGAAAAGGAAATTGGGAAAGGCTACCGTTTGCTGTCACTTACGATCCTATTGACACTGAAGGTGGGTATTTTTCGGGATTTAGTCAAAGTTTTGATGTAAGTCCCGATAATACAGTAATATACCAGGCAACAAATGTAGAAAATCTGAATAACAGGAAGAAAATAGGTTCGAGGTACTATAATCTTAACGATGTTGTGGTTGGCTCTATACCATCAAACGGGATAATTTATGAGGGTGAAAAGGCTAATCTTTCAAATGTTGTTATTGGTAATGCTGTAGATGCTTCGAACGGTCAGGAAGTAAGATATATCAACGAAAACAATAGCAGCGTAGAATTTAATAATGTTTATGCTTCTTCAAGCGGAATATACAGAATATTGATTAGATATTCTAACTCACAGGGAATTCACGCTACACATAAAGTGCGTGTAAATGGTGTATATATAAATAATGCTGAATATCCGGAAACTAAAAACTGGGATAGGTATCAATGGAGTGAAGTTTACGCTAATTTGCATGCAGGCTTTAATATAATAAAATTCGAAAAGAATACCGGATTTGCCGAAATTGATTGTATTAAAGTAGAACAGCAGGAGAATGCGTTCGTTATATCAAACAGAAATAGCGGTAAGTATTTAGAGTGTGCGAATGCCAATACTACAACAAATGCTAAAATAAACCAGTGGGTCAATACTAACCATATGTGCCAGAAGTGGATCTTTATCAATGAGAATGGATATTACAGGATTCGAAATGTTAACAGTGGTTTATATCTCGATATAGAGAATGGTAGCGTGGATAATGGAGCCAAAGCTGTACAGAGTGCTTATGCAAATTCTGATTCGCAACTTTGGAAAATTGTCGAGACAAATTCTGGCTTCTTTAAAATTATTAATAAAAGCAGCGGAAAACTGTTGGAAGTTTTTAACAATTTATCAACGGATGGAGCTCAGGTAGGACAATGGGATAATACAGGCTATCCTTGCCAAGAGTGGACATTAAAGAGAGAAGGTTTATTCTGATTAATGACTTAATACTTTCATAAAGATCTTGTAAAACGGCTTGAGGAAACTCAAGCTGTTTTACTTTTGCTTTTTATATAAGCTTATTAATCATCATCTACATATAAGGAAAACATACAAAAATATATTCGATGTTTGATTGCAATATGCTGTAAAACGTGATAATATAATAGCTGGACATCCTGAACAGGTGGGTGCCTCCGGTTGGTAAAAATTGATATGATTTTTACCGAAAGGAGGTGATGCTGATGGATTATATATTATGGGTCATTTTAGTAATGATTGATTTATATAACTCTAACAGTTATGTTGTTAATATGACGATTAAATATCTCATAGAACGCATAAAAAATGCCCTGCCTGTGTGCTGTACAGGTAGGGCGCCTCGTAAGAGGTAAAACCCACACCGTGAGGCATCCATTTTGGAAAGGATGTCCTCTTAGTTGTTTACATTATAGCATATTTTGACAGATTTTCAATCACTATTCTTGCCGATATTAATAAGACCATAATTGAGAGATATTAATTTCAAAAATGATTGATTGACAATGGTACTAAAAGATGGTACCATAATGACAAATAACAATATTAAATAGATACTGATAAAAACTAAAATAACTACTGATAAAGGGGCAGTAAAATCGGTTCGAAGATTTCTGGAAAATGCTGAGGTAAAGATATGATGAATTACAAAGGCTATATTGGAAAAGTTGAATACGATGATGAGAACAGAGTTTTTACGGGAAATGTGGTTAATGTTAGGACTGTAATAACCTTTCACGGAAATACTGTTGACGAGCTGGAGTCTGAGTTTAGAACATCTGTTGATGAATATCTGGAATGGTGCAAAGAGGATGGGATTGATCCCGAAAAACCGTATTCAGGTAAATTTAACGTCAGATTTACCCCGGAGCTTCATCAAAAAGCTGCAATTGGCGCCAAAATACTTGGTATTTCACTAAATAGTTTTATAGAAAAATCAGTCAGAGATGAACTGGTAAATGTGGTTAAAATCAAAGATATTTAATTTGAATAATATAATAACAGTTCGGGAGACTGAACTGTTATTTTTATACAGTTTGATTTTCTTATGTAGTTTTACTTTTTATTTATTTTAAAAAGATTTATTTACAGTCGCGCTTTGATGTGTTAAACTATCAAAGTATATATTTTAAATAGCAAAGGAGCATTTTATTATGAAAAATGAGATTTTCCCTAAAGACTATGCTCCGGTTATGAACATCAGAGAAACAGAGATCGCAATCAAGTCTGTTAAAGACTTTTTTGAGAGAGAGCTTGCAAAGCAGCTTAACCTCACACGTGTTTCAGCGCCTCTATTCGTTCGTCCGGAGTCAGGACTCAACGATAATCTTAATGGCGTTGAGAGACCTGTTGCATTTGGAGTTAAAGAGCAGGATGATGCGGTAGTTGAGATCGTACATTCTCTTGCAAAATGGAAGAGAATGGCACTTAAGCGTTACGGTTTCCACTCGGGCGAAGGCCTTTATACCGATATGAACGCTATACGCCGCGACGAAGATACAGACAATATTCACTCCATCTTTGTTGATCAGTGGGACTGGGAAAAGATAATAAACAAAGAAGAGCGTAACATGCACACTCTTCGCAATACAGTAAGACTTGTATATGAGGCCCTTAAGAATACCGAACTTCATATCTCAAAGAAATATAACTATATTCATCCGATATTACCTGACCAGATAAGCTTTGTTACAAGCCAGGAGCTTCTTGATATGTACCCAAATGCCACTCCAAAGGAGCGTGAGTACAATATTGCAAGACTTAAAGGCGCCGTATTTATCTCACAGATTGGCGATAAGCTTTCAAACGGTGAAAAGCACGACGGACGTGCCCCTGACTATGATGACTGGGCGTTAAACGGAGATATCATCGTGTACTATCCTGTACTTGATATAGCCCTTGAGCTTAGCTCTATGGGCGTAAGAGTAGATGAGATCGCATTAAAGGAACAGCTTGATAAAGCAGGCTGCCCTGAAAGAGCAGAGCTTGATTTCCAGAAAGCCCTTTTAAATCACGAGCTTCCGTACACTATCGGCGGAGGTATCGGACAGTCACGTATATGTATGTTTTTCCTTAGAAAGGCACATATCGGTGAGGTTCAGGCTTCCATCTGGACAGACGAAACCCATAAGAATGCAGAAGAAGCGGGAATACCGCTGCTTTGATAAAAAAGATACCCCTTTGCACGAAACGTTTCGTAAGAAATGTTTCATGCTTAGGGGTATCTTTGTTCTGGATTTGCAAGAAAGCTTCACGTACCATTTGTGCTTTCTTGCAAAGAGCAGAACTTCATTATTGGCCAATCCTTTTTTTCCTTATTTCATGGAATCCTTTGCTGTTGCTAACATTAATTTAATTCTGTTTAGCTGGTTTACTTCAGAAGCACCCGGGTCGTAATCGACTGCGATTATGTTTGCCCCAGGGAAGTTCTTTCTTAGCTGCTTTATTACGCCTTTTCCTACTACGTGGTTTGGAAGGCAGCCAAACGGCTGGGTACAAACGATGTTGTTTGCACCGGAGTGGATAAGCTCTATCATTTCGCCTGTAAGGAACCAGCCTTCACCTGTCTGGTTGCCGAGGGATACGATAGGAGAAGCGTAAGTAGCAAGCTTATCTATATATGCAGGTGGCTCAAAGCGATTACTTGCTTTAAGAGCTGCTCTTGCATGTCTTCTGTAAAATTCTATTATGTCTATAACTCTGTTACTAATAAATGCAGACTTCTTGCTCTTTCCAAGGTACTGAGCTTTAAAGTTTGTGTTGTATGCACAGTAGTTAAAGAAGTCGATAAGGTCAGGAACCACGGCTTCTGCGCCTTCACTTTCAAGAAGGTCTACGATATAGTTGTTGGCACAAGGAAGGAACTTAACTAAGATCTCGCCAACTACGCCGACTCTCGGCTTCTTTATATCAAGAAGAGGTAAGGAGTCAAAGTCTTTAACTATTCCGTATATATTTTTCTTAAAGTTCTTTCCGGTCTTAACATCTTCAAGAACCTTTTTGTTCCACTTCTCGTAAAGAGCATTAGCGCTGCCTTTTTCGGCTTCATATGGTCTTGTCCTGTAAAGAACACGCATAAATACGTCGCCGTATACAAGAGCCTGTGCTACTTTGTTAAGCATAGCAGGAGTATATTTAAGACCCGGGTTCTTTTCGATACCCTGAGCGGAGATCGATATAACAGGAATCTGCTCCATGCCGGCTTTAATAAGAGCTCTTCGTATAAAGCCGATATAGTTTGTTGCACGGCATCCGCCGCCTGTCTGAGATATAAATACCGCTGTCTTGTTAAGGTCGTATTTGCCTGAAAGCAGGGCATTCATGATCTGACCTACTACTATGATGGAAGGATAGCAGGCGTCGTTATTTACATACTTAAGACCTACATCTATAACATCTCTTGTGTCAGGCAAAAGCTCAAGCTTGTATCCTGCGGTGGCGATGGCCTCTTTAACCTTGTCAAAGTGGATAGGAGTCATCTGTGGAACAAGGATGGTGTAATCCTTTTTCATTTCCTCTGTGAAAATGACTCTGTCGTATCTTGAGGTTGCAGAGTGGGCAGTTATGTGCTTTTCGTCTCTGTCTCTTACCGCCGAAAGAAGCGAACGGATCCTGATCCTTGCGGCGCCAAGGTTGTTTACTTCGTCAATCTTAAGTACGGTGTATATCTTGCCGGCCCTTGTTAAAATGTCGCTTACCTGGTCTGTGGTAACGGCATCAAGACCGCATCCAAAGGAATTAAGCTGTATAAGCTCAAGGGACGAGTTATCGCGAACTACGCAGGCTGCCTTGTAAAGCCTTGAGTGGTACATCCACTGATCCATTACGATAAGAGGACGCTCCACATTACCAAGGTGTGATATGGAATCTTCCGTAAGCACTGCAACGCCGTAAGAGTTGATAAGCTCAGGGATGCCGTGGTTGATCTCTGGGTCAACGTGGTACGGACGGCCTGCAAGAACGATTCCTTTGCGGCCTGAAGTCTTAAGGTAATTAAGTACTTCTTCGCCCTTCTTTTCTGTGTCGCGCTTTGCTGCAAGGAGCTCTTCCCAGGCTGCGTGGGCAGCGGCTTTTATCTCGCCTGCAGGAATCTGACTCTTAAATACTTCTACGAGTCTGTCTGTAAGTATCTTCTCATTTTCAAATGAGAGGAATGGGTTCATAAAGTTTATGGAAGGATCGGAAAGCTCTTCCATGTTATTTTTAATGTTTTCACCGTATGAGGTAACGATAGGGCAGTTGTAGTGGTTGCCCGCCTCAGGTGTTTCTTTTCTCTCGTAAGGAGCACACGGGTAGAAGATAAACTTGATACCTTCTTTTACAAGCCAGTATACGTGACCGTGTGCTATCTTTGCAGGGTAACACTCGGATTCACTAGGTATCGACTCGATACCAAGCTCGTAAATGTCTCTTGTACTCTTAGGAGAAAGGACAACTCTGTAGCTAAGCTTAGTAAAGAAGGTAAACCAGAACGGATAATCTTCGTACATATTAAGTACTCTTGGAATACCTACCACGCCGCGCTTTGCTTCTTCTGCTTTAAGAGGCTCGTAGCCAAAGAGTCTTTCAAGCTTGTATTCAAAAAGGTTAGGTACGTGCTCTGAGTTCTTTTCTTTACCAAGACCACGCTCGCATCTGTTACCCGAGATAAATCTTCTTCCGCCTGAGAAAAGATTGATGGTAAGCATACAGTGGTTTGTACAGCCCTGACAGCGAGTCATCTTTGTCTCGTAGGTAAGCTCGTTTATCATGTCTATTGAAAGCATGGAAGACTCTTCGCCCGTATAATGCTTTCTTGCTATAAGAGCGGCGCCAAATGCTCCCATTATACCTGCGATATCAGGGCGGATAGCCTCTCTTCCGGTAATCTTTTCAAAGGAACGAAGTACAGCATCGTTGTAGAAAGTACCGCCCTGTACAACGATGTTTTTACCAAGCTCAGCAGGGTCTGCAAGCTTGATAACCTTAAATAAGGCATTCTTTATAACTGAGTAAGCAAGGCCTGAGGAGATATCTGATACTGTAGCTCCTTCTTTTTGAGCCTGCTTAACCTTTGAATTCATAAATACGGTACAGCGGCTACCAAGATCGATAGGGTTTTCTGCAAAAAGTGCGATCTTTGCAAAATCAGCCACCTCGTAGTTAAGGGACTTGGCAAAGGTCTCGATAAAGGAACCACAGCCTGAAGAACAGGCCTCGTTAAGCTGTACGCTGTCAACTGAGTTGTTTTTTATACGGATACACTTCATATCCTGACCGCCGATATCGATAATGCAGTCTACATCAGGGTTGAAGAAGGCAGCAGCTGTGTAGTGGGCTACTGTTTCAACTTCGCCCTCATCAAGCATAAGAGCGGCCTTTATAAGAGCCTCACCGTAGCCTGTAGAGCAGCTTCTTACGATCTTAGCATCTGCAGGAAGAAGGGAATATATCTCTTTAATAGAGCGGATGGCGGTCTTAAGCGGATTACCGTTGTTATTTGAGTAAAAGGAATAAAGCAGGGTTCCGTCTTCTCCTACCACAGCAGTCTTGGTGGTGGTAGAACCTGCATCTATTCCAAGGAAACAGTTTCCCTTATAATCCTGGAGACCTTGTTTTTTAACCGTGGCTCTTGCATGTCTTTCTTTGAAATCGTCGTAAGCCTTTTTGTCTGCAAAAAGAGGCTCCATACGGGTAACTTCAAATTCAAGATGGATAGGTTTGCTAAGCTTTTCTTTAAGGGTAGTAAGGCTTGTAAGACCTTCGCCCTCACTGCTCTGGGCTGCTCCCGTTGCTGCAAAAAGATGGGAGTGGTCAGGAGCTACTATGTGGTCTTCATCAAGGTTTAATGTCCTTATAAATGCAGCCTTAAGCTCTGTAAGGAAATGAAGCGGACCGCCAAGGAAGGCAACAGTACCGCGTATAGGCTTACCGCAGGCAAGACCGGATATTGTCTGGTTAACAACAGCCTGGAAAATGGAAGCAGAAAGGTCAGGCTTGCTTGCGCCCTCATTTATAAGAGGCTGGATATCAGATTTGGCAAAAACGCCGCACCTTGCAGCGATAGGATAAATAGCCTTGTAGTCTTTTGCATATTCGTTAAGACCTGCGGCATCTGTTTTAAGAAGAGTAGCCATCTGATCGATAAAAGAACCTGTACCGCCGGCACAGATACCGTTCATACGCTGCTCGATACCGCCTGTAAAATATATGATCTTTGCATCTTCACCGCCAAGCTCTATAGCTACGTCTGTCTGGGGTGCGTAGGCCTTAAGAGCTGTGGAGACTGCAACAACTTCCTGTACAAAAGGGATATCAAGATGCTTTGCGATGGTAAGACCGCCTGAGCCTGTTATCATAGGGTAAATAGCGGCATCTCCAAGCATCTTTTCCGCATCTGTGATAAGATCAAGAAGTGTCTCTCTGATATTTGCAAAGTGTCTTCTGTAATCAGAAAACAGGATATTAAGATCTTCGTCGATAACAGCTACCTTTACTGTAGTGGAGCCGATATCGATACCGAGTCTGTAAGTTTTGTTAGACATATTACATCTTTCCTCAACGTAGTTTAAATAATTGATTCATATAGTTATAAATACTCCAAGATATAATACCATATATTTTCATCAAATGGTATACCCTACCTATTAACATTTTTAATAAGAAGAGTTTATATTGATGTTACCGTGAGTTTAGGCTTTTTTAATCTTCATTTATTTGACATGCACTTTGTTACAAATTATAATAATCTGAGAGTTTATTGAAAGGAATAATAAAATTTATGGAACGTTTTCTTGCTAAAATGGAGATGCGGATAGGAAAGTATGCCATCCGCGATCTTATGAGATATATTGCTGCTATTTATGTGGCAGGAGCTGTTATTGGGCTTTTACCCGGCGGTATCTATTATAGATACCTTAGCCTTGACTTTAGCGCCATAGCACACGGCCAGGTATGGAGGCTTATAACCTTTATATTACAGCCTGTCAGCGTTGCAAACCTTGGAGACATAATCCTTCTTGCAATCCATGTTTATTTTTATCTTTGGATCGGGCGAAATCTTGAAAATACCTGGGGTACCTTCAGGTTTAACGTATATTATCTGTCGGGTATAGTACTTCAGATACTTGCAGGGCTTCTTCTTTTTGTTGTTACAAAAGACCCGTACTCAAGCATCTTTTTTGGTCTTGAGTATGTTAATGATGCCATGCTCCTTGCCTTTTGCGTTCTTTATCCGAACGTTGAAGTGCTTCTTATGTTTGTGCTTCCGATAAAGGTTAAATGGATCGGTATCTTTTATGCAGTCACGGTGGCTATTACGATATTTGGAAATTTCCTTGGGGGAAGCTGGTATCTTGCTGTTGCCATCATTATTGCTATCCTTAACTTTTTCCTCTTTTATCTTTCGACAGGAAGATTTAAAAGAAGGATGCCGGGAGAAGTTAAGAGAAAAGTTGTGTATAAGGTAAAATCCCGCCCTGCTCACATTGCAAAGCATAAATGCGCTATCTGCGGCAGAACTTCAGAGACAAACCCTGAGCTTGAATTCAGATTCTGCTCAAAATGCAACGGCAACTATGAATACTGCAACGATCACTTATTTACACATACTCACATTCAGTAGGAAAGGTTTTTGACATGAGCGTAAACAAATTATTTAAAGATATAAACGGCGGGGTAAGGCTTAAAGAAAACGCACCTCTCCTTGTAAAAGAGCTTGGAGCACTTGATGCAAAAAGCGGCCTTATAAACCTTGCTTTTTCATACAGCATTTTATACGAAAATATCGACGGGACCAATGTTGATAAAGATATAGATACTTTTGTAGACAAGATAAATGAGATAATAAAAGAAGTTTTTAAAGGGACGTGTGACAAGGCAAAGCAGGAAGCAGCCATTAGCAGCGCGGAGAGCCTTAGAAAAGACATTATCGAAAGAGTAGATACTCTTACCGCATATACTGATGTATTCCAGATCTATGAGTACGTACTAAACAGGATCAAAGGCAGATACGAGGATGTTGATACAGACCCTGATATTGATGCGCTTGTTGAAAGAAGCTTTGGGTACATGTTTTCAGATACCGATAATGCGGCTGTAAATGAGCGTATAAAAGACATTTTATCTCAGCTTCCTGTCCGCATGACAAAGCAGAAGTTCTACGAGACCGTAAGCGATGCCATGAGCATTTACAAGGGTTCTGATATGTCATCCCTTAATCTTTTTGATTATATGCTCCGTACCTGCGGTATGATATACAAAACAAACGAGTTTGACGGCATTTATAAAGAACTTGCAGATACTGCAGCTGCCTTTAAAGAGACAGATTATGACAGTCTTTCAAAAGATGAGTTTGATGCAAGGTTTGCAAAGCTTACCGAAGTGGGCGAGTTTATCTCAGATGCATTTGACAGGCTTTCACTTATAGTTGAAGTTTTAAATAATCTGCTTATTTACCTTTTTACCATGCAGTATGCGATATCAGACAGTGAGACTGACACCGCGCTTGCTTCTGTAAAAGAGACCATTGCGGCATTTGACGGCAAGTATACAAAGGTAAGTGATTATGTGGAAGCATCTGAGGGCTTTTTTGCAAAGCTTGAGGGCTTCCTTGAAAATTCCCTTGATGATATGGCAAAGCTTGATGCTTCAAGAGAGATACTTGTAAATGAAAACTACGAAGTACTTACAGAGCTTGATATTGAGGATGAGGTAAACGACCTTGCGATCTGTGCACTTTTAGCTTCAGAGAGCCGTTTTGTTGATTACAAAAAATTCTTTGAAAGTACAGGCACAGTTGGCGAAGAAGAGCTTAAAAATGTGCGCGATGCCCTTATAGCGGACTATGACGCCCTTTTTACAGGGCTTTCAAAGCGCATAAGAAGAGCTGTTATGGCTGAGGCCATTAAAAATATGCCGGTATTTTTAAACTCAAAGACCGAGATAGAGCAGTACATAAGATACGCCCTTGAAAGCTGCACTGACAAGGCAGAACTTGCAGGGTGCGTCGCTTCTATAAAGCTTATTACGGAAAGTGACTTTTAGGAAAAGTATAATGATAAGATGGCATAACAAGCTCTATTTTGATAAAGGGCTTGAAAGCGACAAAAAACGAGATAAGATAAGAGAAAACGTTGATGCAAGGAAGATAGTCTTCCCC
>JAEEGF010722063.1_pt1 | contig 18147 bp, 10 predicted proteins | sample 9134171 | NCBI WGS metagenome assembly JAEEGF01 (sample SAMN16246542, study PRJNA631951) | gut metagenome | biome: gut microbiome; feature: rumen; material: AP-attached | host: Bos | place: Iran: Karaj | collected 2018-10
AAGGGATCGGTCACTTTTTTCAGGATGAAAAGATCCTTACGCCCACACGCTGCCATCGACGATGGCGACGGGGAAGCGACTGAGGATTTCCATCCCCACGACGCCCTTGACCCCGAGCAGGGAGATGGCCGCGCCCATCAACTTGGGCAGATGACCGGCACGCATTGAGAAGTCGCGACCCGCGAAGGAGGCGGGGAACTCGAAGATGGGAGTTTCGAAAGTGCCTCCTGGCACCATCGGATTGAAGTCCGTCACCCGATCGACCGGGATCAGCCCCTCCGTGAGGGAGGGAGAGACATAGGAGACAGGCGCCCCCGTGTCCAGAATCACCTGCACCGGCCCGCCATTGATGGTCATATCCATAAACACATAGCCCAGGCCCGTGTGAGACGGGACTCTCCTCATTCCGTCCGTACCGCAGCCGAAGGTCAGTTTCCCGGCAGGGAGGTCGATCCGAACGCCGCCGAGACGATCGATGATGTCCATTCCGACGAGTCCGCTGACGCGATCGTTCACGTGTTCGGACACGTATTCCGCATCCGTGCCATTCAGCGATGTGGGAACGGAGAACTCCTGGCCGCCCAGGATCAGGCGACCGGATTCGTGAAAGCTGAACGGGCTGCCCGTGTCCACCAGCAGCCGACCATTGCCACCTTCGATCAGAATGTGGCCGATGGAGAGTTTGATATCGTATTCTGTCATGGTAATTTCCGTGTTATGGGTTGCTCTGGCACCGATGATGGGCGTGCTTCCACGCGCCGGTACTGTTGCAGTCCCCCGCCGTCAGAAGAAGGCGAAGGGGGCACCTCAGAGACGCAAGAGACCTGTCGTGATGAAGGCCGATGGCCGTCTTCTCGTCCTCCGAGAGTTCGTAGCCCAGTTCCGTAAGGATGTCGACGCTACGACTACCGTGACCACGACCGTCACTCCTTCTCGTCTTGCCAAGGTCGTGAAAGAGTGCCACGACTGCAATACTGTCCGCATCGAACCCACGCTTGTGGGCGAGCATATAGTCGTACACCTCGATCGAGTGTGTTGCTAGTCCGCCATACTCCTTGTGATGACTATAGCACCCACGCTTGAAATAGGAAGAACTGTTCAAGTACGCAAGGACAGCGTCCGTCCCCGGACGTCCCAAGCTTTGGATCGTATCGATGATCCTCTGTTTCGTATCGGTAATGTGACTCATACGCCTAATTGTACTTGAGAATCCCCGACTTATTTCACGCATTCTTCACACCTAAAATCGGGCTCTGCACTCCTGGCAGGAATGCAGAGCCTTAGGGACCAAGCGCCTTGGAATCTCGGGAGCGGTCAAGAAAGTAGACTGGAATCCACGACTCTCACCGCTCTTCCGAGCACGGAATAATAGATGATCGTATCGAGAACCGTTTTCTTCGCCTTCAACAAGGCTTTCCGATAATCGGCCATCTGGGAGGCGTACTTGCCCACATAGAACTTGGACGCGGGGTCCAGGATGTTCTCGAATCCCGGATAGTTCTTGAAGTCGACCAGGACGCAACCTTCAGCCGTTTCCCAGACCAGGTCCATTTCACCGACCACCACCTGTCCCGTTCCGTCGTCAACGAACGTGAACGGCAATTCATGGTGCACGGTATCGGCCTTTCCATACGCATTTTTCAGGAAAGCGAACAACTTGTCCGCCGCCCGGACCACTTCGGAGGGCTTCGGAATCACCTGCTCGAAACCGTACCGGCGGATGGTTTCCTGGGCCATGTCCAAGTTCATCTCCGGATGGTCTGGCTGATAGGCGGCAAAGATGTTGTGGATGCAGGTGCCGAAAACATCATACGCCTCCAGGGACCCAACCACGCTGATCCGCTCGGCGGTTTCGCCCGCCTTCGGGAAAACACATTCATACGTGTAAGGCGTAACGATCGCTTCAAAATCCTTGCTCGGTGTCAAATACTTCGGCACAGAAGCCATCGGGGCCTCGGCAGGACGCAACACCGAATACTGCTTGACATCGTCCTCAAGCGGATCCCCCTCGATCTTGATTCTCTCCAGAAGGGACATCGGCCCATCCGGAGCCCAGACATGATACCTGCCCTCCGGAGACTTGCCATTCGCTTCACTCACGATCCCCAGGTTGGCCAGCCATTTCATCCCTCCCTTGTTCACGCCGACCGTAATCAGATAATCCCGCGCCCGGGTCGCTCCCACATAAAGCAGCCTCGCGCATTGCCCACGGACATGCTCCATCCTGTCCGAATAATCCGGACAGGTCCGCAGGACATTCTTGACCGGATTCGGCGGGTTGGTATTGCCGCTCAGGTCTTTCGGGATATACCGGAGCCGATACGTCGAATAAAAGTTTTCCTCCGTAGGAGGATTGAGACGACACTCGTTCACGCCATAATACTCGCGTTTCATGAATGTGCCCTCATTCAAATCGTCCTGACCTAACGAGTACAAGATGACAATCCCCCACTCAAGGCCCTTGGACGAGTGATACGTCAACACATTCACGCCTCCCTTCTGGATGCTGATGTCCACAGGAACCGGATTCTGCGTCAAGAAACTGATGAACCCGCCCAGCGTGGCGGCCAGACTGACAGACAAGCACTGCTCCTCATACTTGGCGGCACATCCTTTGACCGATTCCAATACCTCCTTGCTTGCCTGGCCATCTCCCCACTTGAAGACGAGATTCTCCAGGTCCAGTTCGGCAATGACACTCGAAACGATATACGCGACGCTCTTCCCGCGCAGGCGTTCTTTCATCGCATCAAGCCTTTCGAACAGCGCGTTGTTCCGGATTCCCTCCTTGTCTTCCATCAACGTACAGACATCCGTATCTGCCAACAGGTAGGACAATTCCGCATCCAGCAAGGAGGTCTCGCCGACGAAATAGTTCAGCACGGCCAGAAGAATGGCCACTTCGCGTTTCCCTGCATCAGCCTTCACTTCGCGGGTCACAGGAATCCCGAGATTTCGCAGGCAAGCGGACAGTTTGTCGCAGTCCTTATTGCTGTCGCAAAGAATAGCGATATCTGAAGCCTGGACAGGGCGAACACGCTTCGTGTCCTTGTCATAAACCTGCTTGATCTTATGCTGCCCGCGAAGAATCTTGGCAACGGTCGAAGCGATTCCTTGCTGGACATACTCCTTTGCATACGAAGGGCTTCCTCCTTCTTCCTTCACGAATCCTTCAAATTCCCAGTGGAATGCATGGGGGACGTCCGTGGGCAGCACTTGTTCCCGCACAGGTTCAAGTCTGACTTGTTTCTCCGTCAGTTGACCTTTGAAAACCGGGACGAAGGCCTTGTTGACCAGATCGACCAACTCGGGATCCGAACGCCAGGAATTCGGAAGAATCTCATACGCATACCCGAGCACCTTCGCCTGGGATCTCGACTTGACGATTCCGGTCACGGCGGTTGTCAGCTCGGTGTCGCACCCACGAAAATCGTAAATGGCCTGTTTGGGATCACCCACCCAGAAACTCCCCTTGCTGACGATGTCCGACAGCGTGTCGAAAATTCGGACCTGCGTCGGGTTGGAGTCTTGGAACTCATCCACAAAGACATAATCCACCGAATCCTTGATGTCTTCCCGCACGACCGGATTCCCCAACAACTTGATGAAGAGGCGTTCCATATCATTGAAGGAGACCAGGTTATGCGCCTTTTTGTAGGCTTCGTACTCGGACCGCCAATCCCGTGCAATGCGGAAGACCCTTTTCAGGACATCCTGCTGGAGCTTCCGCACCGGATCTCCTTGCAGCAACTCCGGGAACATCTTCTCAAAAAGGTCCAGACTGGCCGCCTCGCTGTCCTTCAGGTCTGAAACGAAAAACGTATCGGCCTTCTCAATCAAGGTCCTCACGTCGGCCTTCCAATAGTCATAGTTGATTTTGGAGCTCTCGGGCTGAAGGAGCCTCACCTTCTCGGCAAATTGACCGAAAACATCCAGGTCTTCAGCGGTAGCCACCCCGGTCAACGTCGAGGAGATGTACAGATTGGTATCTTCCTCGGGCATCGGACTGACACCGGCACCCAGGCCCAGTAGATACCAATACCGCATAATATAGCGCATCGCTACGGAATGCACGGTTCCGATCAGGGCAGAATCCAGTTCGGCCGCTTGCGAATGCAGTCCTTTCGCAATGAGCATCTCGCGCGCCTTCAACCGGAACTCGGCCGCGGCACGTTCCGTATAAGTTGTCAGAACCACCCGGGACGGGGTCGTCTCTCCGCTGGCGATCAGGTCAGCAAAGCGTTCTGTCAAAGAATAAGTTTTACCGGAACCGGCACCGGCATTGATATAAAGAATGTCTCTCATTATTCCAGTCCTCCTTTCAACGTGATGTTGTCATTGCCGTAAGGACGCTCCTTGAGGTCTTCGTGCTTATAAGCGCCCCGCAACGGGTAAAGATTTCTCACATCCTGTTCATTGTAGTATTGCAGATCGGCCAGGGGCATCATTTCTCCTTCTTCGATGATGCCGCTACGGATTTGGTCCATCCGGAATGCATACGAGTTTTTCACCTGTGTAAACAAGTTCTTCATCGTCGCCCTTTCTGCAGGATCCGTATGGTAAGGGATCACATTGTCCCCGTGCACGCTGTCGCTTTCCGTCAGGAAGGTGTACTGAGGCAGCAGCCAATAGCCATACACGGAAACTTCCTCGCCAGGATTGCACGACAAAAGGGCTTCCTTGTACAGGATCAACTGCATTATGTCCCTTATTTCCATCTTCTTCTTGTATGTCGAACTCTCATTCCACTTGAAGTCGAAGATGACGAATTTCCCGTCCCTGTCTTTCAGAAGAAGGTCGATATAGCCGATGAAGGGGCCGATGACCGGCAAATTCGCCTTAATCTCCTTTTCGGATCCGACGATGCGGTAGTCATTCAGGCGAATCAGCTTGAGAAGGCTCTCGACGCTGATGCGCAGGTTCGTCTTGAATTTGCCCCATTCCAGCCCGTTCTCGCGGGTGAGGAGCATCGCCCCGGTCATTTCAGCGGCCTTGAGGACACCCTCCTCGAAGGTCTCGGCGTGGAGCCGTTCCATCGTATCAAGGTCCAGCCCGCCGTTTTCCACCAGGTTATGCACATAGAGATGGGCCACATTACCCTTCACGATGGCCAAATCACTGAGCTGCTGCTCTCCATAGGACTCGAACTGCAGCAAATACTGCATCACATAATCGAACGGACGCTGAATCAACGTATCCAGGGAGGAGAAGCTCTCACGGGCCGGCTTCATTCCTCCTTCGTCGACTCTTTTGTCCAAACCCTTGAACAGGCCCGGATCGACCCGGTACTCATTCCGGGCGGCATCCGTATTATTTACAGGAAACGTCTCGACCGCTTCTTCCGTTTGAAGTTCATCCTCGGCAAGAACGGGAATCGTGAACCGGGCCGCCAACTCGGTGATGACCGGATGCTCGGCGAGTTCGACGCCGTTTTCACAACCAAAGGAAACCAGCACCAGCGATTCCTTGACCCGGGCGATGGACTCGACGAGGGAACCGTGTGAGGCGGCGGAGAACAGCTCCCGGGAAGGAAGATGCAACAGCCGGCATTCCTTCGTGCTAAGGAACGGGTACGGATAAGTGGCGGCGTCTGTGCCGCAAACTCCCAGCCAAACCACCTTGCCGGGAGAATCCATCGCATCACGGATGTCGGGAACTGCTTCTCCGGCTCCGGATTCCGCGATGTCCGCAGTCATCGTAATGGTGGAGAAGATCCCTTCCGCCCAGCGGGAGATGCAATCGGGATCCACCCGCTCCGGCGCTCCCTCCAGCAGCATTTCCATCGCCTCGCAATTGGAAACCAGACTGGCGTAGCCCGGATCGTCCGGGATGACCTGTGCGAGACCGTTCGCCCACAGGCGCATCTGCTTCAGCCACGACTGAAGGGCTTCTTTCGGCACACTCCCGTCGGGTTCCGCCTTCTCCCACATCCGGAAAAGACGGAGGACCTTATTGCGGTCGGCCGGATTCAATGCGGCACCTTCCCTGTCATAGACGGCACCGTCAATGGCCTCGTTCCAGCCATCGAACCCGCCTTTTTTCAGGAGGATGTCCGTCAACTCCCGGTTCAGCGCCTTGAAATATGGCTCGCCCTCCCGGTTCGTCTTCTTCAGATGGAGCTTCCCGATCGGATTGGGGGAAACGCGAAGGTAAGACAGCAAACGCTGGACGTCCACGGGCTTTCGGAAGAGGGACAATCCCAACAGGAAGAGCTGAGCGGATTGCGGAGCTCCCTCGATGTCGCTTCGCAGCGTCGGCTGTCCAAGCACACGGAGAGAACCGTTCATCTCCGAAGTCCGGGAATTGACAAGCAGCGTGTCCGTATCTCTCCATTTCCGGGCGGAAAGGGCGGCCCAGCGTGTCGCGTCATAGCCGAACTTGAACGTAACGTGCCGGAAAGTGCCGTCATCCGGAAGCGCCATCTTCGTCCCATCAGCCACATCGACGCCCTTCAAGAGCGCATCCTGGACCATCCGGAGCGCCGTTCCTTCCGAAGCCGCTCCCGACGAGGCCTCATAGAAAGAGACGGGCATCCCCTTCTCTTTCAGCGTTTCCAGCACCTTGCGGACACAAGGTTCCAGCGTTTCGGCCGATGTCCGGCACTCGATGGCGATGTGGGCAGGGACCACCAGGGAGGCCTCGGAGACCCGGGCCAACAAGGCCCGCCAACGGTCGGCCGTCCCGGAGCAATGGAAATGCTTCTCGATGGAGGAAAGTCCGCGAAGCTTCTCCGTCGATGCTTCCTCGGGGTTCCAAAGCGCCATCAGGAGGGCGTCCCGCCAGGAAAGGATGACTTTGGCCGTACCGATTTCATCTCCGCGGAAGGACTCCGTGAAAAACAGGGTCGGATCGTCGGCGATGGCCTGCCGCATCGCCTGTACATAGGCGATCAGCCTCCCCAGGGACTCGGGTTCCGTTCCCTTGTTCCCGAGATGGAGCTCCAACGCATCCAGAAGACCCACCGTCCCCACCGGAGAGACGCCCATCAGCACGCCTCCCCGCCCGGCCAGGTCGACATAGGGCCGAGGGCCGAAATAAGGGCTATAGACAAGTGTAATCATATGTGTTTTGTTAAAGAAGTTATCAATCCTTCTCCTCCACCGTCACCGTGCTGGTGGAACTGTGTGCCGGCCGCTCGACCAAGATCTTCACGGGAATCTTTTCCCGGAGATCCTTGATGTGGCTGATGATGCCCACGTGGCGGCCGATCTGCTTGTTCAGGGACTTGAGCATATCCACCGCCCGCTGCAGCGGTTCGCCGGAGAGCGAGCCGAACCCTTCGTCGATGAAGAGCGTGTCCACGGAAATGCCCGTGCCGATGTCCGAAAGGGCCAGCGCCAGGGAAAGCGAGACCAGGAAGCTCTCGCCGCCGGAGATGGTGCTCGCCACCCGGCTGGCATAGCCCTGGTAGGCATCCTCCAGTTCGATGATGAACGTTCCCGGGTGGACCTTCATCGTATAGCGGTCGGTCATCGCGGCCATATAGTCGTTCGCAGCCTCCACGAGACTGCCGAGGACATAGCTCTGCGCAATCTTGCGGAATTCCTTGCCGTCCGCGTTGCCGAACATATCGCACAACCGCCCCCATCGGTCCGCTTCGATTTTCAAGTCATCGACGATCTTCTGAAGACTTCCCTGACGCAGGCGTTTCTGGTCATCATCGTCCAACTCCTGCTGGATCAGGGCGATCTGTCCCGCCCGGTCCGTGATCGCCTGGTCGTACGCCTCAATGGCGGCTCTCAACGAATCTTCGGTCGTTCCCGCCTCTATCTCGGGCCTGGTTTCCAGATGCGCGGACAGATTGTTCTTCTGGGTCTCCCATTCGATCTTGGCATTCCCGACCCGGCGGCGGGCTTCCTCGACCACCCCCTTGTCCGCCTGGATGGCGACCTTGTCGCACAAAGACAGCTGTTTCAGCCCTTCTCTCGTGAAATCCGAATGATCTTCGAGGTACTTGCCGACTTGCTCGTCCGCCTTCGCCGCATCCTCCTTCGCCGAAGCGAAGATTTGAAGATTCTCCAGCAACGCCACTTTCAAGCCATCCGCCACCTTTCGGATCCCCGGCATTTCCTCCGGATCCTTCTGGAGAAGCGCCGGCCAGCCGGGTTCCTTTTGCTCGACCGTTTCCAGATGCGCCTCGACCGCCTCGATCTTCGGCTTCAAATCTTCCCGGAGGGCCTTCTCCAGCTCACCTTCCTGTTTCTTGTTTCCGTTGTGGTTCTCAACGGCCGCGTTCAGATCCTCCCCGAACGCCTTCAAATCGGATTCCCAATCCTTCTCCCAGCGGCTGCCGGCGAGGATGACGACCAGGTTGGCCTGGGCCTCGTCCATCCTTTTCTGTTCATCCGCCGACCGCTTCTTGTTCGTCTCGATCTCATTCTGCTTCCCCTTCAAAAGCTGATCGGCCGTATCATAGGCCTCTTTCGCATTCGCTTCCTCCTTCCGGCGGAGCTTCTCTGTTTCCCGGGCTTTCGACTCGGCAGATTCCAGTTTCACTCCTGCCTTATCCTTCCCGTCCAAAAGCTCGATTTCCTCTTTCGTACGCGTCAAAAGCGCCGCCAAGTCATTCTCCGTCGTCTCGGCCAATTCCGAGATTCCGCATTTTTCCAAGGCCGTCAAGGTAGCGGCGCGTTTCTCTGAAACGGGGTCCGTGGATTCATATTGAAGCTTGCGCCGAACCAGGGCCTTGTCGGCCACTTCGATCCGACTGTCCATTTTCCGGAGTTCGCTTTCCGCGTCCTCCTTCTGGTTCTTGGCCTGCAAATAGGCTTCCCGGACCGGAAGGATGATGGCGGAGACCTCGGTGGAGGTGGGCAGCGCGGAAACGATCTTCTGGCGGCAAACCGGGCAGATGTCGCCTTCGGTCAGGGCACCACGAATCTCTTCCACGCGGGTTTCGGCGGCCAATTTCACCTTGTCGTAGGTTTTCTCCGCCTGCTTGAACAGTTCGACCTTGACGGTCAAGTCCTCGGCCAGCCCATTCCGCTCTTTCCTGCGCTCCGAGAGGGAGGCTTCCTCGGCCTCGATCTGATTCTTCTCCAGTTCCCGCGCGGCAAACGTTTCAGACAGAACGCCCAGTTGCAGCTGGGCAATGCCAATATTCGCCTCAAGCGCCCGCTTGGCCGCCAACTCCTTGCGGACTTGCGGCAGATTCTCGTCCTTCACGGCTTTACTGGCTGTTTCAAGGGCGGACTCCGCTTGCTGAAGAACGGTCTTCGCATCGGTCCACACCTTCTTTTTCTCTTCCACGTCAGGCCGCAAAGACGTTCTGATTTCAGCCTCGATGCCCTTGTTCTTGTTCTCCCAGGCAGCGATATGCGCTTGTCCATCCGTCAGTGTCTTGAGATATCCCTCCACCGTCTGGGCTTTCTCGATGACCGGGAGATCCGGTTTCTCTTTCTCGAAGAAGGCCTGAACCTGAGCAAGCCGGTCTCGCATTTCCTGTCTTTTCCGCTTCAAGAAAGCCAAGCCGGCGCGCACGGACACATACTGGCTGGCGAGACCGCCGATCTCCCGCTCCGCGCGTTCGGCCTCCAGCGACTTCGTTTCAAAAGTCGCCAGATGCGCACGAACCTCGATGGTTTCCTCATAATCTTGGACCCGCGCGGCCTTCCGGGCAAATTCTTCCGTACCGACCTCCTTCTCTGCCTTATCCAGTTCTTCTTTCGCCTTCTCCACCAGACCGTTCAGCCGTCTTTCCTCGCTCAGGAACTGAGCCTTGCGCTCACAGTCCTTCTTCTTTGCTCCCTCCTCCTTGGAAAGGTTTTCCAAATCCTGTCTCTCCGTCTCCTTGGCTTGACGCAGTTCCGGGGGAAGCGCGGCATTCCCCTCCGCATTCAGCTTGGCCTGCTTGTACGCGTCCGTTTTTGCCTGGGACAAGTCATAGATCTTCTTGCCGATCCGGGCATAGATGTCCGCCCCGGTAATCTTTTCCAGGATGGCGGCTTTCTCCTCGTCCTTGCTGTTCAGGAAACGCGTGAACTCGCCCTGCGCCAGCATCGTAGTCCGACAGAACTGGTCGAAGGAGGAGAGCCCCGTAGCCACCGCGATCTCCGCCGCGATTTCCCGGTCTTTGGTCAATTGTCGATTCGTGCGTAGATTCTCCAGCGTCCATTCTTTCCCCTGGAGACGGCCGGTGGCCTTGGCATAAGCCCGTTTGACACCCCAGCAGGCCTTGTACGGAACCCCGTTGGAACCATCGAATTCAAGCGTGACAAAGCCCTCTCCGGCGCCTTCACGCAGCAGGCGACGGGGATCTTCCACTTGAAGCTTGACCCCGCCGTTTTCCTGGATGGATCCTTCCATTTCCGTATTCTTCATCCGGGGCGTATTCGCATACAACGCCAGGCACAATGCATCCAGAATGGTGCTCTTCCCCGCACCGGTGTCACCCGTGATCAGGAAAATGTCGCTGTCCGACAGCGGGGGCCGGGTAAAATCGATGACGGCGTCTTCGATGGACGCGAGGTTATGGATGGTCAGTTTTCTAATCTTCATCTCGAACCTAGTTATTGCGTTTTTCCTCCTCGACTCGCGCTTCCGCTTCGCGAAACAGGTCCTTCAATTCTTCCCCGAAGGACAGTCCGCTGTCCCGGGCATACATTTCGGCGACGGCCAGGGGGCTCATCGCCTGGAACTCCGCCACCGTAACACCGTTCCGGGTCCCGGTGGCCGTTCCCTTCCGACGGGCATTGATATAGGTGAACATCACCGGCGTGTCCTTCAAGAGAGCCCGCGCATCCTCCTGCGCGCTCTTCGGAAGGTAATCGTCCACCTCCACATTCAGGCGCAGGTAAGCCGGCTTGTCCTTCGGGAACTGCTCAAGAAGCGCCTTGACCTCGTCCCAGGGGGCGAACCCCTTGACAGGAAGCGTCACGAGTGGACGAGGGTTCTGAATATCGACGGTGCGGATCACCGGACGGTCGCCGTGCGCCGCGATCTCGACGACGGATACGGAATGGGAATAGGCCTCGTCGAAACTGACGGCGATCGGGGTCCCGCTGTACCGCGCCCGGTTGTCCGACCCGGAAAGGGTCTGGGGCCGGTGGATATGCCCGAGCGCCAGGTAGTCGTACCCCGCGCCCAGCGTGGCAAGGTCCACGCCGTCGATTCCGCCCACGGTCACGTCCCGGACATCTTCATGGCCGGTAAAGTCACTGCCGGACACCGTCAGATGCGCCGCCATCACGACCGGGAGATTCTCCCCATTCCGCGATGCGGCCAAATTGAGGATGGACTGGTAGAAACCGTCAGGAATGCTTCGCTCGTTCAAATAGGGAACGGCGACTACGAAACCCTTGCCAGGGACTTCCACAATCAAGTCCTCCAGGTGGTTCTTGTCCACCGATCCCAGCATATGGACGCCTTGCGTCTCCCACAGGACCTTTGTCACTTCGTGCCGGGACGCACTGTCGTGGTTCCCGGCAATGATGACAATCGTCATCCCCGGAACCGCCGCGCGCAGGCGCATCACCGATTCCGTGAAAAAAGTCTGGATCGACGCCGACGGCTGCGACGTATGGAAAATGTCCCCGCTGACAACCAGCGCGTCGGGCATCTCCTCCTGAAGGATCGCCGCCAACTGGTCCATCATCGCGGCCTGCTCCACGCCCCGGTCGGCCCCATATAGCAAGTGGCCCAGATGCCAATCACTTGTGTGAATGATCTTCATTGGTTCTTTCGCATTAGTGTTACCCACGGGTGGGTATTGTTCAAAGTTATCAACAATTTGAGAGAATGACAACAGCCATTCTTCGCCCTTTTTATCATAGTACGTATTTTTCGCGCCTTTATTTCAAATCAGTGCTGGCGGAAAAGGATTGGGCGCGAGACAGATACGCTTTCTCGTGGTCTTTTTCCCAATATTTGCCCCGGCTATTGGAAGAAAATCACTATATTTGAACAATCACAGATTAGTAACACACGCTATGTGTCCCTCATTCATCGCACTGTTCACCAAGGCGGGAATCGCGTGCGCCGCTGACACGGATCACACCATTTACTCCTTGTCGAAGGAGTATCCTGTGGCCATCGCGGTCAATCCGGCGTCGTCCATCCCCTGGGAGCGAATCATCGAAGATTACAGACGCCTGCCCGCACAGGCGCATCCCGCTTTCCAAGATTATGGAGTGGACTTTGAAAAATATTTGAAAACCGTGCCTTTTGTGGAAGGGCCCCGGCATTTTTCCGAAGAAGACGCCAAGATCATCCTGATGGGTTTCGGCACCGAGGAGATCTTCCCTTCCGGATTGGAAATCATCGTCGGAGTCAAGGACGGAAGTCTTTGCTTCCAAGACGTGACGGTCGACAAGGTCTGTCATCGAGACTACGCCTTTTTCCATCTTCTCGGCAATCACGAAAGCATCTCCACCCTTCTCTGGGGATCGACGACGCAAGTGAAGCAGGTCCTCTATAACGAGCAACTCGAAACTTTCCAGAAATATGCCCGCAGGGTCACCGAGAAGTTCCAGGGGACGAAGTATGAGGAATACGTGAAAAAGCACTTGGAGGCTTACACTCCTGCGGCGGACATAGAGAGCATTATGCAAGAAGCCACGGAGCAGGCGGTCAAAGAATGGGCCATCGGGTTGGATTCCTTCGGGGTGGACGGGATGGTCACGGCCGCCGAGTCGCTGATTAAAGCCAATGTCAATCTGAACCGTCTCCGTGCCGGAGCCAAGGACGCCCCGGTGGAGGTCCGGGAAATCGCCGTGATCACCATTCCCGAAGGGCTCACGTGGATTAAGCACAGTTTGTTTTTCAGGAGGAATGAATTATGACGTCAGTTGTTGGAATACTCAATCAACGAGGGGCCGCCATCGCGGCGGACAGCGCCGTCACACGTACGCGCTTTAAAAGGGATGAGAGAATCCTGAAAGTGACGAAAAACGGGAACAAGATGCTCCGCCTTTGCGAGGCAGAGCCCATCTCCGTGATGGTGACAGGGAATGCCGACTTTCTGCAGACACCTTGGGACGTCATCATCAGACGTTACCGCCAGCTCCACGGCAACAAGGAGCATCCAACCGTTTTGGCGGCCGCCCACGACTTATTCAATTTCATCCAGAGCGAGCCGATGTTTTGGGACGAACGCCTTTGTGGGCGTCATTTGGTAGAACTGGCCCGCGATTCATTCCACGATGTAATGGATAATCTGGGCTTCGAGGAGACGATGCGGAAGCGGGATGGAACCTTGCTTCACCCCCATTCGTTTGTCAAGTCGTTTGTCAAAGCCTGCACTTCTTTCCGGAAATGGGCCATCAAGAATGGGAAATGCCCCTTCTTCACTGATTATTCCTTTGCGCAGTTCCGGCTCTCCTCCGAGCGTTTGTTGAATGACTTTTTCCTTCGGTTGACAGAGAAAGAGGGCTGCATCCCCAAAAAAAGTTTCCCCAGCGAGGTCATCGACGGCATACGGCCGGCTTTTGAAGAGTTGCTCTGGACACTGCTGACCTGTCGCTACAGAAGCGGCTCCTCCGCGACCCTGATCTTCACGGGATTCGGACACGAACAAGTCTATCCTTCCCTTGTCCCCGTCCATATCAACGAAGGATTCGACTCTCGGGTCTGTTATCACATCCGGGAGCAGGACATCGTCAACATCAGCGACCAGCGCCCTGTCGCCATCTGCCCTTTCGCCCAGAAGGATGTCATTCGGGCACTTTTGCGGGGTATCCATTCAAAATGGTCCAGATTCGTCTGTGATTCGTTCTTTGAGATGACCGACTTCCGGAAGAGCGGCGTGTTCGCCCCCCTTGAGGGGGAGGAAGCTGTCGACCAGGAGTTTTTCGACCTGCTCGACGAAGTCAAGACCGAGGACTTGCAGGATAGTTTCGTCCGGAAATGCAATCGCAGGCTGGATGCCAATCAGCGGACCTGGGAGAAAGCGCTGGCCGATTATGACCTGCCGGCCATGGCCTCCCTGGCCGACAGTCTGATCGACCTGACCGGATTCCATCGAATCATGACCTTCTCGGAAGAGAGCGTTGGAGGGCTGGTCGATGTCGCCGTCATTTCCAAAAATGACGGATTCAACTGGATTCGCCGGAAAAGCTGGTACCACAAAGACCCGGAAGGCAAAGACGGGCAATTTGGCATTTGATTGAATCTTGAAACAACCCCTATATGGCAAAAAACGAAAACCAAGGACTCCGTTTCCTGCAAGAAGCGATCGACACCTATTATCAGTACAATCCTGACACGCTGACCCCCCTTCTGATGTTGGCCTTGGCGGCGCAAAACCGCCTGGACGTCACGAACGAGCCGAAGAAGGGCGAAACCGTCTTCGCTTCCATCCGCGCCGACGAAGTGGTCGACTATGACTGGTGCCGGCTGAATCCCCCCTTGAACAAACGCATCAAGGCGATATTGGCCGAAGGCAAGTCCACCGTCAGCGTAGTCGGCTCGATTCCCGCCGACTTGAAAGACATCTATGACACCTTCCACCAGTATGATACGGTGACGGTTGTCCAAGAATATCACCATCGGAAAGGAAGGCTCGTCCTCCACACCGAGAACGTCGCCAGCGACAGCGCACAACGCCAGTACGCGACCATTATGCTGGCGGAGCAACTGATTTCCGCACCGCACGACGCCCTCGCGAAACGATTCCTCAACATCGCCAACGGAATGCTGGTCGACTCCGGCATCCAGCCCCGCCGGCCGCGAATCCGGGTCGCCCAAGCCCTCAAGACCTTGCTGAAATATGATGGGCAAGGGATCGTTTACAATCCATTCGCCGGTTGCGCCATCGCCGCGGCGATGGTCGGCGCGGGAGAAAAGATGTTTGTCGACGGCGATGCCAACGAGAAACTCCTGGCCATCGCAAGACTTCTGTGCTATGGCGTCGGGAGCAAAGGCAGCCACGTCGAAATGAAAGACTCCCTGAAGTGGCTGCAAGGCGACAAGCCGGATTATGTGCTGTCGACCTATCTGGGCTATCCGGGCGGGAAGGCGGCATTCGACCACTGCCTGGCGCACTGCCTCGAAGATTTCACCGACGCCGGCAAGTATGCCGGAATCGCGGCGCCCAAGGACATTTTTGAAAAGCGGAGCCCCGAGATGGAAGAGGCGCTCCGCCGCGACTGGGTGGACACCATCGCGCTCCTGCCCTTCGGCGAAGTGGCCATCCTCATCGATGCCGGGAAGCCCCGGGAACGCAAGCACAAGATTCGGCTGTTCGACCTTACGCACCCGATGCTCTGCCATCGTAACATATCCAAGGTACTCGGCGATGACAGTTACGCCCAGATTCTCAGACTGGCCGATGTCAAGAAGAAAGGCTTCTTGAAGTCGCTCTTTGTCAACGAACTGGAACCGCGGGAGGGATTCGAGATTGTCACCCTGGGCGACCTCTTCAAGAAGAAATCCCGTCAGGTCTGGTCCTTGTCAAATATCGCCGATAAAAATCGGGTGCTTGCCTATATCGACCGGAACGAGCCCTATGGCCAGTGGGAAATCGCGTGGATGAACGGGATTGAGAAAAAGCCGATCGTCAGTCTGTTCTCTCCCGCCTATAAGCTCACCGAGGACTGCCTGATCGTAAACGACAGAGGAGATCTCGAACCCCGGTTGTTTGACGCAGATCCAGGCGACGCTTTCTTTCAGGACGGTTTTGCCTTCGATCCGGACACGGATGATGAGATCGATTTCAATTGGCTCATCCAGGAGCTGAACGAGCCTTATGTCAAGCGGCAACTCCATCCCTACGGCCTGGACGAGATGGTCCCGGAGCCCATCACCGAAGAACAAGTTCTCGCGCTCAAGCTCTACAAGCCGCTGGAGCAGATGGGTTATGGCAGCGACGCCTCCGACGAGGAAGAAGACGTGGAAGACCTGCCGGCTTTCGACCGGAATGCCGACAAACTGCCGCAAGGGACCGAACTGCTGGGAGAAAACAACACCAAATACATCATCCACCAATTCCTGGGAAATGGTTACTTTGGATACACCTATAGTGCCGATTCGCTCAATTTGGCGACCGGAGAGCGGAAGGAAGTCGTCCTGAAGGAATTCTTCCCGCAAGAATTCTATCACCGCGAGGGCATCCAAGCCGTCTTGAACAACCCGGACGATGCCCAGTTCAAGGAAGATAACCTGGGCAAGTTCATCGAGGAAGCGAAGATCATGCACAAATTAGGCATGACACCGGACAGTCATATCGTCCCGGCTTTCGAGTGCTTCAGAAGCCCTATGACGGACACGTTCTACTATGTGATGCCTTTCTATAAGGGAGGCTCCTTGCAGAAACTCCAAATGTCCGGGTTCTCCTTCTCCGAGGAGATGCTGGTCCGCCACGTCATCATCCCTCTGTGCAAGGCGCTTCACGTCGCACACCGAAAGAAAATCCTCCATCTCGACATCAAACCGGAAAACATCCTGGTCGATGACAACGGAGACGCTGTGCTGATCGACTTCGGCGTGGCCAAACAATTTGACGAAAACAACCGGATCATCAATCGTGACGGCGCATCTTCACGCAGCTGTTTTGCTCCTCCGGAACTGAAAACGTGGAACGGGATGGTCCGCTTCGGGGAGCAGCCCGATATCTTCGGCCTTGCGGCGACCCTGTACTATCTGGCCACGGATCGCGAGGAACCCCACCCGATCATGGACCTCAGCGAACAAGACCAAGATATTCGTTTCTATCTGGATATGTACAATTTCTCGGACCAGTTCATCGATGCCATTGTGGCCGGGTTGCAGTTCTCCGCCTTCTCCCGTCCCAAGAACGCACAGGCGTTCCTGAACCTGTTCCCGGGCTGCGAAACCATCACGTTGTAACCGATGGCGTTTGGATCCTATTATATCGTTCTCGACTTCGACGGCACGGTGGTCAAGCACGCCTACCCTGCCGTCGGAGAGGACATCGGGGCCGTGCCCATCTTGAAAAGGCTCGTGGCCAACGGTTGCAAACTGCTGCTCTGCACGATGCGCAGCCGACACTCCGAAGGAGAGGATACGCTGCAGCCCGCTTTGGACTGGTTTGCGGAACGGGGCCTTCCGCTCTTCGGGATCAACGAAAACCCCACCCAGAAGGTATGGACCACCTCCCCCAAAGTCTATGGGCAAGTCTACATCGATGACGCCGCCCTCGGGGCTCCGTTGGCTTTCGACGAGCACGGTTCGGCCTTCATCGATTGGAGCCAGGCGGCCGCCTATCTTTATTATATGGGGTTGCTTACACAAAACGACTTGGTCGAGCTGGTCGAGGAAGGGGCGGTAAAACTCGAATTGAAAAAGAAATAAGAAATAAGCATATGAAACACGACGTATTTATCAGCTATTCCAGGAAAGATTCACCTACTGCGCGTCTCGTCTATGAAACGTTGATGGAGAATAATATCTCTTGTTTTATGGACACCGAGGACATTTCAGGGGGACAGGAATTTTCCGATCGTCTAGCTGAAGAAATCGAGAATTCCTCCATCTTCCTTTTTCTAGGCAGCGCGAACTCCTATGCGGCGAAATGGACGGTCAAGGAATTGTATTTTGCCAATGACTCAAAAGACAAGAATATTATCCCCTATTGCATTGACAATGCAACCGTTCCTCGCGATATTAAGATCGTGATCTCGAATCTGAACATTCGCAACATTCATGAACACCCCATTGAAACCGTCTTGCTGAAAGACGTGCAATTGATGCTGGAAAAAATGGCGCCCAAGCCTGGTAAAGAGGATTTATCAATGGTGAAATCTGTGATTGAGAGCATCATTTCGAGTCAACACACAAAACAATATAATATCGAATTGCTGACGCGTTTGGGCGAGTTCAATTGGAATTTACGACTCCGCCGTTCCAGTGAAGCAAATCGCCCCAGAGAGGCTAAAGAATACTATCGCGCGGCAGTCCAATTATATCGAGAACACTATGGCCAAAAAAGATTTGGGGAAGACCGACAAGTCGCCAATCTTTTCGCGTTAATCGCTGATATTGAGAAAGAGTCCAATCATCCTGATGACGCGGAAATAAACTATATCGAAGCCATTCAAAGATACCGCATTAACGGAACTCGCAGCAGCCTCCGTAAAGATCCTCTCATTGATTGCTTGCTAAGTTTGGTGGAAATTAGAATTGAGAAGAAAGAATATAGCCTTGCGGAGGAGCATTGTTTGGAAATCAAAGATCTTCTTTCGGGTTCACGTC
>JAEEGF010337299.1_pt1 | contig 18145 bp, 15 predicted proteins | sample 9134171 | NCBI WGS metagenome assembly JAEEGF01 (sample SAMN16246542, study PRJNA631951) | gut metagenome | biome: gut microbiome; feature: rumen; material: AP-attached | host: Bos | place: Iran: Karaj | collected 2018-10
GTGATATAGCAGCAGCCTGCGGTCAGTTAGCCAATATGAAAAAATAAGTTCTTGCTTTACAAAAAAACATATATCTTCGCACCTTATTTACGTAAATAGTTTTTGAAATGAAAAGAATATTTTTGTTTGTTCTAACGGTAGTTTTGTGCGTTGCAGCTAATGCACAGCAGAAACCGACAGCCAATTTTGGATACGACAAGGACATTGCCCTTGACGAGGGAAACGATTACGTGAGAATGATTGGAGGCGATTCCGACGGCTTCTATGCAATCAGGATGGATGCCGAGGACAAGTTGTGGCTCGAATATTTCAATGCCGCATCGCTGGTAAGGGAAACCTCTGCCCAGATTATTCTTCCTGTCATCGACGGAAACCAGACCACATACGTTGAATCGTTCTACGTTGACGGTCAAGTGGTTCTGTTTACGCAGGTAGAAGACTTCCTGAAAAAGGAAAAGCTCCTTTACATACAGGAACTTGGCAAGAGCGGACAGGTTATGGGTGAGCCGAGGGTTATCGGAAAGCTCACAAACCAGAACATGGCAGCCGACTTCAACGTTTGCCTCACTCCTAACGGTCAGAACATGTTCGTATGGTACAACCGTCCGTTCCAGACCTACAACGAGGAGCCGTTCTACTTCAAGATGTACAACTCGAACCTCAGGGAAGTATATAACAAGCAGGTAAAGCTTCCGCTTGTAAAACAGGCTTTTGCTGTTGAAGACCTTAAGGTTACAAACAGCGGTAGCGTATATATGCTGGTTCGTGTAAGTCCGAGCGAAGCGCAGTTGCAGAAGATGAAAATCATCACCTACGACTACAAGATGCTCGTTTTCAATCCTGCAATGGACGACGTTACCACCTTCGACGTTAAGGACAAAAAGCTCGTTCTTGTTGACGCTATCTTCGGAATCGACGACAACGACAACATCGACGTTTACGGATTCCTCGTTCCTAAGGGCAAGACAACATACCAGGCAATATTCCACCAGAAGTATGATGTAAAGGAAAAGAAGCCTATCAACGCAAGAGATTCGAAGAAGGGTATCTACACTTTCCAAAAGACCGAAATCCCTGCTTTCAATGCAGAACGTCTCAGCAAGATTATGGACCAGAAGTACGACTATCAGCTTCTCGATGTACTTTATCTAACTGATGGAGGTTCGGTTGTTGTTGCAGAACACAAGAACTACTGGAAGGACTCTATTTTCGATCCGCAGACTAGAGAGACAATCTACAACGAATACTATCGTTTCAACGATGTACTTGTTGCATACACCAGCCCTCTTAACAATATGGAATGGATGGTTAGAATTCCAAAGAGCCAGTACAGCTGGAACGACTACGGAAAGTATTCGTCAGTTGCAACTTACGCAATCGGCGAAAAGGTATTCTTGTTCTACAACGACAATCCAAAGAACCTGACAAACCTTGAAGCTGGCGAATCCAAGGCTAACCTCAACGGCGACAAGTACAAAGAAGCAACTTCGCCCGACCGCAACGGTTTTGCAATGGCAGTGTCTATTTTCTCAGATGGTGCTGTTTCGGGACAGGCTTTGTTCCCAAAGAGCAACAAGAAGAGCAAGATCATTCCCGAACTTTTCCAGGAATACAACGGTACTCACTACATGTTTACCCGTAATGCCAAGAAGGGTAAGTTCGCAATGTTCAACCCAGAATAGAAATAACTTAATACCAAATAAAATAAGGGCAAATAAGCCCTTATTTTTTTATAGGACATGATTATCGCCCTTGCCATAATAACCATAATATATTCGCTGCTGATACTGGCGTTTTGCTATAATTGGCGCGACGACGACAAGCCAGTGCCATGCATTCCTGTTGAAGATGCTCCATTGGTGAGTGTTATTGTGGCATTTCGCAACGAGTCGGCAAATCTCAATGCGCTTATCGACAGTCTTTTAGCTCAGACATACAAAAAATGTGAGTTTGTTTTTGTAAATGACCATAGTGACGATGATTCCTTGTCTGTTGCAAGCTCGTACCAAGATTCGCAGCTTTATGTACTTGATGCCCCCGATGAGGTTTCTGGCAAAAAGGCGGCCCTGAGGTTCGGTTACGAAAAGTCTCACGGCGAAATTTTGTATTTCACCGATGCCGATTGTGTTTTGAGAAGCAACTGCATAGAAACACTTGTGTCGAGGATGCGCTTCGAGAATTGTGCTATGATGTGCGGTCCCGTACGCTATTCCGATGAAAAGGGATTTTTTAGCGGCATTGTGCAGCTTGAATTCCTTTCGCTTACAGGCAGTGGCGCGGCAGGATTCTTTATTGGCCGTCCGTTTATGTGCAACGGAGCCAACTTTGCTGTGGAACGCAAAGTTTACGCCGAAGCTGACCTTAACAAAAAGTATTCGTCGGGCGACGATGTGTTTCTCTTGCATTATGCCGAACGCAATTATAAGGTTGGTTTTGCTCAGGATGCAAAGTGTATTGTCGAGACCAAGGCTCCCGAAAACCTTGCCGAGTTTTTTGCTCAGAGGGTAAGGTGGGCGTCGAAAGCTGGTGGTTACAAGAACCTGTTTGCAATATTTGTGTCGGCAATAGTTTTTCTCATGGCTGTTGCCTTGTTGGTTGCGTTTGTCATGGGATGCATACAGCCTTTGTATTTTCTAGTGTTTGCCTGCCTGTTCTTTATGAAGAATGCCGTAGATATGTATTTTATAGTATATGTACTGCACTTCTATCGTTGCGGAAAATTGTGGTGGGCAACCATACCGCTAACTATTGTCCATCCGCTATACATTGTCTCGGTGGTTCTTGCATCGTTGGTGTATAGACCAAAGTGGAAAGGCAGAAAAATAAAAGCATAAGGATACAAAAAACAGCATTCAAGATCTTGAAACAAGTTCAGGATGACGAATGCTGTTTTTATATTATATAACGACAATTATTCGTTGTTAGCTTCCTTCAGTCTCTCGGCGTTTTCGGCCATAATCAGCTGGTCGATTAGTTCCTGGATGTCACCGAGCATAAAGTTCTGTAGGTTGTACATCGTGTAGTTGATACGGTGGTCGGTAACACGTCCCTGCGGGAAGTTGTAGGTACGTATTTTTGCCGAACGGTCGCCTGTGGATACCATAGTCTTACGCTTCTTCGAGATTTCGTCGAGATATTTCTGGTATTCGAGGTTGTACAATCGGGTACGCAATTCCTTCATTGCCGATTCGATGTTTTTCAGCTTCGACTTTTCATCCTGACAGGTAACCACGATTCCTGTCGGGATGTGGGTAAGACGAATTGCCGAGTAAGTTGTGTTAACCGACTGACCGCCAGGTCCCGACGAGCAGAACTCGTCGCGCTTGATGTCGGCTGGGTTTATTTTGATGTCAACTTCGTCGGCTTCGGGCAGTACTGCCACCGATGCTGCCGATGTGTGTACACGGCCTTGTGTTTCGGTCTGCGGAACGCGCTGTACGCGGTGAACGCCCGATTCGTACTTCAAAATACCATAGACTCCGTGTCCGGTAACGGTGAAAACAACTTCTTTGTAACCGCCGACAGTACCTTCGGTAGCGCGGGTAATTTCGGTTTTCCACCCCTTGGTTTCGCAGTACTTCATGTACATGCGCATAAGTTCGCCAGCAAAAAGGCTTGCCTCGTCGCCACCTGCTCCGCCACGTATTTCCACGATTGCATTCTTTTCGTCCTCGGGGTCCTTCGGGATAAGCAACAGCTTTATCTTTTCCTCCATCGGGTCAACCTTAGCGGTAAGTTCATCGATTTCCATCTTAGCCATTTCGCGCATTTCCTCGTCCTTCTCGGTTGCGAGTATCGACTTTGCATTGTCGATGTTGGAAATTATGTTGGTGTATTCGTCGTATGCTTCGATTATAGGCTCAAGGTCCTTGTATTCCTTGTTAAGCTTTACGTATTTGTCCATATCGGACATTATCGACTGGTCGGTTAGCATTTTGCCTACTTCGATGAATCTTGCTTTTACGCCTTGTAGTTTTTCTAATATCAGGTTGTTTGCCATAAATGAAAGTTTCTAAGTTTAAAAGTTTCTGAGTTGGGCTTACAGGCTTAAAGACTTTTAGCTTTTCTTCTTTCAGCCCTAATTATACATTGTCAATTATCAATTATCCATTAATAAGTAAATTCTCCCTTGTCCGACTTGATTGTCAGCTTCTTGCCTTCGTATTTTTCGCAGTGTCCGATTACCTTTGCATCCACGCCAAAGCTCTTGCTTATCGAAATTATTCCTTCGGCAATGCTTTCGGGTACATAAAGTTCCATACGATGTCCCATGTTGAATACCTTGTACATTTCGCGCCAATCGGTACCGCTCTGTTCCTGTATCAACTTGAACAGCAATGGAGTTTCAAACATATTGTCCTTTACGATGTGAAGATTGTCAACAAAGTTGAGAATCTTAGTCTGCGCACCGCCACTGCAGTGTATAATACCGTTAATCTGTGATCTGTAATGATTCAGTATTTCGCGAATTACAGGTGCGTAGGTGCGGGTTGGTGAGAGAACCAATTTTCCTGCGTCGCTGTATGGGTCTTCGAGTTTGTCGGTAAGCTTGCACTTGCCCGAATATACAAGTTCCTGCGGTATGCCGTTGTCGTAGCTTTCGGGGTACTTTTCTGCAAGGTATTTTGCAAATACATCGTGACGAGCCGAGGTCAAACCGTTGCTACCCATTCCGCCGTTGTAGAATGTTTCGTACTTTGCCTGTCCGTACGATGCAAGTCCCACGATTACATTGCCATCGCCAATTTTCTCGTTGGTAATCAGGTCGCTACGTTTCATGCGACAGGTTACTGTCGAATCGACAATTACCGTCCTTACAAGGTCACCGACATCGGCAGTTTCGCCACCCGTCAGCACAATGTTTACACCAAACTGGCGCATTGTGTCGCAGAATTCCTGAGTGCCGTTGATTATTGCCGAGATAACTTCGCCAGGAATGAGCCTCTTGTTGCGACCTATGGTCGACGACAGCAGAATGTTGTCGGTTGCACCTACGCAGAGCAGGTCGTCGGTGTTCATAACAATAGCATCGATGGCAATACCTTTCCATACCGAAAGGTCGCCGGTTTCACGCCAGTACATGTAGGCGAGCGACGACTTTGTGCCGGCACCGTCGGCATGCATTATGTTGCAATATTCGTCGTCTCCACAGAGAATATCTGGGATTATCTTGCAGAACGACTTGGGATACAGACCTTTATCGATGTTTTTTATTGCATTGTGGACATCTTCCTTTGCGGCCGAAACCCCGCGCATGTTGTATCTGAAATTATCGGGCATAACCTAATTTTTTTGTGGTTGCAAAATTAGATAAAATTTACGATTTACGAAATACGATTTTCGATTTCCTTCGGCAATTTGAAGATTCAAATTATTGCATTAACTTCGCGCAAAATTTCGGAAATGCTATCAATCGACAATATAACCATTCGTTTTGGAGGATTCGAGCTGTTCTCCAACATCGGATTTATGATAAACCGTCGCGACCGCATAGGTCTGGTCGGAAAGAACGGCGCAGGAAAGTCCACCTTGCTGAAAGTCATCTGCGGAATAGTAACGCCAACAGAAGGAAGCGTGTCGAAGCCGTCGGGAATAACAATTGGTTACCTGCCTCAACAGATGGCGCTTGCTTCAACGCAAAACACTGTGCTTGAGGAAACCAAGAAGGCTTTCGACAATATTGCTGAAATCCAGCGCGAAATCGACCGCCTTGCCGCCGAACTCGAAACCCGTACCGACTATACTTCCGAATCGTACATAAAGGCGGCCGAAAACCTTGCCCACCTCAACGAACATCTGCAAATCGTCGGTGTGAACAATATGGAACCCGAAATCGAACGGATTCTGAAAGGCTTGGGCTTTCTGCGCAGCGACTTCAACCGCAAGATTGCCGAGTTCAGCGGTGGCTGGCGCATGAGGGTGGAACTTGCAAAAATCCTTCTGCAAAGTCCCGACCTCATTCTTCTTGATGAGCCTACCAATCACCTTGATATTGAGTCTATTCAGTGGCTCGAAGACTTTTTGCAGGCATACAAGGGCGCCGTTCTGCTAATTTCTCACGACCGCGCATTCCTCGACAATGTAACGACTCGCACAATAGAGATAAACCTCGGAAAACTATACGATTACAAGGTTCCTTATTCAAAGTTCAAGGTTCTGCAGCAGGAACGCCTGCAACAGCAACTTGCAGCCTACGAAAACCAGCAGAAGCAAATCAAGGACACCGAGGAATTTATCGAGCGTTTCCGCTACAAGGCCACCAAGTCAAATCAGGTTCAGTCGCGCATAAAGCAGCTCGAGAAGATGGATATCATCGAAGTGGATGACCTCGACAACGCCGCTATGCACATAAAGTTCGCTCCGGCACCGCGTTCGGGCGACATTGTGGTCGAAACCAAGGAACTAAGCAAGAGCTATGGCGACAACCTTATCCTCGATAAGATTGACCTTGTGATTGAGCGTGGCGAGAAGGTTGCTTTCGTCGGACGAAACGGCGAGGGCAAGACTACGCTTTCGAAAGTCATCATTGGCGAAACCGAGTATTCGGGCGAACTTAAAATCGGGCACAATATCAATATAGGCTACTTTGCCCAGAATCAGGACGAACTTCTTGATCCAGAGTTGACTGTCTTCGAAACACTTGACCGCATTGCTGTCGGTGACATACGCACAAAAATCAGGGACATACTTGGTGCTTTCCTTTTCTCGGGCGAGGACATCGACAAGAAGGTGAAGGTGCTGTCGGGTGGCGAACATTCGCGTCTGTCGCTGGCAAAACTTCTGTTGCAACCTTACAATCTGCTTGTGCTCGACGAGCCAACCAACCACCTCGACATCCGCTCCAAGGACATTCTTAAGCAGGCACTTCAGAACTACGACGGCACGCTGATAGTAGTTTCGCACGACCGTTATTTCCTTGACGGGCTTGTGTCGAAGGTTTACGAGTTCAAGAACAAGAAAATTCGCCTGCATGTAGGTGGCATATACGATTTTTTGCGCAACAAGAAAATTGAGGATATACGCGAGATTGAGATTAAGGACCGCAAGCTTGCCGAGGCAAAAGCCGAAGCAGGAATTTCCGACAACAAGCAGAAGTATCTGGAAAACAAGGAACTCAACAAGCGCCGTCGTGCCATACAGAACCGCATCGACAAAGCCGAAGCCGAAATAGAAAGGCTTGAATCGGAAATTGCTGGGCTTAACGAACTTATGTCGAATCCAGCCATCGAACAACAGAAGTTGGAAACCGCCTACAAGATGTCGGGTAAGCTGAACGAGGAGCTCGAACAGCAAATGAGCGTGTGGGAGGAGGCAAGTATGGAGATGGAGGAGTTTTTAAATTCATAATTTAACTGTAGAGCCGCAATGCATTGCGGCTCTACAAGATTTTTTCTCTTTTTCTCCTTTGTCATCAATTTTTTATGTAAGTTTGCATTGTGAAGACTTCGAAGGTAAAACTGGACTATATGCCAAGCGTCAACTTCCAGATCGTGGGGTTGGCGTCGTCGGAAATTGACTACAAGTTGGCGTATGGACTTACACGAGGCTTCGATATCGATTTTTACCTATTGCCCGAAATTGTTGTCGAAAAGGAACAGCCAGAAACTGCTACCTTATTTGACTTTGGTGCAAATGCAACTCCAAGCTATTATTCGGTTTACGGAAATTCTGACTCCGGATGCCGCAATTCCGAGTTACTTCTGATATCGAACAAATGCGGAGCTTCGTTTTTAGTCGACGAATTCCGTAGTTTCGACTACCTTTTCATTGTGCGCGACGACAGTTCGCTTGATAGTGACGGTGCCTTGAATACATTGCGTGGCATATCGGGAATTTCGGGTGCATACCTTATGCCGTTTGATAAAATAAAATCGAAAAAAACAATCTACGATTTATGGGACTCATTGCAAAACAGACAATAAAAGGGTCGATTTATTCGTACCTCGGAGCATTCATAGGTTTTGTGAATGTTGCCCTGCTTATGCCGCAGATTTTCACCACCGACGAAATTGGTCTTACCAACCTGCTTATTGCCTTGTCGTCGATTGTGGGACAATTCGGCTGCTTTGGCTTTACCAATGTGATAGTCAGGTTTTTCCCATATTTCCGCGACCCAGAGCACAAGCACAACGGCTTCCCGTTTCTGTTGGTGGCAGTGGGAATTGTAGGTTCGCTGATTTGTACGGCTGGATATTTTGGCGCACGCGACTACCTTGTGGCTCAGAACCTTGAGAAGTCGAAACTCTTTGCCGACTATGTTTTCCTGCTTTTGCCGCTCATCTACATAACCATATTCTACTTGCTCAGCGATGTCTATAACCGGATGTTCTACAATTCGTCGTTCGGGCTGTTTGTCAAGGAGTTCCTTTTGCGAATACTCAACCTCATAGGCATCGGATTGTTTTATTTCGGTGTACTGGACTTCAACGGTTTCATAATCTACTATGTTGCTGCCTACGGAGTTCCTACGGTTTTGTTGCTCATTTTGCTCATTGTGCAGGGAAATATGTCGCTAAAGCCGTCGAAGAAACTACTGACGCGCGAGTTTGTCAGGGCAATGTGCTCGGTGGCATTTTATGGTGTTATTTCAAGTTTCAGCGGAGTGTTTGTCAACCAGATTGACCGCTATTTCATCAATCATTATTGCGACTTGAGTGCCACTGGCGTGTATTCCATCGCCTTTTATTTCGGTTCGATGATTTTGTTGCCGGGACGGTCGATAATAAGGATTTCGAGCACGGTAATTACCGAGTCGTTCAAGAGCGGCGACGACGACATGGTGCTTAAGGTATATCGCAAATGCACCACTAACATGCTGATTATAGGCGTAATACTGTTTGTGCTGGTGTGGGGCAACATCGACAATATCCTCAAGATTCTTCCGCCCGAATACGCCGATGGCAGGCTGGTAATTTTGTTCATTGCAATTTCTCACCTCATACAGATGGCGGCAAGCGTGAGCGGCGAGATTATACAGTACAGCAGATATTACCGTTATCATACGCTTATCATGGTGATGCTCATTGGTTTGATATTTGGGTTCAATGTATGGCTGTTGCCGATTTATGGCATTACAGGTGCAGCAGTTGCATCAATGCTTTCGTTCCTTGTGTACTCGGTGGTGCGTATTGCGTTTGTAAGGTTTAAGTTTGGGTTTAATCCATTCTGCCTAAAGCACTTGCTGGTGTTGCTTTTCGGCGCGGTGGCTTATGTGCTGTCGTGGCTGATACCCGATTTGGGCAACTTGATACTCGACTTGACGGTGCGTTCGGCTGTGATATGCGTGGTGTTTGTCGTTCCGACCTTGTATTTTGACCTTTCGGAAGATATGACGGCGATGTACAAGAGGGTTGTCGGTAAAGTTTTCAAACGAAAATGAGGAAATCATTGCTGACTGCTATTGGGTTACTTTCGGGTGGAAAATAGGTTATAATTTCAACAGTAAAATATTTTATAAATGATTGTGTTTTGAAAAAAATATTAAGATTAAATTTTTGTATTGTAAAATTGTTTATTTTTGCGTCATTAATTAATTTAAAAAAGTTAAATGATATGAGAAGAATCGATTTATTGAAGTTTGCCATTTGTGTAATGGCAGTGTGTGCATTAGCAATGTTTAACAGCGGTTGCGAAAAAGAGAATCTTAATGATTTGAAACAACCAACAAGTGTCAAAAAACCAAGAGTCATTTCTGACGATGAAATTATGAAAGACTTGCCAGAAGTAAAAGATGGAAGGCTTCTGTTTAAGGATATGAAAGAGTTTTATTCGATGTTGGATTGGGTATCACAAAATCAAGCTAATCCTGATAAGATATATAGTATATTTGGTTTGTCGAATTTTGTTTCAATGAATTATATATATACAACTGGAAATAGATTAATACAAGGCTTGGATGAAAGTAATTTTAATGAGAAAATGCAATCGTATATTGAATATGTTCAAACCCATCCGTATTCATTTTATAATTTGAGTAATAACGAAGAGTGTTTTTATGAAATGCAAGCACCAAGTGTCATATCATATATTGCAAATGAATATGGATTGTATCAGATTGGGGATAGCATATATAGAGTATCTTATGAAAAGGAATATATTATTACAGACGGAAACGAAGATATGATTAATATTGTACTCTCTGGCGTGGAAAATCCTAATTATGATAATATAATAATAAAATGTTTTAAGGGAAATGTTGAGGAACGCTCGTTAAATTCTGAATATATTACGCCCATTAATCCAGATAAGCGAAGAGTGAAGATTCGTTTTTATACTACTGAAAGTTCAGGAAAGTGGGAATACGATGTAAGAGTAACTACGCAAAAAAAAGTTCTTGGAGCTTGGGTTAATGGAGTGGGGTTTGATGATACTCAAATAGGAATGAATAAAAATAATTCTTATTGGTATATTTCTGGTGTTCAATATAGATGGAGAGACGCAAATGTATGGAAGGTGCAAATCGCTGGTATATCAAACTATAGATTTACAGCTATAATAACTCCATCATCGATTCCTGTAAGTATGGGATTTAGTTATGTGCCATATGAGATTTCTGGAAGTTTTCTTGATGGAACTCCAATCTCATGGAGTCACGAAAATGTGTTTGCATATAATTCTGGATGGAATAAATGATTGTTAGAGTAGTAGAAATATTATTTTTAATAGTAGTTGGTACTTGTCTCTTTTCTTGTCGTAAAGTTGTTACCCACCAGTTCCCCGACTATCCGCATAAACTAACGGTAAACTCTATTGTAAAGGCAGGGGAGCCAGTGTTGGTAAATGTTTCGCTCACTGGCAATGTCAACGATGTTAGTCTCCCACTAGTGTATGATGCAGATGTTTTTTTGTATGTAAATGGTTGCTTTACAGAAGCATTAGATTACGAAGGAAGTGGTTATTATTCTTCTATAGTTGTGGCCAACGAAAACGACAGCCTCGAATGCGTAGTTGCATATAATGGGGATACTGCTAGATGCCGATGCGTAGTACCCCAAAAGGAAATACCGCTTGGATTCAACTATATTGAAAATGCAGGTGTTGATGATTATGGAGAAGTCTTGCTGGGTCTTGTAACTACTATTAGCAATGATGTTAGCTTGCGTAAGTATTATGAGATAATAATATATACAATTGAGAATTATACTACAACAATTAATGATCTTAACGCATGTGGAGTTATGTTGATGGACATAACGGACCCTATTATAAAAAATGAAGGATTGCCATTACCTTTGTTTTCAAATGAAAAAGTTTCTGGAGAGAATTTCTCTGTCACGTTGAAATTTTTGCCACAATGTCAGTGCTGGATAGGTGGCAAAATGCAGACTCGTCCTTTGCTTGTGAGGTTCCGCGCTGTTGACGAGAACTACTACAAGTTCACACGAATGCACTACCTTTACTCCGAAGGCCGCTATTCGGATGGAATTGTCGATAATCCAGTAATGTTCAATGCCTACTCGAATGTTGAAAACGGCTACGGAGTGTTTGCCGCTTATACCGAATATGTTGACACTATTTATCCACCCGATTGCGTATATTGATGAAAAATCTACTGGCAATATTGATTTTGGTTTGTGTTTCTGTCGTGGCAACGTGCCAGAACAAGGCTTCCGTTTCGGGAATAGTCACCGATTCGGAGACTGGCGAAGTGCTTATAGGTGCTAACGTGGTCGATAGTGCAAGGAATAGTTGGAGCATTACTGACAATTCTGGATATTTTTGCCTTCACACCCAACTTCCTACCGAGATTGCCATTTCATTCATTGGCTATTCAACGAAAAAACTTTCGGTTGATGTTTCAACAAAATTGCCATTGAGGATAGCGCTAACGCCAGACAAGCAGATGCTTGGCGAAGTAACTGTGGTGGCGCAGGGGCGAAGGTCGGGTGGCAATGTCTCAGAAATGAGCATAAGGGAAATTTCCGAACTTCCGTCGATGGGCGGAAAACCTGATATTGCAAAGGGAATGTCACTAATGCCGGGAATCAGCACACAGCGCGAAGGAACCAGTGTTTTGAATGTGCGAGGCGGAAACCCTGGTGAAAACATGTATCTGTTCGACAATGTGCCGATAATCTATGTAAACCATCTTGGAGGATTTTTCTCCACTTTCAATCCCGACATAATAAACGACATCTGCATATACAAGGGCGGTTTTCCTGCCAAATATGGCGGTAAGTTATCGTCTATCATTGACATAACGCAGAAGGAGGGCAACAAAAACAAACACTGCGGTTCGCTGCATGTGGGTCTTACCGACATTTCGGCGACAGCCGAAGGTCCGGCAGGACTGAAAAACTCAAGCTACATAGTGTGTGCGCGAAAGACTATGATTGGTGCATTATTGCTACTTGCATCGTCGTTCGCCGACCAAAATTATCTTATAGGATATGGTTTTTACGATCTCAACGGAAAATTTTCGTGGAGTCCGACTGACAAAGACAAGTTAACCGTAAATTTCTATATCGGTGATGACTATCTGGGACTAAGAAGTAAAAAACGCCATGAGCATATAAATTTGCAGGATCAGTACCGTCTTCACTATATGTGGGGCAATGTAATGGCATCAGCACAGTACAAGCGCATACTCGACAGTAAGACATTCCTGTCGGCTGGCATTTCACATTCGCGCTACAGACTGAAAACCGGTTACAGAATAAAACAAGATAACGATACTCTTCCCGACATTAGGAATCGTTTCCTTTCGTCGCTTGACGTAACAATGCTAGATGTGTTGGTTAAGCACGACTTTTTCAAGTTTTGGAACATGGAAGCAGGTTTGCAGGGAGAATATCAGTCATTCTTGCCGACTTACAACTTTGAGCAGAAAAACAGCATACGCCGACCTGCAGTTTTTGCCTATTTGTCCACTAGTTTGCAGTTCCTGAAATATTCGAGCGTTACATTGGGAGTGAGGGGCAACGGGATAATGTCGAAAACATATAGCGACTATTCGCTTGAACCGCGAGCCTCACTGACGTTTGGTTTTTCGCCCAATCACAGGTTAAGTATGAGTTACATGAAAGCCACCCAGTATTCTCATCTGGTATTTACGTCTGGAAGTATAATGAACAACGAAGTATGGATTCCATCGGGCGAAAATATTAATCCTGCCAAGGTTGCACAATATTCTGCCGAATGGGAGAGCGATTTCCTAAGTGGCAAACTGTCGATGACAATAGGCGGCTACTACAAGGCCTCAACCGACCTCGCAACCTACAAGGACGGCTTTACCAATTTCGTTGGCGACGACAACTGGGCTGCCAAAGTAGAGACTGGTGGAATAGGGCGTGCATACGGAGTTGAGTTTTTGCTACGCAAGAAAGCGGGGCGCTTCACAGGATTTGTAAGTTATTCGTATGCTCGGTCGTTTAGGAAATACGCCAACATAAACGATGGAAACGAATTTCCATACGATTTCGACCGTCCGCACAATTTCAACATTGCAGCCAATTACAGGATAAACGAGAAATTCACATTAAGTGCAACATGGACTTACCAGACAGGTTTACCATATACGCCGGCTTTGGGCAAACAATATGTTCCTGCGATTACAGAAGAAGGCGAACTGTATATGTACGAATGCCTAATATATGGACCGCGCAATAGTGGCAGAATGAAGGACTATCATCGTCTGGACCTTGCGCTTACCTACGAATACAAAACCAAGAAAGGTCGCGATGCTACATGGAGTTTCAGCATTTACAACGCGTATTTCCGCCAGAATCCGTTCTTCTATTATTACAATAATACGCCTTACGATTACTTTTTATATCCTAGCACAAGCAACAATTCATACGCTTTGAAATTGTATCAGGTAAGTTATTTCCCATTCTTGGCTTCGTTCTCGTACAAAGTGTATTTTGGTGGGAAATAAAATTCTGTAGTACTCAGACTTATTTGCAATAACAAGTTCCATTCTAGGCGTAGTCTCTTGCCTATGTCGCGATAAAAAACTAATTTTGTCCCAATGAAGTTTCTTCGAAACATATTGTTTTTTATTGCAATAGGATTGCTGTTGCCGTGTGCGGTTGTGGCACAAGATAATTATGTGGATAGTCTAAAAAAGGAATTAGCGTCGCTTCACGATACTACAAGTTTGAAAATCTACTATGACTTGTTTGTATATTATTCTGACTATGATAATAATATAGCAGAGCAATATGCTGATACATTGCTGTTTGTTTCACAGAAATACGAATCAGAACATTGGGAAGCCATAGCATATTGGAGTAAGGGACTTGTTAAATATTTGTATGGAGACTATGGTGCTGCGGCAAATTTTTATGACAAGGCGGAAGTAATAGCGAAAAAGAATAGTAATGCCTTAATGTTGTATAAGGTATACAATAATTTTGGTATGATATATTATGAATTGCGTGATTTTAAGGCAGCGCACAAGTACTATAATATGGCTATTGATAATGCAATTATTATAGGAGATGACGATTCATACGCTTTAACACTTGTGAATATTGCAAATCTTTATTACGAAACAAAAGATTACAACAGAATTTTTACACTCTACGACAGTGCATTCAATATGGCTGATAATATAGATATTAGGATATCAATACTTAATAATTTGGCATATTTGCAATATAACATAGGAGATATTGAGAGTTCTAAAAATACATTTAATAATTTACTTTCTTTGCTAGACAAAGGTACTGATATTCATATTTATACATCAGCGCTTAATAGTATAGCTAGTATTTATATACGCGAAGGAGAATACGATAAAGCGATTGACAATTTGCGCATTGTAGATAGCATTTGTACTGCGAATTCATTTGAAGAATTACGCCTTAAACTTTATCAGAATTATTATGAATATTATTGTAAAATTGGAGATTATGAACACACAAAATATTACATAGATAGTTATAATTGGCTTAATGATAGTATATATTCAGCAGAACTTTCGGAAGAATTAAAAGAACTTGAAAATAAAAATCTGCGCGAGAAGAATGAACTAGAAATGAAACGTCGTGACGAAAAGATTTTGCACCAGCGTTCTTTGAATATTATGCTATTTGTTGTTGTAGCTTTGATTCTTGCATTTGCAGTTTTTATTGCGTTTATGTTGGTTAAGAAAAGCCGTTTAAACCGAACATTGAACAAACTCAACGCCGACCTCAAGCAGCGCGACGAGGAAATTTCCTCAAACCTCGACTATGCACGAGAAATACAACTTGGTTGTATGAGCAACAGTCTGACGGAAAGCAACTTACAGATATTTGTCCTCGATAGACCAAAGAGCGTCGTTGGTGGCGACTTTTACATCTCGCAGACCAAGGGCGATGCCTCGTATGTGGTTGTGGGCGACTGCACCGGACACGGCATTTCGGGCGGATTTCTTTCGGTGCTGGGCATAAAGTCAGTTTACGCGGCAATCGAGAAGTACGACACTTTGCCCGAAATGGCGTCTTTCATCAATAACGAGTTTTGCGAGATTGTTTCGTCTGCCGAAAATCTCAAGGGCGAGTCGCTTTGCCTGTCGATGCTTAGGATTTGTGGCAACGAGGTGCGTTTTCTTGGCTCAAAGCAGAAAATGTGGATAGTTTCTGTCGTCGGAAGCGACTGTTCGCCTGTTAGCCCGTTAGCCTGTAAGTCCGAAGTTCGAGAGTACAAGTCGTCGAATGCAATAATGGGGAGTGCTGTAAATGAAGAATTTGCGGAAGAAATTTTAAATGTCAAGTCTGGCGATGTCGTTTTCCTTTCATCCGACGGCTATCCCGACCAGTTTGGAGCCGAAGGCAAGCTGAAATATTCGCGTTTCCGCAATCTTTTGCAGGAATGCTCACAAATGAAACCTGATAAAGCAAAGGAATTTCTGTCAGCGAAACTTGACTTGTGGCGTGGTGACTTGGAGCAGACGGATGATGTGATGGTGGTGGGAATGTATTTCTAATGATTATTGTTTGCTAAATTTCAAATGCTTCAGCAGAATTGTGACCAGCTTCATGAACTATGATTTCCATTCGCATTTTTTTATCATTAGTTACTCCTTATTTTCGTATGGTATTATCTTAACCAGTTTTCCGTCTTTTATTTCTAGGATTTCTCCTTTGTTTGATTTATGTACTGATAGATTACGGATATGTCCGACAATATTAACTGAATTTATTGTGTCGGATAGGTTTAATTCTATTTCATTCTCAATTTTTATTTTTTTATTTTTTATTATTTTTTTGGATACAGAGTAATACATTACGAATGTTGTTTCTGTACCTTGTGGATTGTGGGAATATTTTATAGGTAACCCGCAAAGATTTGCAGAATGCATATCTAAATTGTTATTCAAACTATCTTTTTGATATAAGTATAGCATAATGCCTAAAGGCGGTTCTGATGCGTAGTTTCCGTAATTATTGTAATAGTATATATAGAGAGAGTCTTCAGAAAGAGTACTATCATGTAAGTATATAATAGTATCCTTAAGTTCTTTATCGTATTTCAAAAAATAACGATTCCCTTTTACCTCGCATATACCTTTCCCGTATGATAAACCGCAATCCGAACTCCATTCTTTGATAAATACGAGTTTTCGTTGATTTGAACTCGTATCAATAAAGAAATTATATATAGAAGTAGAAAAACCTTCACTCAATTCATATTCAACTGATCTCAACCATTTTTTATTAACCAATCCGATTGCTTTAGAAAAATCTTGAGTGGCAGCACTTATACTCGTCGAAACAAATAATATGAAAAATACCCATTTCATTTTATCACATTCATATGTTTTATATTATCTTCATCCTGTATTATTCCTATAGTATTATCATAGGTTGGATATACATTTCCTTCTTCATTGCTCTGCAAACCAATTTGATCATACTCGTAATCACCATCTTTAGATTCAGAATGAGAAAATGCCCCGGCCGAATTATGTCCTAATTCGTATTCACTAAATTTCTTCTTATGTTCCTTATATTTTTTTCTCGTTAACCAGCCATAGTAATATCTTCTATAAGAACGGCGATTTTGGCGTGCTCCTTTGTCTGGCTTATATCTGTTGGATTTATATTCAATCATTCTTTTTTTATCGATTATATAATCTTTTCTGACTTTTAGCATTTCGCAATATCCTGTCTGTATTACTTCATTATAACGCTCTCTTCCAATTATTTTGACGACATTTATGCTGTCAATGTGCTCAGTTTGTATATTTATATCATATTCATTAATAATAAAAAAATTAGACCTGATATTCCTTATGCGGCGCTTTGCTATGGAGAAATAGCATCCTGATATTGTACTGTCCTTACTTTGGAAAGTATGCATTATCATATCTATAGGTTTTTTGTCATTAGTTGTTGTGTCGACATATTCCAGCGTAATAATAAATTCTCTATCAGAATAATATCCGTAATTGTTGTATGTGTATATGTATAAAGTATCAGAGGACAATTCTCTGTTATATTCGTATATAACCGTATCGTTTAAACGGTCATCATACTTCAGAATATATTTTCCCCTATGCTTATATTTTTCAAACTGTCCTTTTCCGTAGGCTTTTCCAGCATCGGTATCCCATGTATATAAAAAATAGCCTTTGTTATTATTAGTCGTTTTGTCAAAATATAGGTAATATGTTTCCCAAGCTCCAAATACCTGCCCCATTTCGTATTCAAAAGGGCCTTCCAAATTTTCGTTTTCTCCATAATATTTAGCGGGGTACTCTTGTGCTACGACAGAAAAAACAATACAAAAATGTATTAATATTGCGAATATAAGTTTCATTATTTTATTGTCATGTGTTTTCTATTATCATCATCATCAATTATTCCGGTAGTGTTTTTATCGGTTGGATATACCCATCCCTTTCTATAACTCTGTAATCCTTTTTGCTTATAATCATAATTTTCAGAATGAGAAAATGCAGCGGCTGGATTATGACCAGCTTCATGGGCTAAAACTTCCATTTTAATAAAACTTAGTATCATTGTGGCAAATATAGGGATTTTATGTTTACGAGCAATAATATTTTTGTTTGACTGATAAAAAACCAACATTTGGAAGAAAAAGGCGTATGAATAGCAATTTTGGTTACTTTTGCAATTTGTTATTTGTTAGTCTACTGTATTTCAAGATATTTGCCTTTGCGATTTTACTTTTCTCGGTATCGCTGGCTAACGCT